>WNGF01004320.1_pt1 | contig 18697 bp, 23 predicted proteins | sample 5400641 | NCBI WGS metagenome assembly WNGF01 (sample SAMN13153371, study PRJNA577476) | soil metagenome | isolation source: 80 cm soil or saprolite under grassland replicate 2 | place: USA:California | collected 2016-06-15
TGCGCCGGCGAACGCAAGGAAGAACAGCGCGAGGGCGAACAGCTTCCCCGAGAGCCCGAAGAATGTGATGGCGGATCCCCACAGCGCCACTGCCCAGATCACCGCCAGACCCTGGCGGCGGATCTGGCCCACCCAGCCAGCCGTCAGCGCCCCGATCAGTGCGCCCGCGGCCGGGGCGGCGAACAGCAGCCCCAGCCCCTGGGGCCCCACGCGGAACACGTCCAGGTCCAGGACGGGGAACAGGGCCCTGGGCATGCCGAAGATCATTGCGTCGAGGTCGATCAGGAACGTTGAGATCAGCACTCGCTGTCCGCGAAGGTAGGCGAATCCTTTTTTGATCTCCATCCATGGGCTGGTGGGAACGTCGCCTTCGTCGCGCTTCGGCGGAAGAGGATGCAGGAGCAAGACGGCGAAGATCGAGGCCGCGAAGCTGACGACGTCGGCCCCGTAGGCCCAGGCGAGGCCGAAGTGAGCCAGGATGAGCCCCGCCACTGCGGGACCGACGATCATCGTGGTGTTGAACAGGACCTGGTTCAGTGCGAGTGCGGCTGGGAGCTGATCACGAGGAACGATGTTGGGCACCGCCGCCGATCGGGCGGGCGAGTTGACCCCGCTGATGCCGGCCTGGAGGCCGGTCACCAGGTACAGGTACCACAGTGGAGCATGGCTGGTCAGGGCTCCGATCAGCAGGAGCGCACTGGTCGTGGCCAGACCGAACTCGGTGATCACCAACAAAGTCCTGCGGTCCATGCGGTCGGCGATGGCACCACCGGCGATGGAGAACACCACCAGAGGAACCACCTGAACCAGGCCGATGAGTCCGACGGCGAGCGAGGATCTCGTCAACACGAAGACCTGGTAAGGCAGAGCAACGACAGTGATCTGGCGCCCGGTGGTGGAGACGAGCTCCCCGATCCACAGCAGCCTGAAGTCGCGGTAGAGGCGCAGAGGGGTGATGTCCACGGCGAGGCCCCGGATGGCCGCACCCGCTCTGGCGAGGCGGGGGGTCGATGGCTGGGCGGGGTCCTGCTCCTCGGCCATGCGCGGCGACGATAGTAGAGTGTTTTGGAGGGACGAGTAGAAAATGGAAGGTGACCAGGCCGGTTGAACGATCCCCGAGAGCTCCACGAAAAGCAGGGACAGGTCCAGATCCTGGACGTCCGCGAACCCTACGAGTGGGACGCCGGCCACATAGACGGTTCCGTGCACATCCCTCTGTCGCAGGTCATGGCCGGGCAGGAGCAGGGCCGGCTCGATCCCGAGCGGCCGGTCGTCATCGTGTGCAGGAGCGGGAACCGCAGCGAGCTGGCTGCGCTCATGCTGCAAGCTCGGGGCTTCACGGCAGAGAACTTCGAGGGCGGCACCGAGGCTTGGGTCGCGGCCGGACTCCCTCTTCTCGCATCGGATGGGAGTCCCGGCCAGGTCGCCTAGGCCCTCAGTGCATAGCTGCGTATCTCGCTGGGAAGGGTTCATCCAAGGTGTCCAGCACGGTTGACGCGCTATTCGAGAAGGCGGCGGACGCCACAGAGGCCGCGCGTTCCTATCTGGCCTCAGAGCAGGGGCGAAGGCTCCGCCGGCAGATCGCCACACTGGTCATCGTCGGTGCGCCCCTCATCTCGGAGCTTCCGGTCATCAGGCGGAGCCCGATGGCGCGCTTGCTGCGGACGGCCGCGGTCGGCACGCTGCTCATCAAGGGAGCCGAGTGGTTCCGCGACTGGGAACCACAGCCCGAGTTCCCAGAGACTCTGAGCAGCTGACCTCGACACCCCACCGAGTGGATGTTGCCTCTAGGCTTCCGCTCGAATGGGCTGAGGTGTGGGAGGGATTATCGACTGCTTGGCCCGGACCGGACTCAGGGTGAGCTCCTTTTCGCTGGGGACCGTCAACTTCGGCCCGTGGGGCAACGACGACGAGTAGGAGTGCGGTCGCCTCGTCCACGAAGCCATCGACGCCGGAGTGAATCTCATCGACACGGCCGACGTATACGGAGGCGGGAGATCCGAAGGGATCCTCGGACAGGTGCTGAAGGGCCGGCGCGACGAGGTCATCCTCGCCACCAAGTTTCACAATCCCATTGGAAGCGGAGTCAAGGATAGGGGGAAGGTTCGATACCTCGGGTCCACCACCTTCCCTTCGTTCGTCCTGTTGGAGTCCCTGTGGGCCAGTGAGCGGCGAGGGCTCGAGCGTTTCGCATCCGAGCAGCTTCCGTAACTCGATCTTCGTGCGGCACGTGAGGACATCCTCCCAATGGCGCAACGGCACGACCTTGGGATCCTCGCGTGGAGCCCCTCGCGGCGGGATGGCTCACGGGCAAATACCGGATTGGCCAGGAGATGCCGGCGGAGTCGCGGGGCGGGAGGGGGCTCATGCCGTTCATGGCTCCCCGGTTCGATCTCTCGTTGCCGGGCAATCGGCGGAAGCTCAAGCTCGTGGACAAGCTGGCCGAAGCGGCAAGGAACGCCGGGCTCACGCTGTCGCACATGGCCCTGGCCTTCGCCCGGGCTCATCCCGCCGTGACGTCGATCATCGTCGGCCCACGAACACTGGCCCAACTGCGGGAACTACTCCAAGGGGTCGACGTTCGGTTGGATGTCGACACCCTCGACGCCATCGATGCCATCGTGCCTCCCGGCACGACCCTGAATCCAGCCGATCGAGGGCTGGGAGCCGCCCTGGATGGCATCGCAAGGCTCGTCGACGATAGATCGCGTCGTCGATCGGCTCGAGAATAGCCTGTCGCTCACAGGGTAGACATGAACGAAAGCACGCAGCCGGGCGATGGATCGAGGTGATGGGGATGCCATCGACGAAGCAAGTGCAGGCAGCGAAGCGAAACATCAAGCGAGCGCAGAAGGCGGCCAGGGCGAAAAAGACCATCACGAAGCTTCCCGCGGAGACGCGACGTGACCTCGGCCGCCAGGCGGCGAAGGCCAGGAGCCGTGGTGGAACGCTCGGACACGCTTACGAGGACCGTACGCGTCAGGATCTCTACGAAGTGGCCAAGCAGATGAACATCCCCGGCCGTTCTAAGATGGGGAAGTGGGATCTGATCAAGGCCATCCGTAAGTCGAGCTGAGCGCGGCTCGGCAGCCGCCGGCTCAGCCGGCTTCTTTCCATCGATCGGGCTTTTCCCTCGTCCGTGACTCTTCGGCGCTCTCCTCGAGGGTTGCCTCAACGGTCTCTTCCTCGTGTCGCTCCTCGACTTTGGCCAGGCGTTTCAACGCACGCTCGTCGGCCTCCGTGAACGGAGGTTGGACCAGACTTCTTGGCCACAGTCGCTGCCTCAGGACCACGTTCAGCTCGGCCGCATACATGGTGAGCTGCGCACCTAGGTACATCCAAGCGAGCAGTCCGATGACAACCGCGAACGTTCCGTAGACCTGGCTCGCTCCCTTCAGTTGATGTCCGACGTAGAAGCCGCCGACCGCCTGAAGGATGGTCCACCCGACGGCCCCCACGATCGCGCCCGGCCGAACGTCCGACCAGGAGACGTCCGCTGCCGTGAGGACCCGAAAGGCCAGGAGGAACAGAGCGTAGTTGAGCACCAATGACACGAGGATGCCGACCACCGCCCACCACCATGTGTGGCTGCCGGCCCCCGCACCGCCCACAACCGCCGACCCCACCGTGATGATGCCGAGCACGCCCAGCATGAGGAGCGCCCTCAGGGTCGAAACGATGGCGTTGGGCCGGCGCTTGTACGGGACATCCCATACCGAGTTGAGAGCTTCCTGCATGGACTTGACCACGCCCAGGCCCGCCCACAGCGTTCCCAAGATGCCGATCCCCAGAGGTATCCCGTTTCCCCCGGTGAGTGAGTCGAGGTTCTTCTGAAGCTGCCCTCCGATGACCGGGAACTGGGCGAGCGCGGAGTGCAGGATCGATTGGCGAAGGGAAGGATTGCCCCGCAGGACGATGCCCAGGACGGACACCAGGACCAGCAGGAGCGGGAACAGCGAGAAGAAGCCGTAGTACGCGAGCAGGGCGGCGAGGTTTCCCGCCCGATCCTCACTGAACTTCTTGATGACGGCATAGGGGAGCGCCACCCAGCGGTGCCGCTGCTGGAATCGGTCTACCGCGCGAAGGAATCGGTTCATACCGTTTCCCTTTTGACGTCTCCTCACATGCTTCTTACCCGGTCTGTAGGAAAGCAAAAAATAATGGCAGAGCCTGGATCGCGTTCGTGAGCTGGTTCGGCGGACACGTGGCGGGAGGGGGGTTGCCCGTCGTCCTCTCTAGAGCGACGCTGCGGCGAACCGTCGGGGGGTGGCAGGGGGGTTCACCGAAGCACTCTGCATGGCAGTCGAGCGAAGGAGCGCTCCATGCTCGGACTCCGGGTCGTACGATGCCTTCGTGCCAACCTGCCAGGCCTGCGGCTTCGAGAATGCCGATGAGGCGCGGTTCTGCGGTCGGTGCGGGGAGTCCCTCGCGGGCACCTGTCCGACCTGCGGCGCTCCGGTCGTCCCGGGGACGGCCTATTGCATCGCATGCGGGTCACTCCTTCAGCTCGCCGGCCGTCCGCATTCGGGCGAGGAACGGAAGGTCGTCACCGTGCTTTTCGTCGATCTGGTGGGGTTCACCGCACGGGCCGAACGCCTCGACCCCGAGGACGTCCGGGCCATCCTCTCCCGATACTACGAGCGGGTGAAATCGGAGATCGAGCGTTTCGGGGGCCAGGTGGAGAAGTTCGTGGGAGACGCGGTGATGGGGGTGTTCGGTGCGCCGACGGCCTATGGTGACGATCCCGAGCGAGCGGTTCGTGCGGCTCTGGCCGTCCGCGACCAACTCCGAAAATTGAACGAAACGGATGCTTCGCTCGACCTGCAGACCCGGCTCGCCGTGAATACGGGTGAGGCCATCGTGGCCCTGGGGGCGCATCCCAACCGCGGTGAAGGGATGGTGGCGGGAGACGTGGTCAACACGGCCTCCAGGCTCCAGTCGGCCGCTCCCACGAACGAGATCCTAGTCGGGGAGGAGACCTACTTCAGCACGCGTTCGGTGATCGAGTACCGCCCGGCCGAGCCGGTGGAGGCGAAGGGCAAGGCGCTTCCCGTGCCGGCGTGGCTCGCTGTTTCCCCCATCGGCCCAGTAGGGGAGCGTTCGTTCTCTCGCGTCCCGATGATCGGCCGGGGAGCCGAGCTCGCCGTCGTCCGCGGGATCTGGGAACGCGTGGTGGCCGACTCTCGGCCCCACTTGCTCACGATGTTCGGTCCGACCGGCATCGGGAAATCCCGCCTGGCGTACGAGTTTTCCCAGCGCGTCGACGTCACAGTCGGCAAGGCACTCCGGGGCCGGTCGGTCGCGTACGGCGAGAGCAGCCCGTACGGCGCGTTCGCCCAAGTCGTCAAGCAGGTGGCCGGGATCTTCGACAACGACGAGCTCTCCGATTCCTACGAGAAGCTTCGGGCTGCTGTGGCCCAGGTGGCCGGCGGAGCCGACGCGGACGAGACGTCGCATCACATCGCGATCCTTCTGGGGCTGCGAACGGAGGGTTCCGTCTCGGACCGGGAGACGCTCTTCTTCTCCGCGAGGCTTCTGGTCGAAGGCCTTGCCGCCCGGCAGCCGACCGTGCTCATCTTCGAGGACATCCACTGGGCCGACCCCAGCCTACTCGACCTCATCGAGTTCCTGGCAGCTCGGGTTCGCGACGTGCCCCTGCTGCTCCTCACCCTGGCCCGGCCGGAGCTCCTGTCCAGCAGACAATCGTGGGGAGGCGGGCTCCCGGCCTACACTGCCCTGCCCGTCGAGCCCCTCGCCGGTCCCGACGCCGTCGACCTCACGCGTCGACTCCTCGCCCAGCGCACGGTCGTCCAGTCAGAGGATCAGGCCGATGTGGTGGCCACCACGGCGGAGGGCAATCCGCTCTTCATCGAGGAGCTCACGGCCTCGATGGCGGAACGGGCGACGACCGACGCCCACGAACTCCCGACGAGCATCCGTGGGATCGTCAGTGCTCGGCTCGATTCCCTTCCTCCCCTCGAGCGAGCGGTCCTCCTCGACGCCTCCGTGGTGGGCAGGGTTTTCTGGAGTGGCAGCCTCTCTCGGTTACAGCCGGAAAGGCAAGACCTGCCGGCTCTCCTCGGCTCGCTCGAGAAACGCGACCTGATCAGGCGTGTTCCAGTGTCTCGGATCAGAGGCGAACAGCAGTTCACGTTCAAGCACATCCTCATCCGTGACGTGGCCTATCAGACGCTGCCACGATCCCAGCGACGCCAACGCCATGCCACCGTGGCCGAGTTCCTGGAGGAAGCGACCCCAGACCTGGGTGATGCGGCGGCCATCCTTGCCCACCACTGGCGGGAGGCCGGGGAGCCTGAACGCGCTCTCACCTATCTGCTCGCAGCGGCGGACCAAGCCGGGCTAGGCTGGGCGAAAGAACGCGCGTTGAACCTCTATCGGGAGGCACTCGAACTCATCCCCGGGGAGAACAAGAATCTCCGCCGCGACGTTCTTCGCCGGCTGGCCATCGCGTCCCAGGCAACCTGGCACCTCTTCGACGTCGAACGGCTGCGGGCCCGGACGGACGAGGGACTCTAGACCGGCTGATCAGTCAGTGGGAAGTCCTCCGGAGTGACGTCACCTGCGATCTCGAAGACCTCGTCGACGACGTGGGACCCGAGCAGCTGGGAATGTTGGTAGATGGCGGCCTCGTCGGGTGCGTCATAGATGCAGAACGACCGGACGTTGCCGTCCTCGTCGACCGTGATGTGGCTGTGGTGCCAGGTGATTTCCGGCAGCTGCTCCTCGATGATCCGCCGGGAGCGACGTCCAACCTCGGGCATCTGGTCCTCTCTGACGGAAAACGACCGTTTGATGACGTATCTGGGCATTTCTGAGCTCCCTGGGTGTCCGACGTAAATGGTACCGCTGCCCCAATTGGGTGGGCAATGTCCCCCCGTGCGCTGGAGGGACCGGGAACGGGCGGCCTCCAGCCTCTCAGGCTATCGTGACCCTCTTCCCATGCTGCTCTCAGGTTCGGGCCGAATAATCTTGTGAGATGGACGATCTAGAGATGGAACACCACTCTGTAAATGGGCCGGAGGAGCCGCCTCATGGAGATGGGGCGGAGGACCCGCCGACGATCCCTATATGGGGTTGGGAGCCGTCACGCGCTCCAGGGACAGCCTTGGGCAGTCCGCCTCCGGAACGCAGGCGTGGCCGGGTCATCGTTGCCGCCTTCCTCGCCGGACTGGTCTTGGTGTCGGGCGGGGTCGGGATCGGATGGGTGCTCACCAAGAGCGGGTCTCCGAGGGCGGCGCAAGCCCCGTTGAGCGGGGCTCCAGCGACCACCGCGCCGATCGGTCAGGCCGACCAGGGTCTGAACGCAAAGGCGGTCGCGGACAAAGTCGATCCCGCGGTGGTGAACATCAACACGGTCATCGACTCGAACCCGTTCGACAGTGTTCCCGCCCAGGGGAGGGGTGCTGGGACCGGCATGGTAGTCACCTCCAACGGACAGGTACTCACCAACAATCACGTGATTGACGGCGCCACGAGGATCGAGGTCGCCATCGCCGGGCGTTCGGCCACGTACGTCGCCCAATTCGTCGGAGCCGATCCTGCAGACGACATCGCCGTCCTGCAGATCCAAGGGGTGTCGGGGCTGCCGACAGTGACACTGGCCGACTCGTCCAAGCTGAAGGTGGGCCAGGAGGTGATCGCAATCGGGAACGCGCTCGGGCGGGGAGGGACCCCGCGCGTCACGGAGGGGACGATCTCGGCGCTCGGGCGCTCGATCACCGTCGACGACGGCCACGGCGGCCTCGAGCACCTCAACGGGTTGATCCAGACCGACGCGGTTATCCAGCCGGGGGACTCTGGCGGTCCCCTGGTGAACTCCGCGGCGCAGGTCGTGGGAATGATCACGGCCGGGGCCAGGTCCACCCGCTTTCAGCCTGACTCCAGGGTTGGATTCGCCATCCCGTCGAGCGCCGCCCTGAAGATTGTGAAGGAGATCAGGGCCGGGCACGCCAGCTCCTCCGTGATCATCGGCCAGTCCGGCTACCTCGGAGTGGAGGTACGTGAGGTGGACGCCGCGACGGCTCGCCGGCTGGGGCTCGATGTGGGCTCCGGCGTCCTCGTCGTGGGGGCGACCCCGGGAACGCCGGCGGAGCGTGCCGGGGTCTCCGAGGGCTCGGTGATCACCGCCATCAACGGAGAGAAGGTCTCGTCGATCGACAAGCTGGGGTCCGCACTCCACCATCACAAGCCCGGGGAGGAGATCCGGGTGACCTGGGTCGACGAAAACGGGACGCACACCGCAACCGCGCGCCTGATCAGCGGTCCTGCCGTCTGACGGGCCTGAGCACGGGGCGACCGACTGTCGGTACGATGCCGGTACCGACAGGGAGGAATCATGGAAGTCAAGGAGCTCGGCCACATCGTCCTGTACGTGCGGGACGTCGAAGTCTCCCGGCGTTTCTATCGGGACGTGCTCGGTTGGAAGGAGATCGGAGGCAGCGATCACCAGATGGCGATGTACTCGTCCGGGCGAACCCATCATGAGCTGTTGTTGATCGAGGTCGGCCCCAACGCCGCACCGATCCCGTCGGGAAGGCGGGTTGGCATGTACCACTTCGGGCTGAAAGTGGGAACGACGGATGAGCAGCTCCGCGAGGCGCTCGAGACCTTGAAGGAGGCCGGGGCCAACGTCGTCGGCAGCGCGGATCACACCGTGACCCACAGCCTGTACATCACCGACCCTGACGGAAACGAGATCGAGCTGTACATCGACGTGCAGCCGGAGGTGTGGCGGGAAGATCCGGAGGCGGTGCTGGCCCCCACGCGAGCGCTTCGCCTCTAGGCGGCTTGGATCGCAGAAGGCGGGGCCCCGCGAACGGGATATAGGGTCGGGCCTCTGGGTAATGACCCGCTGAGGTGAAACGGCCCTGGATGATCGCTGGTACAAGAATGGCCTGATCTACGAAGTCTCGGTCCGGACGTTCCAGGATTCGAACGGAGATGGCATTGGCGACCTGCCTGGCCTGATCGGCCGCCTCGATTACCTGGCCTCGCTCGGGGTGACCTGCCTATGGCTGTTGCCGTTCCATCCATCTCCATGGCGGGACGACGGCTACGACATCACCGATCACTACGGCGTCCACCCCGACTTCGGGAACCTCGGCGACTTCGTCGATCTGATCCATCAGGCGGGAGACCGTGGGATTCGCGTGATCATCGACCTCGTTCTGAACCACACATCAGATCAGCATCCATGGTTCCAGGCCGCCCGGGCCGGCGACCCCAGCTTCCGTGATTACTACATCTGGTCGAAGGACAAGCCACCCGATGCTGACAAGGGTGTGGTCTTCCCCGGAGTCCAGAAGACCACGTGGTCATTCGACCGCAAGCTCCGCCGCTACTACTTCCATCGCTTCTACGACTTCCAGCCGGATCTGAACATCTCCAACCCTGAGGTGCGGGGGGAGATGGAGAAGATCATCGGGTTCTGGGTGCAGCTGGGGATCGCCGGGTTCCGAGTGGATGCCGTGCCCTTCCTGATCGAGCCGGCAGGGGAGAAAGGCCTTCACCCGACTCCCCGTTTCGATTATCTCCACGCCTTCCGCAACTACATGTCATGGCGGCGCGGAGACGTCGTGCTCCTGGGAGAGGCGAATGTGGAGCGAGATGCGGTCGAGGAGTACTACGAGGTCGGTGGCATGCACATGCTGTTCAACTTCAGCGCCAACCAGCACCTGTGGCTGGCGATGGCACGACAGGACGCCAGGCCGCTGCTGAAGGCATTGGAGGAGACTGCAGGGATTCCCGCCACAGATCAGTGGGCGAACTTCCTCCGCAATCACGATGAGATCGACCTCGGACGTCTGTCCGAACAGGACCGCGCGGACACGTTCACCGCGTTCGGCCCCGAGCCGGACATGCAGCTATACGGCCGGGGGATCCGGCGGAGACTAGCCCCGATGCTTGGCGACGACAGGGCGCGCCTCGAGCTGGCGTTCAGCATCCTGCTGACCTTGCCCGGGACCCCGGTCCTCTACTACGGCGACGAGATCGGAATGGGAGATGACCTTTCGCTCCCCGAGCGACATCCCGTCAGGACCGCCATGCAGTGGACGGCGGAGAGGAACGGCGGATTCTCCGGCGCCGCGAGCGAGCATGTCCGGGTTCCGGTGATCTCGAAGGGGCAGTTCGGGTACCGGAAGGTCAACGTGGCGGATCAGCAGCGCGACGCGCAGTCTCTCCTCAATTGGATGGAACGCGCCGTCAGGGCGCGAGCAGAATGCCCAGAGTTCGGCACGGGTGGATGGGACGTGATCGGGGGGCGAGACCCAAGCGTCCTCGCCCTTCGATATACCGCGGGAGAGGTCTCGGTGATCGCCGTCCACAATCTCGCCGGCGAGCCGCGCCGGACAGCGCTACGCGGGGCCGCGAAGAAGGGTGGAACCCTTCGCGAGCTATTCGGGAACCGCAGGTATGAGGACGAGGGGTCGCTCAGGCTCGAGCTCGATCCCTTCGGCTACCGGTGGCTTCGTTTCGGCAACTGAAGCCTGGGGTACCGTTGCTGCCGTACCGGGGAGAAGGTCGAATGATGCACGGGATCGCTCAAGTGGAGCCAGACACCTCCGACCAGGGATCGGAAGCCGCTTCGATTCTCGCCTCGTTGGAGCACCTTCAGAGGCTTCAAAGCGTCACTGATGCTGCGCTAGCGAACTTGAACGTCGATCAGCTCCTGGACGAGCTCCTGATCCGCGTCAGGGACGCCCTCTCAGCCGATACCGCAGCCATCCTTCTCCTCGACGCCACGAAGGCTGGGCTCGTCCCTCGAGCGGCGAAAGGCATCGAGGAGGAGGTCGAGCGGGGAGTCAGGATTCCCTTCGGGCGCGGGTTCGCCGGGACGATCGCCTCAACAGGGCAGCCCTCGGCCATCCTCGATGTGGATCACTCCAACGTCCTGAATCCGATCCTAAGAGAAAAGGGGATCCGTTCGCTGCTCGGCGTGCCCTTGGTGGCCCAGGGGACGACGTTGGGAGTGTTGCACGTGGGGACGCTTGCCCCACGTCGCTTCTCGTCGGAGGATACAGCGCTGCTCCAACTCGTCGGAGACCGGGTTGCCTTGGCCATCAATGCCGGCCTGTATGAGCGGGAACGCGCCGTCGCCCGAACTCTCCAACGGAGCTTGCTTCCGGAGACTCTGCCCAACCCTCCAGGCCTCCGTGTGGCCGCGCGATATAGACCGGCGAGAGGGGGCGAGGTGGGCGGAGACTGGTACGACGCCTTCCTGCTGCCCAGCGGATCGGTGGCCGTTGCCATCGGCGACGTCGTGGGGCGCGGCCTTGGCGCGGCCGCGTCCATGGGGAAGCTCAGGAACGCTTTGCGCGCCTACGCACTCGAGTTCGCTTCGCCGAGCGGCGTCCTGGAACGATTGGATCGACTGATTCAGATCCTCGGTCCCGGCGAGATGGCTACGGTGATGTACGGCGTCATCGACCCGGTGCACCTGACGTTTCGATTCGCTTCTGCCGCGCACATCCCGCCCGTCGTCCGCGACCCGGACGGAAGCGTCCGTGTTCGGCCCGTGGACGTGTCCGCGCCTCTTGGGGCCGTCGTGGCGGCAACGTTCGCGGAGAACGTGGAGCAATTGCGTCCTGGCAGCACGCTGATCCTGTGTACCGATGGGCTGGTCGAGCGGAGACACCAGTCGTTCGATGAGGGGCTTCGGAGGCTGTGCGAGGTCTCCGGCGTGCAGCTCACGCCCGAAGATCGATGCCGACACATCATCGAGGGGCTCATGGAAGAGGATGAAGGCGATGACGACATGGCGCTCATGGTGATCGAAGTCCTCCCGGATCAGGGGGATCGGCTGGCCCTGTCCCTTCCAGCGGAAGTGGGTCAGCTCGTCGTGCTCCGCCGAATCCTTGAGCGCTGGCTCACGGAACGTCTAGTGGAGCCGAGGGTTCTGCAGGACGTGGTGGCGGCATCCGGCGAGGCCGCGGCGAACGCGATCGAGCACGCGTACGGACCCGATAGCGGTGTCCTTCGTGTGACAGCCGAGTGGGCGGCCCGAGAGATCGTGCTCACCGTTCGTGACTTCGGCCGCTGGCGCTCCCCCCGTGTCGTGGATAGGGGTCGGGGCATCCCGATCATGCGGGCGCTCACCGACGCGGTACGGATCGACCGGTCCGACGCGGGGACGTCGGTCGAGCTCCGTTGGCGGGGGGGAGCACGGCCGTGATCTACCCGGCAGACATTCGGCTGCATCGATCGAACAGCAGGACTGTTGTCAGCCTGAGCGGGGAGATCGACCTCTCCAATGCGGGGATGATCAAACGAACCATCGCCGAATCGATCTCGAACCAGGTGATCGAGCTCGTTATCGATCTGGGTGAAGTCCGCTACCTCGACAGCGCCGGTATCGCGATGCTGTTCGATCTGTCACGCCGGCTCGCGGAACATGAGCAGCGCTTCACCCTGGTGGTACCTTCCGAATCGCTGATCCGCCGATCTCTTGAGGCCAATGGTTGGCCCCCGAAGTTTCCGATGGTCGAAAACATCAATGAGGTGACAGGGTAACCGGCCTTCGAAGGCCTACGCGTGGGCGAAGTTCAGGGCGAACTCGAGGACGCCGTGGTCCTCCGTGCTCACCGGCCCGAAGCTGGGATTGGGGATGCTCCAGTCGGCGAACGTGATCGGGATGGATCCGGCGACCTGAGCGCTTGAGCCGGTGTACAGGCCGGTCACCTTGAACGTCACCGTCTTCGTTACACCGTGAAGCGTCAGGCTCCCCGTCACTTGGTAGGTCTGCTTCGTCCCCTGCGCAGGGACCGAGCCTAGCTCGATATGTTGCGTGAGGGTGAAGTCCTTTACCCGGTAGCCGACGACGGAATCGCTCGACACCTTCCAGGTCTCATCGGATGCGCCGGTCGCCAGGCCGGAGCGGTGATTCTGCCATTCCACAGGCCGGAACTGCGTCTTCGCCATCGCGTTGACGCTCCTGGGGAGGCTCATGCTGGCCTGACCCTCCCTGACCCCTCGAGGAGGATGTAAGTGGTTAGTGCAGCTTCATCACACGCGGACCACCGGAATGTCGACGAGGTGCTCGGCGACGAACCACACCTGCAATTCATTGGTCCGCAGCACGTCGCTCACCAGGAGGTCATTGGTGCCGTCGTCTTCGTTCTGCGCCGTCTTCTTGATAGCCTCGCGCACCTTCTCGACGATGATCTGGTGGGCCTCGAGGAGGCGTGACAACATTGCGGGCACTTCCTCTACCCCGTTCGGCGGCCGCGGGATCGTGGTGACCTCTGCCACGTGCCGAGGGTCGGCGATCGCCACCCCGCCGAGCGTCTGGACTCGCTCGGCCAAGAGATCGATCAGCTTGAGTTGCTCATCGGCGTGCTTGTCCAGCAGCAAGTGAAGCTGGAAGAAGGTCGGGCCACGGACCAGCCAGTGGTGCTTCTTGTACAGGTTGTAGACGATGATCGAGTCGGCCAGGATGTGGTTGAGGAGCTGAGAGCTCTCGGTCCGGGCGTCGTGGCTCAATGCGATTGGAAGCAGGCGCAGCTCGCCGAACCGCTGGATCTCCTCGCCATGCTGGTGGAAGAGCGGCTGGCTACTTTCCTTCCGACCGTCACCTCGCGCGACGAACGGGTCCGAGTGGCGTGTCTCGGTCATGGGGTCCCCCTTTCTTCCCGCGGGCAACTCCTGTCCCTACGCGGCCATGATCCTCCCAAACCAAGCAGGGCGCACAGCCACTCATAGCATCACCCGACGAGGCTGGTCCCTCGGGTCCCCCCTCCCATCGCCCGCCCCTCGCCTGGCCACGGTCACAGCCGTGGGTCGACGGGCTCGCTCTCCAGCGCGAGGACGCCGAACACGGGCTCATGCACCCGGTAGAGAGGTTCCTTCCGCACGAACCGTTCGAGGGCCTCGATCCCGAGCGCGAATTCCCGCACAGCAAGGGACCGCTTGTGGCCGAGACGTCGGTCCCTGTCAGGGTCCGAACCGAGGCTGCGAGCTCTGCTTTGGAAGCAGCGCCCACGGCGGCGGAGGGAGCCGGCCGGGACGCCCTCGAACCGAACGTTGTGCTCGATGTTGGGCGTGGTCGGCACGACGATGCCGGGTCGAGCGGCACCGAACAGGTTCCGCTCGAAGGACCCGAGGCGGGGGGGATCGAGATGTTCGATGACTTCCACGACCGCGGCAGCGTCGTGGCCCACCAGGCGCCGGTCGCGGTAGGTGAGAGAGCTTTGGAGGAGCTCGGTCCGCTCCCGTTGCACGGGGGAGTCAGGGTCCCTCTAGCATGCGAGCATGCCCATCCCCAGAGTCGTGGCTCGGTTCAACCGTTACGTGACCAATCCTCTGGCGCGTTTGATCGCAGGCTGGCTGCCGCCCTTCGCGGTTGTCATGTACAGGGGACGGAGGTCGGGACGGGAGTACCGGACGCCCGTCTGGGCCTTCAGGACGGATGATGGGTTCGTCGTTGCCCTGACCTACGGGGCCGGGTCCGACTGGGTTCGAAACGTGGTGGATGCAGGCGGATGCCGGTTCCTCAGAGCGGGGAAGCTCGTGAGAACGGTTCACCCCCGGGTGGCTGCCGAGCCCGAGGCGATGAAGCTCGCGCCATTGATCGTCCGGGGGCCCTTGCGCCTCATGAGAGTCACGGACTTCCTCCGATTGTCGGTCGATCCAGCCCGCTGAAGCGGTCTCTGCCCAGTCGCTCCAATTCGCCCAGAGCCCGCTGAGCTTCAATGGCGGAACGGGTGGCCTTGGCGAGGGCCCTACGAGGCCTGGCTTGCGGATTGGTACGTGGTGATCTCGATCAGGTGACCGTCCGGGTCGAGGATGTAGATCGACCAGGCGATCTTGTGGTCGCTTTCCCTGAACTCGATGCCCGCGGCCACGAGCTCGGCCTTCGCAGCCTCGAATCCGGCTCGCGAGGCACGAAAGCCCACATGAGGTAGCGAATCCAAGGTGGCGGCCTCGATCGGCGCTCCACGGGCCGGGAAGAGCGCCACGCCGGTTCCCCCAGCCACCAGAACCGCCGGGTAGTCTCTCCACGCGTCCTCGTAGGCTTGTTCCAGGCCGAGCACCTCCTGATACCAACCCACAGACCGCGCGACATCTGACACTGCCAAACCCACGTGGTCGAGCCCTTCCAGGTCCACCCCATCCTCCTTTCACCTCGATCATGGACACTCGATCATGGAAAACAGAATGCCTCGCCGGTCGCCCAACTTCACAGCCGCCTCCCAGTCCGCGTTCAGCTTGCTCCCTGTCGCGGCCTCGATCCTTTCGGGAAATGACCGAACCTCGGAAGGAGGACTCGATGAACAGCATGTCGGCGATCGTCTCGGTGGCGGGTTCCTACGCGGCTCTGACCTCTGTCCTCCTGCTCGCCTATGGCCACTGGGGGTGGGGTATCACCAGGACTTCGACGCGCCGGGGACGCGTTCCCCATTCGTGATGTCTCGGGCCACCCTCAACTGGGAACAACAAGCATGAAGTGCAGACGCAGGCTCGGGACATCTCTCACGCCTTTGCTGGGCATGCCGGGCCGCTGAAGCGGCCGAGCATCCTCCGGAGGTTGGCCACCGGGGTCGTCGCGGGTGCGGTCGGCACGACCATCCTGAATGTCGTGACGTACCTGGACATGGCAGTGCGAGCCCGGCCTGCCAGCGAGACGCCCGCCGAGGCTGTAAAGAAGATCGAGGAGAAGGCCGGCATCACCTTGGCGGATGAAGGTGGGGAGTCCGAGCAGGAATCGAATCGCCGTCAGGCCTTCGGGGCGCTGCTGGGATTCGTGACCGGCTCCGGTATCGGGGCGCTGTACGGACTGGTCCGGCCGAGCCTGCGATCCATACCAGTCGCGCTCGCGGGCACTGCCGTCGGGCTGGCGGCCATGGCCGGCAGCGACGTTCCCGCCACCGTCCTGGGAGCGACCGAGCCGAAGGAGTGGGCGCCGAAGGATTGGGCGGCCGACCTGGTGCCGCACCTCGCGTACGGATTCTCCACGGCCCTCGCCTTCGACGCGCTCACCCACCCGTACTACTGAGCAAGCACGACTCCCCGGCGTGCGCCGTCGTCATGGCCGGTTCAGACAGCGCGCCGTCGGAGCTCGGTTCCAAGTCCGGTTCGCAACCGGCCATCTCTCGCCTCCCACCGGAGCCTGGCCAGCAGGAGCGTCCGATCGCCGAATGCGGCAGAGCTGGTGATCTCGCCGACCTCAGAGCCGTCCAGCTGGACGGCATCTCCGGGCGAGGCGGGCCCGTCACCCTCCAGGGGGACCACCAACCGGCGAGGATGGCCAAGGGTGTCTACCTTGGCCACCGCTTCCTGGCCCGGAAAGCAACCCTTTTCCCTGGAGACTGCGCTGGCGAGGCCGGACTCCTGGGGAAGGTCGCCCTCGAGCGCGTCGATTCCGAAGCGGGGGATGCCGGCCGCAATGCGCCAGGCCTCGACCTCCTCGTTCCCGGCGTGGGCGTACGGCTCGGACAAGTAGCGAAGGAGGGAGTCGTGGTCCTCGGCGGGCGCGATGACATCTACGCCCGCCCCGAGGCACGAGGGCGTCGAGCTGGCGGTCACGGGCGCGTCGGGCGGCTCGATCAGACCGGGAAAGCCGAAGATGGCGAGCTCCCCGGTGCGGTCTTCCAGCGCCACGTCCGAGGACAAGATGTAGGGCTCCAGCAGCTCCTGGACCCCTTTCGCCTGGGTGGGATCCTGTATGAGCCGGAGGCTTCCCCCCGGGAGGGTCACCGTGAACGAGGCTCGGATTCCCCCTGTGGGTGAAAGGAACAACGCAGGGCGGGCTCGACCGGGGGCCAGGTCGGAAAGGTCGGCCGTGACGAGGTCGTCCAGCCATTCGCGGGCGTCGGCGCCCGAGACCGCCAACTGTCGCCAGTACGAGAGATCGGCAAAGGCCTTTCCCGATCTCAGCAGCTCGATGGTCTCGCCTTTGGACATCCTCATTGCAGCTTAGACTCACCGGCCCAGCCTGACAGTCCGATCGGCCTATCCTTGTCGAGTCGTGGTCCGAAACCGGGCTTCCGCCCACCGCGACATCGCGCGGTTCGACCGGTGGGCAGATACGTACGATCGGTCGTACCTTCAGCAACTAGTGTTCGAGCCCGTCCACGAAGCCTTGGGCTTGGCCCTCGGGCCCCTCGATGCTCTGCTGGTCCTGGATGTGGGCTGCGGAACGGGCATCCTCACCCGGGCCCTGGCTCGGCGATCGGCCCGTGCAGTCGGGGTTGATCCCGCTCCTCGGATGGTGGCGAAGGCACGGGAGAACCGCGCCGACGTGTCGGCCACCTATGTCGTGGCCACGGCAGAGTCGCTGCCCTTCGCCGATTCCTCGTTCGACGCCGCCACGGCGTCGTTCACGGTTCACCATTGGCGAGACGCGGGTCGCGGGATCGCCGAGCTTGCTCGCGTGCTCCGGTCGGGCGGGCGGCTGGCGATCGCGGACATGGACCTCCCGAGCCCGGCCCGATGGCTCCTTCGACTCGTGGGGAGCCCTCATGCGGGCTGGACCCGGCGCGAGCTAGCCGACCTCCTCTATCGGTCCGGGTTCTCTCGCGTCCGAGCGATGACCCGAGGGCCGCTCGGGCCCAAGCTCCCCATCGTCTGCGCCGATCGCTGAGGGAGGCGTCGGTTGCGTATGTTCCACACTCTCCTGGCGGCGTACCACGCAGCGAAGACCACGAGGATCACCGTCCCGAAGAATCGGTAGACGAAGCCCCACAACACCGGTACCGGCATTGGAGACGACCTCCTTCCCGGTTGCCAGACCCAGCCACCGCGTTGTGCACGACACTAACCACGGGGCATGGCAAGAAGCTGAATCGCAGGTGAACATTGGGCGGAGAGCCCATCCGGCCACGATTCCCGAAGGGGGCTAGCTCCTCCGCCGGTCCGGCCCGGCTCGCTCCTCTCGCAGTTGACCCTCCCACTCTCGCAGCCGGGGAAGGTGCTCGGCATAATGCTCGGCCCCCGCCTTGCGGATCCAGAAGGCCGCTTCCTGAGTAAGCGCGGGGAGCGCGCCCCATGCCTGCAACATCCGCGCTCGTGCCGCCCACGCCTGAGCGAGGACGATTTCGGCAGGAACGCCTTTCATCGCCTCTAGGAACTGCTCGTTCAGGGCATCGACGTCGATCTCCTCGGGCCGGTAGGCGCCCGCCCGGATCCGTTCGAGGATCACTCCCGCCTCGGCCAGCCAGCTGCCCACGTGGGCCACGAGGTCCTTGACCGACCAGCCCTCGGGGTAGTACCCAGGCTGCTCCAGTTCTTGGGGGGAGAGGGAATCCACCAGGGCGTGCAGCTCACCCCAGCCGGCGTCCTCCGCAGCCATCAACTCGGCTCTACGTGCATTGGAGCCGGTCGACGGTGCTGATGACCCGGGCGCGCTCATCGATCGTTCCTCCCCTTATCGATGGCGACCCGAGTCCCGCTTTCGGTCTCCCTTACCGTCGATGAGCAGCGCAGCCGCATGGTCGGGGACGTATGTGTAGATCTCGCGGGAGGGTCGAACGTAGCCCTCATCAGCCTGAGGCTTCGGCAACTTGATGACCGGGAGCTGCTTCGGAACGTATGGGATCCGGCTCAACAGGTGCGCGATGCAATTGATCCGGGCGCGTCGCTTGTCATCGGCCTCCACCACGAACCAGGGTGCTTCGGGGATGTCCGTATGTACGAACATGTCGTCCTTGGCCCTCGAGTAGTCGATCCACCGAGTGCGGGA
>WNGF01006141.1_pt1 | contig 18695 bp, 15 predicted proteins | sample 5400641 | NCBI WGS metagenome assembly WNGF01 (sample SAMN13153371, study PRJNA577476) | soil metagenome | isolation source: 80 cm soil or saprolite under grassland replicate 2 | place: USA:California | collected 2016-06-15
TCGAGCGGCTCCAGGACGCCCGGGTGCGGGACATCCGGCACCGACTGGAGCGCTTCGCCAAGCACTCGAGCCACGACCGGCGACACCATCTGACCGAAGATGAGCGCGACGCCGCCGACCAGGCCGCCGCGCTCCTGGGCGGAGGCTGAGACGTGCCGGAGACAAACCCAACGTAGGCTCAGGCCCTGATGATCGACTGGCGTACCACGTGATCATTCGCATCGTCGAGCCGCAGTAGCCGCTGCCCTCTCGCGGTAGCCGGTATGAGCGGATATGCTCCGGTCGTGGAGCTCGGGGGGAGCGGCGCCACGACTGAGGGAGCGGTCATGGAGCATCCGCAGTGATGATCGCGCGCGACGTGTACGCCGTCTCGCTCCTGGGTTCGCTCGGGCATCTCATCGCCGAGGATCGCCTGACGCTCATCGACGCGGGCCTGCCGGGCTCCGGTGCTCTGCTGGGGCGATTTCTCGCGGGCCTGGGGCGTTCGCTCGATGATCTGACGCGCATCATCTGCACGCACGGCCACCCGGACCACGTCGGCGGGGCCCGCGAGCTGGCGGGCGACCGCGTCGACGTTCTCATGCATCAGGCCGACTTCGACGCGCTCCGTGTCACCCTCGGGGAGGCGGTCCGGCGCCCGACCCGCGGCCGGCTGTTCGCCTACCTCGCGCGCACGCCGGCCCAGGTCGTCCCGGTCCGGGACGGGGACGTCGTGCCGGTGCTGGGTGGCCTCGAGGTCATCCACACGCCGGGCCACACACCCGGGAGCATCTGCCTGTACGCCGCCCGAGATCGTCTCCTGTTCGTGGGCGACGTGCTCACCTGCAAGCGCGGCCGTGTGTCCTATGCGAGCCGGATCTTCAGCGACGACATCCGTGCGGCGCGGGCGAGCATGCAACGTCTGGCCGCGCTGGACGTCGAAACAATTATCTTCGGCCACGATCCGCCCTGGCGCGCCGACGCCAACGGAGTACTGCGCGAGCTGGCGGCGCGGGCGCGGCGGCCTAACGAGAGGGTCACCAACCGGGAAGGTGCAGGATGGAAAACCTGATCGAGCTGATCTCGGAGTCGGCTCGCCGCTTCGACAAGCATCCCGCCCTGCTGATCCGCCCGTCGTTTCGAACCAGGCTGTGGCGATTCCGAGATCTGGCTCGCGTCGTGCCGCGAGCCGCCCGGGCCATCGCGGATGAGGGCGTGGGACCCGGCGACCGCGTCATCCTGTGGGCGGTCAACCGCCCGGAGTGGGGGATCGCATTCTTCGCGGTCGCCCATGCCGGCGCCGTCTCGGTACCGCTCGACGCCCGTCACACCAACGAGTTCGCGGCCAAGGTCGCCGCTCAGACGGGCGCCAAGCTCGTGCTTGCGAGCCGGCAAACGGCCGAAAGCGCACGCGCGCTGGGCCTGCCCATCATCTGGATCGAGTCGCTGCCCGACCGATCTCGACGCGCCGAGCCGTTGCCGGCCGCGAACGTCCGGTCGGACGACCTCGCGGAGATCGTCTTCACCAGCGGGACGACCGGTGACCCGAAGGGGGCGATGATCTCGCACGGCAATCTGCTCGCCTGTGCCGCCGCGATGACCCAGGTGTTCCCGATCGGCACCAGGGAACGGCTGCTGTCGGTGCTGCCGCTGTCGCACCTCTACGAACAGGTGATCGGCCTGATCACGCCGGTCCTGTCCGGGGCCAGCGTCGTCTATCCGGTGAGCCGTCAGCCGGCCGTGCTCCTCCGCGCGTTCCGCGACTTCCGGGTGACGATGCTCCTCATCGTCCCCCAGGGACTCCGGCTCCTCGATCGGACGATCGAGCGGCGGGTCGACGAGTCGGGACGGCGCGCCAGCTTCGAACGGCTTCACCGGCTCGCACGCTCCCTGCCGCAGCCGCTGCGACGGCTCCTGTTCCGGCCGGTCCTGTCCCAGCTCGGCGGGCGGCTCCGGACGGTGGGGGTGGGCGCGTCCGCCCTGGACGTCGAGCTCGGGCAGCGCTGGATCGACATGGGGGTGGACGTCCTGCAGGGCTACGGCGCCACAGAGATGAGCCCGGTCGTGAGCTTCACCCGAACGTCGGACAACCGGCTCGGCACCGTCGGTCAGGCGATCCCCGGCGTGGAGATCCGCATTGCCCCGGACGGTGAGATCCTCGCCCGGGGCCCGAACCGGTTCGGGGGCTACTGGCAGAACCCCCAGGCGACGGCCGCGGTCATCGACGAGGAAGGCTGGTACCACACCGGCGACCTGGGCGAGCTGTCGGCGGACGGCTTCCTGACGATGCGCGGGCGGAAGAAGGACATGCTCGCGCTGCCCGACGGCCAGAAGGTCTATCCGGAGGACGTCGAGGCGGTCCTTGCGACCGACGAACGCCTGCGGGACGCCACCGTGGTGGGTTGGCCGATCGGTCCGGATCTCCGGGTCCACGCCGTCCTCCTCCTCGACGGCGCGGAGACCGCGGATCCGAAGCTGGCCGAAGCGATCGTCCGCGACGCGAACGGCCACCTCGGAGCACATCAGCAGATCCGCGGCCACTCCGTGTGGCCCGACGATGATTTCCCGCGCACCCACACGCTCAAGGTCCGCAAGCACGAGGTGATCGCCCGGCTCGCGGCGATGACCGCCATGGAGTCCCGCGGCGCGACCGAGGGGGCCGGAGACCGCGCTCCGATTGCTCGGGTGACCGACAACGAGGGCGTCGACCCGCTCGTCAGCCTGATCGCCCAGATTGCGTCCATCCCGCCCGGCAGCATCACACCGACGGCCCGGCTATCCGGCGATCTCAACCTCGACTCCCTCCAGCGGGTCGAGCTGCTCGGCGTGATCGAGGAGGAGCTTGGAGCCTACATCGACGACGACGCGCTTCAGCCCGAGGCGACGGTCGCCGAGCTCGCGACCATGGTCGAGGCGGCTCGCGGAGCGAAGCACGAGTCCGGCATCTACGGCTGGCCGCTCAATCCGGCGGTGCGTGCGATCGGACTGGGATTCCAGGTGGCCATCATGCAGCCGCTCGTTCGCATCTTCTATCGCGTCCACACCACCGGTGCCGAGCGACTGGTGGGCCTGGAAGGGCCGGTGGTGTTCATTCCGAACCACTGCCTCCACACCGACAACGCGATCATCCTCAGTCGCCTGCCTGTCGGCTGGCGATGGAGACTCTCGGCGGCGGCCGCGGCGGACACGATCTACGCCAACCCGCTGAAGGGCATCCTCGCGTCCGTCCTGGCGAATGCCTTCCCGCTCCGCCGCGAGGGTGGCGTCCGGCGCAGTCTCGAGCTTCTGGGCGCCCGCCTGGACCGCGGGTTCAACATCCTCCTCTACCCTGAGGGCAAGTTGACCCTGGGCGGCCCGATGCAGCCGTTCAAGGCGGGCGTGGGCCTCATCGCCATCGAGGGCGCGACGCCGGTCGTCCCGATGAAGATCAACATCAACCGCATGTCCCGACTGGACGCGCCGGGCTCCTCCTGGCGCGGCGACGTCGAGGTGGTGTTCGGCGAACCCATGTGGCTGGACGCGGATGCCGATCCCGTCGCGGCCACGACCCGGCTGGAGGACGCCGTACGCGCCCTGTGATCGCCGCCTCCGGCCGTCGATTGTGGGACAGACCGCGATCCTCCCGAAAATTATCGGTGCCTGCAGGCGCCATACGGACCCTGCCCTATTGACCCCCAACCTGAGCGCACTGACACTGTCGACCCGCGTGGGTGGAGAAGGGGCACGATGAAGCGCGCCATAGCCGTCTTCGCGATGATCCTGCTCCTGCCGATCGCGGGACCGACAGCCGTGCTCGCGCGCGACGCGAATGCGGCCCCGGCACCGGGACGGGCCACGGACTGGATCGTCACGATCCAGCGTGGCCTGGACGTGCGGACGGTCGCGCCGGCACCCGACGGCGAACGATGCCCACCAGGCCGGCTTCACCGGCGCCGGAGCCAGGGTGGCCGTGATCGACACCGGCATCGACCTGACGCACCCGGACCTGGTCGCCGGCATCGACGCCGCGCTCGGGCTCAACTGCATCACCGCGGGCCCGCCGCAGGATGGCCACGGTCACGGCACGCACGTGGCCGGGATCATCGGGGCGCGGGCCGGTAACGGGATCGGCGTGATCGGGGTCGCCCCCAACGTCAGGCTCGTCGCGATCAAGGCCCTCAACGACCAGGGTGAAGGCAACTGGTCGAACGTCATCTGCGGCATCGACTACGTGACCGGGCTGGCCACCGACGGCGATCCCTCCAACGACGTCGACGTCGTCAACATGAGCCTGGGCGACACGGGCGACGTCGGCAATTGCAACGACGGCGGCCTCCGTGAGGCGATCTGCCGCTCGGTCGCTGCAGGCGTCGTGTACGTCGCCGCCGCGGGCAATTCGGCGACCGACGCGTCGACGTTCATCCCGGCGGCCTTCCCCGAGGTCATCACGGTGTCGGCGATGACCGACTTCGACGGCGAGCCCGGTGGCCTGGCCGGCTGCCAGTTCCTCATCGAGCTGTTCTACTTCGCTTGCGATGACGAGCTGGCCTTCTTCTCCAACTACGGGTCGGCGATCGACGTCACCGCGCCGGGCGTCGCGGTTTATTCGACATGGACCGGCGGCGGGTACAAGAGCATCAGCGGCACCAGCATGGCGGCCCCCCACGTGGCCGGCGTCGCGGCCCTCGTCCGTGCCGCGAATCAATCGCTGACGCCGACGCAGATCGAGACGCTCCTGGAGCGGACGGGCGAGCTCCCGGACGGCAGCTCCGCCGCCCCCGGATGCGGCTCGGGAACGCAATGGGGCGGCGACCCCGACGGGATCGCGGAGCCGCTCGTCAATGCGCTCAATGCGGTGCTAGATTCGGCGGGCGCTTCGCTGCCCACGGTCACGCTCACCCCAGCCGATGGCTCCAATGTGAACGGGACCGTCACGCTGTCGGCGCTGGCGAGCCATCCGAGCGGCATCGCCAACGTTCAATTCCTGGTAGACGGCGCGTCGATCGGCATTGACGCGAGCGCCCCCTATCAGGCGACCTGGGACACGCTCTCGACGTTCGACGGCGCCCACAGCATCTCCGCGCGCGCGACGGCCACCACCGGCGAGTACTCATGCCAGACGAACGCGGTGACGACGGGCGCCGACATCAAGGGCAACTGGGTTGGCACGTATGGCGCGGACGGCTTCGCCCTGGCTGGTTGGAACGACACCAGCCCGACGGGCGATCTCGTCGTGCTGCCGAACGCGACGCTCACCGTCGAGCAGGGCGACCGCTACGTCTGGGCCAACCCGACGACTGACGTCCGGGCGCTCGAGAGCCCATACGAGACCGAGCGCAGGGCCGCGACCTGGTTCCACGACAGCCAGCTCCGGCTGCGGCTGAACTTCAGTGCGGCCTACGCCGGGACGCTCCATCTGTACGTCGTCGACTTCGACACCACGACCCGCCGCCAGAACGTCACGGTCACCGATGGCACCACGACCAAGACGATCGCGATGACGAGCTCGTACAGCGCCGGCGCCTGGCTCCATTTCCCGATCAACGTCGGGGCGGGCGGCATCGTTCGGATCACCGCCGACTACGTCGCGGGCTTCAACCCGAACATCGACGGCCTGTTCCTGGGCGGGCCCGGGGCGCCGCCGATTCCGCCACCGCCCCCTCCGTCGGAGGTCGACTCGCCGGGCGTTCAGGGCAATTGGGTTGGCACCTACGGCACGGACGGGTACGCCCTGGGCGCCTGGAACGGCTCCACGGACCTCGTCGTGTTGCCGACGGCGACCCTGACCATGGAGCAGGGCCGCCGTCACACGTGGGCGAACTCGACGACCGATGTCCGGGCGCTCCAGAGTCCGGGTCAGACCGAGCGCCGGGCGGCGACCTGGGTCGATGACAGCCAGCTCCGGTTACGGCTCGACTTCAGCGCCGCCTACTCCGGAAACCTCCATCTGTATGTCGTCGACTGGGATTCGACCACCCGCCGCCAGAACGTGACCGTCTCGGACGGGACGACGACGAAGACGATCGCGATGACGAATTCGTACAGCGCCGGCGCCTGGCTCCATTTCCCGATCACCGTCGGGGCGGGCGGCATCGTCCGGATCACGGCCGACTACGTCGCCGGCTACAACCCCAACATCGACGGCCTCTTCCTGGGCGGCGCGGGCCCGCTGCCGCCCCCGCCCGGCGACTGGGTCGGCGTCTACGGTGCCGACGGATATGCCCTCGGTGCATGGAACAGCTCAACCGACCTCGTCGCCCTGCCGAACGCGACCCTGACCGTGGAGCAGGGCAGCCGCTACGTGTGGGCCAACCCGACGACCGATGTCCGGGCGCTCGAGAGCCCGAACGAGACCGAGCGCCGGGCCGCGACCTGGTTCGACAATTCGCAGCTCCGGCTGCGGCTGAACTTCAACGCCGCGTATGCCGGCACGCTCCATCTGTATGTCGTCGACTGGGATTCGACCACCCGCCGCCAGAACGTGACCGTCACCGACGGCACGACTACCAGGACGATCGCGATGACCAGCTCGTACAACGCCGGCGCCTGGCTCCATTTCCCGATCAACGTCGGGGCGGGCGGCATCGTTCGGATCACGGCCGACTACGTCGCGGGCTACAACCCCAACATCGACGGCCTGTTCCTCGGCGGCGCGGGCAGCTCGGCCACCGTGCCCGGCCAGCCGGTCCTCAGCGCGACGGCCGGCACCGGCCAGGTGACGCTCGGCTGGACGACGCCCGCCAGCGGCGGCAGCCCGATCAGCGGCTACCGGCTCTACCGGGGCACGAGCTCGGGCTCGTTGGCCCCCTACCAGACGCTCGGCCTCGTCACCGCCTACACCGACACATCGGTCAGCAACGGCACGACCTACTACTACCAGGTCAGCGCCGTCAACACGATCGGCGAGGGCAGCCGCTCGACCGAGCGCTCGGCGACCCCGGTGGCGCCGGCCAGCCTGCCGTCGGCTCCGTTGGGCCTCTCGGCATCGCAGAGCTTCCCGAAGGGGATCGACCTCGCCTGGACCGCCCCCGCCTCAAACGGCGGCAGCGCCATCACCGACTACCGCATCTACCGATCCACTACGACAGGAACTGAGACCCTCCTGGTCACAGTAACGGGCGGTACAACCAGCTATCGGGACACGGCCACAAAGAAGGGCACGCTCTACTTCTACGTCGTGCGGGCCGTGAATGCGGTCGGTGAGGGGCCCAGCTCAGGGGAGGCCAGCGCGGTCGCGAGGTAACGGCCATCCGGCCCGAGTTCGGTTCGGAACGGGCGGCCGCTCGCCAGAGGCCGGGGGACTTGACAAGATTCGGCTGTCAATACCCCCCAGGGGTATGGAAATCGCCGATTCGGGTGTAGAATGGCGTCCTCTGCGGCCTGTCAAGACTTGACAGGCCCCTAGTCATGTCTGGGAGGACGCCCGTTGGCCGCGCATCGCCACGACATGACCGATGCGATCGCCACGAACGCCATCCGCGGAACTGACGTCACCGGAGGTGCGGCACGGCAGCAGGAGTAGCCGCCGAGGTCAAGAGCCGGCTCCAGATCGCCGACGTCGTCGGCGAGACGGTACAGCTCAAGAAGGCCGGCACGACCCTCAAGGGGTTGTGCCCGTTCCACGGCGAGAAGACGCCGTCATTCGTGGTCACGCCGGCACGCGACAGCTGGAAGTGCTTCGGTTGCGGGCTGGGCGGCGACGTCTTCAGCTTCGTCATGCAGCGCGACGGGGTCAGCTTTCCGGAGGCGCTCAAGACGCTCGCCGCCAGGGCAGGCGTGGAGCTCGACGAGAAGACCAGCCGGGACGACGCCCGCAAGGCTCGCCTTCGCGACGTCCTCGAGACGGCCATCGCGTTCTACCACGTGGTCCTCACGAAATCGAGGGCCGGCCAGCCGGCGCTGGACTACGTGCGCGGTCGAGGGTTCACGGACGAGACCATCGAGCGCTTCCAGCTGGGCTGGGCGCCCGGCGGCTGGGACACGATGAGCCGCCAGCTGGAATCGCGGCGGCAGATCCGGCCCCAGGAGCTGGCCGAGGTTGGCCTCACGACCCCGCGCGCCGGAGGTCGGGGCGCCTACGATCGCTTTCGGGAACGCATCATCTTTCCGATCCGCGACCAGAACGGCAGCGCGGTGGGGTTGGGCGGCCGCTATCTCGTCGCCGACGGGGACACCCAGGATCATGGTCCCAAATACCTCAACTCGCCAGCGACCGCGCTGTTCGACAAGAGCCGCACGCTGTACCTCATCGACCGCGCCAAGGGGCCTATCCGCAAGGGCGGCCAGGCGGTGATCGTCGAGGGCTACACGGACGCCCTCATGGCCCACCAGGCCGGCTTCGACAACGTCGTGGCCAGCCTGGGCACGGCCCTCACGCCCCAGCAGATCGGCCTCCTGACGAGATACGCCAAGCGGGTCGCACTCGCCTACGACGTCGACCCGGCGGGCGAGAAGGCCGGCGCCTTCGGGGTGAGCGCCCTCGAGGGGATCGTGCCGCTCCTCGCCCGGCAGGATAGTGGGGTGGAGCTGGACCAGGTCCGCGTCGTCCGGCTGCCGGACGGCAAGGATCCGGATGAGGTGCTTCTGTCCTCACCGGACGAGTGGCGCGAAGACATTCGCACCGCGCAGCCGATCGTCGACTACCTCATCGACTACCACGCCCGAAGCGCGGACCTGCGCACGCCGCCCGGCCGAGCCCGGTTCGTCGACGCGATCGCGCCCGTCCTTCGCTCGCTGCCGCCGGTCATGCGGGACGGCTACCTCCAGGAGGTTCATCGCGTGAGCGGAGTGGAGGAGCGGACGCTCTTGGAGGTGCTCTTCCGGCGCCCGGCGCCGGCGGTCGCGGTGGAGGGCCGCTTCAGCGCCGACGCCGTGATCACCTCGCCCGACGCACTGCCGATCAAGGAGATTCTCCGTTCGATCACCGCGGTGGAGGCCGAGCTGCTCCAGATCATGCTGCTCGTGCCCGACCATCAGCCGCGAGTGGCGGTCGCGCTTCGCGAATCCAGCCTGGACCTGCCGTCCACGGTTGCCCGCGAGCTGTACCGGGCCATCCTCGTTCAGCGGGGCCTGGACGGCGAGGCCGGGGTCTACGCGGAACCGGCTCCCTTCGAGCGCGGCCGGTTGCTGGAGGCGCTGGACCCTGAGACGCGCGCCCTGGCGATCGCCCTCTACGCCCGATACGGCCCGGATCCGGCGCAACTGCCGCCCGAGCGGATCGCCTACGCCATCGACAAGTGCCTCCTCACCATGGAGGCGGATCAGCTCGAGCAACGTATTGCCTACACCCAGGCGGAACAGGCCGACGCGGAGCTGCGCGGCGACGAGGAGGCGATGGACCGCTTGCTCCAACAGGAACGCCAGTACCACGAGGCGCGCCGTTCGCTGGACCGTCGGTCCGAGCAGACGCGGCTCCTCGCACGCACGATTGGAGGCTGATCGTGACCGTCGACCCCACCGATAAGCTGCTCGTCGAAGCCGTCCTGAGCCGCCCGCGGCGGGCCAAGGACGATATGGAGGCCGCGCGCCTCGCCAGCATGCGCTCGCTCAAAGCGCCGGCCGCGGTCGAGGACGAGGACGAGGACGAGGCGGAGGACGAGGAGCTGGTGCTCGCGCCGCCGGACCCGTTCGCCGACACGGCCGAGCTGGGCGTGGAAGTCGGCGTGGAGCCCGACGTCGACCTGAAGGTGCCGCTCGATGCGCCGGCCAAGCTCGACGCCAAGGAGCTCGAGGAGCCGACGCCGGAGGAGCTCGAGGCCCTCTCCGCCGACATGATCGGGATCGACGACCCGGTCCGGATGTACCTCAAGGAGATCGGCAAGGTCGCCTTGCTGACCGCCGAGGAGGAGGTCGTCCTGGCCAAGGCGATCGAGCTCGGCGAGTTCCTGGTCGAGGCTCCGTGGAAGGGGATCGTCTCGCTCCACGAGTGGACCCTCCACGACACCGAGCGCAAGACCAGGACGGCCAAGACGCAGCACCGGCTGCCCCTCGGGCCCGAGGCCACCAAGATGGTCCGCGAGGCGATCGGCGACCCGGGCGCCGCGGACCTCCTCGTCCAGTCACCCGACTTCCACCTCATCAAGGCCGCCAAGGACGTCCAGTCGGAGGGGACGAAGACGCTCCTGAAGGAAGGCCGCCACCTCGTCGCCCAGTACAACGAGAAGCTCGACGCCGAGGCGTTCGTCCGGCTCCTGGACTGGGGATACTTCGCGGTCCACAACGGCGATCTCGACTCGCGCGACAACATCGGCCTGCGGGCGATCTACGACTGGACGCGCGACGAGGTCGCCTTCCCGGCCCTCCAGCGCTGGATCGAGGCGGGCTGTGACGCCGACCTGCTCAAGCGGATGGGCTTCGACCCGGAGGTGCCGCTCAACACCAAGCTTGCCCATCGCAAGGGCGAGCTCGTGCGGATCGGGCGGGATGCCCGTGAGCAGCTGACGTCGGCAAACCTGCGGCTCGTCGTATCGATCGCCAAGAAGTACATCGGCCGGGGCATGAGCTTCCTGGACCTCATCCAGGAGGGCAACATCGGCCTCATCCGGGCGGTCGAGAAGTTCGACTACGAGAAGGGCTATAAGTTCTCGACCTATGCCACCTGGTGGATCCGGCAGGCGATCACCCGAGCCATCGCCGACCAGGCCCGGACCATCCGGATCCCGGTCCACATGGTGGAGACGATCAACCGCCTCATCCGCGTCTCCCGGCAGCTGCTCCAGGAGCTCGGCCGCGAGCCGACGGTCGAAGAGATCGCCGAGGCCATGTCGCGCGGCCAGGAGGTCGTCGTCACCCCGGAGAAGGTTCGCGAGATCATCAAGGTCTCGCAGGAGCCTGTCTCGCTCGAGACGCCCATCGGCGAAGAGGAAGACTCCCACCTGGGCGACTTCATCGAGGACCGCGGCGCCCTGGCTCCTGCGGAGGCGGCCTCGCACCAGCTGCTCAAGGAGCAGGTGGAGGCCGTGCTCGATTCGCTCACCGGCCGTGAACGGCGCGTCCTGCAGCTTCGATTCGGCCTCGAGGATGGCCGCGCCCGCACCCTGGAAGAAGTGGGCAAGGAGTTCAACGTCACCCGGGAGCGGATCCGCCAGATCGAGGCCAAGGCGCTCCGCAAGCTTCGCCACCCGTCGCGCTCGCGCAAGCTCAAGGACTACCTGGAGTAGGCCACAGAGCGCCGACCTGTCGGCTGAGCGATAACGGTCCCTCCCCGTCCGGCGCTAGATTGCCGGCCTCTGGCAGCACTCCGATGCGATGGAAATCCTCTGGTCGGGGTCAAACGGACGTACGGGAGATGGATCGATGACCGAGCAGAACGACGAAACGGGTCCCGCAGCGCAGATCGGCGAGGAGGCTTCTGTGGTCGACGCGCCTTCGAGCATCTCGGACATGGCCTCCTCGGCGTGGGATGCGGTGAAGGACATGTTCGACGGCGGAGCCGGCACATCGGGCGCGGCTGACGGGGCCAATGGGACGCCCGGGGGCGAGTGGGAGCTGGGCGGCGGCGGCCTCGGGATCCAGCCGCCGGTTGACTGGGATGCCCACAACGAGGAGATGGCTCGCAAGCGGGACGAGGCGATCAAGGGCGGGATGGACGAGTGGGAGGCCACGATCACGTACAAGTTCGTCGACCCGCAGAACCCCGACGCCATCAACTGACGCAAGGCACCTCTTCGCACCTTCCTCGCGGGTTCGCAGCGCACGGTTGCCCTTCGCACCCACGACCGACCGTGCTCCCTTCTTGCATCGCACGCAATAACAGCGGGCGGTTTGCGGCCCGTGGCAACAACGAGGCGTTTCCGTTGCGCTGACGCCGATTAGTTGCGTCGCACACAAGCTTCCGGGCCACTTGGGTCGTGGCCCGCGGAGATCTTGCGCCCGGCGCAAGAAATGGACCGGACTACATTCGTCGAGGGGTGCTATCTGACCGTTGTTGCCATCGGGTGCAAGGCAGGCCCGAATACGGAACCCCGGGGCGGCAGTTCAGATGACGACGATCGCGCTGCCGCCGGGCGACACGCCCGCGCCGAGCAACTCGAGCGCCCGGACCCCATTGACCGGGTGGGCGCTCGCCAGCAAAACGCCCGTCTCCTGGAGGAAGTGTCGGGTGCGGCGCGTGTTCGGCAGGACGAGGATCACGCCGTCGACGTCGCCATCGCGCCGTTTGAGCTCGAGTCGCCGAGCGAGCCCCTGCGCGTCTCGTGGGGCCGACTCGGCCTCGATCCCGAAGCGCCAACCCGAGCCGCTCACCAGCCCGTCCCACGCCCGCTGATCGCCCTGCCGCGGTAGCGGCACTTCGGCTGCCCAACGGATCGAGTGGTGGAGGCGAGCTCGAAACCGCATCAGGAGTGCGACCTGAGCCGCATCCCGGATTGGCTGGCCGCCCGGATAGGTGCGCACCGACAAATCGAGACCAACGACGGCGCAAAGGTGGCTGAGCTTGAGCAGGCTCACGGCGGGCGCCTGCCCGCGCTCGAGCCGACTGACCGCCGATGCCGATGATCTCGTTGCGCGCCCGACCTCCTCGAGGGTTAGGCCGCGATCCAGCCTCGCGTCGCGAACCTCCCGGCCGACGTCCACGACGGACCGGCGCCCACGGGCAGTTCCCCGGTCGATCGGGCGCTCTCGCGTGCTCACGAATGCATCATGGCGGAGTTGGCTCACCTGGCCGTTTGTCGAAAGCACGTTGCGAACCTGGACGGGCGAGATACCCTCCAGTACGACACAGGGAGGGTCGGGGCTGAGTCGTCAGAGGCCGCTCGTCAGGCGGCGGTTCGGGGTGCGGGCCACGGAGCCCGCGGCGATGGCGCGCCAGTTCGCGCTCCTGCGGGGCTTCCAGCGATTGGAGTCGCGACGAACGACCGTGGCCGCGATGGTGGCGGTCGCCGTCGTGGCGGTCATGGGCGGGACGATCACGCTGGCCCGGCCGGGCTGGGCGGTGACGCTCGTGGCGCTGACTCTGGCCATCGTCCTCTTTGCCGCACTGACGTTTGGCCTGTCTGCGCTGGCCCGGCCCCGTGCGGTCGCCCGGGCTCTGGAGGCATATCGCTGGGTCGCCCGACGCGCCTGGCTTCGCTGGCGCGAGATCACCGGAGACGACGTGCCGGGGACGCCCTCCCGCGCCAGGGCATGGCTGGAGGCACACCCAGCAAGCGGCGGAGCGTCCGACCTGCCACGGGTCGAGCTGCTGGTATGGATCGGCGAGTTCGACGCCGCGCGACGAGTCGCCCAGGGGTTGCCGTCCGGAACCCCATGGGAGCGGTTCGAGCGAGCGCTCGAGAGCGCCTTCGTGGACTTCGTGGCCACCGCCGACGGCGACCTGGGCCCAGTAGCCCGAGCCGCGGATGATCTTCCGGCCTCCGAACGCCGGATCGGCCAGGCCATGCTCGCGGTCGAGGAGGCCCGGCAGCTGGCGGCTGCGAATCGTCCATTCCTCGAGCCGCTCATCGCCGCCCGGGAACGGCTGGGTGCCGAGGTCGACGGCTTCCTGCTGCCGGACCTGGCGCGCTGGATCGGCAGCCGGTTGCTGGTTCTGGCCAGTCTCAGCACGCTGATCTGCTTCGTCGTGGCTGGAGCGATCCCGCCGCGCTGACCGAGGCCTGCCTCAGCGGTCCGGCGGCTGACCCGGCTCCGGTCCGGTTGCGATCGGGTATCCGGCGGTGCTCCAGTCGCTGTACGACCCGTCGTACAGGATTGCGTCCGGCAGGCCGGCGATGCGCAGCGCCAGCGCGTTGTGGCAGGCCGCCACGCCGCTGCCGCACGACGTGACGACCGTCCGGCGATCCGCCCCCAGCGACCGGAATCGCTCGGCGAGGTCGGGCGGAGGAAGAAAGCGGCCGTCTGTTCCCAGGTTGCCGGCGGTCGGTGCGCTCAGGGCGGTCGGGATGTGCCCGGGGACCGGATCGATCGGCTCCGTCTCGCCGCGGTAGCGCTCGCCGGCGCGGGCGTCGAGCAGGGCGACGCGCCCGAGGCGAGCTCGAAGTGCGTCTCGATCGATCACCCGCTGCCATCGGTCGGCCAGGTGAAGCTTGCCGGCAGACAGCCGAGGCTCGTCGGTGGAGAGCGGGAGGTGGGCGGCGATCCAGGCCCCGATGCCGCCGTCGAGCACTGCCGACGCCCGATGCCCCAGGTCGTCGAGCATCCACCACAGTCGTGCGGCGACCCAGCCACCCACGTCGTCGTACGCAACCACGAGGTCGGCGTCGCCGATGCCGGCCCGGGCCAGCCGATCGGCAAAATCCGCCGGCGATGGCAACGGATGCCGGCCGCGCCCAGTGGGCGCCACCAGGTCCGTGTCGACGTCCAGGAAGATCGCGCCCAGAATGTGACCCACGTCATAGGCGCGCCGGCCGTCGCCCGGTCGGCCTAGGTACCACCGCACGTCGACCACGCGGACGAGTGCTGCTCCGAACTCGCGGTCGCCGAACGCGATCGGGATCCCATTGAGGAGGCAGCCGCCGAGCGCCTCCGCGGAGATGAGCGCCATGGCGCGAGTATGGCGGGGCCGGGCCGCACAGGCGCCGAACGGGAGCAATCACCAAGGTCAGGAGGGGGCCGGGGCCTCATGTTATTCTTCGCCACCGTGGCCAACGGTCACGTCGACCGCCCAGGCGGTCCTCGCTCCGGCGTAGCTCAGTGGTAGAGCGGGCGGCTGTTAACCGCTTGGTCGTAGGTTCGAGTCCTACCGCCGGAGCCACTCACCCACGTCGTTCGATCCCCTGACTCCGATCGACTCCACTGACTATTTGGTCGATCGAGCACGCTTGCTCGGTCGTCCGTTCGTATCCCGTGCAGGGCTGAGCGCCCGAACCTGATCGACGAGCTGCTGGGCGACCAGGTCGAAGGGCTCCAGGCTCTGCTCAGCCCGCGCGAGGACGACCGCCCCCTCACTCGATGCGACCAGCACCGCGGCGAAAAGCGCCGCGTCCTCGGCCCGTAGCCCGCCCTGCTCGAGGAGCTCGGCCAGCCGTCGTCGCCACGTTCGAAAGACGCGGGCGGTCTGATCGAGGAGCTCGGGCGAGTCGGCGGCGACGGCCACCGCGAGCACGGCGCAGCCGGCCTCGAACTTTCCGCGGATGAGCACCTCGCGCCAGATGTGCAGAAACCATGCCGCGATCTCCTCGGCCGGCGCGCCCGCCGTGCGGTCGAGCAGCTCGATCGCCCGATCACCGGCCGCGTCGAGCGCCGAACCGATCAGCTGGTTCTTGCCCCCTGGAAAATGGTGATAGACCGAGCCGCGCGGCGCACCGGAATGCTCGAGGACCTCCGAGAATGAGGTCGCCTGGAGGCCACGCCGGGCGAGCAGATTCACCGCGCTCGCCACCATCCGCTCGCGCACGCCTCGGGCCATCGCACCTTCCTCTTGACTATGACGACTGTCATACTCTAGTGTCTATGTCGACCATCATAGTTCAGCGACCAGGAGAACGGCCATGCCGATGATCGACGTCTACGTCGCGTCCGACCTCTTTCCCGAAGGCTCCGACCGGGCCCTGGCGGCCGAGCTGACCGCCGCCTTGCTGCGCGCCGAGGGCGTCGCGACGCCAAAGGCCGCCCATCTCGACAACACCGGCGCCTACATCCACCGAATGCCCGCGTCGTCGGTCCATACCGCCGGCACCGACGCCGCGCGGACCGTCCGCGTCCAGGTCGTGACGCCGCCCGCCGCCCTGACCCGCGAGGGCCAGCGGCAACTCGTCGCCGAGGCGACCGAGATCGTCGCCAGGATCGCCGGCGACCCCAGCCAGGCCGCGCGAACATGGGTCCTCCTCACCGAGGCCGCCGAGGGCGGCTGGGGGATCGCCGGGACAGCATTCGGTCGCGAGGAGTTCGCCGCGCTGCTCCGCTGATGGCGCAGATCGTTTGACCCGACGTTCGGGCGGCAAGACCGCGTTCAATCGCCCAGAAGACCTTCCGGCCTAGCGCGGTTCGGCCTCCATGAGGTCCCTGAGCCGTCGCGTGTTGGCGTCCCAGTTACGGCGCATGATCGGAGCCACGATCGGCCAGATCGGCTTGAGCGCGAGCCGGAGCTCGAATTCGGTGACCGCTCGGAACTCCGTGCCACCCTGGGTCGGAACGAGTGTCACCCGCCGGAAGGCCGATCGGAACGGCCGGCCCTTGATCGTATAGCCGAGGGCCCGCGCCGGTTGCCACTCCGTCACGTGGCATTCGAGCCGCGTCTCGAGGCCGAGCACGATCATCCGGGCCTGAAACGTCGCGTCGGGTCCCGGCGGTGCACCGGACATCCACCGGGCGCCGAGCATGCCGCGGAACCAGCGAGGCGAGTTGAAACCGTCGAGCGTGAACGCCCAGAACTCGTCTGGCGTTCGTGCGAGCACCACGCGCTGCTCGATATGAGGCATATGCGGCAACTAGTCCCCGGGTCGTTGCGCCTCGGCGACGGATCCGACTGTCCCGTCCGCCTCGACGAGCTGCTTGAGGTTGCGCGTGGCTCTGTCCCAGCGGCGCCGGACGAGGGGACCGAGGATTGGCCAGACGAGCCGAAATCGGCGCTTGAGATCGAGCTCGATCAGGCGTACGACCTTCGTGGCGCTCCCCATGGGTTCGAGCGCCTGGCGGACGATGCCTGTGCCGGCTCCCATTGTCACCGAAAAGGCCATGGCGCGAGGCGCATCCCATTCCGTCAAGACCCCGTGTATCCGTGTCTCGAAGCCGAAGATCGACATGCGTGCCTGGAGCGTCGAGCCGACTCCCACCGGTCCTGCTGACGTCATGCGGATCGCGAGCGTCTGCCCGCGAAGGCGGGGTACGTTGAAGACGTCGGCCATGAACGCCCAGACCTCCTCGATCGGGCGATCGATCACGACGATCATCTCGTGGCGCACGTTGTTGACGCTCGCTCTCATCTGTCGCCCTGGGCCGGCGCGTCGGCTTCGAGAACACGCTTGAATTGCTGGTCATAGGCGGCCGAGCGTCGCCGGATCAATGGTCCGGCGATCCAGAAGAGCGGCTTCAGCAGTGGTCGCGGCTCGATGTCGGTTCCTCTCACCAGCCTCGTCCCAGCCTCGGTTGCCTCCAATCTCGCGCGAAGCAAACCGGAACCGATTGCACCCCGCACGGAAAACGAGCCACCACGAGGCGGATCCCAATCGACGATCTCGGCGTTGAGCCGGAGTTCGAAACCGAAGAGCCTCATCCGGGCCTGAAATTTCGAGCCGAGCCCGAGCGGAGTAGGCGACGCCGGACGAATTCCCAGCCAGCTGGGGTTCCAACGCGGAATGTTGAATGGGTTTACCAGGGACGCCCAGACGTCCTCGATCGGACGGCTGATCATCACGCTCGTTTCATATCGCATCGAACGATCGGTCGCCCCTAGCCGCCAACGGCGGGGGCGCCGAGGAGACTCGGGAGGACGCTGCCGAAGAAGTAGCCGACGATGCCGGCCAGGGCGCCGATGACGAGGATCTCGATGCCCGACCACATTGGGTTGGCCTGAGTCCAGCGCGTCTTGACGACGCCGATCCCGAACAGGACCGCGCCGGTGGCGAACATCGATACGTAGACTGCGATCCCGACCGGCAGGAGCAGGTACGGCAGCACCGGCGCCAGGGCGCCGAGGCCGAATGCCACGCCCATGACGACCGCGCCCTGCAGTGGCGAGCCATGGGCTTCCTCGACCGCCACCCCGAACGCCTTTTCGGCCTTCGTGTTGAGGAGGACCTCGGGCTGGCGCCCGATGATCGAGGCGACCTGCGCGGCCGCGTCATCCGGCAGCCCATCCTCCTCGAACATGAACGCCACCTCGGTCTCGACCTCCCCCCTGCGCCGGGCAACCTTCTCGCGCTCGTCGGCGATCCGGGCGAGGGCGATCTCGCGCTGGCTCTTGCTGGAGAGATACTCGCCGGCCGCCATGCTGAAGATGCCGGCCAGCGACGTGGCGATCCCGGCGATGAGCACGGCGTACCGGTCGCTCGTGGCACCGCTCACGGTGCTGACGACCGCGAGCGTGCTCACCAGGCCGTCCTGGGCGCCAAAGATCGCCTCGCGGATGTCGCCCAGGAGGCTCGCCTGGCGCCGCTCGCTCTCGAGCCGTGCGCCGAGCTCGGCCCGATCGGCGGTGGTCCTCGACACCGGACCCGGAATGGCTGCCTGGTCACTCACGCCTGTCCCTCGCGATGCCAGCCGTGCCGAGATGCTATCGCTCGAACGAGCCATCGTCGACCCCTCGATTCGCTGCGGGCCGAGCGCGACCCGGGATTCGTCCGGGAGGGGTCCGTCGGTGCTCAGCCCCGGATCTGGTTCCTCGACGATGACGACCTGCGGCCCGCACGCGATCGCCGCACTGCCGAAGCCTGCTGGTCCTGGCCCTGCAATCCCAACGACGGTCGGCTGTGGCGTGCTCTCAGCCGAACGTACAGTCGACGATGACCTTGTCCAGGGCGCTCTCGAGAGCGGCGAGCTCCCGATCGTCCAGTTGCGCGACGAACAGCTTCGAGACCCCCCGCGCATGGACGGGCGCGGTCTCGGCCAGCCGGGCCACGCCGGCGTCGGTCAGTGCGACCACGACGCCACGTCCGTCTGCGTCGGCGTTCGATCGGCAGACGAGGCCTTCATCGACGAGCCGGGCGACACGACGGGTCATTCCCGATCGTGAGATGAGCGCCCGGGCCGCGAGCTCCGTCATGCGCAAGCCGCCTCCGGCGACAGCCAGTTGAGCGAGCACGTCGAAGTCGGCCAGGGCCAGGCCGGTTTCGCTTTCGAGATCCGCCTCGAGCTGGCGCACG
>WNGF01021792.1_pt1 | contig 18684 bp, 18 predicted proteins | sample 5400641 | NCBI WGS metagenome assembly WNGF01 (sample SAMN13153371, study PRJNA577476) | soil metagenome | isolation source: 80 cm soil or saprolite under grassland replicate 2 | place: USA:California | collected 2016-06-15
GAGAAGGTGCCCGCGAGCATCTGGACCTGGGCCAGTGAGGCCAGGGCCAGAGCACGCTCACGCGAGGGCTCGCGGGGGATGAGCTCGACCGCCCGACGATGGGCCGCGAGAGCGGCATCTGGGTCGCCGGCGGCCCGGCGATAGCGGCCGAGCCGCTCGTACAGGAGGCCCAGCCGGACCCGCTCGCGCCGTTCGTCGAGCCTCGCGATCGCCGACTCCGCGAATGCCGCGGCGCGGATGGGCCGCCCGGCCGCGAACGCCGCCTCTGCGGCCCGCGCCTGCAGCTCGGGCAGTCCCTCGGCAGCGGTGGCACCGGCGGACAGGTCGACGTTGGTGCTCACCGGGTCGGACAGCTCCAGCACGCGATCCAGGAGATCGAGCGCGTCCTGGGGCGCGTCCACGGCCTCCGCCCGCCTTGCCGCCTCGAGCGCGGCGGCCCGGGCCCGGCCCACGTCGTAGGCGGCCAACCAGAAGCGCGCGGCCGCCGCGGGCGCGTCCGCAAGGGCCGTTGCGACCGCCGTGAGATGGCGACGGCGCTGCAGCGGCAGAAGGTCGACCGCCACCGCCCGCCCGATCAGCTCGTGGCGGAAGGCGACCGACTGGTGGCCATCTGGGCCGACGGTCTCCACGATCCAGCCATGCTCGATCGCTTCGACGATCCCGGCCGCCAGATCCGGCTCCAGCTCGCGATCGGTGCGGCGCGGTCCACTCACCGACCGCGGCGGCCGCCGCAGGGTGCCGGCCTCCAGGGACGACGCGACCGCCGCCAGCTCGGGCTTGCGGAGTGGGCCATCCGCCACCGCCAGGAGACGGAGGAGGCGCCGGCACTCCGGCGAGCGATGAGCCAGCCTGGCCAGCACCAGGGCGGCCAGCGACCCGGACAGTAGGGCGCCGCCCTCCTCTCGCCGGGCAGCGACGAGCTCTTCAGCGATGAGCGGATTGCCGTGGGACCGCTCGGCGACCAGGAGCAGCAGGGAGGCGGAGGGACGCTCGCCCTCGATCCCCTCGACCAGGTCCGCCAGCTCGTCGCGGCCCAGCGGGCCAAGGTCGAGGCGCTCGGCGGGTCGAGGAGTGTCGGCCATCGCCGCGAGATCCGAGCGGAGCGGATGCCCGCGAGTCATCTCGTCGGGCTGGTACGTGCCCACGATGGCCAGGCGTTGCGGCCGGGAGATCCTGGCGAGGAACGTGACCAGCGCCCGCGTCGCCGCGTCGACTGCGTGGAGATCCTCGACGGCGAGGAGGACCGGGTGTCGCTCGCCGAGCGCAGCGAGGACGCCCAGGACGCGCTCGAGCACGCGCGCCTGGCGTCGCTCCGGGGCGATCACCGCCGGCCGGCCGCCACCGCTGTCCCGGCCGCTGATTCGTGGCAGCAGCGTGGGGATGAGCTGGGCCAGCTCCGCCGCGCCCGTGCCCAGCACGCCCGGCAGGTCGCCGTCCGGCAGTGCGGCCAGGACGGGAGCCAGGCCGGCGACGATCGGGCCGTATGGGCTTGCCCGCTCCGCGGCCGTGGGCAGACAGCGAATCATCGTGAATGGCTCGCTGAGCCCGGCCAGCCGGCGCTCCGTCTCTGTCAGCAGTCGAGATGCGCCCAGGCCGCCGGTGCCGGCCACGAGGAGGGTCGTCGATCGGCCGCCGGCCGCCTGGTCGAGGGCGACCGCCAGCCTCGCCAGCTCGCGCTCGCGTCCGACGAATCGCGCGCTCGTGTAGCCCGGAGGCATGAGCCATTCTATGGCGGCCGAAGGGCAGAATCGGAGGCGGTTCCGATTCATCCGCGCTGCCCGTCCGTGCGTATCACTCGAAAGAGACGGCCGGGCGCAGCCGACCGTCATCCTCTCCCCGGCGCCTGATCTGGGGATCGGGCGCTTCCGCATCTCCCACGGACCCCCGGCGCCCTCACCGGGGGTCCGTTCCTGTTCGGGCCCGGCCGGCCGATCTGGCAGGCCGAAGCGCGGCCGGCGCGGTAGGCTGGGGCCCGATGATCGACGGTCGGCGCCCACCTCACCCAGCCAACACCCTCAACGAGCTGTCCGGCGAGGAATGGCTGTATTTCACGAAGTCCGTGTGGCAGACGGCCTACCCGTCCGAGCTGGGACACGCCACGCGCCGAGCTCACGGCGCCAACAAGCCACCGCGACTCATGGCCCGCCTCATCGAGTTCTTCAGCCGGACCGGCGAGCTGGTTCTGGACCCGTTCGCCGGCGTCGGCGGGACATTGCTCGGGGCTGCCATCGCCCGGGGCCCGCGGCGTGCGATCGGGATCGAGCTGGAACCGCGCTGGGTCGCGATCTACGAGCGACTCGTCGCCGAGCTCTCGGCCGAGCGCGATGGGGCCGGCCCGCTCCTGGCAGACCTGGGCCCGACCCACCCCGGCGGCCCTCGAGGCTTCGAGCCGTCGGGCTGCGAGCTGCGCCTGGGAGATGCCCTGGCGCTTCTGCCCGGTCCCATGCCAATCGCCGGACGGACTACGCGATGGTCACCGACGACCCGGCCGACCTGGCCAACAGCCGTGACTACCCGGCCTTCCTCGACCGGATGGCCGCGGTGCTGGCCGAGCTCCGACGCATCCTCCGGCCGGGACGCTACGCCTGCATCATCGTTCGCGACGCGTACCAGGACGGCCGCTACGTGTTCACCGGATCGGACCTGGCCGCCAGGGCGGCGGAGGTCGGCTTCATCCCGAAGGGCGACCTCGTCTGGTACCAGGCGGGCACACGCCTGCGGCCCTACGGCTATCCAAAGGGCTTCGTTCCGAACATCGCCCACCAGCACATCCTCGTCCTGCGCCGCGAGGACGCCTGACGGGAGCCCCTCAGGGGATGCCCTTCACCCGCAGGTAGGCCGCCAGGACATCGGAGTCGATATCGTCGGTGGCGTCCGCGAAGGACCGGTCGGGTCGCCCGCCGGCGCTGACGTCCACGACGTCGCCGAGGGTCATCCGATGGACCCAGCCCTGGCTCCCGTCGGGGCAGAGAACTCGCCAGAACGAGCCCGATCGCTCGATCAGCTGGACCTCGTCGCCCTCGTCGAGCAGGCCGATCTCGTGCGACCGCAGCTCGTCCGGAGCGTCCAGCAGGCGGACCACCCGGTACTTGATCCGGCGCCGCTCGCGACCCTCGAGCGGGTCGACGACGCCGTCATCGAACGTGAGCTTCGCGGCGACGGCGGCCTCCTCGCGAAGCGGGTCCGACTTGCGGGCCGCCATGAGGGAGGGACGGCGCCACCGGGGCATGCCGGATTCATCGGTATCGCCACCGGTGGTCGGACCTCCGTACGGCTGGGCGACGCTGGCGGTGGGCACGACCGTCATGAGCGCGGCATCAGCGGCGAGGACCTCGTCGGGAGCCGGCGGCTCCCCGTCGCGGCGGCGCTTGCCGAAGAACAGGAAGGCCATGGCGGCGACGGTCGTGGTCGTGGTCGAGATCGCCGTGACGACCATGCGCTGCTCCGCGCTGAGTCCGCCGGCCGGGCCAAGGACCGCCAGTCCTGCCGTGGCCGGTGAGCCGGCCGTGGCGCCCGTCGATCCAGACGCGCCGTCGGCACCGGAGGCATCGGTCGGACCGGCGGCGCCCGAGCCCGGGCCGACTGCCGGGCCCGATGCGTCGGGTGTCGTGGCCGCTGTCGACGGAACGCCCGCATCGTCGCCGGGCAGGGGCGGCTCGTAGCGGGCCACCGAGCTGTCGCGGCGATTGACGTCGGTGACCGTCCCCGCCGAGCTGCCGCCTTCCGGTGAGCCACCCGACGGGCTCGATCCCGGCGTCGAATCACTCGTGGATCCAGCCGAGCTGCCGGTACCGCCGCTGCCCGCGTCGGAGGCGGCGGCGATGGTGACCCTTCCGGCCTGGATGGTGTCGGAGAACTTGCGAGCGTCCGACGCGGTGAAGGCGATCCGGTGCCTGCCAAGGGCCAGCGTGGTTGCGAGCCGGTAACGGACGCCGCCGTGGTAGTCGAGCTGGCTGCCGACGACCCGCATGCCACGCGCCACGCCATCGACCAGGACCCGGACGTAGAGCGGTGCGTCTCCGTAACGATTGCGATAGGTCACGGTGAACGTGATCGTCGTCGTGGGAAAGCCGGAGCGCGGCGAGACGCCGGCGCTGAGGAGCTTCGTGGGCCCGCTGACCGCCGCGGCCGAGCCCACCAGCGTGACGAGCAGCAACAGGATCGCCGCCGACGAGGCGGCCAGCCATACGCCGCTCACGTATCGCGGCGAGGCTGAACGGATGAATGACAAGATGAGGCCTCCGCGCCGGACCCATGTCCCGACGTTGTGCCGGAGCATGCTGTGCAGCGGGGCGGGCCCGCAATGGTACGGGTTTCCCCCTAACGCGCCCCAAGGTCCCGGCGGTGCCGGCGGGAACCAAGGTCCCGGGCCCGATCGAGATGCACCCGCACTGGGCCCCTTGTCATGCCATAACTACCCCGATGTAGTCATGGCATCCCGCGCCTCAAACGGCAATTCTTCGGGAATGCAGGTCCTCTCGCGTCGCGGCCGTCGTCCCAACCCGGTCACCGTCGTCCGGGTCGTCGTCGGCGGTCTGGTCGGCGCCGCCCTCCTCGTCGCGGGCATCGCGCTGGGATGGCTCGCCTACGGCACTCCGCTCCTCCGATCGATCGACATGCCCGTTCGAGCATCTCCGGGCCAGATCGCCCTGGGCGCCGCCGCCTGGGCACTCGCCCTCACCGCCCCGGCGGCCTGCGTGCTCATGGGCCTTGCCCGCCTCGCCGGAACGACCGAGAAGATGGCCCGCATGCGGCGGCGCCCCCGAACCATCGCCGCCTCGCGCAAGCTTGGCGAGGGGTACGCGGCGGCGGCCAACGTCCGCCTGCCGGACGGGCGCTCGATTCCGGAGATCGTCATCGGGCCGCACGGGGTCGCGATCATCCAGCCGGGGCCTCCGTCGGCTGCCACGCGCCATCATGGCAGTCGCTGGGAGGTCCGCCTCGATGGAAGGTGGGTGCCGCTGGAGAACCCGGTCGAACGGGCGACGAGGGATCTCGAAGCCGTTCGCCGGTGGCTCACCACGAACGACCAGGACTTCCTGGTCAGAGTTCACACGGCCCTGGTCACGACCGACGCATCCGTGGAACGGTCGTCGACCTGTGCCGTCATCACGCCGGATCAGGTTCCCGGCTGGCTGACCGCATTGCCGCCGCAGCGCAGCCTGACCGACTCGCGGCGGACGTGGCTCATCGACCTGGTTCGGGAAGCGGCCTGACGAACGGCCCGGTCAGGCTGCCTGCCTGACGATCTCTCCCGCGGCCGCGAGGTCGGCCACGAGCAGCTCCATCTCGCGGTCGCGCGATTCGGGGTTGGCGCGCAGGATCGAGGAGGGGTGGACGGTCGCCATGACCCGGACGGCGAGCGGTGAGGAGACGACCCGGCCATGCTCGACGGAGACCCGGAACGCCGGCCCCAGGATCGCCTGGGCCGCCGTCGCGCCCATGAGCACCAGCAGCTCGGGCTTCACCAGGTCGAGCTCCGCCTCGAGCCACGGCCGGCACCTCCGGACCTCCGCATGGTTGGGTCGCTCGTGCAGCCGGCGCTTGCCGCTGGGCCGCCACTTGAAGTGCTTGACGACGTTCGTCAGGAAGACCCCTTCTCGATCAATCCCGGCCGCTCGCAACGCCGTGCTCAGGATCTGGCCGGCCGGCCCGACGAATGGCTCCCCCGCAAGGTCCTCGCGGTCGCCCGGCTGCTCGCCGACGAGCATCAGCGGTGCCGGCACCGGGCCGGACCCGAAGACGGTCTGGGTTGCTCGTCGCCAGAGGTCGCAGCCGTGGCAAGACGATGCAGCGGCGCGCAGGGAGGGGAGCGTTCGTCGCGCGGGCAGGTATGCGGCAGCCCCTTGCTCCACTGCCGCCCGCTCCTCGACCGCCGCCGTCCTGGTCATGTGGGATGCCTCCCGGCCGCCGACGCTAGCGCAGGGCTCGTGCGAGATGCGCGGCGAGAGGGCCGCCAGGCGTTGCGGCTCGGAGACATCCGGCAGGAACCAATTGGTCGTCTCCCCCGTCTGCCCTTCGCGACCACCGTCTAGCCGCCGCCCCGACCGCGGGATCGGCGGCTCACAATCCGAGGCACAGCCCGAACGGAGTCCGACGCCCATGACCCGACCGATAGCCATTCCGCTGTGTCTCACGGTGCTCCTCCTCGCCTCGTGCAGCCCGGGCGCCGCCGGCGCCCCGAGCCCCTCTGCGAGCCTCTCTCCGAGCCCGTCCCCGAGCGCGACGCCAAGCCTTCCTCGAGGCGCCAACGAGCTCGTACTTCGCTACGAGACGGCCGGCGGATTCGTTCCCCATGAGTTCCTCCTGAGCAGCTATCCCACGATCTCGATCTACGGCGACGGAACCGCCATCACCGAGGGACCCCAGATTGCGATCTATCCCGGTCCGGCGCTGCCCAACCTGATCGCCACGAAGATCGGTGAGGCCGGCCTGCAGCGCCTGCTGGGTCTTGCCGCCGATGCCGGCCTCCTGGGTCCGGACGCGCACTACGACGCGATCGGCATCGCCGACGCCGGGACTGCCACGTTCACGGTCGTCGCGGCTGGAACGCGTCACACGATCTCGGCGTACGCGCTCAACGAATCCGAGGACCGCGGCCTGGATCGGGCGGTCGCCGCCGAGCGTGCCCGGTTGCGCGCATTCGTCACGCGCCTCGCCGACCTGCGGGGCTCGCTTGGACGGGACCAGGTCGGCGCCGAGGGGCCGTTCCATTTCTCGGCCGTTCGACTGTTCGTACAGGCGGGCATCCTCGGCGAGGGACCAGCCCAGCCCGGCATCGACTGGCCGCTGGCGACGCCGCTGGCGTCGTTCGGCGAGCCCGCCCAACCGGGCGGGGGCGACGATCTCCGCTGCGGCGTCGTGTCCGGCCGGGATCTCGAGACGCTTCGGCCCCTGCTGATGAAAGCGAGCCAGGCGACGCCCTGGCGCAGCGGCGGACGCGTCTACTCGCTGAGGATCCGGGTGCTGCTGCCGGACGAGTCGGGCTGCCCGGGAGTCGAATGACGGAGGAGGGCTCGCTAGCCGCCGAGCAGCTTGCCGGCGAGCGACCGCAGGCCGAACGGCCGCGACGGCATGGCCGGCAGGTGATGGCCCCCCGAACCGTTCGACTCGCCGTCGAGACCCCGCGCCGCGAGCTGTGCGGCCAGGAGGCGCTCCTCGTCGGTCATCTCCGCCAGGATCGGCAGGTCGTCGGGATCCAGGGGTCGGGACTGGATGTCGACCGGGCGCACGGGACGCGCGTAGGCGGGCTGGCCCATCAGCTTCGGGAGCGCCAGATGGTGCTCGTCCTGGTTCACCACGACCTCGACAGCGGACTGTCTTCACGGGCCTGATATGGCCCACGAGGGATGATACCGGCCGCACAATAGCGTGGAATGGTACGAATGGGCTACTCGATTTCCGTTCGCCTCGCACGAGCCGGTGCCCGCGCGCCCCACCCGCCGGACGTTCGTACTACCCCGCGGCCGCGGTTCCCGGGCCCCGACGAATGCCTCAGGTGAGGAGCGGCTTGAGGATCTGCGCCTCCACCACGAGCACGAGGTAGGCGATCGGCAGCGCGGCCAAGAGTCCCAGTGCCGCGCTCCATGCCGAGCGGACGCGGCGGGTACCGGACCCGGACGGCTGGGGTACCACGAGATAGGTGATGACGCTGCCCGACACGACAACGGCCGCCACGAACACGGTGACGGCCAGGCTCCGCAGGTCGCCGCCGGGCAGCACGCCGCCGCGCTGCTGGCCACGGCGCGGACCACCGGCCGTGGTGCGTTCCGAAACTGGCGCCAGCGAACCTCCAGCCAGGACCGCCGGCGGATCGGCCCGGACCTGTCCGCGGGCACCTCAGTCGACCTCGCCAAGGATCGTCAGTCCAGGTCGAGGCGGCAGCGTCTGTGGCGAGTGGGCGGCCAGCTCGGCCACGGTCGCCGCCACGCGATCGAGCTCTGCCTCCGTGTTGAAGAATCCCACGCTCAGGCGCAGCCAGTCCGTCTCCGGGACCGTCCGAGCGATCGTGAACGCCCGCCGGCCGAGCTCGTCCAGGGCATCGCCGGCCGGCCAGCCCGCGATCCGGAATGTCACCAGGGGGCCCGGCCGGTCCGGCGGCGAGATGACCTCGACACCGTCGATCGCGGCGAGCGCGTCGGCAGTTCGACGGGTGAGCATCGCGCCCCGCCCATAGACGTAGTCGAGCCCGACGAACATCGCCAGCCAACCGCAGCTTCGGGCGAAGCCCAGCACTGATGGCCGATGGTAGGTGCCCCATTCGAAACGGCGCGCATCGGTGAAGGGTCGATACGGCAGTTGGCTGCCCGGCTCGTCGAAGCCGAACCAGCCGGCGAACGTGGGCCGCAGCCGGTCGGACGCCGATGGGGCAATCCATAGCGCACCCATTCCTTCCGGGCCGAGCAGCCATTTCTGGGCCGGCAGGGCATAGGCGTCGGCACCAAGTGCCGAGATGTCGACGGCGATGGCTCCGGCGGCCTGGGCTCCGTCGACGAGGACGAGCGCGCCGGCCCGGTGGGCGATCTCGGCGATCTCACGGACGGGCAGGACGGCGCCGGTGGTCCAGGCGACGTGAGAGACGGCCACGAGCCGCGTCCGGTCGTCGATGGCCGCGTCGAACGCCGTCAGCGTGCGCTCGACATCGCCGCCCTTGCCGATGTCGACGATGCGGAGGTCCACCCCGCGCCGGTCCCGGAGCGCCAGGAGCGGTCCCATGCCTCCGGGGTGCTCGAGACTTGTCGTCACCGCCCGATCGCCGGCGCGCCAGTCGAAACCCCAGGCCGCGACGTTCATCCCGTCGGTCGTGGAATGGGTGAGTGCGACCGTGTCGACATCGGCGGTAAGCACCGCGGCGACCGCCGCCCGCGCCTCGGCCATCCGCTCGGTCGCCTGGAGGTCATAGTCCGGTGCGCCCCGGCCCACGGTGAGCTCGTACTCGGTCAGGTCGGCCATCGCCCGGGCCGTCTCTCGCGGCAGGGGGCCGGCCGAACCGGTGTTCAGATAGATCCCCGCGCCCAGAGCCGGAAGCGCCTGGCGGACGGCCGCCAGCTTCTGGTCGTCGGGCAGGAAGGGGGAGACCACGGGTCCGTATCATAGCCAGCATGGTCCGCGGCCCCGATCCGCGATGAGCGGCTATACGCGACCGGAGCTCCTCGTCAGCCCCGAGTGGCTGGCCGACAACCTCGGCCGTCCCGAGCTGCGGATCCTCGACGTGCGATGGCGACCCGACGGCACCGGCCGGGCGGCCCATATGGCCGGCCACATCCCGGGTGCGGCGCACCTGGATTGGGCGACCGACCTCGTCGACGCCGAGGATCCCACCGGGCTCTTCATGCTCGCCGGACCCGAACAGTTCGCGGCCGCCGTCGGGCGCGCCGGCGTGGGAGACGGCACGACCGTCGTCCTCTATGACGACACGGCGTCGCTGTTCGCCGCCCGCGTCTGGTGGAGCCTCCGTGTCTACGGCTTCGAGTCGGCGCGCGTCCTCGACGGCGGCTACGGCGCGTGGGCGAGCGAGGGCAGGCCCATCTCGAACGCACAGAGCACGTCGGCCGTCGCGGCGTTCACTCCCCGGTCGATGCTCCGCCTGCGCCTCAGCACGTCCGACGTGCGTGGCCTGCTGGGCTCCCCCGAGATCGCCCTGCTGGACGCCCGGGCGCCGGCCGAATACCGCGGCCTGGAGGGCAACGCCCGCCGGCTGGGCCACATCCCGGGTGCCGTGAACGTGCCGGTGGCGGCGATGAGCGCTCCCGGCACGGGCCGATTCCTCAGCGGCGACGAGCTCCGTGCGATCCTCTTGCGGGCCAATGTCACGCGTGGCCGTCGGATGGTCTGCTACGACGGGGCGGGGGTTGCGGCCGCCAAGCTGGCCTTCGTCCTGACCCTGGTGGGCCACGACGATGTCGCGGTCTACGAGGCGGGCTGGGCCGAATGGGGCGACCGGCTCGACCTGCCCGTCGACCGCTGACCTGAGGGTCGCCTGTGTCGGGTCGAACCAACGAGGAGCCGGCCCGAGGGGGTGAATCCAGGGTCAGCCCCAGCCGCCCTCCACCACCTCGGTCACGGCCGTCTCGGGCGCGCGTGACAGGCCGGCCCACGGGTCCACCTCGCGGTGTGGAGCCAGGATCTGTGCCCGCGCGTGGTTGAAGGCCACCATCATCGCCGACTGCCTGGCCTCGCCGACCGTGTCCGACCAGTAGCTGGCCTCGGTCACGGGGATGAACGCGCCGGTCAGCTCGCTGAGGGCCTCGCGGAGGTCGCGCTCCGGGAGCAGGTAGATCTTGCCGATGATCTTGAACGGCGGTACGGAGATGAAGGCCTGCTCGGAGATCTTGACGGTGCGCAGCTCCGTCGTCGGCTCGACCGGAGTGTCGGCCACCGCGAAGAGGACCGCGCCCAGGTTGACCTGGGCGAATTCTGCGTGCATCGGCTGGGCCCTGGAGCCCCACTCGTCCATCGTGACGTTGGCCAGGACGATGTATGGCTCGGCGGCATGATTGAGGATGTCCGAGACGCGTCGCTGGTGGGTCAGGACCGTACCGCGCACCACGTGGGCATCCGTATAGAGGGTGACCTGGATGGGCTCCGTGGTCGGGGCGAACATGGCCGGAAGGATACGCTCCGGAGCAGGCCTCGGGGAGGCGCCCGCGGGCCCACCGGGACTATCGCCTGGCGCCCGCTGTCACCAGGTGCTCGGCGCCCGACTGGAGGCCTTCGAACAGCCGCTCGACGGTCGTGATGGTGTCGATCTCGTCGGGCGACTTGTCTGGTCGGAGTCGGACGATGCGCGGAAACCGCAGGGCGAAGCCCGATTGGTGCCGGCGGGACCGCATGATCACGTCGAAGGCCACCTCCACCACGACCGTCGGCTCCACCTGGCGGTACCGTCCGAACCGGGCGATCGTGTGCCCTTCGAACCAGCGGGTCATCGCTGCGATCTCGGCGTCGCTGAGCCCCGTGTAGGCCTTGCCGATCGTGACGAGACGGTCGCGTGCCTCATCCCGCACGGCGAACGTGTAGTCGGACAGGACGCCGTGGCGCTTGCCGTGGCCGACCTCGACGCCCACGACCACGCAATCGATCGTCGCCAGCGCCTTCTTCATCTTCAACCAGCCGAGGCCGCGCCGGCCGGGCGTGTAGGGGCTCTGTGGGTCCTTGACCATGAGTCCCTCGTTGCGGCGGCCACGGGCGGCCGCGAACTCGGCCTCCAGCGCTTCCGCCGAGTCGATCGTGACGAGATGCGACAGTGCGAATGGTCCGCCGTCCTCCGCCAGCGGCAGGCCGAGGGCCTCCAGCCGGCGGCGGCGGTCGACCAGCGGCAGCTCCAGCAGCGGCTCCAGCTCGCCGTCCCGCGGGCCGAGCACGAGCGCGTCCCAGGCCACGAAGATCACCGGGACCTGGGCGAGGATCTCGGCGGTCGGTCGCTTGCGGCCCAGGCGACCCTGCAGGACGAGGAACGGCAGGACGGCGCCATCACGCCAGGCCAGCAGCTCGCCGTCGAGAATGCCGTCCCAGGGCAGGTCGCGGGCACCCTCCACCACTTCCGGGTACCCGCCCGAGATGTCGTTGAGGTCGCGACTGTAGACACGGACGTCCGCGCCGCGGCGGTGGAGCTGGGCCCTGATGCCGTCGTACTTGTCTTCCACCCAGACCGTGGGGCCGAGGCGCCGCAGGATCTCGCCGGCGTCCTCGGCCGGCGAGGCGAGCATGAACTTGAGCGGATGGAACAGCTGCGGCGCGGCCTCCGCGAGCCGGCCTTCACTGGCCAGGACCGCGGTCGCGCCCACGTCACCCACGAGCATGCCGGCCCGTTTGACGGCCTCCACGGGACGCTCGAACGCCTGGGCCAGAGCCGCCTCAAGGAGTCCTTCGCGGAGGCCGATCCGGAGCTCACCGGTCAGGACCTTGACCACGTACCGGGCGGTGAGTGGGTCGCACCGGCGAAGGAGCGCCTCGAACCGGGCCGCTTTGGCCGCCGGACCGGCCGCCGCCTGGATCTCGAGGAATGCCTCGGCGACCTCTGCGAGGGTTGGGGATTCGGCGGGGTCCGGAGCGTCCGGCCGGGCAGCCAGCACGTCGCCGACCGCGCGTCCCAGATCGGAGAAGCGGTCATAGGCGGCAGCCACTTCCGCGGGCTCGACACCCGCCACGCGGGAGACGGCTCCGGCGATCGCCGCCCAGCCCAGTCCGGTGGCCCGGACGTCCGCTTCGCGGAACGGCCGGCCCGTCCAGAAGATGGCCGCCACCGGCAGCTCCGCCGCCGGCAGTCCGCGCAGCTCGTCGGCGAGCAGACGGGTCTTTTCCGAGGTCCGTGTGGTGGCTGCCACCCGCTCTGCGACCTCGCTCCAGCGGCGCATGGCGCGGATGGTATACCGTCCCCGGAATGCCCCTGCAGACGTGGTTTCCCGATGCGTTGACGGGCGATCTGGTCGTCCTCCGGCGACACGCGCCGGAGAACCTGGAGGCGTTCCGGCGCTGGTACGGCGACCCGGACGTCGCCCGGTTGACGCGCTACCAGGACGGGCCCATGCGGCCCGACGAGATCGACCGGTTCTTCACGGCCCGCGTCATCGGGCTCGACTCACTGACCCTGGCGGTCCATGTCCGGACTTCCAATCGCCTGATCGGGTCGTGCGCGTTCAGCCAGCTCGACGGTGACAACGGCTCGGGGCTCTACCACATCACGATCGGCGAGAAAGACTGCTGGGGACAGGGCTACGGGACTGAGGCGACTCGCCTCATGCTCGACCACGCGTTCGGCGCGCTGGGCCTGCACCGCGTTGCCCTGACGGTGTTCGCCTTCAACGAGCGGGCCATCCGGTCCTACCGCAACGTTGGATTCACCGTCGAGGGCCGCGCACGCGAGGCGATCTGGCGCGACGGCCGCTATTGGGACGAGATCGCCATGAGCATCCTCGAGCCCGAATGGCGGGCGGTCCGGGCCGGCCGCGGAGTCGTGGCGGCTGACCGTGCGCCCGGGCACGGACGAACCCGACCGCCGCGCCGGGCGGTTTCCACGGCCGAAGCACCGCCACGATCCGAGGCAGGGACACAAGCCGAGGGCCCGGCCGCTCGTCGGCTGCCCGAGGGCCCGGTCCTTCCGCGGCAGCCCGAGGGCCCGGCCGCTCGTCGGCAGCCCGAGGGCCCGATCCTTCCGCGGCAGGCCTGACGTGCCGTCCAGCGGCCCGGCCGCCCAGGCTGCTCGCGCCGAGTTCCGGGCGATCTCCGAGGCGAAGGGCCACGCCGTGGACAATGCCCGGCAGGCAATGGAACGCCTGGAGGCGGCGTTCGACTCGGGCGCACTCGTCAGGACACCCGCGCTGGACTCGATGCTCGCCGACCTCGGCGTGGCCCTCGAGCAGGACGAAGGCCAGAAGCTCGGCGGCAAGAGCGCCGAGGCCGCCCGCTTCATCCTTCGAGCAGTCTCGCGCGAGTTGGGCAACGCCTGATCCGACAACGACCTGACCCGGCCGTGGCACGCGTCCCATCGACTCGATCGGGTATTGACTCTCGACCTGCCCGAGGGTCCAGCATGTCCGGCGTGGATCGCGGACCCTCGCGGCCGAAGACGTCACCGTCTGACAAGCGCCCGAATACCTGCCGGGCGGGTACGGCGAGGTTCATGGCCGCGAAATCCTGCTCCGTCCACGGCGGTTCCGCGCAGTTGACCCACCCATGCTCATGGAATACGCGCTCGGCGGGTAGCGGACCGGCGCGGACTGGTCAGCGGCAGCGACCCACGACCCGGGGGCGTCGGCCCGACGCGGATCAACCGGCTGACGCATGCTATGGGGTGACAACGAATTGGGAGACCTGCCATGACCGATCTGAAGCTCGGAATCCTCCTGTGGAGCCAGGCTGCCAGCTGGCAGGAGATGCTCGACGCAGCCAAGCGCGTCGACCGTCTCGGTTACGACCACCTCTGGACCTGGGATCACCTCTACGCGATCTTCGGCGATCCGTACCAGTCGATCTTCGAGGGCTGGACCACCCTCGCGGGATGGGCAGCGGCCACCGAGCAGACCCGACTCGGACTGCTGGTCGGCGCGAACACGCGATCCTGGGCATCGGCGGCGCCTGGTTCGAGCTCGAGCACCGAGCCCACGGGATCGAATTCGGGGCCAGCCCCGGCCAGCGCCTCGGCTGGCTCGACGAAGCGGTCGGCGCGATGCGGACGGTCCTCGATGGCGGGTCCGTGACGTCCGAGCCCGGCGGCCACTATGCGTTCGACGACCTTCGCCACCAGCCGCGGCCCGTCCAGCGCCACCTGCCGATCATGATCGGTGGCTCGGGTGAGAAGAAGACGCTGCGGACGGTCGCCCGATATGCCGACCTGTGGAACGGGATGGGCCCGGTCGACATGATGGCCCACAAAGTGGACGTCCTTCGCCAACATTGCGAGGACGTTGGCCGCGATCCGGCCGAGATCGAGTTCACCCTGGGCGTCAAGCTGACTATCCGGGATTCCCAGGCCGAGGCGGATCGCGTCTGGAAGGCCAACATGGAGCACAACCGAACGCCCATGTCCCGGGTGGAGGACGACAGCACGTTCTGGAACGGGACTCCCGAGCAGATCGCCGAACGGCTGGCGCCGTATCTCGACCTCGGCTTCCGGACGGTCATCTCGGAGCAGCCGGCACCCTACGACGTGGAGACCCTGGAGCGATTCGTCGGCGAGGTGAAGCCGCTCCTGGCCGGCAGCCGAGTCTGACGCCGGCGCTGGCCGGCCATCGCTGACTGCTCTGTCGATGCGGGCCTGGCCGCCAGCCGGCGCGCCGCGATCTGGCGTACCGTTCGCGCACCATGGCCGAGCGAGCCTCCAGCGCCGCGATCGTCGAGTTCCGGCACGTCACCAAGCGCTATGACCGCGGCGCCGGCGGTTCGTCGAGTGGCACACCGGGGGCGGTCAACGACCTGTCCCTGACGGTGCCCGCCGGCAAGATCTGCGTGCTCGTCGGGCCATCCGGCTGCGGCAAGACGACATCGCTCAAGATGGTCAACCGGCTCATCGAGCCGACGAGCGGGCAGATCCTCATCGACGGGGTGGACGCGGCCACGCGCGACGTCACCGACCTCCGACGGAGCATTGGCTACGTCATCCAGCAGGTCGGCTTGTTCCCGCACCAGACGATCGCCGAGAACGTGGCGACGGTACCGCGCCTGCTCGGCTGGCCGAAGCCACGCCAGGTCGCGCGATCGGACGAGTTGCTGGGCCTCGTCGGCCTGGATCCCGCACGCTACAGGACGCGCTATCCATCACAGCTGTCCGGCGGCGAGCGCCAGCGCGTGGGCGTGGCGCGTGCCCTGGCCGCGGACCCGCCGATCATGCTCATGGACGAGCCGTTCGGCGCCGTCGATCCCATCGTCCGCGAGCGCCTCCAGAACGAGTTCCTCCGCCTCCAGGAGGATCTGGCCAAGACGATCCTGTTCGTCACCCACGACATCGACGAGGCGATCAAGTTGGGCGATCTCGTCGCGGTCATGCAGACCGGCGGGATCCTCGCCCAGTTCGGCCCACCCACCGAGATCCTGGCCAACCCCTCCTCGGAGTTCGTGGCCCAGTTCGTGGGCACCGACCGCGGCCTCAAACGCCTGTCCCTGGCCCGCGTCGGCGACCTGCCGGTCCGGCCGCCGATCACCGCCCACTCGGGCGATCCTGCCGGCCCGGTCCGCGAGCGGATGAGGGGGGATCCGTTTCCCTATCTGTTGCTGGTCGACGAGGCCGATCGCCCGATCGGCTGGCTCGATCAGCACGAGATTCCGGCCGGTGGCGTGCTCGAGGCCGACCGGGCGATGGCCACGTCGCCGCTCCTGAACAAGCGGACGACCCTCAAGGACGCCCTCTCGCTGCTACTCGACGCGGACGTCCAGGCCGGCATCCTCGTCGACCGAAACGGCAAGGTCCAGGGACTCGTCACGGCGGGCATGATCTTCGACTGGTTCCGCGACGATGTCCGCGACGTCGATCGCGACCGACCCGTGCCGGCCGAGGAGACGGCTGCAGCAGCGGTCCGCGCCTGATGGACTGGGGCTGGATCGCCGATCACCTTGGCGCCATCGTTGCCCGGACCATCCAGCACATCCAGCTCGCCGGCATCGCCCTGGCCGTCGGGTTCGCGATCTCCTTTGCGCTCGCCCTCGTGGCCATCTGCTGGCGGCGCGCCTATCCGCCGATCTCGGGCATCGCCGGGATCCTCTACACGATCCCGAGCCTTGCCGTCTTCTCGGCCTTCATCGCCATCACCGGATTCTCGATCCTGACGGTCGAGATCCCGCTGGTCATGTACACCCTCGTGATCCTGGTGCGGAACATCGTGGCGGGCTTCGACGGGGTCCCCGCCGACGTGCTGGAAGCCGCCACCGGCATGGGCTACACGCGCCGCGAGCGGCTCATTCGAATCGAGCTGCCGCTGGCCGTGCCGTTGATCGTGGCGGGGCTGCGGCTGGCGAGCGTGTCGACGATCGGCCTGGTCACCATCACGGCGGTGGTCAGCGACACGTTCGGGGGCCTGGGCTTCTTCATCAAGGAGCGGCCCTTCTTCCTGACCGAGGTGCTCGTCGGCGCGATCCCGTCGATCCTCCTGGCGGTCCTTGCCGACGTCCTCTTCTCGCGCGTCCAACGGCTGCTCCCACCGTGGTCGCGGCGGATGGCCCAACCGCTTCTCCCGGAGGCCGCCACCTGATGGACCTGCTCGCCAAGATCGCAGCCTGGTTCGCCAACCCGGCCACCTGGAGCGGACCCGATGCGATTCCCATCCGGCTTCTGGAGCACGTGGGCATCTCGGCGGCCTCGCTGCTGATCGCCGGCGCCATCGCGCTGCCGATCGGCCTGGCGATCGGTCATACCGGGCGGGGCGCGAGCTTCGCAATCAATCTCGCCAACCTGGGACGGGCGATTCCGTCGCTCGCCGCGATCGGCATCGTGGTGCCCTTCACGCAGGCGCTGGATCCTGAGCTCGGGTTCAGCCTCTATCCGACCGTGATCGGCATGGTGGTCCTGGCGATCCCGCCGATCCTGGTGAACGCGTACACGGGGATCGCCGAGGTGGATCGAGATCTCGTTGAATCCGCGCGCGGGATGGGTCTCCGCGAACGGGAAATCCTCCGAGGCGTGGAGATCCCGGTCGCGATGCCGGTGCTGTTCGCAGGGATTCGGTCCGCCGCTGTCCAGGTGATCGCGACGGCGACGCTCGGCGCGATCTACGCGTTCGGCGGTCTCGGGCGGTACATCGTGGACGGCGTCGCCCAGAACGACAACGGGAAGCTCTTCGGAGGCGTGATCCTCGTTGCGATTCTCGCTCTCGGCGCCGAGGCCTCGCTGTCTGTCCTGCAGCGTGCCCTCACCTCGCCCGGCGTCCGACGCGTGGAACCATCGACCGCGGGCTCCGTGCCGTAGCGCGTCGGCGTGAAGACGAGCTCCGAGATCATGACAGGCCCCGTCCGGACACCGCTGCTATAGTCGGCCGGCCCGGCGCGGCCCCGATCGGCGGCGCGGTAAGCAGAGGAGGCAGACCCATGCGGCTACACCGCGCGCTCGCCCTCGGGGCGTCGATGCTGGTGCTTCTCAGCGCCTGCACGACGGGTGGGGGCAGCAAGCCCGCGATCAAGGTCGGCTCGGACGGCTTCTATGAAGCCAAGCTCATGGCGGAGATCTACGCCCAGGCCCTCGAAGCCAAGGGCTACACCGTGGACCGGACCGGCATCGGTATCGGGGCCCGCAAGGTCTCGGCTCCCGCCCTGGAGAGCGGTCAGATCGACCTCAAGCCCGAATACATCGGCAGCGGGCTCGCCTTCTACGATCCCGGCAAGGCGACGTCTGACCCTGCCGCCAACGCAGCGGCGTTGCAGGCCGTCCTGAGCGGCAAGGGCGGCGGGATCACGGTCCTCAACTACTCGCCGGCCACGGACTACAACGCCTTCGTGGTCCGCAAGGACACGAGCGACCAGTTCCAGCTCACGAAGCTCAGCCAGGTGGCTGCGGTGAACCCCCCGTTGAAGCTCGGCGTCGCCACCGACTGCCCGACCAACCCGGTCTGCGGGAAGGCACTCAAGGACGCCTATGGGATCGACGTCTCCCAGGCCAAGCTCCTGTCAGCCTGCGACACCCCGATGGTCCAGGCGCTGCAGGGCAAGACGATCGATGTCGGCGAGCTCTGCTCCACGCAGCCGGACATCCAGATCAATGGCTGGGTGACCCTGGATGACGACAAGAAGACGCAGCCGGCCGAGAACATCGCGCCGCTCGTCCGCAACGACTATCTGACCAAGCTCGGTGGCGAGAAGGACGCGTTCACCAAGATTCTCAACGACGTTTCGGCGAAGATGGACACGCTGACCCTTACCGATCTTGGCAAGCAGGTGACGGCCGACAAGAAGGACATCGCGGTCGTCGCGAAGGACTGGCTCAAGAAGAACGGCCTCGTGACGTAGGCCGCCTCGCGGTCAAGAGCCGCCGCTGTCGCGAGGCCCCGGCATCCGCCGGGGCCTCGTCATGTGCGGGTCGCCGATCTACGGGAGATGAAGGATCCAGTTGTCCGTTTCGGACCCGGCGGGCGGATAGCTGGTGGTGCCTCCGAACTTGTCCGTGGTGACGAGCCGCCAGGTCGCCGTGTTCAACTTGTACGCGTAGGTGTTCGCATCGAATGTCTGCGAGCGGCCGTACCACGCTGAGCCATCGTTGGCCAG
>WNGF01004325.1_pt1 | contig 18682 bp, 17 predicted proteins | sample 5400641 | NCBI WGS metagenome assembly WNGF01 (sample SAMN13153371, study PRJNA577476) | soil metagenome | isolation source: 80 cm soil or saprolite under grassland replicate 2 | place: USA:California | collected 2016-06-15
AGGTCGGTTACTTTCCGCAACTTGGATTCGCCGTACAAAAAAGTGCAGTCGGCGAACCGCGGCTGCCCGGTGTGCGGGTCGGCCTCCAGCACGCGCCGGACCATCGCGCCCTCTTCGGTGACGCTTTCCACCTTGAAGGTGTCGCCGTTGGCCAGCGTGTGACCGGGGTCGGTGACCACCTTGGCGTCGTTGCGGCGGCACACGATCAGGTCCCCCGCCGACGCCCGAGCACCGTAGGCCAGGCCCATCGACGGGCCGTCGTCCACCAGCCCGAGGTGGATCAGGTCGCCGCGGATCAGCCGCGACAGTTCCCGGCAGTCTTGCCGGGAGTAGGCCATCAGCAGCACGTCCTCGCCCGCCAGCTGCCGCGCCACGTACCCCTGCCGCGCCAGGTCCAGGCACTCCTCGCGGCTGCCGCCGGTGATCCGGCCGTGCTCGGCGTAGGCGTCCAGCGCGGTCTTGTCCCCGGCGCGCAGGCGCAGGCTGGCGTCGCCCTCCCACTCCTCAGCAAACCGCACCGGCACCGCGAGCTGGGTGTACCCGAGATGGTTGGCGAGGAGTGTCATGGCCCCGCCGGACTCCACGGCCGTGAGCTGCTGGTGATCCCCGGTGATGAACACCTTGCCGCCGTGACGTTCGGCCAGGTCAATAATGCGGGCCATGTGATCCATGGACACCATGGAGCCCTCATCGACCACAAACAGGGTCGCTGGCCTTATGCGGATCTTGCCGGACTGGACCTTCAGCAGAAACTTGCTGGTGTTGCAGCACTCACCAATGCCAGCGGCGTGCAGCACGTTCCGGGCGGACTGCGCACAGGTCAGCCCGATCACCTCGCCACCGCTGGCTTCCCACGCCTTGGCGCCAGCGGCGACGGTGTGCGTCTTGCCCGACCCGGCGGGGCCGACACCAACCGAGACGCGGCGCCCGGACGTCAACCCTTCGTAGATCATGGCGGCCTGGTCGAGGCGCAACCCGGTGTGCGTCAGTTGGGTTGCGTCTTGCGCCCCTGCGCCGAGTTGCGCATCCAGGACGTCTGCGTCTGCGCCGAGTTGCGCCGCGCAAAACTGTGGCGCAAGCGCAGGTGCGCCCTGGCGCTGCGCCTGCTGGCACATCCGCTCCTCCATCGCAAGTTGGCCGCGGGTGGCGTACCGGGTGGTGCCGGGGCGGGTGTAGACGCTGCGCCCATCCAGCTCGCGTATGAGCGACCGTGGCACGGGCGGCCACTCCGGGCCTTCCAGGCAGGCCACGCCGTGGTCCACGCCGAGGGCTTGTTCGGTCATCTGTTCCAGCAGTTGCTGGCGGGCGGCTGGCGGCAGGTGCGCGAACGGCTGGCCCATCGCCCAGGCCAGGTTCTTCATCAACTGGCCGCGGGTCCAGGTGCTGTGCGTGGCTTGCACGCTGGCCACGGCCTGCTGAATGGCCCGCTCCCGCACCTCCCGCGGCGGCAGCCGTTCGGGATAGTTGTCCGGGCTGGTAGTGAAGTCGCAGACCTGCTCGGCGATGGCGGCGAGCTGCCCGCCGATGGTGGCGTCCCATTCGGCGGTCAGCTTGTCCCAGTCGACCTGCCCGGCTTCTTTGCCCTTGCGGGAGATCTTGTTCGCGTGCAGGCCCAGGTACACCATCTCCTGCGCGTTCGGCGCCCGGCCGTGGCGTTGCGCCCATTGCCGCGCCAGTCGCGCCGCCGTTTGCGTCACGGTGTGCGCCCGCGTCGAAAACGCGTCCATGGTTTCTTTCGCAATGCCGTCGATCTCATGGCCCATGCCGTCGCCGCGCGCCACCCACCGGACGCCGAACTCGCGCGCCAACGCCGACTGCACGTGCGCGTCCACGATGGCGGCCATGGCGCCGATCTGCGCACCGAGTGCCTTGGTGTCCACCGCCCGCCACACGCCATCGTCTTGCGTCAGGCACATGCGCGCCACCACGTTGTGGGAATGGTCGTGCGGTTCGCCGTCGCGGCTGGTGCCCTGCAGCCAGGTCGTGACCACCATCCCGGCGCGAGCCCACCGGCCCGGCTCCACCCCGTCGACGAGCCTGCCATGGTAGCCGGTGCGGGTGAACCCCGCATACTCCTGCAGCCATTCCAGGGCGGCGTGGTTGGCCTCCTGCAAGATCTCCTGCACCCGCTCCTCCCGGCCCCGCCACATCGCCTCCCGTTCGCTGTCCCCGGCGAGCCGGGCCCGGCGGGCCTGCTCGCGGAACGACGCGTGCAGCACCGAAATCGACTTGTTGTGCGCCACCGTCAGGTCGGTGTACGGCGGCGACCGGCGGGTCTCCTGCTGCGCTTCGCGCTCCAGCTCCAGCCTGCGCTCGAAGGTGGCGTGCGGCTCCGCGGCCAGCTTGCCCATCAAGATTTCCGTGTACCGCTTGTAGGCGTTGGGTGCCCGCCCCAGCTTCTCCCCGGTCCGCGGGTCCACCTGCTGATAGACCGCCAGGTACGGGTCCCGCTCGACCGTCTGCCCGTCGGTGAACCCGAGGGCTTCGGCGCCCTTGCCGAACCAGTGGCCGGGCGGCTCGCCCTGCTGCGCAGCGTTCAGGTAGTACCCCCCCCGCCGTCTTCTCCCCCTCGGCGCGGCTGATGTAATACTCAAGATCGAACCCGGATCGTGGGGTGACCACCGTCACGCCAGGCACCTCCCGCCGGGCCAGAACCAAGATCGAGCACTGCCACGGAACTGACCATGATCACTTGAATGCAAGGGTCCATGCCGGATCACGGGTCAGTAGGACCAGGGTGCAGGACCACGCACCAAGATCGCTAAGGCCAAGATCAACAGATGGCGGATCAAGTACAGGCAGTAACCAGCAAGGCACCAGGTAGCGTCAGGCACCACCCGAGCGAGATCGCTAAGACCAAGATCGCCGCACGGGCGGACCACCCTGTGGCGGCCCTCGTCGGCCAGCGGCCTCCCGGCAACCCGCCACAGCGGCAGCCACCTCGGGATCGACCCCGCGCTGGCGTCGGCCAGGCTTGTTGCTAAGGACGGCTCAGCCCGCGTCGAGGAACGGCGTGATCAACGCGAACACTGTTCCGCCGGGTCGACGGCCGGCCCAGTCCTGCCGCGCATGGACCTGGTGGCCCAGCGGCGGCGGACGATGTCGCGGTGCCAGCGCACGGCGGCGCGCTTTCGGTATCAGGCCGAGCATGGTCGCGACCAGGGCCCGGTCCGCGCGGTTCAGCTTCGGCCGGCGCGGCTGCCGCCGCTGCAGGACGGCGAGCTGGTGGCGCAGGATCAGGATTTCCGCGGTCTTCCACCTCTCCCTCACGCCGCGACAGCCGCAGTCACGCGGCGACGCGCGTGATCAGGAGGAACACGAACCGCAGGCAATGATCGGTGATCCTCACGGCCGGACGGCCGGGAGGGCAACCCTGCTGGTCAGAGCCACGGACGAGATTCTCGGCACGCACAGGCGCGGTCACTGTGACGGTCCTGCCGTCGCGGTGTCCATGCCGGTGAGCATCGCGATGCGCCAGGCGTGGATGTGGTCCATGCCGCGGCCGAGCTTGCCGACCAGATCCCGGCCGGACAGGTGAATTTAGGCCAGCGTCGAGTCGGTGTGACGATGCCCGGCGAAAGTCGCGATCGCGTGCAGCTCCCAGCCCATCCGGGCCAGATCCGTCAGGCACAGATGCCGGGTCGTTTGGGTAGAGAACCGCGGAACGCCAGCGGCCAGGGCGATGCGGCGCACCACCTTCGACCACGTCCACAGGCTCAAATGGCTGGGCGTGGTTGCGGCGGGACTCCGACAGGAACAGCGGTCCGCGCGCCCTGCTGACCGCCGCCCGGTGCGCGAGGTAGCCCGACAGCAGCACGCCGGTTGCATGCTGAGTACGGCACGACGCGCTCTAGCCGGTTCTTCGTGGTCTCCGCCCTGATTGCGTACGGGTCGCCGTCAGCGGGTCGACGCCCTCCCGCTCGCACATCTCCAGGTACTCGGCCAGCCCGCGCGCGTAGGCGTCGATCGTCCGCGGTGCCCTCCCGCGATCGGTCCACACCCGCAGCCACCCAGCCGCCTGCCCGTGCCAGGTCAGCACCGGCCACTTCTCCTCCAGCACCACCGTGCCGCTCAAGCCATCTCCCAAGTCCGTGGTCACACCGCCGGGACATGATCATCCCAGCGGCCAGATTCCACGTAACTTTTAAGATGCTCAAACGCCAGATGTACGGCCGCGCCAAGCTTCAGCCTGCTGCGCAAACGCGTCATCCTCCCCCTGATAACACCGATCACGGCATCCGCGCCAGAGCCCAATCTTGTGATCGACATAGCGAAAAATCAGTTGGTTGGCAACTGAGGGTTCACGCCGATGGCCAATCGGCCACGAAATACCAAACCTCCGCGGTCGCCTGTGGTGTAATCTCTTGTTCAGTTCGAATGGTGAGACTAACCCCGTTCACCGCAGCGGCCAGCGCAAGCGAATACAGAGCATTGTAGTTGGGATGAGTGGTCCGGAGCATATAATAGCCTGACAAAGGTTCAACTTCATCAGGAGGAGTCGCTAGGCGAATTGCGACATAGTTCTTCGATGTGTAAAGACGCGTGACCTTCCCCCTCGCATGTACCGCCATCGCTTCACCCTCTTTCCGATGCCCGAAGGTTCACTCTCGTCCCGAGTCACTATCTCTACCCTTCTACCAGTTCCACGCGTTCCTGTAGCTCTTGCGCCTCCTGCCGTTGTTGCTCTCGTCTTTCCAACTCCTCCTCCGCCGCATAGTTTTGCCGGAGCTTATCTTGGCGTTGTTGCCTCTCGTCTCCTTCATCCTCTTGTTGCATCCCGATCTCCTTATAATGACGTTCTAGCTATTCATAACGTGCAGTACCGGTATTAGCCATTCGTATGGGCCTGACAGTGGAAGGAGTCTGTCGATGTTCCAGTCGATCCAGTGCAGACGCGCCTCCAGGAACGTTTTGAATTCCTGGACTTCGCCGGCGTATGTGGGGAACGCTACCGGCTCACTTCCTAGCGTCACGTCGAGCACTCCGGTCCAGCGCTCGTAGTTCCGGGTTTGAGCCTCGTCGAGCAGCGTGGTCCAGCTATCAATCAGTCCAAACAGATTGGAAATCCGGAGAGTACCACTCCGGAGAGCCCACCAGCGGGCGATGAGCTTCTGGACGAACTCCTGATCCGACAACAGTTTCCGCCACCAGAACGGCGGTTTCCATTCATCCGCGCGGAAGTCTTCGAGAATTACCCATCCGTTAGGCCTGTCGCCGCCGTATCGAGAGACGGTTGTGGACGACAGGTCGAAATCCCAAACGGGCCCCATCATTAGTTTCGACTCGCGGCCTTTGTGCATGAATGTGCTGATTCGGTATGCGTCGATGTTCTTCATGACCTCGTTGACGATGAAGTAGTCGATGAAGGATCTGACGTCGATGTAGGCGGCGTAGTCGCCCCCGAGTGTCGCGAGTGCAGACTCGAAGTCGTCGAAGTAGCTCTTGATCCACGCTCTTTGTGCCCCAGTGAGTGTGTCACCGTCTGGATATTCATGGAGGATCTTCGTTCCACGCGCGGTCGTGAAAAAGGGGTTGGCTCCCTTGTCGATCTTGAGAATCCATCCACCTGTCACGCCCGGTTCCGTATCGCCCGCCAGGCGCTCAACGTTGACCCTATGAGCCCCTCGCTTGATCTTCTCCATGAGCACGAAGAGGCCGGCGTAGTGATCTGCGATCGAACCGGTGCCGGACTCGTCGACGAACGCCTCGACGAATCGCGTCCGCACCGCGTAACGGCCTATTTGGTTGCTCAGCTCGTATGCAAACGCATTCCGAAACATGATCTTGTCGCGATATGGGCCCTGTAGAATCCAGTCCTCCTCAGCAGGCATCTCGAGGAGCGATACCTGCAGACCGGCGCCCGATGCATCTCGCGTCTCAAAGCCGTACTGCTTCTTCGGATACGCCTGCGACGTCTGGCCCCGAAGCTCGATGCCCACCTGGCCGGTGAAATCTGTCGGAGTCGTCTGGAGGTTCGATCGCCCACCGGAAGGGTCGCGTATCACCCGCATGGCCGCGGTTATCTTCGGCTCGTCCGGTATCGGCGTTCCGTCTGTCTGGACGGTCACAAGCGGCAGGTTCGAATCGATGAAGGACGTGTCCTTGCCAGCTAACGGTCAGGCTTTGAAGTATAATCGCGCATAGTCGAGAAGTTTGTCAATGCCAAGCAATAAGCCTGGCGCCGGTTAGCGGCATGAGCGCTCACTGGAAGTTAGCTGCAGTCATCAGGTGCGGTCGGGTAGCTGTTCTCGTTGATCTCCGGTGGTGACGGCCTCACTATTGTCAGATGCGCGAGATGGAGATAGCTCGCGGCGGGCGGATATCGCGGGCCCGGGACGCGGGTGATCCCGATGGGACCATGGTGATGTACTTCCACGGGACCCCCACTTCCCGGTTGGACCTTTGCTTTGGGGAGCAGCTCGCGGCCGAGCGCGGGGTCCGGCTGGTTTCCTTCGACCGCCGTGGCTACGGCGGCTCTACCCCAGCGCCGTTCGGGCTGGCATCGATCGGTGCCGATGCGCATGCGGTTGCCGACGAGCTGGGCGTGGCGCGGTTCGCGGTACTGGGCCTGTCCGGCGGCGAGCCGGGGCGCTGGCTGCTGCCGCGGTTGCGGCGGCCGGGTCATCCGCGCGGGGATCGCCTCGGGCGCTGGGCCGTTCCAGCTGGTTCCGGGCGCGCTCGATGAGCTCGATGACGACGACCGCGCCGCGCTCTCGCTGCTGCCGGGTGATCCGGCCGTGGCGGCATCGGCGTTCGCCGCTGGGTTCGAGCCGCTGGCTGAGCTGTCGCGCGAGCCCTGTGCGTGCTGAAAACCTCGTCCACGTCATGCGACCAGGCGGTATTCGTTGATCAGGCCACCAACACGAGCCTGTTTTCGGACGCGGTAGTGGTCGAGATTCATCGGTTCGGGTAGCGGTTTCAGCGGCGCCGCGCCGTGCAGGGAGCGGTGCGGCCTTAGCTCAACGATGTGCTGGTGCCAGCTTTGAAGCACTGCGACAAGGTCGTGGGTGACACCGTCGGTGCGGGAAAACGCCGGGTCGTCCGTCAGGACAAGGTTGAAATCGTGGCTCAGCTCGTCGCCCTGGCCTTCGTCGGCGCCTTCGATGTAGAGCAGGATTGATCCGTTCGCGAGGGTGCCGTCGCCCGGGAATGCCCGGCGGTTGGACGGGCCCGTCGCTGCCCCAGTAGATCAGGTTCGGCCACCAAGCCATCAGGGTGAGCCGACGGTGCTTGTCGATGTTCCACAGGGTGTCGAGCCGGTGGAGTTCGCTCCAGCGGACCTCGTCCTCGAAAGTCCGGTCCAGGGCGACGCCGACCTTGTGGACCTCGTCCAGGTTCGCGAAAGGCTGGACCGCGCGGAACGCTTCCCGCGCCCGGGAGTCGTAGAGGCCTTCCTGTCCTTCTTCGCCGTGAAGAAGCGGGCAAAGTCCTGCGGCGTCGCGCAGATCGGGAACGCTGACGCTTTTTCCTGGCCGGGGCTCAGGGGTCCGCTCTGGCTCCGCCGGGCAACCTCGAACGCCAGATTTTCTAGGGCTGCGCGCAGGTTGTGCACCACGTCGCCGACGGTCGTGCTGATCACCACCGGAATCGGGTTGGTGAACCTGAGGCGATAGGCCAGGCGGCCGGGCATGCCGATCGGCTCGGGGGTCAGCGAGTACGGCGACGACGCCCGGAACTCGCCGACGAGACGACGAAGCGAATCGATGTGCTCTTTCGCGCGGTTGGCCTTGGCCCACCACGATGTTCGCTGGTCAATCCAGGTCCGGTCGTACGACACGATCACGGCGACATCCTCGCACCCGGCCAGCCCTTTTAGCTCGGGGTTTTCGCCTGACTACCTGGCGGCACCGGGCAGCCGCCGATGGCAACTGGCACGCGCGGCAATACCCCCAGCGAATGATCTTGACCACGCCCGCGCCCGCCGGCAGGTCGCGGCAACCAGAGGCCGCCGACTGGGAGTCGCCGCGCGATGAGGGAGTGCCATAAGTTTCCATATGGGAACTTCTAGGGCCCGCGGCCTTGGACAAAGAGAGAGGTTGACAAGCGGGCTCCCGGGCAACCGAACTGGGGGGTATACGCGACGCAACCAACCCCGCGGTCGGGCCGCTTGATGGATGACTCGGCTTTTACGCTCGCTCCGTTGTATGGCGGCTATTCATTCGGAAGCTCACGGAGACTCGCTCACCATGGTCAGGTCCACCAACGGCATGGAGCGGTCGGCCGTCTTCAATGTCACCTAGTCCCGGTCCTCGAAGAAGAACCAAGCTCCCGGGCCCGGCCGTCCACGCCATCTCGGCATCCCCCGCGCGGTTTCTGCACACAGTGAATGGTGCGGCTCCTTTCACAGTAAAGACGGCGACGAGCAGTCGGTACCGCTTCAGGTCTTTATGGACGGTGATGCCCCCGGTTCTGCTGCGGTAGCGTTGTATCCATGCCTCATTTGGATACCAGGATTTTAGTCCAGCAATACCGGAACCCTGTTGGTGTACTACCGCTATCAGCTCGGCACACAGGCCCGCGATAAGCGGGTAGTTATTCATGGGACTGGCAACGGCAAAAAACTCACCATCCTGCCGTGCGGTCCCCTCGTGTTCAGCAAGACGCTCGAAGTTACCTGATGAAGATTCTTTGGCGACCTGCGTCACGGCATTAGGATCAAGAGCACCATCGATAAATGCTGCCCCTCGTGCTTGCAACCTATCTAGTCCGTCGTGGATGCGGTTAACAGACACAATCATTGTCGTCCTCCTGCGGGTACCTCCCTCTCTCGTAGGATGCCAGGAGTGCGAGTGCCAGGGATCTCGTAGGAAAGGATATAGCGATCGCTAGCCAAGATTTGGTCAGTTACTTCAACGGGCGTATTGTCTGCCGCAAACGTAACACGTAGCAGCTTTACCACGGGGGTTCCCTTGCCGAGGTGAAGCAAACGCGCCTCTACGGGAGTTGGCATACGCGCATAAAGATCGTCGCGGAAATGGCCTATCTTGATGCCCATGCGTTCAAGTGCTGCAAAACTATAACCTCGAAGTTTCTCGTGAGTAGCTAGCTCTGTACCTTCTGCAAGATGAGCCGCATAGTAGCTGTCTGAAAGCTGCACCGGAATCGAGTCAACGTAGAGGACACGTCGCCGTACGACACCGCGCGTGCCTACGGGCAAATCTAGTCGCTCCGCGATCTCACCAGGCAACGCAACTGCTGCAACCTCCGTAATCCGTTGTGTGGCCTCAAAGCCTTGGTCAGCCAAATCTGTATGCCAAGGTCTACGGCCCCGCCCAGCCTCTGCGCTCAGGTATGACCCCACGTAAAGAACTGGCCGCTTCGAACGAACGACGTTCCCGTGGCCTGCCCGCGTATCAACCAAGCCTTCGGCCTTCAGTGCATCTATGGCCCTGCTAGCTGTCGTGTTCGACACCCGATGCTCGGCCGCCAGTTCACGCACTGACGGAAGCCGGTCCCCCGGCCCGAGCGCACCCGAGACAATAGCCGAACGCAGATCGTCGGCCAGTTGCCGGTACGGAGGCCGCGGGTCAGCGGGATTGATCGCCACTAGATGTGGACACCACCTGGTCTAGGTCTCTAGCACACCTACCTGTACTAACAGGCTATAGGACCGTATCTCCCCGTCAGGTCAGTGGTCCCCTTGACATGAGCAAAAAATGGCTGTCCTACCGCGCTAGTACGGTGGTACACAGCAGGGAACGCTGGCGCATGACCACCGACAACGTGAAGGGCCTCAGCAGGTAGCCGCCTGTTGAGGCCCGGAGCATCGATCGTTGGGAGTCTCGATGCACAGCCAACCTACCGCTATGCCTGATCACGGTGAAGCGGGCCCGGTGAGCCCGGTCATCGGGGGCGGGGTGTGGCTCGAAGACGAGCCCGAGGACGGTCTGCGGCGCGCGCTGGTGCTTCAGTTGCGGCTGCCGGTGTCGGCGGACGAGCTGGCCGTCGCCCTGTACTACGACGAGCAGCTGTGCCCGGCCGACCTGGCCGCCGACGAGAACGTGTGGGGGTTTGCGGCGGCGGCGATCGTGCAGCACGGGATGAACGCGATCGAGCTGCGCGCCGACCTGATCGTGCGCGACGTGGCGCGGGGAAGGCTGGCTAACCCGGCCTGGCTGGAGCATTGCCGCCGCCGCGTCGCCGAGGTGACCGGCACGCCTCGCCTGGCCAGGGCGCCGACGGGGCTGTCCCGGGCCTGGCTCGGGTGCGAGCGCTGACCGAAGCCGCCCGGGTCTAACGGGGGCGGGCGATGGCAGTCACCAGAGATCAACTCCTCAACGACCCCACGAGCGGCGCCCGGCCGCTGTCTTCTGCGGAGGCGGCCGAGCGGGCCGCGAATGTGGAGCTGGCCGCGCAGTGGCTTGCGGCGGTCTCTCCGTTCGGCCGCCGTCACCTGGTGCAGGTGAGTGAGGCGGCGGTGCTGGAGGACATGCGCCGCGCCGGATGGCACGTCCGCCACCCGAGCCGCCAGGCCGAGCCCGAGCCCGAGCCTGAGGCGGTGTGACCGGCCATGGCAGGCTCGCGCATTGAGTGGACGGATATCACCTGGAACGCCACCACGGGCTGTGACCGGGTCTCGCCCGGCTGCGACCACTGCTACGCGCTCACCCTGGCCCGGCGGTTGAAGGCGATGGGGCAGCCTAAGTACCAGCGCCCCGGCGACCCGCGCACCTCCGGGCCCGGTTTCGGCGTCACCATGCACCCAGGCGTGCTGGCCGATCCGCTGTGGTGGCGCACGCCCCGCAAAGTGTTCGTGAACAGCATGAGCGACGTCGGGCATGCCCGGATCAGCCGTTCCTTTGTTGCCCAGATGTGGGCGGTCATGGCGCTCGCGGAGCGGCACACATTCCAGGTGCTCACCAAGCGGCCCAAGCGGCTCGCCGCACTGCTGGCCGACCCCGGCTTCGCGCACGAGGTCGGCAAGGCGGCCATCCAGGTCATCTCCGCCACCTCACGCGGGGCCTGGCGGGCGAATGTGCCCGGCTGGAGGCCCGCGGGCGGCCCCGGTCCCTGCGTATGGGTGCCGCCGTGGCCGCTGCCGAACGTCTGGGTCGGCACCTCGATCGAGAACGACGACTACTGCTGGCGCGCCGAGGTGCTGCGCCAGGTTCCCGCCGCCATCCGATTCCTGTCATGCGAGCCCCTGCTGGGGCCGCTGCCCTCGCTGGATCTGACCGGCATCGACTGGGTGATCGTGGGCGGGGAAAGTGGGCCGGGTTTCCGGCCGCTGAACCTGGATTGGGCCCGGGACCTGCGGGACCGCAGTGTGGATCGCCGGATTCCGCTGTTCTTCAAGGTTGGCGGTGTGACCAGCAAAGCGGGTGGCCGCCTGCTGGATGGCCGCATCTGGGACCAATACCCGGCGCCGACCCCCAGCAGCAAGCCGAACCCGGATGCGGGGCCGTGCGGCCAATGAGCGGCATCAGAATCACTGACACGTTCATGAGCAGCCGAGCGACGCCGCACACCGCCAGGGCGGTAGGGGAAGGCTGGGAGGTGTCCTGGCTGCCCGGCCGGACCCTGACCCGCAACGAGGCCACCACGGCAATGGTCATCGCCAACATCGTCGGCAGCAAAGGCACGGGCCTGGCCGATGACCCGATCTGGCCCCACCTCGATGGCTGGGCGGCCGAGCTTGGGCTGTCCGGTGCTGACGCCGTCGCCCGGGTATCCGAACCGCCGAGGCAGGCCGAACTGCCCGGCCCAGACAAGCAGACCGCCGAGCCGCCGTTTGGTGGCGCACGGCTTTGTGCTCACGCCGACCGCGACGGCAAGGGCGCGCACTGGCTACCGCCAGATGAGACGTGTCAGGAGCCGGAGGCCGGAGCATGACCACTCGCGCACGGGCCAACTGTGGCAGCCCGTACGACACCGTTAACGATCTTCTCCGCCCCGTTCCTGCTGATCCAGCACCCTTGCTGGTTGCTCCCTGCGCCCTATCCGACTCATCTGTGATCTTGGTCTTAGCGATCTTTCCTGGTCTTGCTGCACCATGCGCGTGACGGAGGAGGAGCCCCGAATCGTGACGACCGCTTTGGTGCGCCGACCACCCGAGCAGGTGCTGTACAAGATCCCCGAAGTGATGGCGATGCTGAGGATGAGCCGTCACGTGGTCTACGAGCAGATCCGGCGTGGCCGCCTGCGTACGGTCAAGGAAGGCCGGGCCACGTTCGTCACGGCGTCGGCCATCCGGGCCTACGTCGAACTGCTTGAGCGCGGAGCCGAGACACCCAAGTGAGTGGTAGGCCGCGGAGCCGCGCGAACCGTGAGGGGTCGATCTTCCCCTACCGGAGTGGTTACGCGGCCTACGCATGGGTGATCACCCCAGAGGGCGACCGCAAGCGCCGCTGGGTGTATAGCAAGACGCGCGAGGAGACACACGCCAAGTGGCTGAAGCTACATACGGCGGCGAAAACAGGCCGTGTCGTGACGAAGCCGCAGACCATCGGCGAATACTGGCACTACTGGCTCGCTGAGGTAGTCGTAGAACCCGACTACGCACCCCACACGATCAATACCTATGAACTGCATTCACGGCTCTACATCGTCCCGGGCCTGGGCTCGATACCCCTCGACAAGCTGAGCGTTCGCCACGTCCGCACCTGGCTGAACGCGACCCGCAAGGCGTGTCAGTGCTGTGCTCAGGGCAAGGACGCCCACCGCCCACCGGAGAAGCAGCGATGCTGCGCGGTCGGCTTGTGTTGCGAGCAGACGATCTCTGAGCGCACCGCGCAGGACATTCTCATGGTCCTGCGGGCCGGGCTATCCAACGCGGTCCGCGAAGAACTGGTACCCAGAAACGTGGCCGCGCTGGTCCGGGTATCCAAGCCCCGCAAGACGCGGAAGGTCAAACCCTGGAGCGTGGACGAGGCGCGATACTTCCTCGAAAACGCCAAAGCAGCAGATGATCGGCTCTACGCCGCTTACGTCTTAATCCTCGTGCTTGGCCTGCGAAAGGGCGAAGTCCTTGGCCTCATGTGGGAGCTGGTGAACCTGGAAGCCGGAGAGCTGTACGTCGGAGAGCAACTCCAGCGCGTCGGCCGCCAACTCTTGCGCCGCGAAACTAAGACCGAGTCCTCCGAAGCCCCACTCCCCCTGCCTAGTATCTGCGTGGCCGCGCTCAAGCTCAGGAAAGCCCAGCAGAACCGCGACCGGCAGGTCCAGCAGGACCGGAAGCAGAGCACCGGGGCTAGCCGGTGGACGGAGAACGACCTGGTGTTCACAACGCGATACGGAACGCCAGTCGAGCCGATGGGCTTCAATCGGAGATTCGATTACCGCATCGGTAAAGCAGGCGTTCGGCGCATCACCGTGCACGGTACCCGTAAGACATGCGGCACCCTGCTCGCAGCGCTCGACGTTCACCCTCGCGTGGCGATGCAGATCCTCCGTCATAGCCGCATCAGCGTCACGATGGAGATCTACACCGAGGCCACGTCAGAGGCCACTCGCGAGGCGCTTAGGAAACTCGGGCGCACACTAGGCGCTAACAGCGAAGCGGAACAGGGCGAAGACAGCGCCGACGTGACTGCCAGGTGCTGCTGCGAGCCGCCGCGGTCGATCCGTGCTATGGCCAATGTCCTGGCCGCCGGGCCCGTGCTGTGCGGCCTGTGCAACCGCGACTTCGTCCCATGATCCGGGTGCCTGGTGAAAACCTACTGCTGTACTTTGCTGCTGTATCAGCGTGTCTGAAATCCGCATAGCGCGCCTAAAAGGGCCTCTGACCTGCGTGGGCGATACTGGGATCGAACCAGTGGCCTCCTCGGTGTGAACGAGGCGCTCTCCCGCTGAGCTAATCGCCCCGGGGGCGCAGCGACCGGCAGGAAACCGAACCGGCCGCGCCCAGGCGGTCACAGACTAGCGCATCGCCACGGGCGCGTGCTGTACACGGTGCGCCTCCGGCCGACGGCGGCGCGCGCGGCGCTGACGGGGCGCCAGGCATGCATGAGCCGACGGGCTACGCGGCGTACTCCATTCGCACGATGCGGGCCACCGCGATTCTACGTAGCGTCACAAAGGTGAGATCAATATCACGCTACCCAAATGCAACGATGGCACCCCCTTTCGCCGGTGACATCGTTGCGACCGCGGAAGCGTTTTCCCAGGTCATGCCGCTTTTGCGCGCCATGACCGAGGTTAGGAGCGGCGGTCAGGGCGGAATCTTTACTGCTGAGGGCGTTCGCCCCGAGCACCTCACACCCGCTGGGTGACTGCCTTGCCTACGGTGCGACCTGAGATGACTGCCGTGGAGGAGGCGCAGCCCGCGATGGCGGGATCCGACGACGCAAAGGTTTGGCCAGGATGAACGGCAGCACCATAGTCTCCGCAGAGCTTGATCTACGGCTCGTCGTTCCCGACCACGACGCGGTCCCGCTGGTCGCCAGCCTCAACTACCGGGGCGACGATCCCTACGCGGTTCGCATGGCGTTTCATGTCGGCTCGGATGAGCCAATCGAATGGATCTTCGCCAGGGAACTGCTCACCGCAGGGCACGAGTGCCCAGCCGGCGATGGCGACGTTCAGGTGTGGCCAGATGGGGTGGACGGCGAAGTGCTCAACATCGCCCTTTCGTCACCATTCGGCCATGCGCTGTTCGAGGCGCCCGCCGCCGCGGTCGCTGAGTTCGTGCGGCGGACCTACAATCTCGTCCCCGCCGGACGCGAATGCGACTTCGTGGACTTTGACAGCGAGATTGACGAACTGCTTTGGCAACGGTGACGGCTTAGGCTTAGGGCAGCTTCCAGTCGACCGGCGGTGCGCCTTGCTGCTCGAGCAGCCTGCCAGCGCGGTTGAACGGCCGCGAGCCGAAGAAACCGCGGTCGGCCGAGTTGGGACTCGGGTGCGCCGACTCGATGCAGGCCACGCCGTCGAGCAAGGGACGCAGGCTCCGCGCGTCCCGGCCCCACAAGATTGCGACCAGCGGGGTGCCACGCGCCGCGAGCGCCCGGATGGCCTGCTCGGTCACTTCCTCCCAGCCCTTGCCTCGGTGCGAGGCGGGCTTGCCAGGCTGCACCGTGAGCACCCTGTTCAACAGCATGACGCCGCGCTCGGTCCACGGGGTCAGATCACCCGTGGCTGGCGGCGGATAGCCAAGGTCGTCGCTGTACTCGCGGAAGATGTTCACCAGGCTCCCAGGCAGCGGCGCGACGTTAGGTGCCACGGAAAAGCTCAGCCCCACCGCGTGACCCGGCGTCGGATAGGGGTCCTGGCCGACGATCAGCACCCGGACGTCACCGAACGGCTGTGTGAACGCGCGCAGCACCCGCTCGCCGGACGGCAGGTAGCGACGGCCAGCGGCGACCTCGGACCGCAGAAATTCACCCATTGCCGCGATCCGCTCGGCCACCGGCCGCAGCGCATCCGCCCAGTCCGCTTCCACGATCTCATCCAACGGCCGTCCCGCCATGGCGAACTAGCCTAGACCGTACCGCTGATCACGGGTCGGGATTTTCGGCGGCGCGCTCGGCGAAAACCGCGGCTGCCTTCCTGGTGAGCGGACCCGGCGCGGCGGGAAATGCCCGCCCGTCCACCGCGCGGATCGGCTGCACGTCGCGAGTGGTCGAGGTGAGAAACGCCTCGTCTGCCTCGGCGAGCGCGCCGAGCGGCACATCTCGCTCATCGGCGCCGCACCACTCAAGCACCAGCCCACGGGTGACGCCTGCCAGGCAGCCCGCCGACAGCGGCGGCGTGACAAGGCATCCCTGCGCGGCGAGAAAGACGTTGGTGCCCGCGCCCTCGCACAGGTTTCCCGCGGTGTTCGCGAAGATCGCCTCGCTGGCGCCTCGCTCGCGGGCAAAGGCAAGCGCGCGCACGTTCTCCGCGTACGAGGTGGTCTTCAGGCCGGAGAGCGCGCCCCGTTCGTTGCGCACCCAGGGCGCCGTCGCGACGTCGGTGACCGGCTCGGCCTGCCGAAGCCCGCCGAGCGCGACAACGATGGTGAGCGGACCGCCGCCGCGTTCCGAACCGAGCGGAGAGAAACCGCCCGTCACGGTGATGCGCAGCCGAACGCGGGCGGCCTCGCCCGCCGAGTCGAGCACTTCGGCCACCCCCGCCCGGACGGCGCCCAGGTCAGGCTCACCGAGCCCAAGCCCGTAAGCCGAGCGGCGCAGCCGGTCAAGATGCCTGGTCAGCGCAAACGGCACGCCATCGATGACCTTGACCGCCTCGAAGACGCCGTCGCCCACCGTCAGTCCGTGGTCGAAGATCGCCACGGAGGCCTCGCGCTCGTCACGCAGCGCGCCGTTCACCCAGACCTTCACGACACCGAACCCTAGCCAACTTTGTACGCGGCAATGTCGCTGGAGCCGGCCGTCGACGCCCCGAAGACGACTGCGCGGAAGACGACTGCGCGGAAGACGATGCCCTGGCGTACAAAGACGAAGCCGCCGACGGTATGCGCCCGCGGACGGGCGCGAGCACAGCCGGCAACCAGGGCCGACTAGCGCAGACCACCGCAGTGCGCGGCAGCCGTTCTGGTGAGATGGGGTAGCAAGCCATCAACGGCGGAGATCTGCTCCGCGACCTCCCGGTCGGTGAGCATGGCCGGGACGTGCGCGCGTATCTCGGCGTGTACGGCCCGGATGGGGGCGGCGGGCGCGGCCCGCCATGACTCGCCCGCTGCCCGCAGGTCCAGGCCTTGCGCGGCGCACAGAACCTCCACCGCGAGGCAGGCCCGCACGTTCGCGACCACCTCGCGCAGTTTGCGCGCGGCCGTCCAGCCCATGGAGACGTGATCTTCCTGCTTGCCCGAGGTTGGGATCGTGTCGACGCTCGCCGGGTGCGCGAGGACCTTGTTCTCGCTGACCAGCGATGCCGCGGTGTACTGAGCGAGCATGAAGCCGGAGTTGGTGCCGGCCTGCGCGGCGAGGAAGGGCGGCAGGCCACGGGAGAACGCCGGGTCGAGCATCCGGTCAACCCGCCGCTCGCTGATGCTGGCCAGCTCGGCGAGGGCGATCGCGAGCATGTCGGCGGCGAACGCGAGCGGCTCGCCGTGGAAGTTCCCTGTTGTCATCACGGAACCGTCCGGAACGATCACCGGGTTGTCGACAACCGAGCCCAGCTCGATCTCGGTCACCCGGCGCGCATGATCAGCGATGTCCCTGACCGCGCCATGCACCTGTGGCGCGCACCGCAGGCAGTAGGCGTCCTGCACGGCGTGCCGGCTGTGCCGGTGGCTGGCCATCAGCTCCGAACCGGCAAGCAGCGCGCGCAGGTTCGCCGCGCTCTCGAGCTGCCCAGGATGCGGCCTGATCACCTGGACCCGCTCGTCATACGGGCGGTCGGTGCCGAGCAGCGCCTCCACCGACAGCGCGCACGCCACGTCCGCGGCCTGCAACAGCATGGCCGCGTCATGCACGCTGAAGCAGAGCAGGGCCTGCATGGGTTCGGTGCCGTTGACCAGCGCCAGGCCTTCCTTGGGCGCCAGCTCGAGCGGCTCGAGGCCTTCGGCGGCCAGCAGCTGCGCCGCGGCGACGCCGCGGCGGTCCCGGGCGCCTGCGCGCCGCAGACGGCCCTCGCCGATCAGCGGCTGTGCCAGATGCGCGAGCTGGGCCAGGTCACCCGAGGCGCCGACGGAACCCTTGTCCGGCACGACAGGAAGCAGGCCCCTGCCGAGCAGTTCAAGCAGCCGGGCAGGCAGTTCGGGCCGGACGCCCGAGTACCCGGCCGCCAGCGTGCGCGCGCGCAACAGCAGCAGAGCGCGGACGGTCGCGTCGTCGAGCGGCTCGCCGACCGCCGCCGCGTGTGAGCGGATGATCGAATGCTGCAGCGTGGCCAGTTCACGATCGGGCACCGAGGTGTCGGCGAGCGCTCCGAACCCGGTGTTGACGCCGTAGACGGGCTCGTCACCGCCGATCGCGGCGATCACCACGCCGCGGCTCGGTTCCATCCTGTCCGGCACGCCTGGCCCTAGCACCGCCCGGGCGTGTCCGGCCGCTACGTCCACCACGTCGGCGATGGCGAGGCCGTCGCCGCTGACGACCACAGTTCGCATAGCCGACAGCCTGCCACGGCGGCATCGGCGCGAGTCCAGACCTGACGGCAGAACTCGCGCCGTCAGGGCAGAACGCAGCCGAACGTGTCGGCCAGGCCCGCACGGCCGGCCTCGGTGAGCCGCAGTGCGCGGCGCGTGCGCCCACGCTCGAACCAGCCCAGGTCGAGCAGCCGGCCGAGGACCGCGGCACCGAGCGCGCCGTTCAGGTGCGGACGGCGCTGCGTCCAGTCCAGGCACGCACCCGCGAAGGCTCGCCGTGCGCGGCGGAAGGCCTCAAGATCTATCCCGAACGCGGCAAGCGTCAGCGCGCCATCCTTTGTCACCTCGAACTCCGCAGGGAGGCTTAGGTCGCCGCGCCGAGAGTGGTCCGCCGCGGCCCTGCAAGTGGCACGCTTCGCGCAGCGGGGGGCGACCCCGCGCAACCCCCCGCATGTGCCGCGAGCGGCACACTCCGCGCAGCCGTTAAGGATCTCGTTTTGGAGGAGCGCGGCGAGCAGCGTTACCCCGGCCCGCCCGGCCAGGTGGTCATAGCAGCTTCGCGCCTCGGCCATCGCTGCCGCCTGCCGCGACTGGCGCAAGCCGCGCACCGGCGGACGCGGGCTGATGTGCGCAAGCGCCTCGAGTGCCGTGGCGACGTCCGGCCCGGCGAGGCGGTAGTAGCGGTGCCTGCCCTGCCGGGTGACCATGACC
>WNGF01010526.1_pt1 | contig 18652 bp, 17 predicted proteins | sample 5400641 | NCBI WGS metagenome assembly WNGF01 (sample SAMN13153371, study PRJNA577476) | soil metagenome | isolation source: 80 cm soil or saprolite under grassland replicate 2 | place: USA:California | collected 2016-06-15
GAAATCCACATTTCTCGCCTGACGGAAAATGGATCGCGTTTAGCGGCGAGTATGCAGGAAACCTTGACGTCTACGTTGTGGCGGCTGAAGGCGGAGAACCTCGCAGGTTGACATGGCACCCCGGCGGCGACCTGGTTCAGGGTTGGACGCCTGACGGCAAATCAATCCTCTTCTCATCGACGCGCGCTACGTGGGCGCCGAGTGGTGCGCCGCGCTTCTGGACTGTGCGCGCCGAGGGCGGTGTCGAAGAACCAATGCTGCTGCCGCGCGCTTATCAGGGGAAGATCTCTGCTGATGGCGCCCGCATCGCGTACCGCATGAACAATTCCTGGGACGAAGAACGCCGCAACTATCGTGGCGGCCAGAACCGGCCGGTCTGGATTGTCGATCTAAAAAGTTACGATCTGACTTCGCCGCCATGGACCGACTCGAAAGATGTCGATCCGGTTTGGCTGAACGACGCAGTCTATTTCATCTCCGATCGCGATGGCGTCGCCAACGTTTGGGAATACCAGACAAGGACAAAGAAATTATCCCAACTGACGAGGTTCACTGATTTCGACGTCAAGGCGCTTGATTCCGGAGCGGGTTCGCTCGTTTTCGAACAGGCGGGGTATGTTCACGAATTGGATCCAGGCAGCGGAAAGGAACACATCGTTAACATAACTGCCGCAGGCGACTTCCCCTGGATGATGCCGAATTGGGAAGATGTAACCAACCGCATCACAAACATGGCCCTGTCGCCGACCGGAAAGCGCGTCGTCGTCGAAGCGCGCGGCGAGATATTCACTATCCCCGCCGAGAAGGGCGACATACGCAATCTCACAAATTCAAGTGCCTCCGCCGAGCGCGATCCCGCGTGGTCTCCCGACGGCAAATTCATTTCATACTTCAGTGACAAGTCGGGCGAATATCGACTCTACATCGAAGCGCAGGACGGCTTGACACCACCGCGCGAAATCGTGCTGCAGAATCCGGTGCACTACTACACGGCATCATGGTCGCCTGATTCGAAAAAGATCCTTTTCAGCGATACCAACTTGAAAGTTTGGGTGCTGGATGTTACCGGCGGCCAGGCGAAAATCGTCGGCAATGATCCGTGGATGGTTCCGAACCGCACGCTTAATCCCGTCTGGAGTCCTGATTCAAAGTGGGTCGCTTACGCAAGTCGTTTGCGATCGATGTATCACGCGATCTTCGTGAGCAACGTCGAGACGGGTGAGACAAAACAAATTACCGACGGTCTCGCTGACGCTGTCTGGCCCGCCTGGGATGCGAGTGGGAAGTATCTCTGGTTTTTAGCGTCAACCGATTTTGGTTTGCGCTCGCAATGGCTGGACATGACTTCATACGACCACGACGAAAACTTTGGACTCTATCTGGCAGTGTTGAAGAAGACCGAGTCGAGCCCGCTGCTTCCCGAGAGCGATGAAGATAGAGGCGTCGGCACTGGCCGCCGTGCACCGCCGCCGGGCGCCTGCGACGCGCCGGGAGAGAGCAGTCAGAGTGATCAGGCAACGCCACAAGCTTCGCCCACACCGAGAGCGCCGCGGCCTCCGGTTACAGTGCAAATCGATTTTGAAGGTTTGCAACAGCGCATCGTGTCTGTGCCGGGAGTGCGCGAACGTCAGTACTCAGAGTTGCACGCCGGTCCTGAAGGAATGGTTTTTTATCTTGAAGGCGGACGCAATCAACCCGGTGCCGGCCCTGGTCCAGGCAGTGAGTTGTCGCGTTATCGTTTATGCGATCGCAAGGTTTCTTCTTTCGCGACTGGAGTCGCAACTTATGAAGTCAGCGCCGACGGTCGTAAGTTGCTCTATCGCACGGTGCCCGCGACGGGAGCGGCGGGCGCGCCACCAACGCCGGGTGCACCGCCTCCCATCCCATCACTCTTCTTAGTTGAGACCGATCGCAATCCGCCGCAAGCGGGACAGGGACGTCTCAATGTAGCACTCAGGATGTATCTCGATCCGAAACAGGAATTCAAACAAATTTTCAACGAGGGCTGGCGCAACGAACGCGATTATCTCTACGTGCCCAACATGCACGGCGCTGACTGGCCGAAGATGAGGGAGATGTATGGTCAGTTACTTCCGTATGTCAACCATCGCGCCGATCTCAACTACCTCCTCGACATGATGGGCGCGGAGATCGCGATCGGACACTCGTTCGTGCGCGGCGGCGACATGCCTGAGGTGCCGGCGGTGCAGGGAGGACTGTTGGGCGCTGACTTTACGATAGAGAATGGGCGCTACAGAGTGAGCCGGATTTACGACAACGAGAGCTGGAACCCGGATCTACGGGCACCGCTGGCAGCGCCCGGCGCAAACGTCGCTCTCGGCGACTACTTACTCGCGATCAACGGAGTGGAGTTGAAAGCGCCGGACAATATTTACCGGCTGCTGGACGGCACTGCGAACCGGCAGACTTCATTAACTGTGAACAACAAGCCGGTGATGGAAGGAGCGCGAAACGTGACAGTCGTGCCGGTTGCCAATGAGCAAGCCCTGCGCACTCGCGCGTGGGTAGAATCGAATCGCAGGTTGGTCGAGAAACTTTCCGATGGCCAGCTCGCTTATGTCTACCTTCCCAACACCGGACAACCTGGCTATTCGAGTTTTAATCGTTACTACTTTTCACAACAGGACAAGAAAGGTGTCGTCGTTGACGAACGTTTCAATGGCGGCGGCTCCGCGGCGGACTATATCGTCGACGTACTCGGCCGCGATTTCGATGGCTACATGAATAATGTCGCCGGCGATCGTTATCCATTCACCATCCCCGCCGCCGGAATCTGGGGACCAAAGGTAATGATCGTTAACGAGATGGCCGGCTCGGGTGGCGACCTGATGCCCTACATGTTTAAGCGCCGCAAGATTGGCTTGTTGGTTGGGAAACGAACCTGGGGTGGGTTGGTCCATACCGCCGACACACCACTGTTTATCGACGGTGGCTCGATGATCGCACCGCGCGGAGGCTTCTTTACACGTGATGGGAAGTGGGCGGTGGAGAACGAAGGCGTCGCACCAGACGTCGACGTCGAGAACTGGCCCAAGGATGTTATTGCCGGTCATGATCCACAACTCGAACGCGCCATCGCGGAAGCAATGCGTGGGTTGAAGGAGCGACCGGTGGATCGGATGACGAAAGAACCCCCACCGCCTACGTGGGGAAAGCGACCATAGTGAGGCGCAGCCTTCGGAGCCGGGCACTTGCCTGGGAGGGCGCGCCCGCCGGCCGTGAGTACTAAACTTCCGTGCGCCCTATTATCTAGCAATGTGGAGGTACATTGCAGCAACGCTTCTGTTTCTGATTGGCGCCCTCGAAATCATTCTGGCGCTGAATGGACGACTGCGCGAAGAGATAATGAAGAATAGCCCTATCCAATCTTCGCGCGCGACTCCAATTTATCTTTTCGTGGCAGGTTTATCCGCGTTCGTTATGGCCCTTGGAATTCTTTTTTACACTCGCTTCGTTTGAAGTCTTTTTGAATTGGCAACCTATCGTCGGCGGGCTGGCGCTGCATAGTGCTTCGTCGAAGTTTAAGGTTAGCCAGGACCCAATATCGCGGGTCGGCAAATACTCTCACCGCTCCCTCTTCAACTTCCGAAACTTTCGGGTAACCAAATCTCGACGCAGCGGACTGAGATGACGGATGAACAGTATGCCGTCGCAGTGATCGGTCTCGTGCAGGAAGCAACGTGCTGCGAGTCCGCTGGCCTCGCGCTCGAAAGCTTTCCCGGTGATGTCCTGAGCTAGCAAGACGGCGCGGTCGGGTCGCTTGAGTTCAGCGGGAACCTTGGCAACTGACAAGCAGCCCTCCTCGCCGCTTTGTTCGCCTGCAACAGAAAGGATTTCGGGATTGGCGGCCACCAACTTGATCCCGTCGCAGTCCATCACAAACAGACGCAGTGGCACACCGATCTGCTGCGCGGCTAGCCCCACCCCTCCCGCGTCGTACATTGTGTCGAACATATCCTGGACCAGAGATTCCAAGTCGTTGTCAAAATCCACCAGCGGATCGCCAGGCTCTAGAAGAACCACGGCCGGATAGTCAACTATCGGTCTTACTGGCATAGGAAAATGTGAACCGTTGAATCCTGTTGTGTACGAGCGAACTTCGAACTCGTGATCGTGGCTCTGCCACTTGATGTGCGGTGGTGGCTATGCCCCACCGTCAGTGTTGGCAAAATATTGGGGCTGCGCCCCGGATTAAGGGCGGAGCCCAAAGAACAAATCAAGGACTTCGCGGAAGGTCAGAGACCTTCCGCACATCAGATGGCAGAGCCATGATCGCGAGCTCCGAGACATCTTGCCGCCGCCAGCGAGACCACGCAACTACGCTTCGACCAATTCTTCTTCCCGTTCCCGCAGAAACTCAAATGGCTCGACGATCTTGCCGGCGATCGCAGAAGCGGCAACCACGTAAGGCGAGGCAAGGTAGAGTTTGCCTGGGCCACTGCGGCCGGGGAAGTTTCTGTTTTGTGCGCTGACTGTCACGGTCTCAGCCGTAGGCGAAGCGCCGGGGCCGGCGTTGATGCAAGCGCCACAGGAAGGATCAATCAACTCCGCACCGGCTTGCTCAAAGATCTCGATGTAACCCCGCTCGCGTGCGTACTGCTTGATCTTCTGTGAGCCAAACTGAAGATAGAGGTGAACGCCTGGTGCGACGCGCTTTCCCTGCGCGAGTGCGTTCTGCAAAACCTCGGCATACATGTCCATATCGGCCATCTTGCCGCCAGTACACGAGCCGCCGTAAGCCGCATCGATGCGCACCTCTTCAGTAAGTTCGTCGATCGGAATGCCGTTGCGTGGATCGCCCGGCAGCGCCACCATCGGACGAATCTCATTGAGATCGATCTCAAACACCGCTGCATACTCCGCGTCCGGATCGCTGTAGGTAAATCCCTTGCGCACCTCTTCGCGGTCGAGCCCACGCATCTTCACGATGTAATTGAGCGTTGCTTCATCAGGTTCGATGATACCGGTGGTGCCGCCGGCTTCGACTGACATGTTGGTTAGCGTGGCTCTCTCATCGAGCGGCCAGTTTTTGAGATCGTCACCGGCAAACTCGAGCACTTTGCCGATGCCTTTGCTTGTCTTCATGTAATCGCTCGCGAGAATGACCAGCATCACATCTTTCGCCGCGACATCCGGACGCTTGCGTCCCTTCAAAACATAACGGATCGTTTCGGGGACCTTAATGCGAATGTCTCTTGCAAACCACGCATTCGCCATGTCAGTTGAACCGACGCCAAACGCGAAACAGCCCAACACGCCCGCCATGCAAGTGTGCGAGTCAGTACCGATAACGATTTGACCGGGCAACGCGAGGTCTTCCACCACGGCGTTGTGGCAAATTGCTTCCGAGCCGCCTTCAGGGTTCTCACCGTATAGCCGAATGCCTTGTTTGGTGGTGAAGTCTTCCTGCGTGGTCGCGAGCCCCTCCGCTCTCTCCAGCAGTCCCATCTCGCGATGCTTCGGCGACATCACCTTATTGAGAAACGTCAGGTGATCGCGAAACGCGAAGACTGACTCAGGCTCCGTCACACGCGCCTCTGGCCCAAGCGATTGTTTCAGGAGCGACTCCGCCATGGGCGTTACGTACTCATGTGAGAAGCGCACGTCGGCGACGGCGAAGAGCGCGTCGCCAGGCTTCACCGCCGCCACACCAACTTCACCGGCACGCACAAAGGCATGACGCGCAATAATCTTTTCGGTGATCGTCATCGGGCGTTGCGGCTGTTCAGCAGGAGTTTCCAGCGGTGGCGGCGTTACCTTACCGGCCACTCGCGCTTTGTTGTAGTTGAAGAGTCCACCATATTCGACGATGTCTTTGGAGATTGGATCGAGGCCGCGCGTGAACTCTTCGAGCGGAATCTCTTCCTGCCGACGAATGCGTTCAATCAAGCCGAAGTCGGTTGAGGTCAGCAGCCCGATGTTCTGGGAGTTTTGGCCGTAAATCTTTTCGATACTTTTGGCGATGACGAGTTGGATGTCAGCCCACTTCTCGGCGTAAGGCGCCGTCTCGCGAGATGAACCGCATCCCTTGGAAAGTCCGGAGACAACTACTGCAAAGCCGCCAGACTTCACTTCGTCCTTCTTCACCGCGCCATCGCGCATGCCGACATAGACATACTGGCCCAACGTCTCGTCGTAGTAAAAGCAAACCCAACCTGGCGTGATCTCGTCGGTCGAGATGTTGCTCATCAGCGATAGGTCGCCGTTGAGCAAACGCGCTGTAAGCTCTGCTTCAAGCCGCTCGCGCGCGTCCCTCTAGTTGCGCGCGAATAAGGGAAGTATCTTCGGTTAGAAAAAGAATGCGGCCCGTGAATTTCACGCGCTCGGGTAATTGCGAAGCCTTATCGGAACTCATCAATAGTCCTCACGATTGCATTTGTTCGAAGTCTCATTATAACCTCACGTCTGCCAAAGCCTCGAATCGCCATCATTCATCGCTTCTCCAGGGAGGGAGGACCCATGCCAATTAGAAAGAATCCAAATCTTACAAGTCGCAGAGGTGTAATCGGAATGGGCGCTCCGCCGCCGTCCGCACCGCCGGCAATGCCTTCCAGTTTTCCAAACGCGCGGTCCAGCGGATTATTTTCAGCGCCTAAGAACGCCAGGTTCATAGACTGGACAGTGATGAATGGCGGAATCATCGGCCACTGGATTCGGGTCAGGGTGTACAAGTGCCCGATCGGAGCGCCAAAGATTGTGATCGCTGGACCAACCGCAGTTTTTCTTGATGCGACGGTTGCGGCGCACGAAACAGTCTCGCTCGCGGGCGGCAGGCCTGATCGTAAGAGCGTTTATTATGAAGTTGTGGTTGAAGACGAAGACATGCGCATGCACCCGAGTGTGCAACTCTTCCAGAAGTATGCCACGGATGTCATTCCCGGGACGTTAATCGCGCCGGGAGACTTTGGACAGACGGTAACCTGAAGATCGCTCTCCAGGTAGTGGATGCATGGCCAAATTGTAGGCACCCGGTCACCTTTCATACTGCATCGCGCCAATAACAGTACCTTCCGTGTCTTCGAAAAAGATCAACGTGCCGACCGTGGGAATATAAAACTTGGGCATGACGATCTTGCCACCATTGGCCTCTATCGCGGCAATCGTGTCGTCGATGGAATCGACGCCCAGGCTGCATTCAAATCCGTACATTGGTTTTCCAGGTACGACCTCGCGTCGCCCCTGTAGCGCGCCCTGGACGCCCGGATCGTCATCAGTCCCGGTTTGGATCAGATAAAACCCTGGCGGTCCCCATGGTTTGAACTTCCAGCCAAAAGCTTTCTCGTAGAAAGTGCGCGCCCGCTGAATGTCATCCGCATGGATGGCAAAGTGCTTCAAATTGTTCGGCATAACGTATTCTCCTTCAACTTTGATAACGCAAGCGGCCAGTTTTAGCTTGCGCCGCAAACTATCTAACAGCCCGGGTTGCCCGGCTGGGAACCCGCACAGTTTGCTTACTTTGGGCGATGATGGTAGCGGAAGTTTGCTTGCCGGTCTTGCGCTATAATGCCAACCCATGCCGAAAATGCGACAGAAACTTTTGACCGGCTACGATCTCGAAGATTTGTTGGATATCAGAAGTTATGCTGTCGAGCTTTCAACGGCCCACAAGATTCACAAGCACTCGCACGATTGGCATCAGCTGATTTACGCATCCCGTGGCGTGATGACCGTGAACACGTCGATCGGTTCGTGGGTTGTGCCATCACAGCGCGCGGTCTGGGTCCCTGCCGGAATCGAGCATGAAGTTGAAATGTCAGCATCCGTCTCTGTCCGCACGCTCTATCTCCGACCGGACCTGTCTGAAGTGCTTCCGAAGAGCTGCTGCGTCGTCAACGTTTCACCTTTGCTTCGCGAGTTAATACTTCGCACCGTCGAGATTGGAATGCTGAATAGGAACGTGACATCTCACAAGCACCTGATCGATGTAATTCTGGATCAATTTCTGGCGCTGCCTACCGTTCCTCTGAATCTTCCCATGCCCGCCGATATCCGGGCAGTGCGCATTGCCGAGATCGTGCGTGAGCATCCCGGCGATGCGAAATCGCTGGATCATCTGGCAAAGAAAACTGGCGCGAGCAAACGTACCATCGAACGATTGTTTCAGGCTGAAACGGAAATGAGTTTTGGAAAATGGCGGCAACAACTTCGTATGCTGCACGCGCTTCGTCTGCTCGCAGCCGGCGAAACGGTAACCAGGGCGGCGCTCGAAGTCGGTTACGACAGCACCAGCGCGTTTATCTCGGCTTTCAAAAGCGCAGTCGGAACAACGCCGGGCCGTTACTATGCGGAAGGGAAGGCCAGGCAGCCATGAAGACCTCGCTGCCCGTTTGGCGCAGCTCACGAGCGAAAGCGTTGCGGTCGATGAACGTGTGGAAGAATACGAGCGCTTTTGGCTGGGTAATGGAGCCCTGGGGCAACCGAATCGAACTGTGGGAACCGGGCCTTCCGTTTACGAAGGGTAGCCGCCCGCATGTGTGGCTGATCCGGCTACGTTGTCATCATCTGCGGCAAGCGAAGAGCAATCTCGAGCAAGCCACTTCAGACAAGGTCGGGTATCGCCTCAGAGCGATTGATGAAGTCAACAAGGCTATTGACGAAACTAAAAAAGGCATCGATGCTGGTGAATGATGAGGTAGTTGTGGCTCTGCCATCTGATGTGCGGTGGCGGTTATGCCCCACCGGTAACGGATGCTTCTTGTGAAGTGGGCTACGCCCCAAATCAGGGCATACCCCGGAAATATCCTCTCTGCCTCGGACGGTCACAGACCTTCCGCACATCTGACGGCAAAGCCGCAGCCGCGCCCACCTGGGCAGATCGGCAATACGAATCTCAAAATATGTCAAAACACTTAAAGTGGACTGACCGCAGTTTTCAATTCACTTTTCCAGTTGAAGTTTATCCGGAGATGATCGAGCGCTTGCGAGGTACACCAGCGCGGTTGGAAGATCGGTTGCAGTCAATCGCTCCGGAGATCTTGACGAAACGCGATGGCGAGCGTTGGTCGATTCAGGAAAATGCCGGTCATTTGCTGGACCTTGAGCCGTTGGTGAAGCAGAGACTTGATGAATATCTGGCAGGCGCAACTGCGCTGCATGCGGCCGACATGTCGAATCGCAAGACTTACGAAGCAGATCACAATAGTCGTTCGATGACAGCTATTTTGACTGACTTCCGCGCGCAACGTATACAACTGGCTAACCGGTTGGATAATCTCGCGCTTGAAACATTTGCCGCGGTTGCTCATCATCCGCGTCTGAACGTGCCGATGCGTTTGGTCGACATGATATTTTTCCAGGCCGAGCACGACGATTTTCATCTCGCGCGCATCAGCGAACTAATCAGGTTGTTTGTGGATTAGTGTTAGCCAAGGCAGCGGGGGCAGGCCCCCTTCCTGACCTTGAGCTTTTCTCAGATGCTCGTTGAAGGTTGATTGAAAGGTCTTCTATCAGGCTTACTGAGCTGGTTCAGAACGGCTCTTAGGTAAGGAAGGTGGGCCTGCCCCCGCTGGTGAGCTAACATCAATTTGAAAGCATATAGGAATCCTGAACTGGCCAACTGATCAGAATCGAGTCTATTGGAGGAACCCCATGCGAAATAGAATCTGCTTGCCGGTTTTCCTTTTCACCTTCATAGCAACCACCGTCGGCGGCCAAGGTCAGTCACTCGACGTCATGATCGACCGCGATCTTGCGTCGCTCGTGGCAACGTACAAAAGTCTGCACGCAGCGCCGGAGCTTTCGCATCACGAGGAAAAGACGGCAGCATTTTTTGCCAACCAGTTGCGGGCGATGGGATACACCGTCACCGAGCGTATCGGGAAGTACGAAAATCCCGAATGGACCGGCTACGGTGTGGTTGCCGTAATGAAAAATGGCACCGGTCCGACCGTGTTGGTGCGCACGGAGCTTGATGCCCTGCCGGTTGATGAGAAGACCGGCCTGCCCTACGCGAGCAAAGTAAAAACTAAAAATGAAGCTGGCCAGGAGGTTAGCGTGATGCATGCTTGTGGTCATGACATTCACATAACGAATATGCTCGGCACGGCAAAGATGCTTTCGGAATTGAAAGACCAGTGGCACGGCACGCTTATCATTCTCGGCCAGCCAGCCGAGGAAACTATCGATGGCGCCCGAGCAGTGTTGCGAGATGGTCTTTACGAAAAGTTTTCCAAACCTGATTACACCATCGCGCTTCACGATGACGCCAATTTGGCAGCGGGAACAGTTGGTTACACGCCCGGCTACGCCCTCGCGAGTTCCACTTCAGTTGATATCAAGATTCGCGGGGTCGGCGGGCACGGTTCTAAACCGGATGCGACCAAGGATCCAATTGTAGTGGCTGCTCAAGTTGTGATGGCTTTGCAGACGATCGTCAGTCGCGAAAACTCGCCGCTCGATCCGGCGGTCGTGACAGTTGGATCGATTCATGGCGGAACGCGCTACAACATCATTCCGGATGAAGTGAATTTGCAGTTGACGGTTCGCGCCTACAAACAGGAGGTGCGGCAGAAACTTCTCGCGGCCATCGAGCGAATTACCAAAGGGATCGCCATCGCGGCGGGAATTCCAAGTGATCGAGCGCCGATCGTGAAAGTCAGCGAGACGGAAATCACTGCCGCCACTTACAACGATCCGCAGTTGACTGAGCGATTGGCCGGCGTCTTTGTTAAAGCCCTGGGAGCGAACAATGTTGTAAAGGTTGCGCCGGCTATGGCGAGCGAAGACTTTGGCTACCTCAGTCTCGACCAAAAGATTCCTTCAACAGACTTCTGGCTTGGCGCAGTCGATCCCGCCAGCGTAAAAGACAGCAAGGAAACGGGAAGGCCTTTGCCGTCGCTGCATTCAGCTCTCTTTCAGCCGTTACCGGAACCGACCCTCCGCACCGGCATCAAGGCGATGACTTCAGCGGTTTTGGAGTTGATGAAAAAGTGAGCGGGCTCGATAACGGAGAATGGGGGAACAGGGATAAAGGGGAAGGGGTGAAGGACTGAGGGGTAATGGAGAAAGGGTAAAGGGTCAGAGTTCGGATCGTTACCCTTTACCCCTTCCCCTTTTCCCCCTGTTTCCCGTTTACTCTCTGTTCTCTGACTTCTGGATTCATGCTTCACATTCACAACGGAGACTCAACCGACGCGACGGCGAAGCAATCATCGCTGCCGGGCCGGCACTTCGCCTGGCGGGAATCGCTTATCTCCGGCCCGACACCTGCCGGGTTGTCACGCGATGAGTGGCGGATTGTGCGTGCCGTGCATTTATCAGAAAGCTACGGCGTCGACTTCGAGCAATGTGTCAGCGACCTGTTAAGCCAGGAAGAAACGCTCGCCTCGTTTTCAGAGCACGACGAAGTTGTGTTGTGGTTTGAACATGACCTCTTTTGCCAGGCGCATCTGCTTTACCTGCTCAGCTGGTTTTCGCAGCGGAAGCTGGCAAAGACAAAGTTGAGCCTAATCTGTATTGGAGAGTTTCCCGGCAAAGGAAGCTTTCGTGGGTTGGGAGAGTTGAATGGCGAACAGTTAGCTTCATTGTTTCCGGCGCGGCAGCAAGTTACCGAGGAACAGATGGCGCTGGCAACATTAGCCTGGGAATCTTACTGTTCCTCCAACCCCACCGATATCGAAAGAGTTTTGCAAGCAGACACCTCAGCTCTCCCTTTCCTGCGAGCGGCGCTTGAGGCTCACCTCATGCGATTCCCTTCGACCAGGAATGGTTTAGGCCGAATTGAGAATTCCGCTCTTCAGCTAATTGAAGGAGGACTGCATAGTTTTATCGAGCTCTTCACCCGCTTCGGCGAAACGGAGTCCGTCTATGGTCTCGGCGACGCGCAGTTTTGGCTGACGCTGCGGCGGATGGCGACGGCACGGAAGCCCTTGCTCACGATAAGGAAGGACGACGACGCCAACCCTGACGAGCAAGACCATCAAATGCTGACGCCTGCGATTATCCACCAGAACAAACTTGGGCTGACCCAGCTCGGGAGGTCAGTCCTGAATGGCGAAACTGATTTCATAATGTTCAATGGAATCGATCTCTGGCTGGGCGGCGTGCATCTTCAGGGTCAGAACAATTTGTGGCGCTGGAACGAGCAGTCCGGAACGATCATGTTTAGCTTGAGCGGAGCTTAACGCACGGTAGTGATGCAGTTTGCCGTTTCGTTTCATTAGCACCGGCGCATTAGCGCGGTGATTGACGAGATCGTTTGACCTGGAAACCGTTTAACGGTTTCAGTTCACAACCGGGATCCTGGTCACCGGGCTGAAGCCGCGGTGCTAATAAGAAAAAATGATTTTTATTGGGCGGACCACTCGAGTGAGGTCAAGAGCCTCAACCACGAAGAAGGCAAAGTCTCCGCCAAGACGCGTAGGGTTATTTTCCCTGGTGGTTTACGTGTTCGCGGCCAGCTGGACTCACGACAACAATTTTCTGTTTACTATTACCTGTTCCCTATCTACTATTCATGAGCCAATGGACGCCGAATCTGTTCGCAAGTTTTGGTTGTCGCTGCCACATGTAACCGAGGATGTGCAGTGGGAAAGCGACCTGCTTTTTCGCATCGGTAACAAGATGTTTGCCGTATTAGCGCTTGACGCTGCCAGCGATCACCGCATGTCTTTCAAGTGCACACCGGAAGTATTTGCAGAATTAACAGAACGGGAAGGAATTGTGCCGGCACCTTATGTAGCCCGCTACCACTGGGTGGCGCTCGAACGTTTTGATGCGTTGCCTGAGCGCGAGCTGAAGGAGCTGCTAAGAAACGCCTACCACCTAATCCTCGAAAAATTGCCTCGGAAACTGAAAACGCAGCTGGAATCCCCAGCAAATGTCAGCAAACGCTCAAAGCGCTGAGATATTAAGCTGATGTCCCTTTCTGTTTCCACAGTTCCAAGCCCTGGCTACCGAAGGTTCAAAATATCCTGATGCCGACAAACTGGTGGAAAAACTTTTTTCATGGAGTCGCGCTGGATTTTTGGCGGGCGGTAGTAAGCGACGAACAGACGCGAGCGGAGGCCGACTTCATTCAGAAGCATCTACAGCTTTCAGCCGGGGCCAAAGTGCTGGACGTGCCCTGCGGCAATAGCCGGCTCGCAATCGAACTGGCGCGACGCGGATTTCAACTTACCGGTGTCGATATCGCAGCCGAATTCATTGCAGAAGCAAAAATGAAATCGCGTGAGGCTGGCGTTCAGATTGATCTGCACGAGCGCGACATGCGCGACCTGCCCTGGACCGGTGACTTTGCTGGCGCGTTGTGCTTTGGCAACAGCTTTGGCTATCTCGACGATCAAGGCAACGCGGATTTTCTCAAAGCAGTTTCGAACGCACTACGACCAGGCGCGAGGTTCTTGCTGGACATTGGCGCAATTGCAGAGTGCCTCCTACCGGCCTTTCAGGAAAACCGCAGCTTCGAAGTTGGTGGCATTACGCTTGTCGCAGACAGCCGTTATGATCACGTGCAAGGTCGAATGTTTACGGAATATTCTTTCATACGTGATGGGCAGACAGACAAGCGTCCCGCTTCACAGCGCATCTACACCTACCACGAACTCACGGCGTTGCTGCAGGAAGCAGGCTTCGAGACTGTCGCTGCCTATTCCTCGTTGTCTGAAGATCCTTTCAAGCTGGGTAGCCACCGGCTGCTATTGATTTCTGAGAAAGAGCGGGAGTAAACCCGCCTTCCTAACCCAGAGCTAACTATAGTTGTGCGCAACTCTTGGGATTGAAAGGCTTCCCGGGAAGATATCTAAGTCATTTGTGAAGTCTCTGGGTCGGGAAGGTGGGTTTACCTCCGCTCTTGTTTGTCCACACTTTCAAAAAGTAAGGACAACCCCGGACCACCCTTCACGAGTCCAACCCGCACTCCCCATCCCTGGTTCATTCCCATTTGGCTCGGAGGTTACGATGAGGCCCAGGTTCTCAAGCTCGTTCCTTCTGCTTTTCCTTCTTGTTTTCGCACAAACTCTCTACGCTAAAACCAATCCGAAAGCGCTTGCGCTCAAAGCAGTCTCCGAAAACTCGGTCGAATCCGCGCCGGCTATTGCCGAGCTCCGCGCTATGGGCCCGGCGGGATTAAATGCGCTGTTTCAAACTCACGCGAGAGAGATCAATGAGCAGATCGCGAATCCCGTGCACGCCGTGACGCCGGAATGGAAACGGTTGAGCGCGGTACTCGATGCGGTGAGCCAACAGAAAGACAGCTACCTGTCCGGGTTGTACTGGTACACCGACATTGACCAGGCAAAGGCAGCAGCGCGCGCCAGCGGAAAACCAATTCTCTCTTTGCGCTTGCTGGGAAAATTGAATGAAGAGTTTAGCTGCGCGAACAGTCGCTTCTTCCGCACGGTGCTTTATTCGAATGCGCAAATGTCAATCATGCTTCGCGATAGATTCATTCTTCATTGGCAATCGGTTCGTCCGGTCCCCAAAGTGACGATTGATTTTGGCGATGGCAGAAAATTGGAGCGCACCTTAACCGGCAACAGCATCCATTACATACTCGACGCAGAAGGTCGCCCCATCGACGCGCTTCCGGGCCTTTACGGTTTCTGGCCGTTCTTTCGTGGCCTCGAACACGCGGAACAAGTCTTCAAGGAACTGCAGGGAAAGGATGACGCGGCGCGCCGCATTGCCCTGGCCAATTATCATCGCGCTCGTATCGAGGCGATCACGGCCGCCTGGGTCGCAGACACAGGGAAATCCGGCGGCAAGATTCCCGACTGGCTTCTCACCCGCACTGACAAGAAATCGCCGAGCGCTATCGTAGTGGCTCCCGCCGCAATCACAAAGATGGTTACAGAAGTGAACATACTCGGCGCAATCACGAGAGGCACTGAAGCGCTTGGCAAAGTAACCGATGAAGAAGCGTGGCGAAAGATTGCAGCGCTGCACGCTGACGATGCCGTACTCGACTCACGGAGTCAGGCGCTGATCAGACGTCAAACTGAAAACCTCTTCGCAACTTTGGCAGCACCCGGAACGACTGATGCTCAATTCGCAGGCCTCATCAGGAACTTTCAAAGTTTGCTTGCCCTTGATTCCGTGCGCAACGAATACGTGCTGCACACGAAGCTTCATGCATGGCTGATGCTCGGCCAGAATGCTGATGACGTGAACGCATTGAACGAGAGGGTTTATGCGCAGTTGTTTCTCACACCAGGTTCAGACCCATGGCTGGGATTGGTTTCGCCCGACGTTTATACGGCCTTGCAGGGCGGTGGCGTAAGTCGGTACTGAAATCTGAGCGCCGTTGGGCGCGGGATGTGTATGGTTACTCGGCGGCGTTTTCGCGAGTCGAGATCGCCAAGGTGCTCGATTCGTAATCGATAGTCAGAGTAGTAGCAATTAACAATTCTGTGCCAATTAGTGCATCATCACCTGCACTAACTATCACCTCAACTAGGCGCAACCTACCCAGCCAATCTATGTCAGTCAGTCCGACCTCGGCGGACATTGTGGCGCCGCCGACCATCTCGAATCTTAATTCTCCGACAATTGGAATTTGAATCTGGGATACAAACGAACGCGGCAGCATCAGGCCGCCATCGAACCCTGTATCCACGACGCATTCAATCGCCACACCGCCTTTGAAGCGGACTAGAACCAAAGCTTCCCTGTGAGGATTCACTCTACCTGATTCGAGCCCCATGTCCACCGATCTTGTGCGCGGCGTCTCTGCCTATGCGGGTGAGATAGAATTGGCTTTCGGGCATTGCATTGCGAGCGGCCATGAGTGCGGCGGTGGCGGTTTGACCAAGGAAATAGCGGGCGGCTGACGGTTCAATCGCGACAAATTCCCCAGAATGGTTAGGCTCAAGCTCGGTTTTTAAGCGACTTTCATAGAAAGCCTGACCATCCTCAACCAGCGAGGAAGGAATTGCCGAATCGGCGTTCACTGACGTGCTCATAAGGGTTCCTCGGCAGCAATTTTAGCACGGGATCATGAGCGCGCCGTAACTTGCCGTGATCAGTTGGCCGTCGTTCACGGTTTTAGGAACCATGGCATGATAACGCAGCGAAGATCTCACTGCATCTTCGCAATGATCTCATTCGCAAACTCCGCTGTATTCGCAGTGCCGCCAATGTCGCGGGTGCGCACTTTGCCCTCTGCGAAAACCTTCAGCATCGCATTCTCCGTTTGATCAGCCGCTTCGCGTTCGCGAATGTGACGCAGCATCAGTATGCCCGACTGCAATAACGCGGTTGGGTTAGCTATTCCCTGTCCCGCGATGTCCGGCGCTGAGCCGTGCACCGCTTCAAACATAGCGCCTTTCTCGCCGATGTTTGCTCCCGGCACCAGGCCCAGGCCGCCGATCAAGCCGGCGCACAAATCCGATACTATATCGCCGTAAAGGTTTTCCAATAGCATCACATCAAACTGCTCCGGTCGCATCACCAACTGCATGCAAGCGTTATCGATGATTTTGTCGTCAGCCTGAATATCGGGAAACTCGGCGGCGACCTTCCTGAAGCAATCCAGGAACAATCCGTCAGACAACTTCATGATGTTGGCTTTATGTCCGCAGGAACTTTCGGTGTTCTCGCGAACAATAACGAGGTTGAGTTCGGGATAACGGCTGGGAACATTGGGTAGCGCACGGATGGGCCGCAGGTTCGCATACAAATCCAGCGCTTTTCGCAAGCCTACATTGACGGAAGTGAAGCCTTTGCCGATGGGCGTAGTGACTGGCCCCTTGAGCGCAACCTTGTTTCGTTGTATCGACTCGAGCAAGTCTTTCGGCAGCGTTTCGCCGAATTTTTCCAATGCCTGGGCGCCGGCATAGTGCGTTTCCCATTCAATCTCCACGCCTGAAGCTTCGATGATGCGCACTACGTTGGAAGCGATTTCAGGGCCGATGCCGTCGCCGGGAATCAGTGTGATACGATGTTTCATAATCGTTTTGGTCTTTGGACTTTGGCCTTGGGACTTTGTTTTTTTGTACTGTGTTTCGAAGAGCTAAGAATACAGAGTTCAAAGCCCAAAGACCAAAGGTCAAAGACCTGCCAAACTATCAAATGACTACGAACGACGGACCATTAACAAGCGGCGAATGAATCCAGGCAGCAATATTGCAGACGTTGTAATTATCGGTGGTGGCGTAATCGGTCTTGCCGTGGCACGGGCACTGGCTTTGCGGGGCGTGCCTGATGTGCTTCTGATCGAGCGCAATAGTCTGGGCGCGGAGTCGTCTTCCGCGGCGGCTGGAATGCTGGCGCCACAGGCTGAGGCCAACCGGCCGCATGAATTTTTTTACCTCACCTGCCAGAGTCGCGATCTTTATCCGGGGTTCGCCTCGTCACTATTAGAAGAAACTGGCATCAACGTTGAGCTTGAACCCACTGGCACACTTTATCTCGCTTTCACTGACCACGACGCGGACGAGCTGGATCAACGTTACGACTGGCAGAAGCAGGCTGGACTGCCAATAGAGAAATTGAGCGGAGATGAGGCGAGGCAACTTGAGCCGGCGATCTGCGAGAGCGTGCGTGCCGCTCTTAGGTTTCCTCTCGATACACAGGTGGAGAACCGTCGACTGATAAGCGCGCTGGCGGTGGCCAACGAGAGATTGGGCGTTGGAATCGAGACAGGAACTGAGGTCATGTCGCTGAAAGTCGAGCGCCGCCAGGTTAGCGGCGTTGAAACTTCGCGCGGGTTCATCGCCAGTGATCAGGTCGTCATTGCCGGTGGCGCCTGGAGTTCACTTCTTGGTGCCTCGGACATAGCCTTACCGGATCTTCGCATCAAACCCATTCGCGGCCAGATGCTCTGTTTTGCAGCCAATCCGCAGATTTCGAGGCACGTCATTTATAGTCCACGCGGATACATTGTGCCGCGTCGTGACGGGCGATTGTTGGCCGGATCGACCACTGAGCATGCGGGTTTTGAAAAACGCGTCACCGCTGGAGGAATTCATTCCATACTATCGGCGGCGCTGGAAATTTCGTCACGCATTTCTTCCTTGCCAATGACTGATTCATGGGCAGGACTACGGCCGCGCGCCGCCGACACTTTGCCTGTACTCGGTCCTTGTGCTGAAATTGCAGGGGTCTTTTACGCGACCGGCCATTATCGCAATGGCATCTTGCTGGCGCCAGTGACGGGTGAACTAATCGCCCGGGTAATTGTAGATGGAGTATTTCCGTCATCGCTTGGCATTTTTTCCCCGGATCGCTTTGGACTAGTCTCGGTAAACTGATAATCGGATTCGCAAATTGAAACTTTCAGGTCATAACTTTCTGATATTCGCGTTGGTCTTGTCGGCACTGGCCTCGTCGGGAGGCGCTTTTGCCCAAAACCCACAATCCCAACCCTCAGTCACTGAGGCCGCGCCCATAAAGAATGATGATGCGAGCCTCATTCCCGAAAAACGTCTCGCGAAAGTGTTGTATGAAGAAGCACGCTCTTATTTAGACAAGACTTTTACTGAGTTCAACAAAAAGAAGATCCCTTACGATCAGAAGCTCGATGCGAAAACGAAACAAGAACAAAAGGACCTGGCAGCAAAGTATGCGACTGTCTTGCAAGTGCGAAAGTCGTTGCCGGACGCTGATATTTATTACCTCGGCATGCTTCATCACCTCGCCGGCAATGGAGATGCGGCGTTGGAGGCAATGCGTGCTTACCTCAGAGGTGAGGCCA
>WNGF01004333.1_pt1 | contig 18648 bp, 15 predicted proteins | sample 5400641 | NCBI WGS metagenome assembly WNGF01 (sample SAMN13153371, study PRJNA577476) | soil metagenome | isolation source: 80 cm soil or saprolite under grassland replicate 2 | place: USA:California | collected 2016-06-15
CGGCGGCCCAGTCGTCCTCGGCTAATCGCATCCTCGTCGTTCCGTTCGAAAACACGCAGCATGAAGCGCGGGTGTTCTGGCTGTCCGAGGCCTCCGCGATCCTCCTTGCCGACGAGCTGAACGCGCGCGGTCTCGGCGCGATCGCCCGCGACGAGCGCGTCCGCGCGTTCGAGCAGCTGCACCTGCCGGCAATGGCATCGCTGAGCCGCGCCACGATTATCAAGATCGGCAATTTCGTCGGCGCGTCCGAAGTGATCGTCGGTACGTTCAGGATCGATGGCGATACGCTGAAAGTGGCCGCGCACAGCATCCGCATCGATGTGGGCCGCGTGCAGCCTGAGGTCTCGGAGCGCGCGGCGCTGACCGATCTCGTCGGTATCTACGGCCGCCTCGCTCAACGGCTCGCGCCGGATTCGCGAGCGCCGGCGCGTTCCACGCGCCCGCCGCTCGATGCGTTCGAGAACTACGTCAAGGGGCTCATCGCCGAGAACCCCGCGGCCCAGGCGACATTTCTTGAAACTGCGGCGAAGCAGCACGCGGGGTACGATCGCGCGGCACTGGCCCTGTGGAGTGTGCGCACCGAGCAGGGGGATGATGCGGCCGCGCTGGCGGCCGCACGCCGCGTGCCTGCGAGCTCGCCGCTCGCGCGTCGCGCGCGGTTCCTCGAGGGCGTCTCGCTGCTCGATCTGAAACGCTACGACGAAGCGTTCGACGCGTTCAAAGGATGGCTCGACGAGGTCGTTCCGGCAGGGGGCACCGCCAGCGTTGCAGCCGCGGCTGCCTTTAACAACCTCGGCGTCGTGCAGATCCGTCGCGGCGGATCGCCGCAGGCCGGGAGTCCCGTGTACTTCCTCACCAAGGCCGCGGACGCGGATCCCGGCGACGCGGATTATCTCTTCAACCTCGGTTACGCGTACGTGCTCGATCGCAACAACCAGGGAGCCATCTACTGGCTGCGTGAAGCGTTGCGAAGAAATCCCGGGGATGCGGATTCGCACTACGTGCTCGCGGCGGCGTTGCTCGCGTCGGGCAGCACGGTGGAGGCGAAGCGGGAAAAGGAGCTCGCGCGACAGTTGTCGTCGCGATATGAAGAGCTCGAGCGACGGGCGGCTGCCGATAAGCTGTCGGTGCCGAAAGGACTCGAGCGCGTCCGCACGGATACGGATGCGCCGCGGGGGCTTCGGCCCGAGCAGGCCATTGTCAACACCGCGCAACGCGAGCAGCGGGAGCTGGCGAGCTTCCACCTCGAACGCGGCAAGCGCCTGTTCGAACGCGAGGACGACACGGAAGCGATGGCGGAGCTGCGGCGCGCGGTGTACCTGTCGCCGTATGAAGCGCAGGCACACCTGTTAATCGGACGCATCCACCTGCGCGCCGGCAGGCCGAAGGAAGCGGCGGATGCGTTGAAGATCTCGATCTGGAGCGAAGACTCGGCGGCGGCCCGGATCGCGCTGGCCGAGGCTTACGTCAAACTACGTAACGATGTCGCCGCACGGGAACAGCTGGCGCGCGCGCTCGTGCTCGACCCGAATTCGGCCGACGCCAAACGGATGCTCGCGGAGATGAAATAATGCGGACACCACTCATCAGGCTTCTCACGATCGCCCTTTTTGCGTTTTCGGCCATGCCGTCGGCCGAACAAAGCGGTGGAATCTACACCGCCGAGATCGACGGCATCATCCATCCCGTGGCGGCCGATTACGTGCGCCAGGTCATCGACAAGGCGGACGCGGCGCACGCTGCGCTCGTCGTCATTACGCTGCGGACGCCCGGAGGTCTGGTCGATTCCACGCGCGATATCAACAACGCCATCATCAAGGCGAAGACGCCGGTCGCCGTGTTCGTGGGGCCCTCGGGGAATCGCGCGGCGTCGGCCGGCTTCCTCATCACGATGGCGGCGGACATCGCCGCGATGGCTCCCGGCACGCACATCGGCGCGGCGCACCCCGTTTCGGGCAACGGCGAAAAGATCGACGACACGATGGCGAAAAAGATGGCCTCGGACGTCGCCGCGTACGCGCGCACGCTCGCGACGCAGCGGAAGCGCAACGTCGGCCTGATCGAGCAGGCGGTCCTCGAGAGCCGCTCGTTCACGGAACAGGAAGCGCTGTCGGCCACGCCGCCGCTCATCGATCTCGTCGCGAACGACGTCCCGGATCTCGTCCGAAAGCTGGATGGCAGGACCGTGGCGCGATTCGACGGCCACACGCAGGTCCTGCACACGTCGGGTGCGGCGACCACGATGGTGGCGATGTCCTGGCAGCAGCGTGTGCTGAGTGCCGTGGCGCACCCGCAGGTCGCGTACCTGCTGCTGACGCTCGGAACCCTCGGCCTGACGATCGAGCTGTGGAGCCCGGGCGCAATCCTTCCCGGCATCGCGGGAGGGATCTGTCTGCTGCTCGCGTTCTTCGCCTTCCAGGTCCTTCCGGTCAGTTACGCGGGCGTGCTGCTGATCCTGTTCGGGCTCGCGCTGCTCGTCATCGAAGTGAAGGTCACGAGCTACGGGCTGCTCGGTGTCGGCGGTGTCATCTCGCTGTTCCTCGGATCGATCATGCTGATCGATTCGCCGCTGCCCGAGATGCAGATCGGCCTTCGGTTGATCATCCCGGTCACCGTCGGGATCGCCGGCATCCTCCTCTTCCTCGTGACGCTCGCCGTCAACTCGCAGCGCGCGCGTGTCGTGACTGGTGTGTCGGGCATGCTCGGCGAGATCGGCTATGCGCTGACGCCCATCGACCCCGGCGCTGTTGGCCGTGTGCGAGCGCATGGGGAGATCTGGAACGCCGTCGCGGATGGTCCCGTTGCCGCAGGCTCCGCGGTCCGGATCACGCAGGTCGACGGTCTGCGCCTTCGCGTCCGGGCCAGCAACGAACCTGTTTAGGAACTCACGCTGTAGCGACAAGCGACAAGCGAACCGCGACGCTTCGAGAGCCTGAGCGTCATCCTGAGCATCGTCGAAGGACGATTCGCGGCGTCGTAAGCTCAACAGCGGTGGTATCATTCGCCGCGGAGGCATACCGTGCCATTTCCCCCACTGCTCATCGTCGCCGTCATCGTCGTGTTCTACCTGCTCACCTCGATCAAGATCCTGAACGAGTACGAGCGCGCCGTGATCTTCCGCCTGGGCAAGCTGCTCTCGAACCCCAAGGGACCGGGCGTCATTCTCGTGTTTGCGCCCATCGACCGCATGGTTCGCGTCAGTCTGCGCACCATCGTCATGGACGTGCCGCCGCAGGACGTCATCACCCGCGACAACGTGTCGGTGAAGGTCAACGCGGTCGTGTACTTCCGCGTCATGGATCCGCGGCGGGCGATCGTGGAAGTCGAGAGCTACCACTATGCCACCTCGCAGCTTGCGCAGACGACCCTGCGGAGCGTGCTGGGGCAGGTGGAGCTGGACGATCTGCTGTCGGAGCGCGAGCGGTTGAATCAGCAGCTTCAGCAGATCCTCGACCAGCACACCGACCCGTGGGGCATCAAGGTGTCGTCGGTCGAAGTGAAGCACGTCGATCTGCCACCCGACATGCAGCGCGCGATGGCGAAGCAGGCGGAAGCCGAGCGCGAGAAGCGTGCTAAGATCATTCACGCGGCGGGCGAACTGGAAGCGTCTGAAAAGCTCGCGTCAGCGGCCACGGTGATGTCCGTCGAGCCGATGACGATCACGCTGCGCTACCTGCAGACGTTGACCGAGATCGCGTCGGAAAAGAATTCCACCATCATCTTCCCGCTGCCCATTGAGCTGATGAATCTCATCAAAGGTGTGAGCAAGGCGTAAACGTGTCCGAGTTGTCACACGATACAGCGGACGACGGGTTTCACGAGATCCAGTTGAGCGGGAAGCAGCTCGTCTTCCTGTTCATCGTCACCACGACCGTGATCGTCGTCGTGTTCCTGTGCGGGGTGAAAGTGGGACGGGGCGTCCGCGCAGTGCAAGGGGACGAACCGGACCAGGTGTCCGCCGCGACTGCAGCGCCCTCGCAACCGCAGCCGCAGCCGGTGGCCGATGCCGGCCCGCCCGCGGCAGAACCACCCGCGCCCGCGGCGGAGACGCCAGAGGAGCTCAGCTACCATAAGCGCCTCCAGGGGGACACCGCGCCCGCCGAAACATTGAAACAGCCGCCCGCCTCCGCGCCTGCGACGAACGCTTCCGCAGGTGCGACGGCGGGGCCCGCCTCCGCGCCCCGCAACACTGCGGGCGCTACGGCGGCGCAGGCCGCGCCACCGCCGCCGCAGAAACCAGCTGTCCCCGCCCAACGAGCGCCGACGATACCGGCAGGCGATCCGGGCGTGCCCGCGTCCGGCAAGCCGGGGACGTGGGTCGTGCAGGTGATCGCGACGCGCGATCGCGAGGTAGCGAGGTCGGTCGCGAAGAAGCTCGCCGGCAAGGGGTACCCGGCTTTCCTCGTCAGCCCGGCGGCGGGCGGCGCGCAGCCGTTCTATAAGGTGCACGTCGGCCGCTACAACGATCGCGGCGAGGCCGAGCAGGTCTCGACTCGCATCAAGAAGGAAGAACAGTTCCAGTCCTGGATTACCCGCTAGCGCTGCTCACGGGCGCGCTGCTCGCACTCAGCTTTCCGAAATTCGGCCATCCCGCATGCGCGTGGCTTGCGTTGACGCCGCTGCTGGTGGCGCTCGCGCGGGCGCCGCGCATGCGTGCGCGCCGTGCGTTCCTCCTCGGGTTGACGGCCGGCGCCGTCGCATTTGCCGGCACGCTTTACTGGCTCGTGGAGACGATGACGACGTTTGGCGGACTCGCCACGCCGGTCGCTGTCTTCGCCGCCGCGTTGCTCGTCGCGTACCTCGCGCTCTTTCCAGCGATTTTCGCGCTCCTGACGTCCCGTTTTCGCGCGCGTTTTGGCTCGGTGGGCCTCCTGCTCGCGCCCGCCGCGTGGGTCACCGGCGAGCTCGGACGCCAATACGTCTGGGACGGTTTCCCCTGGACCCTGCTCGGCTACAGCCAGGTGACCGTGCTTCCAATCGCGCAGCTCGCGTCTGCCGTTGGCGTGTACGGACTGTCGGCGCTGCTTGCGCTGACGGCGACCGCTGCCGCGCATGCACTCGCGGCGCGCGGCCGGTCGCGATGGATCGTCGCCGCGTCGACGGCGGCGCTCGTCGCGGTGATCGCGGTGTGGGGCAGCGCGCGCCTGCGCGCATCGACGCTGCTGTCGCACGGAGACGCGGTACGCGTCGCCGTGCTGCAGGGGAACGTCGCGCAGGACGAGAAGTGGGACCCCGCGATGCGCGGCGAGATCACGGATCGCTACCTGACGATGACGCAGCAGGCGCTCGCCGACCGCGCCACCTTCATCATGTGGCCCGAGTCGTCGACACCGGTGCCGTTCGAGCAGGACATCGTCGCGGGCGCCGCGATTCGGCGCATCGCGGTTGAATCAGGGGCCACGCTGCTCGTCGGCAGCGACCAGGTCGAGCCGATAAAGGCGGTGCTTCCGCCTGAAGGCGGAAGCCACAAGGCCACGGTGCGGAATTACAACGCGGCGTTCCTCGTGAAGCCGGACGGGACCGTTGGCGCGGTGTATCGCAAGATGCATCTCGTGCCGTTCGGCGAATACGTGCCGCTGCAGTCCTTGCTGTTCTTCGCCGGGCCGATCGTCGGCGCGGTTGCGGACTTTTCCCCCTTCACGCGCGGAACGGATCCCGTGCTGCTCCCCGTCGGCTCACACATCGCGAGCACCGCGATCTGCTATGAGGTCATTTACCCGGACCTCATTCGCCGCTTTGTTCGCGACGGGAGCGAGCTGCTGACGACGATCACCAACGACGCGTGGTACGGACGATCGTCCGCGGCGTATCAGCACTGGGACCAGGCGGCGATGCGGTCGATCGAGGAGGGGCGCTATCTGGCGCGCGCCGCGAACACCGGCATCAGCGGGTTCGTCGATCCCTATGGGCGCGTCATCGCGAAGACGTCGCTCTTCGAGCCTGCCGTGGTCGTGCGCGACATCCGGTTCCTGAAGGACCGCACGATCTACAATCGTATTGGTGATCTCGTGGCGTGGCTTTCACTTGTGCTGATTGCAGCCGCGCTTCTCGGAGACCGTTTCGTTTATGGCCTTACAACAACTCGATGAACAGCTTCGCAGATACCAGGACCTGGCGCGCCGCGCATCCGATCTGCGGAGCTATCTTTGACGCTGCCCACCCAGCCCAGGAACTTTCCGACATAGAACAACGCGTCTCCGCGCCCGACTTCTGGAAGGACCAGGCGGCCGCGCAGAAGGTGATGCAGCGGCGGCGGCGGCTCGAGGAAGATCGCGAGCTGGCCGAGACGCTTCGCAGGCGCGCCGAGGACCTCGCCGTCCTCGTCGAGTGGGCGGAAGGGGGCGAGTCGGTGCTCGACGACCTCGGTCGCGGTCTCGACGATCTCGCGATGGTCGTCGATGCCGGCGAGACGAAGAAGATGCTGGGGGGCGAGCACGACCGCAAGAACGCGATCGTGACGATCCATCCCGGCGCCGGCGGCACGGAGTCGCAGGACTGGGCGGAGATGCTGCTTCGCATGTATCTGCGATGGACGGAGCGCCGCGGCTTCAAGCGCGACGTGATCGACCTGCAGCCCGGCGACGAGGCCGGCATCAAAAGTGCGACGCTCACCATCCAGGGCGAGTACGCGTACGGGATGCTGCTCGCCGAAGCGGGCGTGCACCGCCTCGTGCGCATCTCGCCATTCGACCAGGCGTCGCGCCGGCACACGTCATTTGCGTCGGTCTTCGTCTGGCCCGAGCTGCCGGAGGACGTCGACGTGGAGATCGACGAAAAAGATCTCCGCATCGACACATATCGCTCGAGCGGCGCCGGCGGCCAGCACGTCAACGTCACCGACTCCGCCGTCCGGATCACGCACCTTCCGACCGGCATCGTCGTCTCGTCGCAGAACGAACGATCGCAGCACCGCAATCGCGATTCAGCAATGAAGGTCCTGAAAGCGCGACTGTACGATCTCAAGATGAAGGAGCAGCAGGCGAAGATGGATCAGCTCGGAGGTGAGAAAAAGGACATCGCCTTCGGCAGCCAGATCCGCAGCTACGTGCTGCACCCCTACCAGATGATCAAGGACCACCGCACGAAGGAGCAGGTGGGGGACGTCAACCGCGTGCTCGACGGCGACATCGATGGCTTCATCAAGAGTTACCTGATGAAGAAGGCGTCCGGCACGCTGTCGGCGGCAGTGGCGGAGGAAGATTAGTTCGAGCGGGTGACGGTCCTCGGCACGAATCGGGGCGGCCCCGCCGCGGCCACCCGCGAGATCGCTGCACTACCGAATGCCCGTGTCGAAGTGCAGGTCCAGCATCGTCAGGCCGCTCGGGCCGACGGTGACCTCCTTGGTCTGTGACTTCGGCGAGATGATGGGCGCGTCCGCGTCGGGTATGACGACGTAATTGCCGGGTGAGAGGCGCACTTCGAAATGTCCCTGTGCGTCTGATTGAAACGCCGCAACACGCGTGCTGCCGCGTTGCACGCTGAAGCCGGCGCCGAACGGCGCTTCGCACGGCTGGTTGAACGCACACACCGGCGCGACCGGTCCGCGCAACATGGTACCCGCCAGCCCGGTCGTCGTCGGTGCCGCCGGTGAGCCGCAGCCGGCGATCACCAGCAGAAGCGCGGCAATCAGCCGTCTACCGGATGCTTCCGGGCTGCGTTCCTGCAATGAATGCCTCGGAGATCGCGCCGGGCGTGGCCGGGTCGGCGGCCGAGCCGGTGCTCTTGTCGACGTTCACAAAGATGATGTTGCCGGGAGGCGTGAACGCCGGCGGCTCTTTGCGATCGCCGATCCACGATTTCATGATGTCCATCCAGATCGGCAGCGCGGCCTCCGCGCCCGTCATGTTCTGCCCGATCGGCTTCTTCTGATCCAGCCCCACCCACACGCCGATGGTGATGTCCGGGTCGAAACCGATGAACCACGCGTCGGTGTAGTCGTCGGTCGTTCCGGTCTTCCCGCCGAGCGGCCAATTGAGTGACGCCGCCTTCGCGCCAGTGCCGCGCAGGACGACGCCGCGGAGAAGATTGGTCATTACAAAGGCGGTGTCCGCGCGGATCGCATCTTTCGGCTCCGGACGGTTCTCCTCGAGCACGTTCCCTTCGCGGTCGAGCACCTTCAGGATTGGATAGGGGCGCATCCGCACGCCCTGGTTCGGAAACACCGAATACGCGCTCGTCATTTCATGCAGCGTCGCTTCGGCGGCGCCGAGCGCGACGGCGAGGTAGGGAGGGATCGGAGATTCCAGGCCAAGCTTCCGCGCGTACTGGATGACGTGCGCGGGACCGACTTGGTCCATCACGCGCACCGCCGGCACGTTGCGCGACTCTTCGAGCGCGTGCCGCAGCGTCACGGGCCCTTCGAACTTCTTGTCGTAGTTCATCGGCGTATACGCCGGCGATCCCGCACCGCCCGGAAAGCTCGCGGGCGTGTCCATGATGATCGACGTCGGCGTGTACCCGCGGTCGATAGCCGCGGTGTAGACGATCGGCTTGAACGCCGATCCCACCTGGCGGTAGGCCTGCATCGCGCGATCGAACTTGCTGCGTTCGAAGCTGTAGCCGCCGATGAGCGCCTTGATCTGCCCCGTGCGGTTGTCGATCGCGAGGACCGCTCCTTCGACGAGAGGCGTCTGCTCGAGCGACCCCGTCGCGGTGTGGGCGGTGTCGTCCACCGTCAGCAGCTTCGCTTCGACGAGATCGCCGGCGCTCACGAGCTGCGTGCCCGCGCTCTTGCCGCTCCACGCGAAACCTTTCTTATCGACCAGGATGCGAAGCGGGCCGGCGCGCAGCTGGATCGTCGCGCCGTCAGCGTTCGTGACAACGGCCGGGACGATGTCGTTCACCGCCATGGGCCGATCCCACCGTGCGTGGCGGAATCCGTCGATGGTGTGCCCCTCCGCAACGACGTTCCGTTTCGGCTTCCGGAAACCGCGCCGCTTGTCGATGCGCCGAAGCCCGTCCTCGAGCGCGCGATTGGCGGCTTCCTGCAGCTTCACGTCGAGGCCGGTCTGGACGGAGAGGCCGTTCTCGTAGAGCCGCTTTGCGCCGTAGCGACCCTCGAGCCCCTTCCGCACCTCTTCGACGAAGTACGGCGCGATGGAATTGTTCTGATTGACCGCGGTCGCCAGCGCGATCGGGCGCTGGCTCGCTTCGTCCGCTTCCTTCTGCGTGATGTAGCCCTCTTCGGCCATCCGCTGCAGCACGTACGTCTGCCGGCGCTTGGCGCGGTCCATGTTGACCGTCGGCGCATTCCGCCACGTCTGGAACAGGCCCGCAATCGTGGCCGCCTCGTCGAGGGTCAGGTCCTTTGCGGACTTCCCGAAGTAGGTGCGCGCGGCAGCCTCGACGCCGTAGGCCCCCTCGCCGAGGTACATCTGGTTCGCGTAGAGCGTGAAGATCTCGCGCTTCGTATAGCGCTTCTCGATCTGCACTGCGACGATCGCTTCCTTGATCTTCCGCTCGAGGCTGATGTCGCCAATCTGAAAACCGACGGCTTCGGGAAAGAGCCCGCGGGCGAGCTGCTGCGTGATCGTGCTGGCCCCCTTCGGCCGCGTCTTGCGGCCGGTCACGCGATCGCGGATCGCGCCGAGCACATCGCGGGTCGCCGCCATGATGATGTGCGGCATGCTGAGGCCGATGTGGCGCTCGAACCCCGCGTCCTCGGCGGCGATGATCGACTGGCGCAGCTTCGGCGCCATCGCGTCGTACGAGATGACCTCGCGCCGCTGTACCGCGAACTCGCCGATGACCTCGCCGCGCGAGCCGTAGACGCGCGTGATCGTGCTCGGCGAGTAGTCGTCGAGGGCGGAGATCTGCGGGAGGTCCCCCGCATAGGCGAAGATGACGCCGCTCGCAATCCCGAGCAGGGCGGCGATGATGAAGAGCGCGATCAGACCGGCGCGTCGCGCGACCTTTACAACGTAGGTGGCCATCCTATCCTCGGCGAGCTTTCAACGATTTCAGGAACTCCGCGGGCGTTTCCACCCGGATCCCGTGACGCAGGGACGCAAGGAAATGGCGGCGGTTGTCGGTGACGATCACCTGGGCGCCGACCGACCGTGCAACTTCGGCGATGTGCGCGTCGTAGATGCGGCCGCCCGCGGTCCCATCCTGCGCGGCAGCTTCGAACAGCCGCGTGCGGTCGGCCGAAGGCAGGGCATGCACCGCCATGCGCGCGAACACCTCTTCCTCGAGCAGGTGAGCCGCATCAGCAGGGGAAAGCCGGTACTCCGGAGGCAAGCGCGTAGCGACCGAGTAAAACTCCAGGCAGCAGTGCCACGCCGTGCCTGCTGACGGCAGTCCCTTTTCGGCAACGGCATGCATGACGGATTGTGCCGGCGCGCTCTGCGGCCCGAAGTCGAGCAGTCCCGCGAGCAGCACGCTCGTGTCCAGGAACGTGGCGGCTACGGCCACCGGTTGCGCTCTTCCTCTACGAGCGCAGCGACATCGACGGTCGGGCGTGCATCGGTCGATGCAGTCGGACGCGCGACCAGGCGTCGTCCGACTTTCACGAGCCGCGGACCCGGTGCGACACGCTCGAGCCTGACCCCGAATTCGTCGACGGTGATGTCGAGCTCTGTGCTCGGCGCGAACCCCGCACGTTCGCGCACGCTAGCCGGGATAACCACGCGCCCTGCCTTATCGATGGTAGTTCGCATGGTATTAGATTGCCATAAATGGCCGGAATGCCAAAATGAAGTCCAATTCCGGCGATTCTGGCAATTCGCTAGCGCCCGCCGCCGCGTGGGACGGCGCGGCCCGTGGCCTGCCCTCCGCCGCGCTGGTGGCCACCGCCGCCGCCACTGCCGGCAGAGGGTGGAGGAGGCGGAGCCTGGCCGCTGTCCGATCCCTGACCGCGGCGATCGCCGCCTCCGGACGGAGGTCCCGGCGGCGGACCTTGGGGTCGATCTCCACCGGGCGCGTGACGCTCGTATCCACCCGACGGACGCGATTCGCTACCGGACCCGGCGGCGTCCGGTCTCCCGCGCGGCAGGGCCATGCCGCCGTAGACTGGCCGGCCCGCCTCCGCCCCTGCGGGGCTTCGGCGAGACGAGTCCGCCTCCGGTCCTTGCGGACTTCGCGGCGCTCCGTCCGCCGGTGGACGACGCCCGTACGGATTGTCCGTGCGGTACGCCGCTGAGTCTCCCGTCGCCCGCGGCGGCGGCGCGCTGTTCCCGTAGATCAGACCTGACGGCGTCCGCGTGCGGCCCGCGTCCGCCCCTGCGGGGCTTCGGCGAGACACGTAGGGATCATCGCGCGGCATCGCGCGACGGAGATCCGCCTCCGCCCCTCCGGGGCTTCGGCGGGACACGTCCGCATCCGCGCTTCGGGCGCTTCGGCGAGCCAAGTTCTGATCGTTGGACCGATCCTCCCGTGAGGGGACACCAGCGATCCCCGCGGCGCGGCGCTGATCGTCGGCGTTCGTTGACCTCGGCTCGACGGGTGTGCCGCGCCGGACCGCGTACGAGTCCCGCGATCTGTCGGCCGGCGCAGGCAGCGGTGCGACGCTGCTGCGCGGCTGTCCGACGATCACGCGCTGACCGCCAGCCGCCACGCGTGACGCCCCCGGTTCGAGATTCGTGTAAACGGTAGAAGGCGAGCGCCGCGGCGGCACCGTGCCGGCGACGCGAATCGGCGCTGACGATCGCGGCACCGCGTAGCCGGACGTTTCAGGCGCGCGATATCGCGGCTCGAATGTCCGCCACACGCGCGCGTCGAACCGATCGCCCGCCACGTAGTGGACGTTCACGTAGTCCACGCCGAAGTGACGACGGGGAATCACCGTCCACGCGCGCCACGGGTCGTAGCCCCGATTGAAGACGTTGATCTGAATGACGGGGCGATTGTTCCACCCGAGCGGGCACCAGCTGACGTAACCAGGCGCATACGCCCACGACACCCACGCCGGCGCCCACGTGCGCGCCGGGATCCAGAACCACGCGCCGGCAGAGAACCCCCAGCGGCCGAAGTGATGCGTCGGCCACGCAAACGGATCGAGCCCGACCCACGTCCATCCGTACGGGCGCAGCGTGACCCATCGTCCGCGGTAGTACGGACGCCAGTCGACCGAGACGCGGGGATACCACACGTAGCCGTACGTCGGCTGGTATTGCCACGAACCGTACTGATCGAACGACGCGGCATAGGGCCGCACTTCGTCGGGCAGATACTGCGCGGAGACGCCGAGCCGCTGATCACGGCGCGTCTCGGACCACCGGTCGAACGAATCCCATGCGGCGGAGTTGAACGCGTACGCATACGACGGCGCGGCATTCGCGCGCGCATACGCGCGCTCACCAGCGCGAAGCGGCGTCCGCCCGTCGTCGTTCACGAGTTCCGCGGCGCCGCGCAGCACCGCGAGCTCGATCTCACCGTCGCGCGTCGAATGCAGCACCGACAGTTTGTATTCGCCGGGCTGAAGAATCACCGCTGAGGCCGACGGCGCGTCGATGCGGTACGAGACGCGTCGATCGGGGCCCGGTATTGCCAGGCGAATCCGGCCGTCGAGCAGCCGCACGAGCTCGTCGGACTGGAAATCGACGGTGGTATTCGCGTCGAGATGGAGTGTGCTGCCGTCGGCAAACAGGATCTCAACGCGGCCTGCCTGCGTGCGGATGCGATCGCCCGCAAGGAGCGGCATGTTCGCGGGCGCGGCGTCCGGCTGCCCGTCGCGCTCGAGGACGGCCGATCCGTCGACGAACGACACGTGCGCCGGCGGATCCGCGGCGATGTTCTCTGGCGCGGCGCCGCTGTCCGGCGGCTGGGCCCAGGCGTACGCCGGCATCCAGAACGTGAAGAACGCGCACGCGAACACAAGATTCCTGAGAGATTGCGGGAAACCAAGAGGGCCGGTCATAACGACCTCAAGGGGGAGCTGGACCCCTTCGTAAAGCGCGGCGGCGGAACCGCCGTTGGCAGGCTGGCAACTGTGATTGTAGCACTCACTTAGAAGAAGTCCAGTGGAACAGCTTGACTCGTTTGCGCTCACATTTTATATTATGAACGTTATAAAGATTTGCCGCTCTACCTTAGGCGGCAGGACGTGAGGACAATTGGCATGAGCAAGATTATTGGTATCGACCTGGGGACCACCAACTCGGTTGTGGCCGTGATGGAAGGCGGAGAGCCGGTGGTGATCACCAATCCTGAAGGCAGCCGCATCACGCCTTCGGTCGTGGGGTTCACCAAGTCGGGCGAGCGCCTCGTCGGCCAGGTGGCGAAGCGCCAGGCGGTGACCAACCCGGAAAACACCGTCTTCTCCATCAAGCGCTTCATGGGGCGCAAGTTCGATGAAGTGAACGAAGAGATGAAGATGGTCCCGTACTCCGTGGTGCGGGTGTCGAACGGCGACGTGCGCGTGAACGCGGGCGGCAAGGAATTCTCTCCTCCCGAGATTTCCGCGATGATCCTGCAGAAGCTGAAGCAGGCCGCCGAGGAGTATCTCGGCCAGCCGGTGAAGAAGGCGGTCATCACCGTCCCGGCCTACTTCAACGACGCGCAGCGGCAGGCCACCAAGGATGCCGGCCAGATCGCCGGACTGGAAGTGATGCGCATCGTGAACGAGCCGACGGCGGCCGCGCTCGCTTACGGCCTCGATAAGAAGAAGGATGAAACGATCGCCGTCTACGACTTCGGCGGCGGTACGTTCGACATCTCCATTCTGGAAGTCGGCGAAGGTGTCGTCGAAGTCAAGGCGACCAACGGCGACACGCACCTCGGCGGCGACAACCTCGACCAGCGCATCATCGACTGGATTGTCGGCGAGTTCAAGAAGCAGGAAGGCATCGATCTCTCCAAGGATCGAATGGCCCTGCAGCGGCTGAAGGAGGCGGCGGAGAAAGCGAAGATGGAGCTCTCCACGGTGATGGAGACCGACATCAACCTCCCGTTCATCACCGCCGATCAGACAGGGCCGAAGCACCTGACGATGAAGCTGACGCGCTCGAAGTTCGAGCAGATCGTCGAGGACCTGCTGCAGAAGACGGTCGGCCCGACGAAGCAGGCGCTCGCCGACGCCGGCATGGATCCGTCGAAGATCGACGAGGTCGTGCTGGTCGGCGGATCGACGCGCATCCCGCGCGTGCAGGCGATCGTCAAGGACCTGTTCGGCAGGGAACCCCACAAGGGTGTGAACCCTGACGAGGTCGTGGCGGTCGGCGCGGCGATCCAGGCGGGCGTTCTCGCAGGCGAGGTCAAGGACCTGCTGCTCCTCGACGTCACCCCGCTCTCGCTGGGTATCGAAACGCTCGGCGGCGTCATGACGACGCTGATCCCGCGCAACACGACGATCCCGACGCGCAAGAGCGAAACGTTCTCGACGGCGGCGGACAACCAGACGAGCGTCGAAGTGCACGTGCTCCAGGGTGAGCGGCCGATGGCGCGCGACAACCGTCCCCTCGGCAAGTTCCACCTGTCGGGTCTGCCGCCGGCGCCGCGCGGCGTGCCGCAGATCGAGGTCACGTTCGACATCGACGCCAACGGCATCGTCAACGTGTCAGCGAAGGACATGGCGACGCAGAAGGAACAGAAGATCACGATCACATCGTCGAGCGGCCTGTCGAAGGACGAGGTCGACAAGATGATGAAGGAAGCTGAGTCGCACGCCGAGGAGGATCGGAAGCGCAAGGAAGAGATCGAGACGCGCAATCAAGCCGATCAGGCGGCGTATGCGGCCGAGCGGATGCTCAAGGACAACGGCGACAAGCTGTCGGCGTCCGACAAGCAGCCGATCGAATCGGCGGTCGAGGATCTCAAGCGCGCGATTGACAAGAACGACGTCGCGGAGATGAAGCGCGCGATGGAAGCGCTGAACACCGCGCAGCACAAGGCGGCCGAAGCGCTCTACCGCGCGGCGAACGCCGGTGGCGGCGCGGGTGCCGGCGCGACCGGCGGTCAGCCGGGCGGCGGCGCCGGGGCGTCCGGCGCGTCCGGCGGCGGAGCGTCGAGCGACGTCATCGACGCGGAAGTGGTCGAAGAGGAAAAGAAGTAGGGCGGGGCTTTTAAGCCCCGGCGCAGATCCGCGGCATGGACTTTTACTCAATCCTTGGTCTCGAGCCGGGCGCAAGCCCGGCGGAGATCAGGCGGGCATATCGGCGGCTGTCGCGGCGATATCACCCGGGTGTGAACCCGGGAGATCGCCAGGCGCAGGCGTTGTTCGAGCGGATTACGGAAGCGTACGAGACGCTCAGCGATCCCGACCGGCGGCGGCAGTACGACACCGCAGGCGCCGCGCCGGTGCACGCGTCGCCGCGCGCGCAGTTCGAGTTCGCGGGATTTGATTTTTCATTTGCGGCGCAGGGGACCGACGCGGCGACGTTCAGCGAGCTCTTCGCCGACGTGCTGCACCCGGCCGCGCACGATGAGGGGCGGGCGGAGCCCGGAGCGGATCTCCACTCATCGTTGACCGTGACGTTCGAGGAGTCCCTGCGCGGCGTCGATCGTCAGGTGATCGTCACGCGGCACGTGCCCTGCGGCGCGTGTGAGGGCGCGGGACGGATCCAGACGCCGGAGGGGCGCTGCCCTCATTGCCACGCGACGGGCAAGGTCCGGTGGGCGCGCGGGCACATGGTGTTTGCGAAATCCTGTGCGGCGTGCGGTGGCACCGGACGGCAGCGGTTCCAGCGGTGCGAGGTCTGCGCCGGTTATGGTCGCCTCGTCCGAAGCGAGCCGGTGCCGGTCAGCGTTCCGGCGGGCGTGCACGACGGGGCGCGCCTGCGCGTCGCCGAGCGCGGTCACAGCGGGTTCCGCGGCGGACGGACCGGCGATCTGTATGTCGACATCCACGTCCCGGCGCATCCGTTGGTCCGTCGCGAAGGGGACGACCTGTTCATCGTCGTGCCGGTCGCAGTGCATGAAGCGGTGCTCGGCGCACGCATCGATGTGCCGACGCTCGACGGCGGCGTGAAGCTGAAGATCCCGGCCGGCACGCAGGGTGGGCAGCGGTTCAGGATGAGCGGCCGCGGCGCGCCGACACCCGCGGGCACGCGCGGCGATTTGATTGTCGAAGTGAAGCTCGTGCTTCCCACGGTGGCCGACGAGCGCTCGAAAGAGCTGATGCGCGAATTCGGCCGCCTCAATGGGGAAGACGTCAGAAGAGATTTGCACGTATGACGGCGAAGCGCTCAGGCAAGGCGTACTACATGATCAGCGCGGTGGCGCAGAAGTACAACATCCACCCGCAGACGCTGCGCTTGTACGAGCGTGAAGGGCTGCTGAAGCCGTCGCGGACCGAAGGCAATACCCGCCTCTACTCCGAAGAGGATCTCGAGCAGCTCGAGACGATCCTCTCGCTCACGCGCGACCTCGGCGTGAACCTCGCCGGCGTCGAGATCATTCTCAACATGCGCCGGAAGATCGAAGCGATGCAGCACGAGGTGAACGAGTTCATCGATTATGTAAAGCGCGAGCTCTCGCGCGGCATCGGCGATTGGGAGCAGCGGTTGAGCACGGCCCTCGTGAAATCATCCCCCACCGATCTCGTGCGTGCCTCAGCGCCGCAGGCGCAGACCGAGACGGTCGTCGAACCAGCGCACGCCGAAGAACCGCCGCGCCGCAAAGCGTAAAAGCCGCAGAGCAGCGCAGTACAATCCCTGAATGCGGGATGGTGATGGCGAGACCGATGACGCGCTGAAGGCGTACCTGCGCGCGCTCTCGAAACTGCCTCGCCTGACGCCTGCGGAAGAGCACGAGCTCGCGTTGCGTGTGAGGCGCGGCGATGAAGCGGCGCTGCGCCGTCTGGTCGAAGGGAACCTGCGCTTCGTCGTCAGTTATGCGAAGCGCTATCGCGGACTCGGCGTGCCGTTCCTCGATCTCATCCACGAAGGTAATCTCGGCTTGATGGAAGCGGCGCGGCGCTTCGATCCCGCACGGAACGTCAAATTCATCACGTACGCGGTGTGGTGGATTCGCCAGGCGATCACGCATGCGTTGTCCGGCCAGACCCGCGCCTTCACACTTCCACAGAAGTTGTCCGCCGTCGCCGCGCGCTTGGGCCGCGAGGTGTCCGATCTCACCGAGGAGCTCCAGCGGACGCCGACGTCACGCGAGATCGCCAATGATCTGGATATCTCACCGGGCGAGGCCGAGGCGCTGATGCGCATCGGCGATCGCGACGTCTCGCTGAGCAGCCACATCGGCGGGGATGACGACGCGGAGAGCCCTGAGCTCATCGAGCTGCTGCAGCAGGTGAGCGTGCCGGCCGCGGAGGAGCAGATGATCCATCGGCAGCTGCACGCCGATGTGCGCGGCGCGCTTGGCGAGCTCGAAGACAAGGAGCGCGAGGTGATCGAGCTGCGCTTCGGACTGGATCGCGATGGCGATCCGCGCACGCTGCAGGAGGTCGGCGACACGCTCGGCCTCTCGCGCGAGCGCATCCGCCAGATCGAATCGCGCGCGAAAGAGAAGCTGCGCCGCTCGAAGCGCGCACGCGAGCTGCGATCGTACCTGAACTGAGTTACAATTCGTTCTCCGCGCCACATGTCCTGCCCACTCTGCGACGATACCGGCTGGAAACCCATCGATCGTGATGGTACTCGCCGCGTCGTCCGGTGCGACTGCTGGCGCGAAGGGCTCACGGCGCGTCTGCTCGACGACGCGCGCATTCCGCCGCGCTACCGCAAGTGCGATCTGGAAACATTTGTCACTTACCCTAACGAGAAGCTGCTGAACGCGGTGAAGCAGGCGCGGAAGTTTGCCGAGGATTTTCCCGCGCCGCGCAAGGGCCTCTGCCTGATCGGCCCGCCCGGGATCGGCAAGACGCACTTGTCGGTGGCGGTGTTGCGTCATGTGATCCTGCAGAAGGGGGCGCGCGGGTTGTTCTACGATGTGCGCGATCTCCTCCGCGTGATCAGGAGCACGTACAACCCGCTCGTCCGGACCGCGGAAATGGATGTGCTGCGGCCCGTCATGGAAGCCGATCTGCTGGTGCTCGACGACATCGGCTCGGAGAAAACGTCCGAGTGGGTGGAAGAGACGATGAATCTGATCGTGAACACGCGCTACAACGAGCGGCGCCACACGATCTTCACGTCCAATTACGAAGACACGCCGGAAGACGCGTCGGCGGAGAGCCAGGAATTCACGCTGAAGGAGCGGATCGGGTTCCGCATTCATTCGCGGCTCCACGAGATGTGCGAATTCCTCGAGTTCGACGGCGCGGACTACCGGCATGCCCCCACGAATGCCGGCGCCGACGATCTGCTGGCCCTGTGGAAGCGCAAAGGCCCTAACGGCGGGAAGCGCACGCTGCCCTCGCGCGCGAAAGGCCCCATCCGCGCGCACATCAAGCAGCCGGAGCCGAAGGGGAAGGATCTGGGGTGGAGCGGCGGTAAAGCAGGAACCTAGTGCTCGGTCTTTACGTTCACGTTCCCTTCTGTTCTGCGATCTGCAATTACTGCAATTTCAACCGGGGCCTGTTCGAGTCCGGGCTGAAGGACCGGTACCTCTCCGCGCTCGAGCAGGACATCAGGACGTCGCCGCACGCGGCGGCTCCAGCCGACACGATCTTCTTCGGCGGCGGAACGCCGTCGCTGCTCGACCCACCTGAGATTGCGCGGATCATCCGCGCCTGTCGCGAGTCGTTCGACCTGTCAGCGGACGCCGAGATCACGCTCGAGACGAACCCGGAGACGTCCACCACGGAACGGATGG
>WNGF01013286.1_pt1 | contig 18646 bp, 21 predicted proteins | sample 5400641 | NCBI WGS metagenome assembly WNGF01 (sample SAMN13153371, study PRJNA577476) | soil metagenome | isolation source: 80 cm soil or saprolite under grassland replicate 2 | place: USA:California | collected 2016-06-15
TACTCGGTTACTCGGTTACTCGGTTACTCGGTTACTCGGTTGCTCGGTTGCTTGGTTACTCGGTTGCTCGGTTGCTGGGTTGCTAGAAGCCAAGCAACTCAGCAACCCAGCAACCCAGCAACCCAGCAACCTACTTCCGCCGCCAGCGGGTTCCTGTTGGAGTGTCCTCCAAAACAATTCCGCGCGACAGCAGCTCGTCGCGGATGCGGTCGGACTCCGGGAAGTTCCGCGAGCGCCGCGCCGCATTCCGCGCCTCGAGCAGTTTCTCGATGCTCTGGCCGAGCGCATCGTCGCGGCGCGGGAAGAGATCGAGCACCGGATCCACCCGCATCAGCGCAGTTTTCAACCCCTCGGCATCGCTCGAGGTGATGCGGCCGGCATCGATGGCAATGTTTGCGTCGCGAATCAGCGTGAACAGCGCGCCGAGGGCGGCGGCGGTGTTGAGGTCATCATCCATCGCCGTTTCGAAATCGATCAGGAACTTTCCGATGAGCTGATCGGCGTGCCCGTCCGACTGCTTTGCATCGTGCGGAGCGGAGTGCGAGAGCTCGTCGAGCCGCAGCAGAAAGAGCTCGATTCGCTCGAGCGCGTTTTTCGCGTCTTCGAGCGACTGCACGCTGAAATTCAATTTCGTTCGATGCGGTACCGAGAGCAGCGCGTATCGCAGCGCGAGCGGCTGGTATTCCATGTCTTCAATTTCGGCAAGCGTGTAGATGTTGCCGAGGGACTTCGACATCTTCTGCTGGTCGATGTTCAGGTGCTCGCCGTGGATCCAGAAACGCACGAACGGTTTGCCGGTCGCGCCTTCGCTTTGCGCGATTTCGTTTTCGTGGTGCGGGAAAATCAGATCGACCGCGCCGGTGTGGATGTCGAAGGACTGGCCAAGGAGCTCCATCGACATCGCGGAACATTCGAGGTGCCACCCCGGCCGCCCTTCACCGAGAGGCGTGTCCCAAGACGGCTCACCCTCTTTTTTTGATTTCCACAGCACGAAGTCGCGCGCGCTCTCTTTTTCGTACTCGTCGGTTTCGACGCGGCTGAATTCGCTCGAGCGGTCCACTTCGATGCGCGAGAGCTTGCCGTATCCCTCGAGCGACGCGACACGAAAATAGGTCGAGTGGTCAGCCACATACGTGTGGCCGCGCGTGTTCAGCTGCTCCACGAGGAGGACCATCTGCGGGATGTACTGCGTCGCGCGCGGATACGCATCGGCCGGGCGGATGCGCAGCGCCTGCAGCGCCTCATGAAACGCGGTGATGAACGGAGCGGTGTACGTGTAGATGTCCTGGCCGGCCGCGTTGGCGTTGCGGATGATTTTGTCCTCGACATCGGTGATGTTCATGATCTGGGTGACACGGAAGCCGCGCCACTCGAGGTAACGCCGCAGCAGATCGCTCCAGAGGAACGTGCGCAGATTGCCGATGTGCGGGTAGTAGTACACCGTCGGGCCGCAGGAGTACATCCGCACTTCGCCCGGCTTCAGCGGGACGAAAGTCTCCTTCTCGCGCGTCAGCGTGTTAAAAAGCTTCAGCTCGGACACTGGCGGGGCATTATAAAGTCCTGAGTCCTGAGTGCTGAGTCGAACGGATTTTTCGGACCGATTTGGAGCGCGCGCTGTTTTCGGCATGGTGCACTTGCGCGCGCTGCCGGGCGCGCCGCTGTTTGGTGGGTCGATCGACACGGTGATCGAGGCCGCGGCGGCGGATGCGCATGCGCTCGCCGCGGGCGCTTGCGATGGCGTGGTGTTCGAGAACTTCGGCGATCGTCCGTTTCTGAAGCATGTACACCCGGAGACGATCGCCTCGATGAGCCGCGTGATCGCTGAGGTTACGCGCGAGTTCCGGCTGCCGTTCGGCGTGAATGTGCTGCGGAACGATGCGCGCGCGGCACTGGCCATCGCTGCGGCGACCGGCGCGCAGTTCATCCGGATCAACATTCATGTCGGAACGATGGCCACCGATCAGGGAATGATCGAAGGTGAGGCGGCGGACACGCTGCGCGTTCGAGCATCAGTCGCGCCGCAAGTTCTGATCTTCGCCGACTATCTCGTGAAGCATGCCACGCCGATCGGCGAGCACTCGCCGCGCGATCTTCGCGAGCGCGGGCTCGCCGATGCGCTCATCATCAGCGGGAGCGAGACGGGCGCGCCGGCGGACGTGCAGCGGCTGTCGCGTACGCGCACGGCGGTCGACGCTCCGATTCTCATCGGCAGCGGGCTCACTGCAGAAAACGCAGAGACCTACGCGGACGCGGACGGGGCGATCATCGGCACGAGCGTCAAGCGCGACGGGCGAGTGGAGATGTCCGTCGACCCGATGCGGGTGGAGCGCGTCGTCCGCGCGTTCAAACAACTCGTCGGCCGGTGACGAGCTGATAGATCAGCACGATCACCGCGATGACGAGAAGCACGTGAATCAGTCCGCCGCCGAGGTGCATCGCGAATCCGGCGAGCCACAGAATCACCAGGACGACGATGATGAGCCAAAGAAGATTTCCCATAAAAACTCCGGCCTCGGCTGTGCCACTCCTATGCCATGCTGAGGACTGAGGACTGAGGACTAAGGACTGAGTGGGCAAGAGCGAGATCCGAGTTGTTCACGTACCGAGGTGGGTAACGGTCGCGCTGTGGGTGGTGGTGAGTGCGGCGATGGCCGCGAGCGTCTACCTGCTGTCGGGCCGCGCGTACGAGCGTGAGACGCCGCTGGCGGATATCGCATCGATGATCCGCAGATACGACGCCGGCTCGGCGACGAGCAGCGCGCTTCTGGCGACGATCGCGCCGGCCGCCGCCGGCATTCTCTTTTTTCTGCCCTGGGGCGCGCTCGCGTTTCTATCGCTCGACGGCGCCCAACGCTCTCGAAAAGTGACATACACCGCCACGATGACGCTAGGCGTGGCATTTGCGTTGGGGCTGATGGCCTGGCAGGCGGTGCTGCCGACGCGCATCACCGGCTCGATCGATGCCTTCTGGAACTTTGTCGGCTGCGCTTCAGGTGCCGCTCTCGGGCACGCGCGAAAGCGCGTCCGGATTCGATTCGAGTAGGAGCAGCGTGATTCTCATCGTGGAAGACGACCCGCAGGTGGCCCGCTTGATCGCGCTCGTGCTTCGGCGCGCAGGGCGTCAATGCGAGGTCGTCTCCGACGGACACAGTGCGCTGAAGAAGGCGATCGAGCTGAAACCGTCGATGATCTTCGCCGATCTCACCATAAAGGGAATGGACGGAGTGCAGCTTTGCAGCGCACTCAAAGCGCACGAGGAAACGCATAGCATTCCTTATGTCGTTCTCTCCGGAGACCGCGATCTGGCGCAGAAAGCGCGTCAATGCGGAGCCGATGACTACATGGGCAAACCTTTTGAATTCCCCGATCTGATTCGTCTGGTCGACAAATATGCAGGAACTGAAAGCCGAAAAGCCGATTGAGTCGCCCGCGGGAACGGATCCCGTCACCCGGCTGATGGCCAGGCTCGCGGATGAAGGCTTCACCACCGAACAGAACCCCGATGATTGGGAAAAATACGGCGAGATCATTTACAAGCGCTCGGAGAAGATCTCCGTTGCGCGTGGTGAGACGACATTCATCTTCACGCGCGTTCCTGAGCTCAATGAACGAATTCTGCGCCAGACGGCCGACAGCGTCGTGAACACCTACCGCGCGCGGAGGCCGTTGCAGAAAGCGCTGTCGGTGGAGCGGCGGCGCGACATTCATCCCGATCGTATTCGTGCCCGAGATCAACGAAGTGATTTACCCCGATGTGGAGGAAAAGGTGGCCTCCGTCCGCCCCCGCATCGAGTACCTGCAATACCTCCTCGGCGAACGTCGCGAGACGGTCGACATGCACCGCATGACCGTTCAGGCGTTCTACATTTCTCTCGCGGTCGTGGCTCTGCTGCTGATCGCGGTCGCGTTCTCGTTCATTCGCTGATATAGAGTTCTTCGTTCGTCGTTCTTCGTTCTTCGAAGAACGGAGAACGAAGAACGAAGAACGAATGGCCATGCTCGAGCAACCCGATCAGCAGCCGGAATCCGACATCAACCTCGACCTCGGATTCGGCGATGTTGTCTCGCGCGAAAGCCGGCAGCGGCTGCTCAATCGCGATGGCAGCTTCAACGTCCGTCGCGAAGGCCTGAACTTCTGGCAGGAGCTGTCGCCGTACCACTACGCTCTGACGATCAGTTGGCCGAAGTTTCTGACGCTTGTCGGATTCGCATACATCGCCAGCAATATGCTGTTCGCGTTCGCCTACATGGCGTGCGGAGACAACGCGCTCACCGGTTTCCGGCACGGATTTCTCGGCCGATTCTGGATTGCGTTCTTTTTCAGCGTGGAGACGATCGCCACGATCGGGTACGGCAACATCGTGCCGGTGACGCTCGCCGCGAATGTGCTGATGACCATCGAGTCGCTTTTCGGAATTCTCGCGTTCGCGCTGATCGCCGGCATCGTCTTCGCCCGTTTCGCGCGGCCGACGGCCCAAATCATGTTCAGCCGTAGGGCGGTCATCGCGCCGTATCGCGGGATCACCGCGCTCATGTTCCGCGTGGTCAACGAGCGGCGAACGCAGATTCTCGATCTGCACGCTCGAGTGCTCCTGGCACGCAGAAAACGAGGTGCATCCGACGGTGACCGCGAATACATTCCGCTCAAGCTCGAGCGAGAGAGCGTCGCTTTTTTCCCGCTGGCCTGGACGATCGTGCATCCCATCGATGAGCAGAGCCCGCTTCGTGGCTATCGAGGACGTGAGGATCTCCGAGAGTGCGAGACCGAATTTCTCGTCCTGCTCAACGGCTTTGACGAGACGTTCTCGCAGACCGTCCACACTCGCTCGTCCTACAAGGGGGAGGAAGTCGTCTGGGGAGCGCGTTTCCAAAATATGTTCAATTCCCCCGAGCCTGACGGATCGATCAGCATCAATGTCCGTAAAATCCACGAGATTGAGCCGGCACCCCTTCCGGTGTGATAATGGTCACACGCTGATGTAAACGCGGACGCGACGATGTCGTCAAACCTGCCATGAAGCACAATTCCTGGATCGCCCTCCTGGCCCTCGGCCCAGCATTGCTGCTCGGCGATCAGAAAGCCACGTGCCCGCTCGGGCCGTTCGCCCTCCGATCGCCGCGCGAAAAGCAAACATCGCTTTACCACCAGCTTTCGGTCGCCACCGAAGCAGTCGCATCGGGGCGGCAACGCGCGTCGCAGCCTCCGAAAGGGCCGACCTTCCCGCCTGTCGTCAATTTCATCGATACAGACATCTTTAGCAAGATGCGGCAGAACGGCGTCGTTCCAACGACCGTCGCCGGTGATGAGGAGTTTCTTCGCCGCGTGACGCTCGACCTCACCGGGCAGATTCCCGACTCTTCGACGGTGCAGGCATTCCTCGCGGACACTTCAGCCGACAAACGCGCGCACAAGATCGATCAACTCCTCGCATCGGATGCATTCGCCGACCGCTGGACAATGTGGTTCGGCGATCTCGTTCAGAACGTGCAGACCTCCGCAAACTCCCGCGAGTATTACCTCGGCCGGAATCTCTACTACACATTCATCCACGATTCCCTCAAAAATGGAAAGCCCTACGACCAGATGGTTCGCGAGGTGATCTCCGCAAAAGGCGGCAGCTTCGCGACCGGCCCGGCCAACTACTGGGTGCGTCAGACTCAGGCGAATGGCCCGATTCAAGACCAGTTTGACAACCTCGCCGCACACTCCAGCGAAAAGTTTCTCGGCATGCCGATGCTGTGCGTGTCATGCCACAGCGGTCTGGGTCACCTCGAGCTGGTCAACACCTATCTGAAATCGAAAACGCGGTACGACTTCTGGGGTGAAGCCGCGTTCTTTTCGAAGACACGCGCGCAGCGAAGCAACTACACCGATCCGGGTACGAATCAGACCCTCGTTCAGTCGGACATCCAGGACAATCCGAATGGCCTGTACCAACTGAACACGGTTTCCGGCAACAAGACACCGAGACAGCCGGTGAATGGCCAGAATTCGGTGCAGCCGGCGTTTCTGCTCACCGGCGAAACTCCGCGGCCGGGTGAAGCGTGGCGCGACGCGCTCGCACGGATGATCACGGCGCATCCGCAGTTCGCGCGCGCAACCGTGAACTATCTCTGGAAAGAAATGTTGGGGTTGGGCATCGTCGAGCCGGCGAACAACATCGACATGAACAAACTCGATTCACAGCCGGTGAACCCGGCGCTGCTCACGGACCTGACGAACGAGTTCATCGCCGATCACTACGATCTGCGCGCGATTCTGAAGACGATGGCGATGTCGAGCACCTATCAGCTCTCGACGGTGTACACGCCGGGCGCCTGGAACGAATCATGGACGCCGTATTTTGCTCGGCACATCGCCCATCGGCTGACGGCCGAGGAGATGCTGGATGCGATTGCGAGAGCGACGAATGTGCCGGTGACATTCAACGTGCAGGGAATCGGTTCCGTCAACGCGGCGATGAAACTGCCGGACACGACCGATTCGCGCAACAACGTCTACGGGCGCTTCCTCGACGAATTCGGCCGCGGCAATCGCGATGACGAGCCGCGCACAAATGACACGTCGATCGCGCAGGCTCTCTCGCTGATGAACGATTCAACGGTGGTCGTCAACCGCGTGCATCGCAACACTGCGAATTCGACTGTGGCGAGAGTGCTCGCATCAACGACCGATCCGGCGTCGATCGTCGATCAGCTTTACGTCGCCACACTGTCGCGTCACCCGAATACGACGGAGCGGCAGCAGGCGATCTCGTATCTGAGCGGCGGAAACCTGCAGCAGCGCACCGAGGACCTGCAGTGGGTCCTCCTGAACTCGCTCGAGTTCCTGTTCGACTGAGAGGCGGCGATGCGTAAACCGAAGCTTCCGAAAAGCACGATCGAATGCCCCGATTGCACGAAGGCCAGCGGCTTTCCTCTCGGAAAGGCGAAGGGTTTCTCGCGGCGGCGCTTCCTGCAAGTTGGCGCTACGGGAATCGTCGCTTCGTACTTCCTCGACGTCGTCAATCCCCGCGTTCTCTACGGCGCGACGAGAGCATCGAATGTCTACATGCGCAATACGGCGAAAAACGCGATCTTCATTTTCCTCTCCGGCGCGCCGAGCAACATCGATACGTGGGATCTCAAAGAGGGCGCATGGACTCCGGCTGATTTCGCGCCGACCTCGTACAACGGCGAAACGCTGCGCTTCCCGCAAGGTCTGCTGCCGAAAACTGCGGAGCATCTCGACAGACTGAGCTTTGTACGCAGCGGTCTCGCGTGGGCGGCCGTACATCAACTCGGTCAGGTGTGGGCGCAGATCGCGAGGAATCCAGGCGGCGCAACAGGATCGATCGCGCCGCACATCGGATCGGTGGTATCGCTCGAAGAGCAGATCGCGCGCAAGACCGGCGACGTTCTGCCGGGCTTCATCGCCCTGAACTCTTTCGGCATTCCGGCGCAGGGATATTTTCCCGCCACTTATGCGCCGTTCCAAGTGATCCCCTCCTCTGCGGGTCTGGCGACGATCGGTCATCCAGACGGCGCTGCCCGATTCAGCGATCGCTGGAACTTCCTCCACCAGCTCGACGCAGCCCGCTCGACCGGCGCGCGCGGCAAAGTCACTCTGGACATGAACAACTTCTACGATCAGTCGAAGGCGCTCATGGACACGCCGAACATCAACGCGGTCTTCAGCTTCTCGACCGGCGATCACGCGAAATACGGCAGCACCACGTTCGGCGATTCGCTGATCATCGCGCGCAATCTCATCGGCGCGCAAAAAGGAACGCGATTCGTTCAGGCCACCTTCGGCGGCTGGGATCATCACAGCAACATCTACACAAAACCCGCGGCCGGCGTGAATTCGCTGTACACCCAGGGCGCGACGTTCGATAACGCATTCGGAGCGCTGCTGAGCGATCTGCAATCGACGCCCGGAGCAGCGAGCGGCAAGACGCTGCTCGATGAAACGCTCATCGTCATCGTCGCGGAATTCGGGCGCACAGTCGGCACGCTGAACAATCAGAATGGGCGCGATCACAACTTGCGGATGTCGACGGTGTTGGCGGGCGGCGGGATTCGCGGCGGCCAGGTGATCGGCAAGACCGACGCGACCGGCAACAAGGTCGACGATTACGGCTGGAGCCAGAATCGTGACATTCGTCCGGAAGACGTCACCTGCACCATCTATTCGGCGCTGGGCATCGACTACACCACCGTGCGCCACGATGATCCGCTCAATCGCGGGTTCGAGTACGTTCCGTTTGCGAAGGACGGCACGTACAAGCCGATCGACGAGCTGTTCTGATTGTGGAGGCGGGCTTCAGCCTGCAGGTTCGCCCAGCTCCCAAATCTGAAACGGATGAAGATTCTCGAGCGCGCTGTAATCGACACCGAATGAAGCGAGGAATCGGAGGAGGTCGCTGGCGTTGAGGCGGCCGAGGTGCATGGTTGTTTCGACCGGCAAAGGCTCGCCGCGATCCAACTTGACGGTGCCCTGAAACGTTTCATATGCGCGGCGCAGTTCGGGATCGAAAACGAAGAAGCCGCTCACGAAGTCGGCGGAGTAAATAGTGGTCACGATCTCCGTTCCGAGCGCTGCGGCGACTTCGCTGCACAGGCGATCGTCATCCGGCATGACCATCTCCGGATCGAGAATGATCGTCCATCCGTTCGCAAACAGAACAGCTTTTCGAACGACGTCCTCGGAAATCCACTCCCCGATCGCCTCTCCCAATTCATTCCAATCGGACACTTCGTAGCTGCGCAGCGGCTGATATTCGAACAGGTTGAAAACATCACGGATCTTGGCGCGAACGTCGCCGCGGATCATCACGACGCCGCCAGGAATTGTCACTACGTCGCTCTCGTGAACAACTGCCGCTGCGATACTTGATACGCGTTCGCGCGAATGAGCTCGCGAAGGCCACGCGGATCGGGAATCCCGCGCAGGATGTATGTGGGAGCGACTTTGTCCGAGGAGACGATCGTCACGCTGCCGATGCCGAGAACGCGCTGGATGAGACTTTGCCGGAATTGCGTGTCGTCGATGTAGCGAAGGTCGATGTCTTCGACGGACTTCGTTGTGATTCCCGTTTCGATCATCACGCGCTGCGTCGTGATCGTGTAAATCGTCGTCTTGATGCGCATGAGCGCGATGAAGACCTCCACGACCTGCCACAAAATCGCGATGGCGATGATCGCCCACACGATCATCGAATACTGCGCCAGGAAATCGTGACCGAAGTAGTAGATCAGCGGCAGCACGATGGCCACGATCACCGCGCGAATGATTTTGCCGAGGAGCAGGAGCCACGATGGCGTGCCGTGCCAGAGCCTTTCTTCTTTGGTGCTGCCGGCCGGCGGCTGCGGCGCCGCCACCGCAGCCATCGGGCGACCGCATTGCGGACACGCGGTCGCGGCAGTGGAGACGTCGCGACCGCAATCAGGACACTTCACCAGTGCCATGGCCCTGGAATTGTAGACTGATCAACGGATGAATGTCGGATCCTTTCTGCTGGCGCTGATCGCGATTTTCGTTTCCGCCAAGCTGTTCGGCGAATTCGCGGAGCGCATTGGGCAGCCCGCCGTCCTCGGCGAGTTGATTGGCGGAGCGATCGTCGGCATTTCCGGCCTCCGGCTCGTGAATCCGCACGATCCGACGATTTACCTCCTCGCACAACTGGGGATCGTCCTGCTGCTGTTTCTGATCGGCCTGGAAACAGAGCTCGACAAGCTGCTCGACGTCGGATTGGCGGCGATGATCGTTGCCGTGGTTGGCGTCAGCGCCACCTTTGCCGGAGGGTTTGCCCTCGGCCATCTCCTCGGATTCCCGCCGATCATCTCCGTGCGGCGCTGCCGTCGTGGATGACATCATCGGAGTCGTTCTGCTCACGTTGATTGGCCGCATTGCCGAAGGCGGCAATCTCACGGCGCTCGGAGTGGTCTGGCTCACCGTCGTGGCCTTCGGCTTTGTGATCCTGGCGATTACGATCGGATCGTGGCTTGCGCCCGTTCTGGTGCGGCTGATCGAACGAATCGATGTCGCCCGCGGACTGTTGTTCGCCTCGATCATTTTTGCGTTGGCGCTTGCGTACACAGCGCAGCGAGTCGGCTCAGCGATCATCATCGGATCATTTGCGGCGGGTCTTGTGCTCGCACGAACCGACAAGGGAGAAGAGATCGAGCGGCAGGTTCACGATCTTTCGCATTTCTTCGTTCCGATCTTCTTCGTCGCCGTCGGCGCTGCGATCGATGTGCGCACGCTCAATCCGCTCGACGTCGGCTCACGGAAGTTTCTGGTGACCGGCGTCGGACTCGCCGCCATCGCCATGACCGGAAAACTGCTCGCTGGGTTTGCCGCGACGGGGCGGGGCCTGCGGCGGTCGATCGTCGGCGTGGGCATGATTCCGAGAGGAGAGGTCAGCCTGATTTTCGCGCAGATCGGATTGACAACTGGTCTGCTGACGGAGGGTCTCTACAGCGCGGTCGCGGTGATGGTCGCCATTACGGCAATCGCGACACCACCGCTCTTGCGCGCACTCCTCCCGCAGCATGCCCCGACCGAACTGCACGGGCAGTGCGATCTGGTCATGGATGCGCCGATGGAGGACGAACGCCGCCGGAGCGCCGGCCGAGCGGCTACATGATCCGCCGGCGGATCACCTGATAATCCGGATCGTCGACAATTCCGGAGGTCCGCCCCATTTTGTTGATGCGGCCGGAAATATCGTCAATGCGATCCTGCGTGCCCGGATGATCGCGGAAGAATCGCGAGACCGCGCTGTCTCCGCCCCGCTCCATCGCCAGCAGTCTCTGGAAGAAGTCCAGCATGCCATGCGGGTCGTACCCGGCGCGGGTCATGAAATCGAGGCCCATGTCGTCGGCCTGCTTCTCATCTGCGCGGCTGAAGCGCGCCATCGCCCCGCCGGCGACAATCTGCGCCACGATCTGCGACACGATGTTCGGATTCTGACCGAGAAGAATGCTGCCGATGACATTGATCTCCTGTGCCTGTTGCACCTGCTTGATTGCATGCCGGGCTACGACATGGCTGATTTCGTGCGCCAGCACCCCCGCGAGCTCGTTGGCCTTGTCTGCGCGGGCGATCAGACCGGTGTTGACGTAAACGTGACCGCCGGGAATGCTGAAGGCGTTCACGGATGGATCGCTGACGATTTCGAAGTCGAACGGCCGGTCCGCAATCGGAGTCACGCCGTGAATGCGCTCGCCGACCATGCGCACGTACGCGAGCGCCTGCGGGTCGTTGACCAGCCGCACCTGCTGCGCGACCTGCGCAGCCATTTGATTTCCAAGCTGCCATTCCTCATCGAGGGAAACGCCGCCGCCGAGTCCGCTGGAGCCGCAGCCGGCAAGGAGAACAAAAAGCGGAGCGATAAAAATGAACGTCTTCTTCAACATCGAAACCTCCGCGGCCGCTTTGTGCAATTCGCGGTCCGGCCTCAGCGGATCGCGCCGTGCCGCCGGAGGATCTCTTTCGCCGGCTCGATCGGCAACGCCTCCGCGGTGTGACCGTTGCCCGTGACTGTGGTCGCCCGCAGTAGAGAGTTGATGATCGCTTCTTCGGTCGCTTCGATCGTGGCGAGGAAGAGGGGCGACATCGCATCGTTCGACAGCAATGGTTTGCCGCGCGCGGTGGAGAAGGCGATCGCGTAATCGCCGGAGCCGTTCGATCCCGCCGCTCCGGTTCGAGCCATGCCCATGATCGCCCGCGCAGCGATGCGCTCGAGATTCCGCGCATCGACCGGAGCATCCGTGGCGATCACCATGACACAAGACCCGTGTGTAGCGCCGCCGCCCTCGGCGGCGAGTTCCCGTCCCACCGGCACTCCGGCGATGGTCAACGATCCGCCGAAGTTCGTCTGCACCAGCACGCCGAGCGTGTAGCCATTGATGCGGCGCGACGAGGTGCCGATGCCGCCTTTGAATCCGAATGCGATCGTGCCGGTGCCCGCGCCGACCGAGCCTTCTTCGACAGGACCTGTCGCCGCCGATTTCAGCGCCTGAAACACTTCGTCGCGCCCGATCGGACGCGAACGGATGTCATTGAGCGTCCCGTCGTTAGTCTCCGCCACCACGGGATTGATCGAGCGCACATTCTCATTGCCCGGCTGCGCGAGCATGAAATCGATCAGGGCATCGGCAACGCGTGGCACGTTCAACGTCGATGTGAGCAGGATCGGCGTCTCGATTTCACCGAGCTCCTCGACCTGAGTGGTGCCCATGATTTTTCCAAAGCCGTTGCCGACGAAGATCGCGGCAGGCACCTTCTCCTGAAACAGATTTCCGCCGTGCGGAAGGATCGCGGTCACGCCGGTGCGAACGCTCTCGCCGCGAATCAGCGTTGCGTGTCCAACGCGAACTCCCTCGACGTCGGTGATCGCGTTCAGAGGACCGGTGGGAATCGTGCCGATGATGACGCCGAGATCACGGAGGCGAGGGCGTGTCATCGCCAGTGCAAAAATGAGCGCGAGCGCATGCATGACATGTGCAACCTAACACGTCATGCGCAATCCGAAACCAGGCAAGAAACCGGCGAAAAAGCAGCAGAGGAAGAAAGCACCCGGCGTCGAAGGGAAAATGCGGCCGGCGGCCGACCACGGCGCTGACGCCGGACTGTTGCTGATTTTGGGCGTTTTCATGCGGCTCGGCTTACGGGCGTTCGACCGCAGAGCCATCAGTTAACCGCTGTAGCCATTCCACTTGGGCCGATAAAAGGCGTTCTGCTTTTACTTACGGATGGACTTGACATCGCCCCAGGCGTAGACTTGGCCGTCCCAGCAATGGCATATCCCCCGCGACTGACTGATACTGATAGAGAGGAGAACGTGTGAGTCCAGTTCCGACAACGAAACCCAATCGTGGGCGACCGATCGTGCACACGGAACCGTGGGCCAAGATCACGGTTGTGCTGCTTGACCGGCACGTGGCTTATCTCGACAGGCTGGCGATCGACATCCGTCTGAAGCACGGACGTGCGATCAGCCGGGCGGAAATTATCCGCGGCCTGATCGAGGCGGCATTCCAGAGCGGAATCGACCTGTCGCAGGCAGACTCGATCGATACCTTGGTCGAGCTGCTGACCGGTTCGATACCGAAGCGCAAAGCGTTGCGCTAGCGCGAAGCTCCACGGCTGCCAGCTCCGCAATCTCTTCCTCACTGCTCGCTGCAGTGAGATCGATCCCGCCCTGTGCGAATCGATCGAGGATCGTCCGGATCGCGTGAGCCCACCCGAGAGCGTTCGACTCGGGCGACATTTGCTCGAGATAGTCGATCTGCGCCTCCGAGAGAATGATCGTCTCGGTCGCCGATTCGTCGACCGAATCCTCATCATGCTGCGAAGTCAGCTTTAGAGACATGACGCCACCTAAGGAGTGATCTGGACGGTCATTTCCCTACCCTCAGTTTTGGCGGGTAGCGGGTGGCGGGTAGCGGGTGGGACCCACCCCGCCACCCGCTACCCGCCACTCGCCGGGCGGGAGGGGGGCACAATCATGACCGGGGCGCCCATGTGCCGGATGATGTCCCGCTTCACCGTGCCGATCTCCCGGCGAGCATTCACGAAAACGGCGTCGGTGTTCGCCTCTGCCGCATAGCGCACGACTTCCTTCTCCACGTCAGCGGCACTGATGACGGCGCGTTTGAGCGGAACGTTCTCGAACCAGCGGCGCGCGACCTCTTCCACGTGCTCCTCCGCGATCTGCCGATCGGCGTCCTCGCACAGGATCACGAGATGAACTTCGCATTTCTGATCGCGGGCAACTTTTCCCGCCAGTTCCGCTGCCGCTTCCGACGGCTGCTTCAGATGCACCGGGACGAGAATCCTTTTCCACCGGCCACGCTTCGGGATCCCGTAGCGGATCGCGAGAACGGGCGCTGGAGGATCGCTGATCACGCTCATCGTCGTGGAGCCGATCAGGAGATGTGCGACGTGGTGTCGCGCGTGCGTCGCGACGACGATGAGGTCCGCTCCTTCACTGCGCGCAGAGCTGCAGATCTCCGCTCCGGGATCGGGAGCTTTCTTGACGATCAGCCGTGTCGGCACGTTCGAGTTTGCGCGGCGCACGCGCTCGCGCAGCGCTTGCAACTCCTGCTTCTCCGCGTACTCGTACGCGGAATCATCGAGCGGGAAACGCAAGGCATCGGGATTCGAGCTCTGGGTCATCCGAATGTGCAGGACCACCAGCTCGGCGCTTGTCGTCACCGCGAGGTGAATCGCGTCGTCGAATGCCCACTCCGCCGCGGTGGAGAAGTCAGTGGGGATGAGAATGCGACGCCAGGGATACATGCGAGTAGGGTGTAGGGAGTAGAGAGTTGACGCGAGCTTCGACTCCCTACTTCCTACTCCCCACCTCCTATTTTCCGGCGACCTGCGATCCTCCCGCAGCCGCCGGCGTAATGATGTATCGAATCACCGTCTTCGGTTCCGCCTCGGTTTCCGCGACCTGCAGCGTCACCTGTTTTTCCTGCGATTTGAGCGTGTCGCCCGGGATGAACGGATCCTGCATGGCCTGATTCAACGGCACTTCCAGCGTGCGCCAGTTCTGCTGCGGCGGAAACGGCGGCTGCGGCGGATAGGCGCGGAACTGCGCGAGATACGTCGTGTAGTAGTGGTAAACCTGCGGGAACGAATCGTCGGTGGCCAGCGTGATCACCTGCGCGTTCGCGCCATATTGGTTTCGAACCATCACCGAATCGCGGCGCGTCAGGTCGTCGCGATATTTTGCGCCGGCGTACACCGGAATCGCGGGGCTGATCGCTTTCAGCTCTTGACGCGCGTCGACCTGCGGCTGCTGCTGGGCAGTGGTCTCGGTCGTAATCGGATTTTTCTTCGGGACCTGCTCTTCGGCGGCACTTCCTTCCTGACCGCCGGTGCATCCACAAAGCAGCGCCGACAGCGCTGCTGCGAGTATCGCCGCCCGCACGCCCACTCGTATCCTCATACCGCTTTCAAACAGCAAAGGATATGCCTCAGTTTTGTTCCGCCTTTGCTGCCACCTCGGGACGCCGCAGCGTCCGGCTGCGAATGCACTCCAGCGCCGTTTCACCGCCGTACTGCGCGACCAGTTTTTCGTCGTATTCGTCGGAGATGTTTGCCACGCTGTCGAGCGAAGCGATGAACTGCTCCGGACTCATGCGGCGGCCGAGGAACGAGTGGGAGAAGAAGATATCTTTGCCGTCGAGGCTGAACGCGCCCAACGGAACCTGGGAGTTGAGCCGCAGAAGCTCGCGCATCATCTCGAACGACGGCTCGACACCCTGCACGCAAAACGCGAGGACCTCGATCACGGCATCATCTTCTTCGTACGGATCGATGGAGATCTCCAACACGGTGGAACCGTACTTCAGATAAAAATCGCAGTGCTCGGCGTCGTCGAAGTACTCGTCGACCAATTCACCGAGGTAGGACTTCACCTGCCGGTACACTTCTTCCTGACATCGGGTGTGGAATCGTTTTTCGCGAATCGCCGGCATCACGATCATTATAAGAGCTTCCGATGGACGAAATTTTTATTTCGAGCAATCGAAAGCGACTGGCCCTCAAACGAGGCAAGGAACGCATCATCGCGAACCGGCATCCGTGGATCTTTGCCGGAGCGATCGGCAGCGAAAGCGGACCGGACGATGCGGCTGTCGGAGATCTCTTCGACGCCAACGGGACGCCGGTCGCCTCCGGCTTCTACTCGCCGCGATCGGAGATTCGTCTTCGCGCGCTGAGCTTCGGCGAAGAAAAGCTGACCCCGGAGTTGATCGCGCAGCGAATGAACACGGCGATCGCCCGCCGGCGCACGTTGCTCGACACAGCAACCAACGCGGTGCGGGTGATCAACGCCGAAGGCGACGAGCTCAGCGGGCTGGTCGTCGATCTCTACAACGATGTCGCAGTCATCGAAGTGGCGAATGCGGGAATCGACCGAATCAAACCGTTGATCCTCGATGTCATTCGCCGCGAGCTGAAGCCGCGGCTGATCTACCTCAGCAATGATCTTCCCGCACGACGCCTCGAGCAGCTTCCCACCGAGCCGGAATCGATCGGCGAAGGCACACCGGCGACCACGATTCTGGAGAACGGGCTGCGATTCGAAGTCGATCCGGCGTCAGGTCAGAAGACCGGGTTCTTTCTCGATCAGCGCGAGAATCGCGCGCTCGCGCAAACGCTCGCGTCAGGCCGCCGCGTCCTCAATCTTTTTTCGTACACCGGAGCATTCGGTGTTTACGCGGCCGCTGGCGGTGCGACGTTCGTTGAAAACGTCGACGGCTCCGATCTGGCCATCGATCAGGCACGGCGGAACCACGATCTGAACGCATCGTCGAACATCACGCGATTCACAGTCGCGGATGCGTTCGCGCACGTCCGGCACCTCTCGTCGACAGGCGACCGGTTTGGCCTGATCGTCTGCGATCCTCCTGCCTTTGCAAAGCGCCGAGTGGAAGTCGATCGCGCCGCGCGCGGCTACAAGGACGTGAATCTCTATGCCATGCGCCTTCTCGATCGCGACGGTTTTCTGCTGACGTTCTCCTGCTCCGGACACATGTCGCTCGACCTTTTCCAGAAGGTGATTTTCGCCGCCGCGGTCGACGCGGGACGCCGCGTCTCATTCGTGCGCCGGCTCACGGCAGCGACCGATCATCCCGTGTCCATCTATTGTCCGGCGGGGGAGTACCTGAAAGGTTTTCTGCTCGAAGTGCGGGAGTGAAGAATGTTGAATGAAATATGGTGGCCTAAGTTGACATTCAACATTTAACATTCAACATTAATCATTCCTATATGACCGTCACTCCCATTGCCTCGCACCAGAAAAGTCGCGAGATCACTGTCTCGTACCTTGGCGGCCTGCTGTTCAACGCCGGATTCATCGATGAAAAACAGCGCGCCGAAGTCGACTCGGTCGACAAGCAGGTCCGCGCGCAGGCCCGCTCGTCCAAGTCCCGCTCCGATGAGGACGCCACGAGCCCGTTCAAGGCGCTCGCGGCGATGAACCTCACCGACGCCAGCGGCCACGGCACGCGCATCGACGACTTCCTGCTTGCGCGCCTGATCGCCGAAGACGCGCATCTGCATTTCTTCAAAATCGATCCGCTGAAGCTCGATGTGGAGATGATCGAAGCGAAGATCTCCCGTCCGTTCGCCCGCAAGCACAGGATGGTCCCCGTCGCCGTCCGCGACGGGAAGCTGGTCGTCTCCGTCATCAATCCCTTCGACACGGTGGCCTTCGACAGTTACCAGCAGATGGTGAAGCAGGAGATCGAGGTCGTCGTCTCCGCCGAATCCGATGTGATGGGAGTCATCAATGAGCAGTACGGGTTCCGCGCGTCGGTCACCAAGGCCGAGCGCGATCTAAACCGTGGGGCGATCGATCTCAGCAACCTCGAGCAGTACGTCAAGCTGAAATCGGGCGCGGAGATCGAAGCGAGCGACGCGCACATCGTCAACGCCGTCGATTTCCTTCTGCAGCACGCATACGACTCGCGCGCGTCGGACATTCACATCGAGCCGAAGCGCGAGCACGCCAATATCCGCTTCCGCATCGACGGCGTTCTGCACGAGATTCAACGCGTGCCGAAGCTCGTGAACCTGGCCATCACGTCACGGCTCAAGACGATGTGCCGCATGGACATCGCCGAGAAGCGCCGGCCGCAGGACGGCCGCATCAAAACGGATCACGCGGGAAAAGAGATCGAGCTGCGCGTCTCCACGCTGCCGACGGCGTTCGGGGAAAAAATGGTCATGCGCATCTTCGATCCCGACGTCATGCTGCGCGATCTCTCCGGCCTCGGTTTCTACGAAGACGAGCTGAAAATTTTCAACGATTGGATCCAGCGGCCGCACGGAATCATCCTCGTCACCGGGCCGACCGGATCGGGCAAGACGGTCACGCTCTACTCCGCGCTGAAGACGCTCGCCTCGCCGGAGATCAACATCACCACGATTGAAGATCCAATCGAAATGGTGCACGAGGAGTTCAATCAGACCTCCGTGCAGGCGAAGGTGGGGATCACATTCGGCGCGGCGCTGCGAACCATCCTTCGCCAGGATCCCGACATCATCATGGTCGGTGAAATTCGCGACGCGGAAACCGCGGAGAACGCGGTCCAAGCGGCGCTCACCGGACACCTCGTCTTCTCCACGCTGCACACGAACGACTCCGCCACCTCCGTCACCCGCCTCATTGACCTTGGCATCCAGCCGTTTCTGATCTCGTCCACGCTCGTGGCGCGATGGCCCAACGCCTCGTGCGGAGAATCTGCGAAGACTGCAAACGCAACCGGCCGCTCACGCATGAGGAAGCCGGCATGCTCAACCTGCAGGCTCCCGAAGGGAAGCGGATCATCGTCAAGGAAGGGGCCGGCTGCATCCGCTGCCGCAACACCGGTTACTTCGGCCGCACCGGAATTTTCGAGATTCTCTCGATCGACAACGCCATCCGCGATCTCGTCGATCGTTCCGAAGACTTCCTCAAGATCAAGGACATGGCCATCAAGCGCGGAATGCGCACCCTGCGACAGTCGGCACTACGCAAGCTGGCTGAGGGGACGACGAGTTTCGAAGAAGTGATTCGGGTCACGGGCATCTGAAGGAGGTTCCATGCGGACATCGAACGTTCTGTCGATCTGTCTCTTCGTTGCATCCGGAGCATTGGCG
>WNGF01008976.1_pt1 | contig 18644 bp, 15 predicted proteins | sample 5400641 | NCBI WGS metagenome assembly WNGF01 (sample SAMN13153371, study PRJNA577476) | soil metagenome | isolation source: 80 cm soil or saprolite under grassland replicate 2 | place: USA:California | collected 2016-06-15
GACGGTGACGGTGATCGTCGCTGCCCACGACGAGGAGACCGTGATCGAGCGGCGGCTGGAGAATCTGCTCCAGCTCGATTACCCGCCGGACCGAGTCCAGATCGTGGTCGCCTCCGACGCCTCGGAGGACGCCACCGACGAGATCGTCGAGCGCCTGGCGGCCCTCGAGCCGCGAATCCATCTGCTGCGCTGTCCCCGCGGGGGTAAGGTCGCCGCACAGAACCTGGCCGCCCGAGAGTCGAGCGCCGAGATCGTGGCGTTCTCCGACGCCAACGCAACCTGGGCGCCCGACGCCCTCCGCAAGCTCGTCCGCAATCTGGCCGATCCGGAGGTTGGCTACGTCTGCGGCCGGCTGGTGCTCCAGGAGGCGGACGGGACCAATCGGGAGGGCGTGTACTGGCGCTATGAGACGTGGCTGCGGGAGCAGGAGTCCAGGTTGGGGTCGATCACCGGGGGCAACGGGTCCATCTACGCCCTGCTCCGTTCCGACTACGTGGAGGTGGATCCGCGCTTCGGCCACGACCTCTCCTTGCCCTACGTGCTCGTGCAACGCGGACGCAGAGCGGTGTACGACCCGGAGGCGCTCGCCTTCGAGAAGCCCACGCCCGACATCGAGGACGAGTACCGACGCAAGGTGCGCATGTTCGAGCACTGCTGGGCGATCGTGCGCGAGGGGAAGATGCTGCAGGGCCAGCCGCCCGGGTACCTGCTCGAGCTCCTTTCGCACCGCCATCTTCGCTACACCTCGGGCCTGCTCCACCTCGCGCTTCTCGGCACGAACGTCGCGCTCGTTCGTGAGGGCCGCGTCTACCAGGCGGCGCTGGCCGGCCAGCTCGCGTTCTTCGGACTTGCGGCCGCCCGGCCCGGGCTCGCCCGCTACTACGCGCTCGTCACCTGGGCGACGGTCGTCTCCCTGGCGAACTACCTGCGCTCGGGAGTGCCAAGCGTATGGGACAAGGCCGAAGGGACGCGATGAACTCGGCCTCTGGCCGGTCCAGGCTTTCGGCCGGCGAGGCCGGCCTTCGCCGGCCGCTGAGGCCGCCTGCTAGAGGATGCTTCGCCCTCGGCCCTCGGCCGTACTGCCGATGTACTGTCCTTCGGGCCTCGGGCTCGCCTCCTTTGCCGGCGACGCCCCAGGAGGCCGAGTGAATCGCGGTGCGGACGTCGCGCTGGCCACCCTGGGGCTGGCGGTCGCGAGCCCGCTCCTGGGGCTCGCGGCGCTCGCGATCAAGCTGGAGGACGGCGGCCCCGTCCTCTACCGCCAGCGACGCGTGGGCCGGGATGGCGTCGACTTCGACCTGCTCAAGCTGCGCACGATGGTCGTCGGTGCCGAGACGATGGGCGCCGGCTTCGCCGTCAACGAGGGAGACCCGCGCATCACCCGAGTCGGCGGGCTGCTCCGCCGGCTCTCGATCGACGAGCTCCCCCAGCTCTGGAACGTGGTGCGCGGGGACATGAGCATCGTCGGCCCGCGGCCGACCCTGCGCTACCAGGTCGAGCAGTACACGGCTCGCCAGCGCCGGCGGCTGGAGGTGAAGCCGGGCATCACCGGCTGGGCCCAGATCCACGGCCGCGCCCGGCTGCCGTGGGCCGAGCGCATCGAGCTCGACGTCTGGTACGTCGAGCACCGCTCCGCCACGCTCGACCTGAAGATCCTGCTGCGCACGCCGCGTGCGCTCTTCCGCGGGACGTACAAGGGAGAGACCGGCGGATGGAGGGACACTCCCGAAGCGGGGGAAGGCTAGGCTCTCGGCTCGTGACGGCCGTCCTCTTCACCTGCGCCGGGCAGCGCGTCGACGTGGTGTCCGAGTTCGCGCGCGCGGGCGCGTTCACGGTCGCCGTGGACGTCGATCCGCTGGCGCCCGCCCTCTACCACGCCCAACGGCACGCGATCGTGCCGCGGGTCGAGGACGAGGCATACCTCCCGGCGCTCGCCGAGATCGCCCGTGACCACGATGTGCGGCTGATCGTGCCGCTGAACGACCTCGATCACCTGCCCCTGGCCTCCGCGGGCGAGATCCTCGCTCCGGCCCTCGTCCTCCTGCCCGCTGCCGAGGTCGTCGAGCGCGTCCGCGACAAGTACTTCGCCCACGGCTTCTTCGGGGAGCATGGGCTGGCAAGTCCTCCGAGCTGGCTTCCGGACGAGGTCCCCGCCGACGCCTCCTATCCGCTGCTCGTCAAGGCTCGCCGCGGCTTCGGCTCCCGCCACATCTATCGCGCGGACGACCCCGAGCAGCTGGCGTTCTTCCTCCGCTACACGCCGGTCGAGTCGTTCGTGCAGCAGATGTGCCTGGGCGAGGAGTTCTCGATCGACGTCTTCTGCGACGTCGAGCGACGTTGCCTGAACGCCATCCCGCGCACGATGATCGAGTCCAAGGGCGGTGAGTCGATCAAGGGCATGACCGTCAAGGACTGGGATCTGATCGATCACGGCCGTGGGGTGGCCGAGAAGCTCCGGCTCGTCGGGCCTGCCAACATCCAGTGCTTCCGTGAGCCGGATGGGACCTTGCCCGTGACGGACGTGAACCCGCGCTTCGGCGGCGCCTTCCCACTCCCCCGGGCGGCAGGCAGCCGCTACCCCGAGCTTGCGCTCGCGCTCGCCGAGGGGGAGCGGCCCGAGCCTCGTCTGGGTGAGTTCCGCGAGGGAATCATGATGACCCGCTTCTTTTCCCAGCTCGTGCTCGCCGAGAACGGCCTGGGCTCGTTGCAGCCCTTCGCGGAGGAGCTGCCCGAGCCCGTCGCGGAGCCCTAGAGCCCCGAGAACCGGGCCGAGGCGATCGTCCGGCCGGCGCCGAGTCCTCGCAGCGGCCGAAAGCGCGAGGCCCTGAGCGGCACGATGACCTTGGTCGCGGTCGCGCGGCGGACCACGCCGTCCGCGACGCCGTAGAGCCAGTATTCCCTGAGCCGCGCGTTCCACCAGCCGGTCGGCGTGGAGACGGGAGAGGGGGTCGTCAGACAGCCGGTGTCGCGGTACGTGCCGCGCAGGTTGCCGGCCGCCAGCGTGCGAAGGCACTCGCCGTCTGCGCCCAGACCGACCCAGCCGCTGCGGCCTCGCAGTACCGACACCGGCCCGACCGCGGTGTCGAGTATGGCGCGGTCTCCCGGGTCCGTGACGAAGACGGTGCCGTCGGAGCCGGCCTGCTCGGTGGCGGTCCTGACCGCGAGCCCACCGGTCTCGCTCGGCACCGCGTAGAGGAGGACGAGGCCACCTGACGGCTCGAGCAGAACGTCGATCCAATCCGGAGGCACCGACGAGTCGAGTGAGACGGTCGCGGGAGCGAGCTCGTTCAGCGAGCGGGCGCCGATGGTGAAGCGGCGCACCGCGAGGCCGTCGAAGACGTAGAGGCGGTTGCCGCGCCGCACCGCGACGGGGTGCTGCCCCGGGCGCTTGACGAAGCCCACCACCGACGCCCAGCGGATCCCGTCGCGCGACTGGGCGAGCTCCTGCCGGCAGGAGCTCGTCGCGTCGCACGACGCGTACGCGAGCAGATAGCGGCCCCAGAGCCCCGGCTTCGGCGCAGCCGCGGGAGCTGCCGCCCCAAGGGCGGCGGCGACGGTGAGCAGGAGAAGGACCGATCGTCGCACGGCTGCGGCTAACCTACCCTGGGCTGTTTCGCCGGTGATGCGCGCTGCTCCTCTCGTCGGGGTCCTGCTCGTGGCGGCCGTGGTCGCGGGAGCGTCTCCCGCCCGCCGCCCGCCGTCCGACCGTGCGCTCGCGCTCCGTGGGCTCGAGCATGCGGTCGACGCAGGAGCCCTGACCGCCGAGGAGGCGGCCGGCTACCGCGCCCTCTTGAACCGCGTGCCGGGGTTGCTGCGGACCCTGCCTCCGCTCCGGGCCCGCGAGCTGCGCGGAGTCCTGCACGACGTCGCCGCCCAGCGCAGGGCGTACAGCCGGCCTCGCGCACTGACGCTGTTCTCGACGCTCGCCCTCAACGAGGACTGGCTGTCCTCGCACCGCCTCCCGGAGCCGGGGACGGACGTTCGAGACGCCGAGGGAATCGTCTACCGCTACTTCCCCGGTCACGGTTTCGCGTTCCACCCGCTGGCGGAATTCGCGGAGCTGAACGGCGCCGTCTCGCGTGCGGACGAGGAGAACGCCTCGGCTCTCGCCCAGGCGCTCCTGCTCCGCGCCGTGCCCTCGCGCGGGGGTCTCGTGTGGGAGTACGAGTTCCCCTTCTCGGGTGGCCGGCCTCCGTGGACCTCGGGGATGGCGCAGGCCGTCGCCGCCCAGGCGCTCGGCCGCGCCGCCGACCTACTCTCGGACGCCTCCCTGCTCGACGCCGCCGACGGTGCGTATGCGCCTGTGGCCGGCCTCGTCACGCAGATGCCCACGGGACCGTGGATCCGGCTCTACAGCTTCGCCCGCGCCCCGGTACTGAACGCGCAGCTGCAGACGATCCTGTCGCTCGGCGACTACGCCGAGATCTCGGGGAACGACGCCGCGGCCACGGTCGTCGAGCGGCTGAAGGCGGCGGCCAAGGCGCTCCTGCCTCGCTTCGATACCGGGTACTGGTCGCTCTACTCGCTCGCGGGAGACGAGTCGTCGCGCTCGTATCACGAGTACGTCGTCGCGCTGCTCCGCACGCTGACGAATCGGGACGGGGACCCCGCTTGGAAGGAGACGGCCGATCGCTTCGCGGCGTACGAGACGCAGCCGCCGATCCTGAAGCCGGGCCCCGCTGTGCCCACGCTCTACCCCAGGCCCGCCGACGGCTACCGTGACGAAGCCCGCTTCCGCATCTGGTTGTCGAAGCTCTCCGACGTGACGCTGAAGGTGGCCGGCGGCAGCCACACGGTCAGGCTGGGCCACGGCCCCCACACGCTGGTCTGGGCGCCGGGGCCGGGGCGGGCGCCCGGCCTCTACCACCCACTCGTTCGCGCCTGGGACCAGAACGGACACCAGGTCTCGGTCCCGCTCGCGCCCGTGCTCGTGCGCTACGACCTCGCGCCCCCTCCCCTCGAGGCGCACGTAACGGCTCCCAGCACCCTCTCGTGGAGCTCGACCGACGAGGGCACCCCGTGGCTCGCGCTGGCCGTCCACCTCGACGCCGGCGCCGTGCATCGTGTGCTCAAACTCGGCCGGCGCGGGAGGAGCGGATCGGTGGCGCTGCGGCTTCCTCCCGGCCGCTGGCGTGCCCACCTCGCGGCCGTCAATTCGGCCGGGAAGGTGGGGCGTGTCTCGCTCGGGATCCTGCCGCGCTGACGGCTAGGCTCCCCACCATGCACGCACTCACGTCTCTCACCCTTCGGCGCAGCCCGGCTTCGCCGGGCGGGAGGCGAAGGGGGCCAGGGGCGTGAGGTACGTCGTGACGGGGGCGGCGGGCTTCATCGGCTCGCACCTCGCCGAGGCGCTCGCGGCGGAGGGCCACGAGGTCGTCGCCGTCGACTCCTTCACCGACTACTACGACCCGGAGCTGAAGGAGCAGAATGCCGCCGGGCTCGACATCGTCCGAGCCGATCTGGCCGAGGATCCTCTGGGCGAGCTGGTGCGAGGAGCGGACGGCGTCTTCCACCTGGCGGGGCAGCCGGGCGTTCGTGCGAGCTGGGGCGACGACTTCGAGCACTACGTGCGCCGCAACGTCCTCGCCACCCAGCGCGTCCTCGAGGCCGCGGCCGACAAGGGCGTGCGCGTCGTCTTCGCCTCCTCTTCGTCGGTGTACGGCGACGCCCAGCGCTACCCGACGACCGAGGACGCGGTGCCACAACCACTGTCGCCCTACGGGATCACCAAGCTCACCTGCGAGCACCTCGTGCGCGCGTACGTCCGCAGCGCCCGCCTCGAGGCGATCGTCCTGCGCTACTTCACGGTCTACGGGCCCCGCCAGCGCCCCGACATGGCCTTCACGCGCATGCTGCACGCGCTCGCCGAGGGCGTCGCCTTCGAGGTCTACGGCGACGGCTCTCAGTCTCGAGGCTTCACGTACGTCGCCGACGCCGTCGCCGGGACCGTGCAGGCGATGGAACGAGCGCCGGGCGGAGCCGTCTACAACGTCGGCGGGGGCTCCGAGGCGTCGATGCTGGAGGCGATCGCAGCGGCGGAGCAGGTCTCCGGGCGCACGCTGGAGACACGCTTCCTCCCTGTCGCCGCAGGAGACGTGCGGCGGACGGCCGCCGACACGACGCGCATCCGGGAGGCTCTCGGCTGGATTCCACGCGTCTCGCTGGACGACGGCTTGCGGGCCCAGTGGGAGTGGGCTTCCTCTAGAGTCGGCGCCCGATGAGCCCCGATCCGGACGGCCGTACCGCGGCGCCCGAGCTGGACGTCGAGCAGGAGATCGACTTCGGTCGCTACTGGGACGCCGTGGTTGCCCGCTGGTGGCTTCCGGCCGTCGGAGTCGTGCTGGGAGCGATCATCGGCTTCCTCGTCTCGCTCGGCGGCAGCCAGACGTACAAGGCCACCGCCCAGGTCTACCTCGGAACGCCGCTCGCGCCCAACGGTGCCGCGCCTGTCTCCAGCGCCCCGACCAGCCTCGGGCTCGTCGCCAACCTCGTCACGGCCGAGTCCTCGATCAAGCGCGCGGCCGCACAGGCAGGACTCAAGCCGGGGCGGCTGCGTGGGCACGTCTCCACCAAGCCCATCCTCGGCGTCACCGGCGGCAAGGTCGGCACCCCCGCGCCCTTGATCGCGATTACCGTGACCGGCTCGCCCCCGCACAAGATCGCCCTAGCGGCGAACGAGCTCGCGTCCATCGTCATCCGCAGGGTCTCCGGGTACTCGACGACGAAGATCGCGGCGCTGAAGGATCAGCTCGCCTACGACGACGCACAGCTGGCCGGCATCAACGACCGGCTCACGACGGCGCGCAAGGCCCAGGAGGAAGTCCTCGGGAGCAAGTCGGTCAGCCTTACCGACAAGCTCGTCTCCCTCGGCAACCTGAACTCGGTGATCACGCTCGCGCTCCAGCAGCAGAACACCCTCTCCCAGGACCGCTTCGAGGTTCGCCAACAGCTCGCGCTCGCCCAGGAGATCGAGTCGAGCAGCGTCGTGTCCCCGGCTGCTGCTTCGCCCACCTCCGGGCCCAGCAAGCGCACCGCTGCGGTGATCGGCGCCCTCATCGGGCTCCTACTCGGACTGCTCGCCGCCCTCCTGTGGGAGCCGGTGGGCGCCCGGATGCGGCCGGGACCCTCCGTCTAGCGCCGATGCTGGAGGGCAAGCGCGTGGCGGTCGTGGTGCCCGCCTACGACGAGGCCGAGCTGCTCCCGGACATTCCCGACTTCGTCGACCGCGTCTACGTCGTCGACGACGCCTCGCAGGACGGGACGCTGGAGCGCGCGCGCCTGTCCGCGGGTGCGGATGGACGCATCGAGGTGCTGGAGCACGAGCGCAACCGTGGAGTGGGGGCCGCGATCGTGACCGGCTACCGGCGGGCGGTCGAGGAGCGCGCCGACGTCACCTGCGTGATGGCCGCCGACAATCAGATGGACCCGGCCGACCTGGACATGCTCTGCCGCCCGGTAGCGCGCGGGGAAGTGGACTACGCGAAGACGAACAGGCTCTTCACTGGCCAGGCCTGGAAGCTCATGCCTCGGCACCGCTACCTGGGAAACGCCGTGCTCTCGCTGCTGACGAAGATCGCCTCCGGGTACTGGCACGTTGCCGACTCGCAATCCGGCTACACGGCCGTCGCACTCCCGGTGCTGGAGCGCCTCGACCTGGACCGCCTCTACCCGCGCTACGGGTTCCCGAACGACATGCTCGTGCACCTGAACGTCTGGAACGCCCGCGTGCGCGACTTCCCCTCCCGGCCGGTCTACGGCGTCGGCGAGCGCTCCGGGATCAAGCTCTCGAAGGTGGTGCCTGCCATCTCGTGGCTGCTGCTGAAGGCGTTCTTCTGGCGCCTGAAGGAGAAGTACGTGATCCGGGACTTCCACCCGCTCGTCTTCTTCTACGTCCTCGGTCTCCTCATGTTCTTCGTCGGCCTCGGCCTGGGGATCGCAGAGGTGGTGCTGCGGATCATGGGCAACCAGGTGAGTGTGGGCACCGTCGTGCTCGTCGCGCTGCTCTTGATCTTCGGCTCGCAATTCACGCTCTTCGCCATGTGGTTCGACATGGAGTCGAACAAGGACCTGCGCTGAGGCCGTTTTCGGAAAGGCTGCGGCCCCCCGGAGGAGGCCGCCTGCAAACGCCCTGCAAACGCCCGAGCGTCAGCGCGTGCCCTCGCCCGTCCCGGTCACGAGTGCGGCGAACCGGCGAGCCGCCTCCCGCTGCTGCGACGGGAACGCGTCCGTGTACGTCTCGAGCGTGAAGCCGGGGCTGTGGTGGCCCAGCCGCTCCTGGACGACCTTCGGGTGCTCGCCGCTCATGGCGAGCAGCGTGGCATGGGTATGTCTCAGGTCGTGCAAACGGCACGGCGGGAGGCCCGCCCGCTTCACCGCTCGCTTGAAGGCGAGCGAGAAGAGATGCGGCACGACCGGCGAGCCGTCCGCGTTTCGGAACACCAGCTCCGAAGGCTGGTAGCCAGCGCCGAGCGCCAGCTGGTCTTGTGTCTGGCGCTTGCGGTGAGCGCGTAGCACGGCAACCGTCCCCTCGTCGAGGTCGATAGAGCGTCGCCCGTGGTCGGTCTTCGGTTCGGAGACGGTCAGCACGTAGCGCGGTGCGACGAGCGTCTGCACCACCCGGAGCCGCCCGGCGTCCAGGTCGAGGTCACGCCACCTTAGCCCGAGGACTTCGCCGCGGCGCATGCCGGTCATGGCGGCGAGGTGGAAGGCAGCGCGGAGCGAGTTGTCTCCGAGCGAGTCCAGGAACCGCCCCAGCTCCTCCACCGTCCAGGTGCGGCGCTTTTTCCTGGCGGCCTCCTTCGCGGTCTTAGCCGCGGGCGGTCGCACCGCCTTCGCATCGGCCGGGTTGGCGTCGAGGAGCCGCGACTCCACGGCGTCCTGCAGCGCCCTCCTGAGCACCGAGTGAACGAAGCGGACGGTGCGCGGGGAGAGTCCGCCCTCCCGCTGTCTGTGCCCACTCCGCAGCAGCTCCGCGTAGAAGGCAGTCAGGTGGTGCGGGCGCAGGTCTTGCAGCCGGTAGTGCCCGACCCCCGGGACGAGGTGCTTCTCTACCGCGATCTCGTAACCGGGGAGCGTGGAGTCGCGCAGGTCTACCCTCGCTCCGGCCAGCCACTCCCTGAGGTACTCCGCGACCGTCAATCGGTTGGTCGAGACGTAGGTGCCCTTGTTGAGCTTGGACAGCAGCTCGGGCAGCGCCCGCTGGGCCTCCCTCTGTGTGCGGTAGCCCGAATGCCACTTCTGTTGACGCCTCCCGGTCGCGGGGTTGCGGCCGACGTCCAGGACAATCGCCCAGCTGTCGCCCCTCTTTCTGATGTGGCCTCTCATCGCTCCTCCCTCCTGACGACCTCAAAACGGTCGCCTGCCCTCTCCATGAGGCCGAGCGTGTGCCCGTCGTCCCAACTGACGAACACGGTCCCGAGGGAGTCGATAAAGCTGACCGTCCCGAGCGCGTTCGGCTCAAGCTTGGTGTACGCGTCCGTGCAGCGGACGAGGCATACGCGGTCGCCGGGCTGGACGCAGCGCGGGCACAGCTTCTCCGCGTAGACCTCAAGTTGCTCTTCCTTGTAGTCCTCCGTTGTCGCGTAGACGCGAGCGCCACACCGAGGGCACGCGATCTCGATCATCGCTTCCTCACTTTCGGGCCGCCACCCCTCGTGTGGTTTGCCACTTAAGTATACCAAACAGAAAACACGGGCGCAAGATTGGGCCCTCGCCGGCGGCAAAACCGGCCAGCGAAAGACCCCGAATGAGCGTCATAATCGAGCAAACCGGCGGTCCGGCGGTTGCTTCGTCCACCTCGCGCGCGCAGTTTCTGGCGCGCTCGCGGCGGCATCAGTCAGCAACCGGTTACGTGTAGGTGAAGCTGACGATGCCTGTGACGCCGGCCTTGTAGATCAGGCAGTGGCCGAAGAGCGTGTAGCGGTAGTGCGTGAGCGTGACGGTGAACGTGCCCGACCCACCCGATGTCGAGCTGGTCGCGACATCTTGGAGGGCGCCTGTGACCAAGTACTGCTGGTTTGTGCAGTTGGGGCCGGGGTTGAGGGTGGTGATCGTGCCGCCGTGGTAGGCGAGCGCCCCCGTCACGTAGTCGAGATGGCCGCTCGCGCTCGCCGTCGTCATTGCGACCGAGCCGCCGGTGATGTAGGTGGGCGTCGAGCCGAGCGGATCGTGATCGACGGTGGCGTTCCAGGCCGCCTTATCGCCGGCGTTGCCGGTGCCGCTGCCGGCGAACGATCCGACGGTCGAGGTAAACGCGTACTCGTAGCCGACGATGGTGAAGCTCGTCGACGCGGGTGCGGCCGAGACGGCAGACGTAAGAGCGAGTCCCGCCGCGACGAGGACGAGCACTACCAGCAAGCGAGAGCCGTGTTCATGCGTCTTTCCTCTCCTTTCCAGGAAGCCGAATTCGTCTGGGAGGGCGCAGTTATTTCCCGCTGATTCCGCACGAAACGGGTCCCGCAGTCGAAGCAGTCCGTAACCGCGGAGGCAGTGTGTTGAGTTGAAGGAGATGAAGGAGGTGGCTATGAGCATTCTCTGGATCATCCTGCTGGTGTATTTGTACTGGCCGTCCTCGGCTTCTTCGGATTGCGTTAGGGCGGCGGTTCCTGACGGATTCAGGGGTCGGTCGGGGCGAGCGGCCCCTTTTCGTGCGTTGCCAGGGGCGGTCGCCGCGGGCCTCGCGCGGGAGTCTCGCCCGCCAGTCGCGGGCGAAAAGCGCGCCTATCGAGAGCCATGGATTAACCCGGTCCCGTCGCGGGTACGCCATCACTACAAAAGAACGAGCTAAAGGAGGATGAGTCCGATGCCAACCTGGGCTTGGGTAGTGATCGCCGTTGGGGCGGTCGCGCTGATGGCGCTGCTCGCCGCGTCGTTTCTGATGCGGCGGCGGACCGGGCGGCTGCGCGATCGCTTTGGCCCGGAGTATGACCGGATGGTGGAGAGGCGCGGCAGGCGCCCTGCGGAGGCGGAGCTGGACTCGCGCGTTGAACGACGCCGGCAACTCGATATCCGTCCGCTCTCACCGGCCGCCCGGGAGCACTACCGGGAGTCGTGGGCGAAGGTACAAGCGGAGTTCGTCGACGATCCGGCCGGAGCGGTCGGCGCCGCCGACCAGCTGGTCGGCTCGGCGATGAGCGAACGCGGCTACCCGATGGACGATTTCGAGCAGCGCGCCGCCGACATCTCCGTCGACCACCCGCAAGTAGTCGAGCGCTACCGCTCCGCGCACGGGATCGCGCAGAAAAACGAAGACGGTAGCGCGACGACCGAGGATCTGCGCCAGGCGATGCAGCACTACCGGGCGCTCTTCGAGGAGCTGCTCGAGCAGGCGGAGGACGAGCCGCTCGCGCGTGGCTCCGCCGAGCAAGCGCCCGCCGAGTCTGAGGAAAGGGCGGTACGGCGATGACAGCGCAAGACGAAGGGTCGGAGAGCCCGCAGACGAGCGAGGCGCCGATGGAGTCGGGTGCTCCGACCTCGTCAGAGCAGTCAGAGGAGCGCGCGTCTACGGGCGAAGAAGAATCCTCTGGCGCGGACAAGGAGGGAACAGCGGGATCATCCAGAGAGGGCCGCTCGAGTGAAGGCGACGGGGGACAGGATCGGGAGAGCGAGCCTCCCGCCGTTGAATCGCCTCCTCTCGGGGCCGCTGGAGCCGACAGCGAATCCAGCCCCGCCGAGGAACGCGCGCCCCTGTTCACGGGCAAGGAAGCAGACGACTTCCGCGAGCGGTGGGCAAAGCTGCAGGCAGGCTTCGTCGATCGGCCACGGGAGATGGTCGAGCAGGCCGATGACCTGGTCGGCGACCTGATGCAGCAGCTGACCACGGGCTTCACCGAACGACGATCGAAGCTCGAAGAGCAATGGAGCGAGGGCGACCAGGCCTCAACCGAGGATCTACGCGTTGCGCTCACCCGCTACCGCTCTTTCTTCAACCGATTGCTATCTGCATAGAGGACGGTGCCGGGGCCGACCCCCCGACACCCATGACTGATTGACCGCGCGAGGTAGTGGTACGACTGCGGCAGGGTGGGATCGAGCGGCGGGAGATCGGAATCGCTGAGGCGCTCTGCAGGCGGGCTCGAGCTCGTCGCCGGCGTCTCAATCTTCGCCCGACCTGCGGCTCGGTGCAGCGGGCCATCGAGGCTTCGCTCACAGGAACGGTGGTTAGCAAGGCGATCGTCGCTGGCGAGTTGACGAAGATCTCGCCCCCGGCGCAGGCAGCCGAGCGGACCAACCTTCTTCAGGAGGTTGGCTATCGGGTCGAGTGGTACGTCACCTCAGACGGGCTGTACATCGTGAAGATCTTCAACGACGCTGGCGAAATGCTGGATGGCGGCGGCGGGGACGACCCCGAGGAGGCGCTCCTTGAGGTTGCCGAGCACCTGCTCCCTCCGAGGCGCTAGCGCGGCACCGAACTCCCGCTCAGCACACTCCGGGCAGAACACGTGGAGCTCGCCGAGCCCGTCCGAGTAGGCTCGCCACGATTCCTCGGCGACTTCTTCGAGGAGCGGGGCACGGCCGCATTCGGCGCAAGAGAGAACGGGTTCGGCTCGCGCTTCGTCGGCGGCCATCGGCCCCGATTCTAGGAAGACGCACCGCGCGGTACTCGTCGAGCGATCACGGAGCGGCGCTACATCCACCTGTTCGACAAGCAGGTCGAGAGCGACGACTACTACACGGTGTTGCCACCCGCGAGCTGCCTCGGTGGCGGCAGGTGTCGCGGGATGATGGTTTTCGCCGACGGCGTCAGCGATGGACACGGGCCGGGTTAGGCTTCGGCCAGTGGGCGCCCATCACTTCTTGCAGGCGGCGGCGATGTCAAGCCTCCCGATCACCGGTTGGAAGACGTAGCAGCCGAGGCTCCTGGAGACGAAGTCGCGGGCGGCGTTGTTCATGACCGGGGCCCAGGGCGGGTCGTCGCGCATCATTTCGGCATCGAGCGAGGCCCACGCCCTGCGGCGGGCCTCGCCTCTCAGACGGTCGATTCGCTCGATCTCGTGGTTCCACCGTGGCCGGTCGAAATAGGCGAGGTTCTGGTTCCCGGTCCGTTTGAGGTTGTTGCCGTCCAGCAGCGGGCCGAAAAACGAGATCGGGTCAGCGTAGTCGGTCAGCCAGCCCTGCAAGGCGACGTCGAAGGGCGCTCCCCGCACGCCGGCTTTCTCGCTCACGACGCCAAACGGGAAGTACTTGATCTCGACGTCGATTCCGAGCCGCTTCAGGTTGAACTGCAAGATCTGCGCCCAGGCGGGAAAGAAGTTCTCGTTGGGCGCGTAGAGGACGAGCTTCTTGGGCTTGAACTTGGCCTTGGCGAGCACCGCCCGCGCCTTGGCCAGACGCCGCTCGGTCACACCGCCGAGCGGGTAGATGCTCTTATCGCGGGTCATGGCTGGGGGGAGGATCTGGTCGGTGCGCGTCCCGCCGAGGAAGCTCACCGCGGCCACGAGCGCACGCCGGTCGAGCGCCCAGTTGAGCGCCTGCTTGAGCGGGATCTGGCCGGGGCCCTTGAACGCCGGCCGGTCGTGATTGAAGGCGAAGTAGAAGGTCTGAAGCAGCGGCTTGAAGAAAAAGCGGCCGCCCCGGCGGTTGATCCCGTACTTGCTGGCGAGCTCCCTGTCGGCGGCAGGGCCGAAGCCGCGGCCCACGCAGTAATCGACCTCGTCTCGCTCGACCGCGGCCCGACAGGCCTCGCGGCCGGCGCCGATCGTCCATACCACCCGATCGACGTTCGCCGGCCGTGGCCCCCGGTAGAACGGATTCCGCGCGAGCACGATCTGGCGGTTCCGGACGCGGGAGGCGATGTAGTAGGGCCCGGAGCCGGGCGGGTCATCGATCTCTCGCAGCGGGGTGGTCGTCCCGATCGGACAGAAGAATGGCATCGTCAGCCGCGCCGCGAGGTCCTGCAGTGGCCGCGTCGTTCGGATCTGCAACGTGTAGGAGCCGAGCGCCTTGACGCCGGAGATCCTCTGCGCCTTCCCTCGGATGACCGAATCCGCGCCGACGATCTCGTTCAGGTAGCCGGCAGGGACGGCGCCGGACTGCAGCTTCGGGTTGGCGTCGCGGTTGAAAGCGGCGGCGAAGTTGGCCGCCGTGATCCGCTGGCCCGTGTGGAAGCGGTAGGCGCGCTTCAGCTCGATCGTCTGCGTCTTCCCGTCGCGGGACACCCTCGGGAAGCCCTTCGCCACCTCGGGGATCACGATCGTGCCCTCGGGCGCCGGCTTGTCCGGGTTGTTGTAGAGCTTGGCGCAGGTGGCAAACTCCAGCGACCACGACTCGGCGGCGTAGGCCAGCGCCGGGTCGACAGAGTCGAGGTCCCCCACGCTGCTGATCCGAAGCGTGCCGCCCTTCTTCTGCGCAGGGCTTTCGAGCCCGGCCGCCGTGAGCAGGCCGACTCCGGCAACCAGCGCGACGACCGAGAGCCAGACGCGAATCGGCACGACGCCCCCCTTCTGCCCTCGATGGTAGGCGGTGGGAGACGGAACGTAAAGGCGGTCAGACGCCGGCCGGCTCGCCGCACAGCCGCGCCGGATGGGGCGCACCCTGGAGGTCGCCGGTTGAGTCCGGTGGTTACGTCCTACCTGTCGAACTCCCGCTCCGCACACTCCGGGCAGTACGTGGCCACGTCAGACGGCTCCTCATCTCGAGGGTCGTCGGCGATGTAAAACGCGCCAGGAGTCCTCGGCCTCCTCGTCCGGGGCTGGACCTCGGCCGCACTCAGCGCAGACGAGCCTCGGCGTCAGATCTCTCGTCCTCCAGCATCGCCAGCCAACTGAAGTGTGCTTCGCGCTTGGTTAACCTGAGGGCGTCGCCGTCCAGCTAACCGTCCCTGACGTGCAGCCGTAATGCGTTCCCTCGCCGCTCGTGAATTGCGTGTCGACCTTCAGCGTTCCGGCGGCGATCGAGGAGTTGAAGCGGCCCTGGATCGAAATCTGAGAGTTCGCAGCCCAGGGTCCCACAGTGCCCGGTGTCGAGTAAGACAGCGTGAACGATCCGTCCGCCAGGATTGGAATCACATACGAGCCGAGCGAGATCGTGCCGCCATAGAGGTTGACGGAAGGGGTGCAGGACTGGTTGACCTGGGCGACGTAGAAGTTGCTCACGCCTGTGCCACCCGGCACAACGTCGAACGTGACGTTCTGGATCTGCGAGGTGGAGCCTGCGTAGTGGCCGGCCTGGGCCGGAGGCGGAGGCGGGGGCGGGGGCGGAGGGGGTGGCGGTGGAGGCGGAGGGGTCGGAGGGGCTGGGGGCTTCGGAACTGTCTTGAAGATCGCCACGACTGTCGTCCGCCCGCGAAGGCGCAAAGAGCAAACGTTGAGATTGCCGCAGCGAGATCCACCCCAGCGGCTGAACTTCCAGCTCGCCCGCGGCTTCGCAATCAGGACGACTTGCGAAGCCGCCGAGAATCGTGCTCTGCACTTGGAAGGGCAGGAGACCCCGCTAGGAGAACTGATCACCTTGCCGCCACCGACGACGATGACGGTCAGCATCGGCCGTTTCTTGAGTGGCGCAGAACCCGCGAGCGGGACGAGGATCCCGGTGACTGCCAAAGAGAAGGCCAGAAGGAGCGCCCGCCAGACGTGTGAGGATCGCACGCGATGGAATGTACGGCGGAAACGCCTCCGGGTAAAGCTCGCCGCGTTGGTGCTCAGGAAGCGCCCCGGGGTCGGGCGCCTCGCTCGCCGCGCCCTCCGGGCAGAAAGCGACCGCCTGGTCCTCATCGTCCAGGTAGGCCTGGCTGGGCCAACGCGCTCGAGGTCGTGGAGGTCGAGCTCGGATCGGCCCTCCGAGAACTAGCGCCAGGTCGAATTCGTAGGCGGTCAGTCGTACACTCGGCCCATGGTGGTCTGCCCGCAGTGCGGCGCTGAGAACCGCGAGGGCGCTCGCTTCTGTGACTCCTGTGCTGCTGCCCTAACGGCGCCAGCGGCAATGCGTGAGCAGCGCAAGACAGTAACCGTGCTCTTTTGCGACGTGACCGGCTCGACCGCGCTCGGCGAAAAGCTCGACCCAGAGCCTCTGCGTGCGCTGCTGGCCCGCTACTTCGAACGTATGAAGGCGATCGTCGAGCGCCACGGCGGAACGGTCGAGAAGTTCATCGGCGATGCGGTCATGGCCGTCTTCGGCGTCCCCGTGCTCCACGAGGACGACGCCCTCCGCGCGCTGCGTGCCGCAGTCGAGATGCGCGAGGCCTTCCCCGAGCTGGGCGTCGAGGGCCGGATCGGCGTCACCACCGGCGAGGTCGTCACCGGCACCGAGGAGCGTCTGGCCACCGGCGACGCGGTCAATGTTGCCGCCCGTCTCGAGCAAGCCGCCCAGCCGGGTGAGATCCTGATCGGCGACGAGGCCTACCGCCTGACCCGCGATGCGGTCGAGGTCGAGGTCGTCGAGCCGCTGCAGCTCAAGGGCAAGAGCGAGCCGGTGGCTGCCTACCGCCTGGTCTCGGTGCACGGCGCGGAGGGCTTCACCCGACACCCGGACGCGCCCATGGTCGGCCGCGAGAATGAGCTCCGTCGCCTTAGCGTTGCCTTCGACCAAGCCATAGGCGACGGCTCCTGCCAGCTGTTCACGATCCTTGGGCCGGCCGGCGTCGGCAAGTCCCGGCTCGCGGCCGAGTTCCTGGCCTCGCTTGGGGATGCGCTCGTCGTTCGGGGACGCTGCCTGCCTTATGGCGAGGGCATCACCTACTGGCCGGTGGTGGAGATCGTCAAGCAACTGCCCGAGGCGGAGCTGGACGAGCTGGCCGCCCAGACGATCCGCGGGCTCACCAGCGACGAGCAGATGGTCACCTCGAGCGAGGAGATCGCCTGGGCCTTTCGCAAGCTGCTGGAGGCGGTAGCGGCCGAACGTCCGCTGGTCTGCGTCTTCGACGACGCGCACTGGGGCGAGGAGACCTTCCTCGATCTGGTCGAGCACGTCGCCGACCTCTCCCGCGACGCCCCGATCCTGCTGCTGTGTATGGCGCGGCCGGAGCTGTTCGACCGCCGCACGGGTTGGGGCGGCGGCAAGGTCAACGCCACCACGGTGCTGCTCGAGCCGCTCGCGCCCGAGGAGACGGAGCTCTTGATCGAGAGCCTGGCCGAGGTTGACGAGGGTCTGCGCGAGCGCATCCGCGAGGCGTCCGAAGGCAACCCGCTCTACGTCGAGGAGATGGTGGCGATGCTGCGGGAGTCGCCTGACGGCCAGGTCGCCGTGCCGCCGACGATCCAGGCGCTGCTCGCCGCCCGCCTCGACCAGCTCGAACCGAATGAGCGGGAGGTGCTCCAGTGCGGCTCGGTCGAAGGGCGCGTCTTCCACCGAGGCGCGGTGCAGGCCTTGGCGCCCGAGGAGCCGCAGGTGATGGCGCGGCTGACCGCGCTCGTGCGCAAGGAGCTCGTGCGGCCCGACAAGGCGCAGCTGGCCGGCGAGGATGCCTTCCGCTTCCGGCATCTGCTGATTCGGGACGCAGCGTACGACGCGCTGCCGAAGGCGACGCGAGCCGAGCTGCACGCGCGCCTCGCAACCTGGCTGGAGGAGCACGGCGCCGATCTGGTCGAGCTGGACGAGATCCTCGGCTACCACCTGGAGCAGGCCTGGCGGTACCGGCAAGAGCTCGGCGATATTCAAGGCGCAGAGCTGGCCGAGGCCGCCCGCCGACGGCTGAGGGCTGCGGGGCGGCGTGCTCGGCAGCGGCAGGATCTCCCGGCCGCGCTGAAGCTGCTCGACCGCGCCCTCGCGCTCGCCCCCTCAGGCGAGATCGACCTCGCGCTCGAGGTTGACCGCTTGGATGCCCTCTTCTTCTCCGGCAAGACCCCTGATGCCTACCTCGCCGCAGGCCGGGTGGCCGAGCGGGCGGCGGCCGCCGGAGATCGCCTCGCCGAGCTCACTGCGCAGATCGAGGAGGGCATCTTCCGCCTCTTCGTCGAGCCTGAGGGTGCAGTGGAGCAGTTGGCCGCCCTGGTCGAGGCGGCACTGCCCGTATTCGAGGACGCCGGCGACGATTTCGCGCTCTACATCGCCTACCTCGCCCTCGGGAACGTGGGCTTCCACCGCGCGCGGATGGATGACGCGCTGGGGGCTTTCGAGCGCGCACTCTTGCACGCACGGCGAACCGGCCTGCCGCACCATGAGGTGCGGCTCCGGGGGATGCTCGCTTCCAGTCGCTTCTACGGCAGCACCCCAGTCTCCGACCTGCTCACCTGGCTCGACGAGCAGGAGGCGGCAGGCGTGCGGGATCCATTCGTGCGGCTAAACCGCTCTGGCGGGCTGGCCATGCTTGGCCGCTTCGAGGAGGCGCGCATGATCCTGTCCGAGCTCCGCGCGGAGCTCGCCGATCGCGGCGCGACGATCCCGTTCGTGTTTGCCATCGGTCGCGTCTGCGATCTGGAGCTGTTGGCCGGGGATCCCGCCGCCGCGGTCGAGTTCGGCGAGGAGCGCCGCCGACTGCTCGAACAGGCCGGCGAGCGGGGATGGCTGTCGACCGCTCTTGGGTCGCTGGCGCAAGCGCTATACGCGCTCGACCGGCTCGACGAGGCCGACCGCCGGGCCGCCCAAGCTGCCGAGCTGGGTGCCAGCGACGATGCCATCACGCAGATGCTGTGGCGGCAGGTGCGGGCGAAGGTGCTCGCGCGGCGGGGCGAGCACGCCGAGGCGGAGCGGCTCGCGCGCGAAGCCGTTGC
>WNGF01007261.1_pt1 | contig 18642 bp, 22 predicted proteins | sample 5400641 | NCBI WGS metagenome assembly WNGF01 (sample SAMN13153371, study PRJNA577476) | soil metagenome | isolation source: 80 cm soil or saprolite under grassland replicate 2 | place: USA:California | collected 2016-06-15
ACACGATCTACGCGGTGCGCCTATTCGGGCCATGAGACGAAATGCATTGGCAGCAACGCGTCGGGCATTCGCGGCAGCAGCTCCTGGATGACTGCTTGGCGCCGGGGCTCCACCGCGTCGAGCTGAGGCCGCGACTCGCACGCGCGAACGAAGCGTTCATCTCGTGCGAGCCGATGACGGCAAACCTCGTCGCGACCCTTCGACCGATGCTCGGGCAAACGTGGCGCGAGTGTTGCCACGAACCGAACATGGCTGTCTTTGAGGACAACGAGAAAGTCGAGAAAGGCCATCAATTTGCAGGCCTTTTGAATGGGCGGTACTGGGCTCGAACCAGTGACCCTCAGCTTGTCGACTCGGAGCAGCGTTCGCGTCAGTTCACTGGTACTCGCCTAGAGCGTATGGTGAGCGGAATCAGTCGGCAAGCGAACACTTGACCGAGACGCGAGCGAACGTTGAGCGTTGCCATTGTTGCTTCGCGGATCCGAATGTCAGGCGACAGTACGCTCGCGCACATCACGTTGGCATGCTTCGATGAGATCGGCGTGAAGCGTGCCGTTCACGCCGCTCTGGGCCTGAGCGAGATGACCTTCGCTACCAACTCTGAGGATGGTGCGCGGATCGCGTACGACCTCGTCGGTGAGGGAGCGCCGCTGCTCCTGTTCCACGCCAGCCTGACGTCCGGCGCGCTGTGGAGGTCGCTCGGGTACGTCGACGCGCTGCGTGCGGGGCACCAACTGATCCTCGTCGACGCCCGCGGCCACGGCCGTAGCGATAAACCGACGACGATGGATGCCTACGCGATGGAGAGGCTCGTCGGCGACGTGATCGCGGTGCTCGACGACTGTGCGGTGCCCGAGACGGCGTACCTGGGTTATTCCCTGGGCGGCCGCGTCGGGTTGGCCCTGGCGATGCGCGCCCCGGAGCGCGTGTGCGCGCTAATCGCTGGCGGTGCCAGCCATCGTCCGCAGAACGGCGTGCTCGAGCGCCTGATCTATCCGGGTTTTGTCGACACGATCGAGACAGACGGGATCGAGTCGTTCCTGGAGCAGTGGAGCAAGCGGCTCGGACGTCCGGTTGACCCGGCTGTCCGAGCAATCTTCCTGAGCAACGATCGACGCGCGTTGGTTCCGTACCTCCGGCAGATTGATCGCGAGCCGGGTTTCGACGACGCGCTTGTCTCGCGTATTCAGGTTCCCACATTGCTGTTCGCTGGCGAGCACGACCACGAGCGACTCAGAGACTCCCAGGCTGCGGCGGCCATCCTCCCCGACGCCGAACTTCTGGTCATCGCCGACGCCGATCACGAATCGACACTTCGTCGCGTGGTCGACATCGTGCCGCATGTCCGAGCGTTCCTCGAACGCAGCAGGTAGGCGGTCGACATCTCCGCTTGAGGCACGTGCGAATGGAGTCGCCGCCAAGGGACATTCCCGAACTCAATGTCATCCTCGCCGCGTGGTGGCGTCCGGTAGCTGGCGCAGACTCGGGCGGCGGCGGCTGGCTCGATTCCCGAATGTCGCCCGAGGGCTGACTGTCCAGCGTTGTGTCGCCGCCGCCTGCCCGAGACCGTCGAGCGTGACCTGCTAGGAGCGTGGCTTTTGCCTCGATTGAGGTCTGGCCGCTCGCCGGTCGCCCCCAAGGTGGAGGAGGCGGTCTGGATGATCGTGATCGGACTGGACGTTCACAAGCAGACGGTCGCTGCTGTGGCCGTCGACGCGGCTGGCAGGCCGCTCGACGAGCAGACGATCGTTGTCGGCAGCGACGAGCTGCTCGGCTGGGCCTCGGCGCTCGGCGGCGAGCGGCTGTGGGCGGTCGAGGACTGCCGGCAGCTGACCGGCTGGCTGGAGCGGCAGCTGCTCGATCTAGGCGAGCTGTTGGTGCGGGTGCCACCGAAGCTGACCGTGCCGGAGCGGCGCGCCGGTAGGACGCGCGGCAAGTCGGACCCGATCGACGCGCTCGCGATCGCGCGCGCAGCGTTGCGCGAGCGAGATCTCTCGCGGCCGCGGCCAGGCGAGCAGGCGTATCGCGAGATCAAGCTGCTGGTCGATCATCGCGACGATCTGGTCGACGAGCGCCGGCGCACGCAGCAGCGGTTGCGCTGGCACCTGCACCGGCTTGATCCGACCTTCGTGCCGCTGCGGATGCTTGCCCGCTCCTCCCACCTGGAGCGGGTCAGCCGCTGGCTCGGCCGCCAAGAGGAGCAGCTGCAGGTGCGGTTGGCGCGTGAGCTCGTCGCGCGCTGTCGCTCGTTGAACCGCGCAATCAGCGAGCTCGACCAGGAGCTCGAACAACGGACCGCGCAGACGGCGCCGGCGCTGCTCGACCTGCCCGGCTGCGCTGCCGTCACGGCCGCCAAGCTGCTCGCGGAGATCGGACCGATCGACCGCTTCCGGAGCGACGCGCAGCTTGCCCGGCACGGCGGCGTCGCACCGCTGGAAGCCAGCTCAGGACGCGTGCAACGTCACCGACTCGACCGCGGCGGCAACCGGCAACTCAACGCCGCGCTGTACCGGATCGCGATCACACAGTCGCGCTACCACCCCGCCGCCCGTTGCTTACCTCGAACGCAAGAAGGCTAAAGGCAAGAGTCGACGCGAAGCGATCCGCTACCTCAGACGACTCCTCGTCCGCGTCGTCTTCCAAACACTGAAAGCGAGTCCCGCCTTGTAATCGAGCATTCCTTTCTTCTCATTCCCGGCGGGAGTATCTTCAGCGCCGAGGTGGGGGCTCTCGGACAGCCTGCTCGTTCGCTCCCGACCTTGCTGGCCGTCTCAGCGCTGCTTGTCCTTAGTAGCGGCTGCGGTGGCGGCAACGAGTCGTCTGGTCCGAGCGCCGCTTCAACCTCTGCGAAGTCGACCTCAACTAAATCGGCCTCGACCAGAACTTCCGGGCCCACGCATACCCAATTCGTTCGCGCGCTCGATGCCTGGTGCGCTCGCGGGAATCTCCGGTTTGCGCCGTTGATCCAGCAGTTCAACAAGGCTGCTGTAGCAAACGACTTCGACGGGGCGGCGGCTGCGCTCCAGCGCACGATCCCGCTTCGTGCCCGCTACGACGCTGCGCTGCACGGGATGACTCCATCACCCGAGGACCGAGCGACTTTCGCTCGCTACCTGCGTGATGAGACTCGGATCGCGGGCCTCGCGCCACGAATGGTCGCCGCGCTGAAGGCCAGAGACGAAGAGGAGTTCAACCGACTCGCTAATCTCGTCCACGCGGCGCGTAACGACCGGACGAAGGCTGCACTTGACCTCGGCACAACCCAGTGCGGCACCTGAATCTGATCTCCAGCCATGGTGTCCCGGCCCAGGATCGGTGAAGAAGTACACGCGGTAGGTCGGAGGTCCTTCTCCCATTCCGTGTCGCGCGGATCGACGCGCCGCACTTCCGTCGCCGCGACCCTACCGTCTGGTCCTAGTGACATTCCCGACTCCTGGTCCGCGTCGTCTTCCAAACACTGAAAGCGAGTCGCGCCTTGACATAGGAGCAACACCGGCGCAGACGGGGGTTTGCTGCTCAGTCCTCCGGCAGCGACTTCCCGTCGAGGCCGTAGAACTCGCCGTCATCACCCTGTAAGCGTGCGCCCAGGTCGTGAGCGATCTCGGCCATCCGACGTAGCAGATGCTCATTCGGGTTGCCGGTCGTAACGGTGCCGTCGTAATAGTGGAGCGCAAACTCCTCGCCGCGCGGATGGCCTGTCCAGACCGCCAGATACTCGTTTCGCTCCCCGTCGTCATAGCGGAACGTGACATAGCTCTCCGTGTCGAAGTGGAAGTCCGGTGCGTCGGCGACCCACTTCTCCCACTCCTCGCGCGGGATCGGGCTCTCCGCGGCGTCGAAGGAGTTCTCGGCGCGATGAATGTGAACGTCGTAGCTCACGCGACGACTGTAGAGCGTGGCGCAGCACGCCGCGTAAGAACTCGAACGCGTGGGGTGCACAAACTCGGTCGTGAGCCGTAGCGCGGTATCGGAGGTCGGTTGGTGGAACGCCGGTAGCGTGGGCGCTCCCGTCCTAGGAGGCTGTCTGTGCTTGTGTCGTTCGTTTACGTCATCGCCTGGCGGTTATTCGCGTTTGTCTTGCTGCTCGCGCGCGGCGACCGCTCGAAAGAACTCGAGATCCTCCTGCTGCGCCACGAGCTGTCGATCCTGCGGCGGAAGACGCGACGCCCGCAGCTGACGGAGCGCGACCGGCTGCTTCTCGGATCGTCGCGCGCCGCTGGACCTACCCACACAGGCGGCCTGGTCGACCGCCGCTCGAGCCGCGGGTGCGCGAGCTGATCCTGCGGCTCGCGCGCGAGAACAGCCACTGGGGCTACGTCCGCATCGTCGGCGAATTACGGAAGCTCGGGATCGCTGTTTCGGCGACGTTGGTGCGGAACGTGCTCCGCCGTGCCGGCGTCCCACCGGCGCCGGAGCGGGGCGCCTCCAGCTGGCGGACCTTCCTGCGTCAACACGGAAACTCAATCCTCGCCTGCGACCTGTTCACCGTCGACACCGTCTGGATGCGGCGGTTGTACGTGTTGTTCTTCGTCTCGATCGGGACGCGCCGGGTCGAATACGTCGCCGGCACGAGCACGCCGAACACGGTCTGGATCACCCAGCAGGCACACAACCTGCTGATGAACCTCGATGACCACGGCCGGCGGCCGCGTTTCCTGATCCACGACCGCGACACGAAATTCAGCCGCGCCTTCGACGCCATCTTCCGCAGTGAAGGCATCGAGATCGTCCGAACGCCGATCCAGGCGCCGAACGCGAACGCCCACGCCGAACGCTTCGTCGGCAGCGTGCGCAGGGAATGCCTCGATCGGCTCCTCATCTTCGGGCGCCGCCAACTCGAGTGCGTCCTCATCATCTACATCCGCCACTTCAACCAGCAGCGTCCACACCGAGCTCTCGACCTGCGACCGCCAGATCACGGGAACGGAACCGATCGCATGCCGACAGCAACCGCGCATCCGCTGCAGGTCTTACGGCGCGACCTCCTTGGCGGACTACTCCACGAATACGAAGCCGCGGCGTGACGATCGAATTTATGCACCCCACGCGCACCCGACGACCGCGAGCCGCTTCCTCCCCCGTTCGAACATCCTCATCGCTGCTCGTTTGCCGGCTGGCCGTCCATCCGCAGCGATGCGAGCACGCGCTCGAACGGCATGTCGGCCGCTCGCTGACCGCCCGCACGTCCTCCTCGGCGCCCTCGAAGAGGCAGAAGACGGTCTCGTCGGTCGGGACGAGAAATGTCGCCGCGCGAGTACCACTCAACGTGGTCGCTGTTCGTACGTCGGTGCCGAATGTGCGAGCGCTCGCTTCGGTTGACTCTTTTGGCTGCGAAGCTCTTGCGCTGGCAGGCCTTACGAAGTCGGCGAAGATCACGCCGTGTCCTACCGGCGGCGCGAGTGGCTCCTTCGATGCGTCGACGAAGAAGCCCGTACCGGTGAGGGTGCCGTCGGCTTTGACGTTCCACATTCGGATCCCGTAATTGACTCCGAAAGGTGGGGACCTGAACTGGAAGTCGACGATGCTGGCGATCCCGTTCGACCCGTAGAGCCGTTTCCCGTCGGCGCTGAACTTCACGACGTGGATCTGCGGTGCCGGGACGTCCTGAATCAACCGTGGGTCGAGCGGGTCGTCCGCTATGCGCAGAACGTGAATCGTGTCTGCCGTGGCATCGGTGTCATAGATGGTTCTGTTGTCGTGTGCGATCCGGATATGGGAGCTGAAGTGGCCCTCGCTGGCCGGGAGCGAGTAGACGTGCTTGAAGCCGAACTGTGACTGCCCAGGGCCGCGATAGACCGCCCAGATGCCGTCGGTGAGCGAGCTGACGTAGAAGAGCCGCATGTTCGCGACCTTCCCCTGGGCCGCGTGGGGCGATGTGAGCCCAGCCGTCGGCAGCTCGAGCTTCTGGAAGATACGCGACCGCTCCGGCGCCTTCGCATTGAAGTGCCAGAGCGCAACCTCGTTCCCCAGCTCTAGCGGCCCCAGGCCGACGCCGCACTTGTACGTACGCTGCGTCATGAAATCGGCGTGGATGAGCGTGCGGAAGCGCTCGTTGTAATCGACCGAGAACAGGCCTCTGCCGGTGTACTCATTGTTCGTGAGTTCCCCGTCGACGTACGACAGCTTCGGGTAAGCGTTCACGACTCGCCCATCCGGCGTCATCTCGATGAACCCGCCGGGGGGTCCCTCGTGGAGGTCGGGGTGCTCGGGGGCGTAGATCGAGTTCATGACTACAAGAAAATTGCCGTTATCGAGCGCGAGGGACTCGTGCGGTGCGCCGTAGCCGACCGCGAAGCCGAGGGCGGGGACGGGTCCGAGCAGCTTTCGGCTCGCCTCGCCGAGGTTGACGATGCGTATCAGTCTCGGCTTGCGCGGGTTTGTCTTGATATCGAAGATGAACGCTCTGCTCGCGTAGAGGTCGTACATGACGACGCGCGTCATTGCTCGGTTGATGTGCATGTGATGGAGTTCGCCGCCGATCACACCGGTCGACGTGCGGTGGATGACCCGCCCGTAGGTAGGCGAAGCCGAGTCTGCGTCGATCGTCGCCAGGTATCCGGGCGCTTCCTTGCCATTCGTCGGCTCGGTGCAGAGCGATCTGCCGAACTCTTCTAGCGTCATCCCCTCGTAGCGGGGAATTGGCAGCGCAAGCGCGTAGATGAGCTTCTCGCGGTCGGCCGTTGCGCGACGCCCCGCATTGCGAGCCGGCGCCGCCGCAGGCGGTGTGGATGAGCTGTTCGCCGACGCAGCAAGCATGACCAAGAGCGCGGCGGCGGTTGCCACGAGTAGGAACGGACGGAAGAGCCCCCTCCACTGTCCGAGGCCCGCGAGCCCGAGCCGCATTTTTCTTCGGCTGAACATCCTCATCGCTCCGCATTTGGACGGCACATGCGATCGGGTATAGGTCGCTCGCTTCCTCGTTTGGTTCACTCTCATTAGCCGGCTAGCCGATGGCCGCGGTGGTAAAGCTCGGTTCGTGTCTCATGTTGAGACCGAACGCTAGGAACCGGCTCGAGCTTTGTCATCGGAGCGCGCACCGAAACGCGCTCCGTATGCGCACGGAACTTTTCGGTTCCTTGGCCTTCAGAGGCGTTGGCTACGTCGCCGTCTGTACCGAGTGAATCGGGAAGACCGTCACCTGGGGCGCCGCGCGTTCCGCCTCCTCGCCGAGCAGCGCAGCGATCGCCGGGCGGATCTTCGCCTCGACGAAACGCTCATGGTGCTCTGCTTCCTGCCATTGCTCGACGATCCGGATCCCGCCGGAGACGGCGCCGACGGCGTGGTAGATCAGCCCGTTCGGCCAGTCCGCGGGAAAATCGATCTCCCGGCAGACGGCGTCATAGAAGTCGAGATCCGAGCCCTCGAATTCCTCGATGATGCCTACTGCCATGTCAGCTCCTTAGGTCCGCCGCGCCGCCACGCGTCCACCTCAGAACTCACGGTTGCGGATGGAACCGGTATGCGCACCGTCACCCGCGTGCCGCGTCGGCAAGCGCTACACAGCTCCACCGTTCCCCCTAACGCTTCGACCCGGTCGACAACTCCGGCGAGACCGCCCGCAGTGCCCATTCTGGCGCCGCCCTCTCCGTCGTCGGCGACCTCAACGACCAGCTCGCATTCAATCAACGCCGCCCGAACCGTCGCGCGAGACGCCCGGGCGTGTTTAGCGACGTTCGTGAGCGCCTCGGAGCAGGCGAAGTAGGCGGCAACCTCTACCGAGAGTGGCAACCGCTCGCGCGGCGCCGTGACGAGCTCGACGGGGACGCCTGCGCGCCCGGCTAGCGATTGGAGCGCCGCACGCAGCCCCTCCTGCGCCAGCGCGCGAGGCAGAATGCCGTGGGCGAGATCTCGAAGCTCCGCGAGCGTCGCCTCCGCCTGGCTGACTGTGTCCTCGACGAGGCCGCCGACTGCGCGTTCATCGCTTTTCAACGTTTCGGACGCGGCGCACAGTGTTTGACTGAGCGCGACAAGCTCCCGCTCCGCTCCGGCCCGAACGGCGCGCTCGAGCCGTGCTCGCTCGAGATCGGCCGCGTGGACCAACCGGGCGCGCGATTCCTGAAGGGCGGCGAGCTGGACGCGTAGCTCCGCCTGAAGGCGCGCATTGCGCAAACCAAGTCCGGCCGCCGCAATCGCATCCGCCAACCGACCATTGTCGCGAAGCCGCCGGTCATGGATGAGAACTCCCAACGGCCCGTCCGCGTCAGCGATGAACGAAGCGGACCGGGCGGAGCCGTCCGGCGGAATCGCGACCTGCCGGCCCGTCGTGTTGAAGTAGCCGTTCGCCTCGGCGACCCATAAGCCCAGCTCGAGCGACGGATCGCCTAGCGCCTCCGCCAGCAGGTCCCGCGACACGGCGGGAAAGCGCGCGTCAGCCAGCGCAGCCAGCACACGGCGGAGGCGAGAGCGCGTGCGGCGCCCTCTCACCAAACCGGCGAGGGAGCCGGTCAGCGTCCTGCGTGGCGCTGCCACGCTGTGATTCTGCACCGGCGAACGCAACAGAACAACGGCGGTGGTATCTGCGTCGCGCTTCTGCCACTCTTCGAACCGAGGCTGTGCATACGCTCCAAGTAGGCGAGGAGAGCGGAATCCGCGGAGAGATCTCGTCCGGCCGTCCGGTTGCGACAAGCCCGGTGCCCCACGAGGCTGCGAGGCTTCTCCGCGTCCGAGCAGTCGCGCGCACGATGTGGTTCGGCCGTGGGGCACACCGGCGCGGGCTCCGGCTCGGAATCACGATCGCGGGCATCGCTCTGACGAGTGGGGCCGCAGTGAGCACGCTCGGAACGGCCTCGGCCCACGCAGCGGTCGCCTGGGACCTACTCGGGACGGCCCTGATCGTCGTTGCAATGTTCGGCTGGGGTGTGATGCCGGAGAACCGCTCAGGGCTGCTCTTGGCAGCTTCCGGAATCCTCGCCGCCGCGAGCGGCGCCGCCCTCGGTCAGAGGAACGCCACTGTCCATCTGTTCGGCACTGCAGGGGCCGCGACGTGTGTCGCACCACTCGTCCATGCGACGTTGTCGTATCCGCGGGGCCGACTCGCCACCCGTGAGACGTTCGCGATCGTTGCGAGCGCCTACGTCTTCCTGTTTGCGCTGCTTCCACCCCTCGACCTCTTCGTCCTGTCCGAGAATCGTCTGGACTCCGTCGGCATGAACCCATCCGGGGCTCTGTCGAGTTGGGGCCGCTCGGCTGCCTCCGTAGTCGCCGCGGTGCTTCTCGCCTGGGTGATCTTGCTGCTGGCACGGAAGTGGCACAGCGCCGCCAGTCCCAGCCGGCGAATCCTCAAGCCGGCCCTGGCGGCGGCGGCCTTTGCTGCGTGCGCCGGCCTGGCCGCGGCCGTCGCCGTGCTGGCACAGCGGGGAAGCCCTCCCGGGTCGATCGAGGTCACGCTGCTGGGCGCGGCCCTCATGTCGCTTCCGGTCGGCTTCTTAGTCAGCTTCATCCGTGCGAGGATCGCGGCACCGAACATCGGCGAGTTCTTGATCGGTGTGACAAAACGATCTTCGGACGAGAATTCGCTCCGCGACCTGATGAGGCGCGCCCTCGACGATCCGGCGTTGGAGATCGGCTACTGGGCCCGGACAACGAGAGCCTTCGTCGACGGGAACGGACGACCGTTCCCGAACGATTGGCCCGCTTCCAGCCGCGTCGCAACGCTCATCGGTGGAAGCGGCGGGCCAGTGGCGGTGTTGCTTCACGAGCCGGCAGTCCTCGACGACGAGGGCCGTGTCGCCGCCGTCGCGGCCGTGGCGCGGGTCGCGCTGGAAAACGAGCGGCTTCACGCCGAGGTTCGGGCTCAACTCGAGCTCGCCCGCGAGTCTCGGGCGCGCATCGTCGAGGTGGCGGATAGCGAGCGTCGGCGAATCGAGCGCGACATCCACGATGGGGCCCAGCAACGCCTTGTCGCTCTCGCCGTGGCGATGAGCCTCGCCGAAGAACAGCTCGACCGGGACCAGCATCCTGCGGCGCGAGCGCTCCTCGAGCAGGCCGGCCGGCAAGCGCGGACCGCTCTCGCAGAGTTGCGCCAGCTGGCTCGGGGGATCCATCCGCCCCTGCTGACCGAGGCCGGCCTCGGACCAGCACTCCTGTCGCTCGCCGAGCGTATGCCTGTCGCCACACGGATCCTCGCCGCGCCCGCTCAACGCTTGTCGCCGAGCGTCGAGGCGACCGCCTACTTCCTGGTTGCGGAGGCGCTCAGCAATGTGGTGAAGCACGCGCGAGCATCGGCGGCCAGCGTGACAGCTAGGGACGACGGGGGCGAGATAATGGTGGTCGTCACGGACGACGGCAGCGGCGGGGCCAAGGTGGTCGGCGGCGGGGGATTGGAACGGGTCGAAGATCGGGTCGCGGCGCTCGGCGGATGTTTGGAGTTGCGGTCGCAGACGACCGGGACGCAAATCACAGCTCGAATTCCGTGCGCGTAGCGATCGCAGACGATTCAGCGCTTTTTCGCGAGGGGCTCACGCGGCTCCTGGAGGAGGCCGGCCATCACGTCGTCCGAGCCGTCGGGGACGCTGACGCGCTGCTCGATGTTGTTGATCGAGAATCGCCGGATGTCGTCGTGATCGACATCCGGATGCCGCCGACGCAGTCCGACGAAGGCCTCGTGGCGGCGGTCGCGATCCGCGAGCGCAACCCCGATGCCGGCGTGGTCGTGCTCTCCAACTACCTAGAGACCCATCACGCGGTGCAGTTACTCACGGCCAACTCGAGAAAGGTTGGCTACCTGCTGAAAGACCACGTGGCCGACGTGCAGGAGTTCCTCGATGCGCTTCGCCGTGTAGTCGACGGCGGCGTGGTCGTCGATCCTGACGTCATTGCCGAGCTCTTGGGCCGAAGCCGCGAGCCGGACCCGCTCGATGACCTCAGCGAGCGCGAACGGCAGGTGCTGGCCCTGATCGCCGAGGGACACTCGAATCGCGCGATCTGCGAAATCCTCGTTCTCAGCAAGCGAACCGTCGAGAGCCACGTTGCGTCGATCTTCAAGAAGCTCGACCTTCGCGAGAGCCCTGCTGGGGATCGCCGCGTGCTGGCCGTGCTCACGTACCTACGTACGTAGCAGCGGAGTCGACGTCGAAACTTATGGCCTGCTCGAACAGCAGGCCTCGATCTCAACTCATCCACGACTCGATATGCTCCCGCGGAGTCACCAAACTGGAGCGCCACGCTATGTCGATGGATCCGCCGCAGCGCTAGCTCGGCTTCCGTCATACATCATCAGCCTGAACGGACGACCGACGCTCTAGCAGGGTCCGGGCGGCGCTTGCCCGTTGCCCTGACGACTACAAGTGCGGGCTTCCTCGGGGCTAGGTTTTGGGGACAGGTTCGAGGCTTTTCAGGGCGGCTCAGGGTCCTTCGATGAAAGGGTGCTGAAAACGGAGAAACCGGCCGAATTGCAGGTAAAGCGCTCTACCAAGCGCTGTTCACAGATCACTTAGCAGCAGGGCGAAGCCTCCATGGTAAGCAGGGCGTCTGCCGTGGGCTGCCACCCGTTGCGAGAGGTCCCCTCCCTGCGAAGGAGGAGGTCGATCTCCTCAAAACGCCAAGTCCTGCGAACCCGAAGGCCCACAGGACTTGACCGCGCGACTCTGACATGTGCGAGCGTCCCCGTCAACCGGGTCAACGGGTGGAGCACGCGAGTCGCGCGCGCGGTTCAGATGCGGCCTGCGGCGGCGATGAGCGACACGCCCGGAATGTGGAGCCCTCCGCCGGGCGTCCGGTAACGGCGGGCTGCGTCAGCGGCGCGTGCGCGTAGCGCCTGTGCGGCAGGCTGCGGAAGTTGTGCGAGCTTCTGTGCCAGCGGACCCGCAAGCGCGCAGCTCCGCCCCCACCATTCGTCGACCGAGGCCGCCTCGTACGGCGTCGTCACCTCGTCGACGGAGACGGCTGACAGTCCGGCAGCCGCGAGCAGCGCGGCGAGCCGGTCGGCGTCGTCGAGCGAAAACGGGGGCGGGATCCCTGGTGGAGGCGTCGGCGCTCCGAGCTGCGCGCTGACGGTGTCGAAGACGATGCCGAGCCACGGGTTGCGCTCCCGCGGCCCCCAGACCGCAATCGCGACGCGACCGCCGGGTCGGAGCACGCGCCGAATCTCGTGGGCGGCGCGGGCGGGGTCCGGGACGAGCATCAGACCCTCGCGGCAAAGGACGACGTCGTAGCTTTCGTCCGCTTCCTCGATTCGCTCCAGGTCGAGCACTTTCGTGCTGACGTTTTCGACCCCGGACGCCTCGGCCCGCGCCGCGGCGATCGACGTCATCTCGGCGACGAGGTCGGAGATGACGACCTCACCGTCGGGCGCAACGCGTGGCGCCGCCGCCAGGCCGACGCTGCCCGGCCCGGACGCGAGCTCGAGCACTCGCTCCCCCGGCTGCGGAAGCGCCCGCTCGAGCATCTTCTCCGTGATCGGAGCACCCCGCTCGTCGACGTAACCGGCGTGCTTCTGCCACTCCCCCGCCACCGAAGCCCACATGCCGCGCAGGCGCGCGCGCAACTCGTCGCCGGCCGCGCCCGCTCGCCGTACCTCCGCGTCCGACTGCTGCTCGATCATGCTTCCCGCTTCCACCATGCGTCACCTCCCCCGCTTGTCGCTGCCGAATAGTGTTACTGAGCGAGTAATCAGAATACTGATAGAGTAATGAAACTATCGGTAGATTACTGAAATGGCCGAGAGTGTCAAGAGCAGGCGCCGCTACGACTCGCCACGGCGACGAGCACAGGCGGCCGCAACGCGGCGCGACATCCTCGAAGCTGCCCAGCGTCTGTTCGAGCAGCGCGGCTACGCCGCCACCACGATCGCCGCCATCGCCGCCGAGGCGAACGTCGCGCTCAAGACCGTCTACGTCAGCTTCGAGACGAAGAGCGGCGTCCTGCGCGCGCTCTGGAATCTCCGCCTGCGCGGCGACGAGGGCGATGCTCCTGTCAGCGAGCGACCCTGGTACCGCGAGGTGCTCGAGGAGCAAGACCCAGAACGCCAGCTGCGCCTCACCGCGCGCAACTCGCGCGAGGTGAAGCTCCGAGTCGGGGCGCTGTTCGAGGTCATCCGCGGCGGCGCCCTCGTCGACCCCGACATCGCCGCACTCTGGGACCGCATCCAGCGCGAGTTCCACTCCAACCAGCGCGCAATCGTCGAGAGCCTCGCGGAGAAGAACGCGCTCCGACCCGGCCTCTCCGTCGACCGCGCCGCCGACATCCTCTGGACGCTCAACCACCCCAACGTCTGGCAGCTCCTCGTCGACGAGCGCGGCTGGACGGCCGAGGAACACGAGCACTGGTGGAGCGAGATCGCCCGGGCACAACTACTCAAACCCCGCCAGCGGCAGAAGCGCAGCAGCGATGATTAACGAGCCGCGGTGGCAATCAACGGCAAATCGAATGAGCGCGGAAGGGGCGAAAGCAGGCCAAAACCGTGCCGTGGGTCGCCACCGGTTTACGGCGTCCAGCCGCCGGAGAGCGGCTCGCCAATGCGCAGGCCGAAACGCTCCAGGAGTTCCGGAACTGTCTCGGGCTGCATCTGGAGGCCGTAGCGCTCGTTGAGCTGCGCCAGGGCCTCCGGGTCCGCCTGGGTCACGCCGCCCATGTCCACGAGCTCTGCGAAGAAGAGCTCGAAGCCGGCCGGCGAGATGATTTCGAGGATCCGGCACGGCTCGTCGCCCGCGTTCCAGAACGTGTGCCACTGGTTGCGCGGCTTGAAGACGAGGTCGCCGGGCCCGGCCTCGACCACCTCGTCGCCAAGCAGCGCGCCCATCCGGCCCTGCAGGACGAAGCTGTACTCGTCCTCGCGCGTGTGCAGGTGCAGCGGCGCGGCGAGCGCGCGCGGCGACATCGGATGCTCGACGAGCGAGAAGCGCTCGGCGGCCTCGGAGCCGTCGATCATGAAGCGCACGCCGATGCTGCCGAGGAAACCCTCCTTGCCGTTGTTCGGAAGCAGAATCTTCACGCCCGCGGCTGTCGTCTCCATCGTTCGCTCCTTTTCATAAGACAGTAGTGTCGCGCCGAATATACGAAACTCGGGCGGATCTGTCAATATTCATAGGACTGGTATGTCCGATCAAAAGCGTCCCTACCGGATGAGGCGGCGTGCGGAGCTCGAGGAGGTGACGCGCCGGCGAATCACCGAGAGCGCGGTCGAACTGCACGAGGAGCTCGGGCCCGCGCGGACCTCGATCGCGGCGATCGCCGAGCGCGCAGGCGTGCGCCGGTCGACGGTCTACCGCCACTTTCCGAACGAGGACGCGCTCTTCGACGCCTGCTCGTCACACTGGCACGCCGCGAACCCGCCGCCCGAACCATCCGCCTGGGCCACGATCGAGGACCCCGCGGAGCGAACGGACAGCGCGCTTCGCGACCTGTACGCCTTCTACGGGGGCACCCAGGGGATGTACTCCAGCCTGCTCCGGGACGAGCCTCTCCTCCCCACGGTGCAGCGCCGGCTGCGCGACTTCTATCGCTACCTGGACACGATCGAGGACGCCCTCATGGCGGGCCGCGGGCTGCGCGGGCGCGCGGGGCGGCGCACACGCGCAGCTGTAGGCCACGCTCTGGCATTCACGACGTGGCGCTCGCTCACCCGCGAGCAGGGACTCGGCGACCCGGATGCCGTCGCCCTTATGTGCATGCTTGTCGAAAGTGCCGCGCGGCCGGCTAGCGCCTTGACGGCCTCTTCCGTAGGCGGATCACGGCGGTAAAGCGCGGGTTCGAGTCCCGTCGCTCCCGTCCGGGTTTCTGTTCGCGCCGGAGGAAGAGCTCGGAATCCTCAGCCGCTAGCGGTGCAGTGGTCGACGAACCGGCGCAGCCGGGTGGCGAAGCGGTCGGGCTTGACGAGGTGGACGAAGTGGCCGTCGCCTGCCCATTCCTCGAGTTGCACGTCCGGCAGCCGCTCGAAGCGCTCGCGCTCACCGTCGGTGATCGCCCGTCCGAACACACCCAGGCAGGGGACGTCGAGCTTGGCCATGATCGTGTCGATCCACGCTTGGAGCTCGGCCGGATCGCTGCGCAGCAGCATCTCCCAGTAGCCGACGACGACGTCCTGGTTCACCTCGTGCGCGGCGAGCACGAGCGAGCGCACCGGCTCGGGGATACGCTCGAGCCCGAGGCTGTTCTCGAACGTCGGCCACACCTGCGTGAAGCCGGGGCCGCGCAGCGCCGACTCGAGCCGGTGTGCCAGCTCCGCGAACGGGCGAACGTCGGGCCCGCTGTCGATCATGACGATGCCGCGCGCCGGGTACGCCGCTGCGTACACGCACGCGAGGCCGGCCATCATCGAGTGCCCGACGACGACGGGTCGCTCGACTCGCAGGAAGGAGAGCAGGTCGTGAACCTGAACGGCGACGTCGTCGAGCGACGCGGGCGCACCGCCGCTCTCGCCGTGCGCGGGCAGGTCGATCGCGATGCTCCGCACGGAGCCGCCGAGGCGATCGATGATCGGCCGCCAGGTGCGGCGGTCGAACGTCAGCCCGTGGAGGAAGACGACGGGCGTTCCCGTTCCCTCGACCTCGTATGCAAGCAGCGTCGCCTGACCTGTCGCGGTGCCCATCGCCAACCTCCAGCTCGTTTTGCAACATCGTACCGTAACGGTGTTGCGTTACCCTGTCAAGGATGGGCCGTCCCAGGGAGCACGACGAGCAAACGGCGAGCGCACTCCTCGTCGCCGCCGAACGCACGATCCACGAGCACGGGATCGGCGCCCTCTCGCTGCGCGAGCTCGCGCGCGGCGCCGGCACGACAACCCGCGCCGTCTACAGCTTGTTCGGCTCAAAAGACGGGCTACTCGGTGCGCTGGGCGCACGCGCCTTCGAGCTGCTGCAGGCGGGGCTCGAGGCCCTGCCGACGAGCGACGATCCGCGCGACGATCTCGTCGAGGCCGGGCTCATGTTCAGGCGCTTCGCCCTCGGACATTCCGCTCTGTTCTCGATCGGCATCCAAGTGACCGAGCCGAGCTTATGGCCGCGGTTTCGCGCCGCTGCGTCGGAGGCGCTCGCCGCGCTCCATCGCCGGGTGGAACCGCTTGCCGACGCCGGCCTGCTTGGCGGCCGCAGCGTTCCCGACGCCGCGATGCAATTCCACGCGCTGTGCGAAGGCCTCGCAGCACTCGAGCTCCGCCGCGGTTCGCTCGCGACCGATCCCGAGCAGTTCTGGCGCGACGCCCTTCACGCCCTCATCACCGGCTTCGGCGACTCCACCCCGCGAAAACGACGCCGTACAACCCACCTCGCCACACCCTAGCCTCGACGTTCCTGTCGTCGTTCGGCGTTGGCCAGACGGACCTCGACCGCGCGGTGTGCAAATCCACGGATGGACCCCCGTCGCTCCCGCTCTTTACACCTCGCTTCTGCCAGGAATGCCGGTGGCGCGCCGGAAGGCCGCTGGGAAGGCTCTCCGGTAGGACCCGTTCCACCTGTACGCATTTCGGTCTCGAACGATCCGCGCGAGTCGGTATTGCTCGGCGTCGGCGAGCAGCGTCTGCTGCCGCTCGCGGGCGATCTCGTGAATCCAGAAGTGAATCATGCTCTGTGCCTCCTCTCTTGCATACGTCTGCAGAGGAGTCGGAGCTATATCGGCGGTCTCGACAGTTCGATGATGATTTTCGTGCGATGTCGAGAACGCATCGCCTGCTTCGACCTCATCGTGAGAGATACGGAACGAGGGAAAGGAGCGACGCGTGAAGTACATCGCACTGATCCACAACAATCCGGCAGCGTGGCAGGCGTTGTCGCAGTCCCAACGCGACCAGCACAACCGTGACGCCGACGCCTTCCTGGAGATGGTGACCGAGTCCGGCGAGCTCGTCGGCGGAGCCGTCGTGCTCGCCCATCCGACGAATGCCAAGACAGTGCGGGTGCGGAATGGCGTGCCTGCGATCACCGACGGGCCGTTCGCGGAGGGCAAGGAGCACCTGGCCGGGTACTACGTGCTCGAGTGCGAGGGCATCGAGCGGGCGACCGAGATCGTCACGCACGATCCGTCGGCGCGGTACTTCGCCGTCGAGGTGCGCCCGATCATGCACATGGGAGGGTCGGATCTTTGAGGGGCAACGCCGAGGTCGAGGACCTGCTGCGCGGGCTCGCGCCGCAGGTCCTCGGCGTGCTCGTTCGCCGGTACGGCAGGTTCGACGTATGCGAGGACGCGGTGCAGGAGGCGCTGCTCGCCGCCGCCGTACAATGGCCCAAGCAGGGCACCCCTGAGAATCCGCGCGGCTGGCTGATCACCGTCGCGTCACGACGGGTAGCTGACGAGCTACGGAGCGATCACGCACGTCGGCGCCGCGAAGAGGCCGCCGCCGCACAGATGCCGCCGGACGAGCTCGTCGCGCCCGCTCCCGGCGACGAGCACCTTCCGGAAGAGGACGACACGCTCACCGTGTTCTTTCTCTGCGCCCACCCGGCGCTCTCGCCGGCTTCCCAGGTCGCGCTCACACTGCGCGCGGTTGGCGGTTTCTCGACGGCGGAGATCGCGCGGGCGTTCCTCGTCCCGGAGTCGACGATCGCCCAGCGCATCAGCCGGGGCAAGCAGCGCATCAAGGCGAGCGGCATCCCGTCCGGTCTGCCCGCAGAGCCCGAGCGAGCCGATCGGCTGCGCGTCGTCCTGCAGGTTCTGTACCTGATCTTCAACGAGGGCTACACAGCGACCTCCGGTCGGGACCTGCAACGCGGAGACCTGACCGCGGAGGCCATCCGCCTTACCCGGGAGCTCCAGCGACTCCTACCGGAGGACGGCGAAGTAGCCGGCTTACTCGCGCTGATGCTGTTGACGGAGGCACGACGGGCGGCGCGGACCCGGCCCGACGGCAGCCTGGTCCCGCTCGTAGAGCAAGACCGAAGCCGCTGGAACCAAGAGCTCATCCAGGAAGGCCTCGCGCTCGTCAGCGACGCCCTCTCCCGTACGGTGCTTGGGCCATACCAGATCCAGGCGGCGATCGCCGCAGTCCACGCCGAAGCGGCGCGCGCAGAGGACACGGATTGGCCTCAGATCCTCGCGCTCTACGAGCTCCTGGAACGGATCTCGCCGAACCCGATGGTCACCCTCAACCGGGCGGTCGCGGTCGCGATGGTGCAAGGCCCTCAGGCGGGACTCGAGCTACTCGAGACACTCGACGACGACAAGAGGATCGCGGAGCACCACCGCCTGCACGCGATCCGCGCGCACCTCCTGGAGATGACAGGCGACCGCACCGGCGCCCGGCACAGCTATCAGACCGCCGCACGCCGGACCCTGAGTCTCCCCGAGCAGCGTTACCTCGAAGCCCGCGCGGCCCGCCTTAGCGGATCTCGACCTCGTGAGGTGTAAATCCACGGATCGACCCCCGTCAGTCCCGCGACTCGGCAGCAATCCGAGCAGGTTCACCGATCGTCGGCGAGTCGCCCAAGGATGTCTTAGCCGGTCTGCGATCGACGATCAGCAGGACTTCCTGCGCCGACCGGGTCAGCGCCGGTAGCCCTTCAGCTGACGCTTCTCCCTCAAGGCGATCCCGCCGAGCGCGGCACAAATGAAGTCACTTTCATGCCGAGCGGAGTATGGAGCCTTACCTGTAGTGAGACCGCGGCGCACGGGCGCCTCTGGCGGATGAGTGTCTTTCAACCCAGTGGCTTCACCTCTTGCACGGAGTGAGGGGCCAGCCTCCGGCGCGCGGGGCGCCCAGCCTTACCTAGGTGC
>WNGF01004338.1_pt1 | contig 18638 bp, 16 predicted proteins | sample 5400641 | NCBI WGS metagenome assembly WNGF01 (sample SAMN13153371, study PRJNA577476) | soil metagenome | isolation source: 80 cm soil or saprolite under grassland replicate 2 | place: USA:California | collected 2016-06-15
TCGATCTCGCGGTCCGGATGGGCCTCAATTCGGGCGAGGTCGTCGTCGGCCGAATCGGCGACGACCTGCGCATGGACTACACCGCCCAAGGTCACGTCGTCGGGCTCGCGGCCCGGGTGCAGCAGCTGGCCCCGCCAGGCGGCGTCAGCGTGACCGAGCAGACCGCGCGGCTGGCATCGGGCTTCTTCGACTTCCTCGATCGCGGGGAGCAGAGCCTCAAGGGCGCGAGCGTCCCCGTGCGGGTGTTCGACCTGCGGGGCCTCGGTCCGATCCGGAGCCGGCTCGAGCGCTCGCGCGCCCGGGGCTTCTCTCGCTTCGTCGGCCGCGAGCGCGAACTCACCCTGCTCGAGCGGGCCCTGCGCGAGGCGCAGTCCGGCCGACCGAAGGTCGTCCTGATCACCGCGGAAGCAGGCGCGGGGAAGAGCCGCCTGTGTCACGAGTTCGTCGAGCGCACCCGGGGCCTGGCCCTCCACTATGCGCGCGCGCTCTCCCATGGCCGCATGCTCCCTTTCCACGCGATCGTCCAGCTCGCGCGCGGTCTTTTTGGCGTCGACGAACGCGCGTCGGCGGCGGTCGCCCGAGGCGCCGTGGAGCGCGGCCTGGCGAGCGCGCATGCCGTCGACCCGATCGCCCTGGCCTTCTGGCTCGAGCTCCTCGGGACGCCCGATCCCGCGCTGCCGCCTTCGGAGCTGGAGCCCGAGATGCGCCGCGCGCGCCTCTTCCAGTCACTTCGCGATCTGATTCACGCTCGCGCTCGACGCGAGCTCACGCTGCTCTGGATCGAGGACCTGCACTGGCTCGACCCTGCCAGCGAGGCAGCCCTGGAGATGCTGACCGGGGCGCTCCTGGCGCCGGAGGTGTCCGACCGCAGGGTGCTGCTGCTCGCGACCGCGCGTCCAGAGTATCTGCCCCCGTGGCCCGCAGCGGTCGAGCGTCTCTCGCTGATGCCCCTCGCTCCCCAAGACCTCGGGACGTTAGTCGACGACTGGCTCGGACCTGACCCGGCGCTTGGTCCGCTCCGCACCCGGATCGAGGCGCGCGCTCGCGGCAATCCTCTCTTCATCGAGGAGATCGTGTGCTCGCTCGTCGAACACGGCGCCCTGCGCGGCGAACGCGGCGCGTACGCGCCGGCCGCCCCGGTCGAAGAGATCGCCCTGCCCGAGACCGTTCAGGCCGTCCTCGCCTCGCGCATCGATCGCCTCGCGCAGCGCGACAAGGACGTGCTCCAGGCCGCGGCCGTGGTCGGACGAGACGTGCCGACGGCGCTGCTGCGCGTCGTGGTCGATCTCCCCGAACCCGAGCTCGCCGCGTCCCTCGAGCGGCTCGCGACGGCCGAGCTCCTCAGTCCCGCCGGACCTTCTGGGGAGCGTGCCTTCCGCCATCCCCTCACGCACGAAGTAGCCTACCGCACACAGCTGCTGGATCGCCGGCGCAGAACACACGCAGGCGTCGCGCAGGCCCTGCTCGCGATCCACGGATCCGCGGCCCCCGCGCACGCCGCGCTCCTCGCCCATCACTTCGAGGAGGCCGGCGAGCATCTCGAGGCCGCGCGCTGGCACGAGCACGCCGGCCGGCGCGGCGCACGCAGCGATCCCGCGGATGGAGTGAGGCACTGCCGCAGGGTCACGAAGCTCCTCGCCGACCTTCCGGAGTCGCGCGAGACCCTGATGCTCGAGCTCACGTCGCGCATCGCGCTGCTCGAGATCGGCCGCATCGCAGGCATCGAAGAGCGTGAGTCAGAGGTCCTCTTCGAAGAGGCACGAGCGGTCGTCGAGCGACTGGGGGATCGGGGGGCCTACGCGTTCTTGCTCACGTCCTATGGACGCCTCTGCGGCCTCGCGGGCGACGTGGCCCAATACCTCGCGTGTGCGGAGCGGGCCGCGGAGCTCGCCGAGGAATCCGACGACGACGCGTTCGCGTTCGAGATGCTGACAGTGCTGGCGCACGCGCAGCTCGGGGTCGGCCGCCTCCATCCCGCGCGGGCGAGCGCCGAGCGCGCCCTGGCCGGCCTCGCGCGGAACGCCGAGCTGCGGGAAGCGCTCGGGCGTTCCACCGCCCCTGCTTTTTGCCGCATCTGGTGGGCCCTGGCGAGCGCCTACCTCGGGCAACTGGCCGAGGCTCAGGCCGCCTTGGAAGCGCTCCTCGCCGACGAGAAGGAGGGCGGACTCGAAGCTCTGTACGGGACGCACGGATTCCTGTGTGAGGTGCTGCGGCTGCGGGGCGATCTCCCCGGCGCGCTCGCGCGTGGCCGCCGTGCTGTCGAGGTGGCGGGAGAGCGGGGAAGTCCGTTCTCCCAGGTCGAGGCCGCGGCGTTTCTCGGCGCCGCCGAGCTCGCGGCCGGCGATGTCGCCACCGCCATGAGGGCGCTGGAGGCCGCCCTCGGGGTCGCGCGCGCGAGGCGCACCGCCCTGTGGTACGAGCCGCGCATCCTGGCAACGCTCGCGGATGCGAGGCGAGCCGCCGGTGATCGCTCCGGAGCCCACGCTCTCCTCGCCGAAGCGCGAGAGTCCGTCGAACGGGGACGAGGCTGGCGACTCAGCGCGTGCGACGTCGGGCTGGCGCGGGTTCGCCTCCTTGCCTCAGAGCCCGTGCCGGACCGCACCGCGGTCGAGAGCGCGCTCGCGTCTGTGGACGCCCTCGCGGCCGAGCTGGCCGCCGATCCCTATCGGCGGCTGGCGGAGCTCGAGCGTGCGCGCCTCGCTCGAATGGTCTCCGTCACGCCGCGCTAGGCTGGATCGTCTTCGGGGAGAGAACGTGATCGGCAAGAGCCGGCGCGCGCCCGGGCCCGAGAATGCGGCCCCGGTCATCCGGCCCCGTCGAATCGAAAGAGTTACAGCGAGATGAGCCCGCGCCGGACCCCGAGCGTGACGGCCTCCGTGCGGCTCGCGGCCCCAAGCTTGGCTAGGATTGAAGCCACGTGAAACTTCACCGTGTAGCCCGAAATCCCGAGATGGGCGGCAATGGCCGGATTGCTCATGCCCTCCGCCATCATCTCGAGGATCTCCAGCTCCCGGGGTGTCAGTGGGAGCTCTCCGATCGCTCCCGATGGTCCCGACACCGTCGCCGGAGCCGGAGGAACCCTCAACGCGTCTGGGTGCAGCACGACGAGCCCGGCGGCGGCGGCGGCCATGGCCGCTCCGAGCTCCCCCGCCGTCGCGTCACCGCGCAGGACGGCGCGGACGCCAGCTCGACGCGCCTGGGCTGACCATGCTTCGTGCGGCTCGGAAGCGAGAAGGACTACGGGCGGGATACGGGAGAGGCCACTGAGCGTCTCGAGGATCGCCGTGACGCGCCGGAGCGACATAGCCAAGACCACGATCGCCGGATCGTGATCGTCGACGCGCTCCGCGAAGTCGGCCGGGGCCCCCACCACCACGCGCCACCTGGCGTCGCCACGTAGCATCGCCTCGATCCTCGCGGCCATCAGCTCACTGCTCGCGACCACGAGAACCGTCATCGCGGACTCCTCGCCAGCGTTCCGAGATCCCTCGCGAGCGTCGTGCGCCGAAGAGAGTCGCCGGATGCCGGTCACGTCCCCTCCACGCCCGCCGCGCGCGCGAATTGGGTCACCTCGCTCATCGGGATCGCCAGCGCCAGGGCGCCGACGATCATGGCATTCAGCCCGATCACTCGCCCCGATGCATCGGCGAGAGGCCCCCCTGAGCTGCCGGGCGCCAGCCTGAGGTCGGCCTGAATCCAGCGGCGTCCACCGGGCACGATCGGACCCGTCGCGTGGACGATGCCCGCCGTCAGCGCGCCTCGGACCCCGAATGGGTGGCCGATGGCAACCACAACCGATCCGACCTTGGGCGCTCCCGTATCGGCGACGGTGACCGTCGGAATCCCTGTGCCGGCAAGGCGGAGCAGCGCGAGATCGGCGTCCGGGTCGCGCGCGACGAGCCGGCCTTCGAGGCGACGGCCATCGACCAGGCGCACCGCCGTACGTGACCGCCGGGCGACGTGGGCATTCGTGACCACGCAGCCCCGAGGCCATAGCACCCCGGATCCGAACGACTCACCACCATCACTCACCTCGACCGTGACCCAGCGGAGGGACGCCGCAAGACTCGCGAAATCTATCATCGTGCGTCAGGAGCGGCGCGGTCGCTCGCCAACATGGATCTGCAGGTCTCGCGGCTCACCACCACGAATCACCGACGCGATCATACTCTCGCCCACCCGGTCGGGTCGCAACACGCTCTTGAGATCCGCGGGTTCCATGATGCTGGTGCCCCCGAGCGACACGATGAGGTCGCCGATCAACAGGCCGGCGCCAGAGGCCGGGCTACCCGGCTGTACGTCGACGACGATGACCGCCGTCTCCTGATCGAGATTGCACTGCCGGCGGAGCCCTTCGGGCAGGCGCACTTGCTGTGTGCCCACACCCAGGTAGGCCCGCGGGATGCGCCCGCGGCGCACCAGCTCGTCGAGCACGCGGTTCACCGCGGTAGCGGGGATGGTGAGCTGCGAGTGCCGAGAGGCACCTGAGGTGTTGACACCCACGACCCGCCCCTGTACGTCGACGAGCGGCCCGCCCGAAAACCCAGGATAGAGCGTCAGGTCGAGGGAGAGTAGCTCGCCGGAGGCACTCCGTGCGCCCCCTCCGGTGCCCATCGCGCTCACAACGCCCCAGCTCGCACGGGGGCCAGGCCCAATCGCGAGCACGATGTGTCCAACACGGACCGCATTCGAGTCGCCAACGTCAGCCACCGGGACATCGGGAGCGTCGACCTTCAGAATGGCAATGTCGATGGCAGGGTCGCGGCCGGCCACTGTCGCGGTCACGACCCGCCCGTCGGGGCGGGTGACCGTGAGCTCCTCGTCCACGTGCACCGTGTGGTCCGCGGTGACAATCAGACCGGGCCGCCAGTGCACGCCCGCCGAGCCCAGCCGTGGCCGCGCATTGATGCCAAACACCGCCCGACCAGCGTGCTCTACAGCGGCGGCCAGTTCGTTCGAAAGAGTCCGCAGTCCGTCCATTGAGTCCTCCTCCCCTGGGTATGAGATCTGCCACCGTCAGCATGGAGACAGAGGACCTTGATTGGAATCGCCCAAATGGGGGGGTACGGGGGAGGGAGTGACCGCGCCCCATCATGCTGTCGTGTGTCCCTCCGACCACTGGCATCACCGAACCGGAGGGTGACGATGATCCTCGTAAGACCATTTTCACGAAGGCCCAAGACATGCAAAGTGCTTCGCGGCGAACGCTACTTGACACGGCCTCTGTTCCGGAAGATCGTCGCACGCATTGAGCGGCTCGCGGGGCGGCCGACGTGATCGGCCGGCCGGCCCCTGTCGGGGAGCAAGCCTGGCGACGCGGATGTCCCCGTCACCGACCACGAAGGCCAGATTGGGGTCGTGAGGCGTCACGTAGTTCGCTCAGTGGCACGAGGGGGAAGCGAACATGGCTCACATCGGAAATCCCGGTTGAGTCTCCTTCCAGCGTAGCCGGAGGCACATGATGAGCAGGCGGTTCGATTTGGTCGTAATTGGTTCCGGGCCGGCCGGGGAAAAAGGGGCGGCTCAGGCTGCGTACTTCGGAAAGAGGGTTGCACTGATCGAGCGGTCTGACTACCTCGGCGGAGCCGGAATCAACACGGGGACCGTGCCTTCCAAGACTCTGCGTGAGACAGCGTTGTATTTCTCCGGACTGCGGCAACGCGGCCTGTACGGCATCGACTATTCCCTCAAGGAACGCCTCACCATTGCGGATCTCATGCGCCGCCAGCAGGACGTGGTGGAGATGGAACGGGCCATCGTACGAACCAACATGGAGCGGCACAACGTCGAACTCTTCCGCGGAGTGGCGCGGCTCGGGGATGCGCACACGGTCTCCTTCCTGAAACCCGACGGAACCGAGGGCGAGGTGACCGGTGACATCATCCTGATCGCCACCGGATCATCGCCCTTTCGCCCCGCCGGCATTCCATTCGACAACCAGAGAATCTACGACTCCGATTCCATTCTGCGCATGAAGATGATCCCGAAAACCATGGTCGTGATCGGCGGCGGAGTCATCGGATGCGAATACGCCTGCACGTTCTCGGCGCTGGGCGTTCAGGTGACGCTGGTGGAAAGCTCCAACCGGATCCTGCGATTCGTGGATTCTGAGATCGCCGCTCGCCTGCGGAAGAGGCTGGAGCTCCTGGGGTTGCGGTTTGTGTTCAACGATCGCCTGCAGCGTGCCGAGGTCCTCGCGGACCGAGCGCGTCTCGAATTGAGGAGTGGTGAAATCCTCGACTGCGAGATTGCCTTGATAGCGGCCGGGCGGCAGAGCAACGTCCAGGGAATGGGGCTGGAAGAGACAGGCATGGCGCTGGGCGAGCGGGGGCTGATCCTGGTGAATGAGAAATATCAAACAACGGTGTCCAACATCTATGCCGCCGGTGACGTGATCGGGTTCCCCGCCCTGTCCTCCGTGTCGATGGAGCAGGCGCGCGTGGCGATGGTTCACGCGTTCAACCTCGTCTATAAGGAGAGCATCTCTTCAGTCCTGCCCCTGGCCATCTACACGATCCCGGAGATCTCCCTCGCGGGATGGACCGAAGACGCCTGCCGCGAGCAAAACATTCCGTATGTGGTCGGCCGGTCCTATTTTGACAAGAGCCCGCGGGGGCAAATCATTGGGGACACCAGCGGGATGCTGAAGCTCGTCTTCTCTCCGTCGGACAAGAAATTGCTGGGCGTCCACCTCATCGGAGAGATGTCATCGGAGCTCGTGCACATCGGCTCGCAGATCATCGCGGCGGGCGGGACCATCGATGTCTTCATCGACAGCGTGTACAATTACCCGACTCTTTCGGATTCGTACAAGTACGCAGCATATGACGGGCTGGGAAACCTGCGAACCTGGCGAGCCTAGGAGTCGTAGCCTGGGAACCGCAGGAGTTTGCCTCACCAAGGGGCAGATCCCGTTGGGCCACCACGGTGATTTCGTGGTGAGTGTCGCCCGGAATTTAGTTCCCTTTGGGGGAGGCGGCCTGAATCCAGCTCAGCAGCCGGGCATGGCGCGGTGCGACACTTGGAGTGTCCCTCTCGAGATGGTGGGTGTAGCGTTTCCTTGTCGGGCATCCACGCAGGAGTGCGTGGCCCCAGCTCCAAAGAGTGCCCAAAACGTTCGTTCCCGGAAGGAGGTCCCGCATGAGCAAGATGGATCCGGGCCGCAAGGGGATCGCGGAGTCCGTCAAAGACAAGATGGTCGGCTCGATCAAGGGCACCGGTGAGATCGTGAACGCCGTCGTCGACACCGTCAGCGGCACACTGGTGACCACCATAAAGGACACCGGCGCCGTGGGCACCGCGTTGACGTCGACCATATCCGACGTCCTCCGCGGCGCCATCATGGGCACGGCCCAGGTCGGCGGCGACGTCGGCGCCGCCGCCAAGGGAGGCGTGGTCGGTGTTCTCAAGGGCACGAGGGAGGTCGGCGCCGAGACGATCGACACCGTCAGCGTCAGCGCTCGTAGCCTCGTCAAGAGTGCGGCCGAGGTCGGCGGCGATGTCGGCACTGTTGCGAGGAACGCCGTCGAGGGAGCCGTCACTGGCGCCAAGCAGGTTGGCCTCAATGTCGAGGACGCCGCCTCGGCGGCCGCCAGCGGGGCCATCAAAGGGGCGGGGGAGATCAGCCAGCAAGCCGTCCAGCAGGTCCGCAATGCAATGACCGGCGTCATCGCGGGCGTCAAGGTGGTCCTGAAGGAGCCCTTCAAGTAGCGTCGACAGCGCCCCGCCCGCAAGGCGAGCGCCAATCCCCTCCACGGGGCAGGGGCCGCGGGCAGCATTTGAACTGACCCGCGGCCCCTCGCGTTTTTTTTCCTTATGGAGCAGACGGTCAGGCTCGGCGCGCGCAGCAGAGGCGATCGCGGGCGCGAAAGGTTACGCCCTAGCGCATCATCCGTACAACCGCCCGGCGGTTCTGTATCCAGCACGTCTCCAGCGGCTCCTGGCAGACGGGTCGCCGCCCAGCGTACGTAACGATGGTGATGCGATCATCATCGACGCCCTGGGCCGTGAGATAATCCCGGACCGAATTGGCTCTCCGCTCAGCGAGCGCCTCGTTCGGCCGGGTCTCTCCCCGCTGATCCGAATACCCCTCGATGAGGACGCGCGCGTATCCATTCGTTGCGAGCCACGTGGCGGCCTTATCGAGGTCGCGCTGCGCTGCCGGGCTGAGCTCGGCTCGACTCGTGTCGAAGTAGGCGACGATGACCTCAAAGCTCGGCGGCGCCGCGATTGGCCCTCCCGTCCGCGCGCCTGCCACCGACCGCAACCGCCGCATCAGGTCGGCGTAGGATGAGGTACGCAAAATGCGCGCGAACTGTGCCCGGTAATTCTCGACCAGGCTGATGCCGTCGATTACGACATCGCGAACGAGCCACCCCTTGCCCAGTTTGGTCATGAGGTAGTCCAACTGAATGTCGTCGCCGTACCTCGCTGGGACTTCCGTGCGGACGACCGCATGACCCTCCGCGGTGATGTCCTCACCAACAATGCGGATCGCAGGCGGCCGATCCCCCGGCAGTCGGCTCTGAACGATCTCGAGGTAAGCGTGCTCGACGACACCCGTAAACATCTGGCTGAACTCCTCACGCTCTGCCCCTGTGCGCCGGTCCCACTCGGCTCCCAAGACTTGGCGGGCGGCCCCGCGCCCGTCAAACAGCGCGCGAGTGAGGTGGCGCACATCGTCCCGGGCCTGCTTCGAATTGGTCGCCACGCTCAGGATGGCTGCCACGTGTCCGAAGAAGTCTTCAAGCTCGCCGCGAGGCGAGGTCTCAGCGCTGGACAGGCTCGAGATCAGAATCACCGCGAGCATAGTCGCGACGGCGAGACTGAAGCTCCTACCTCTTGGCCTTCGTGCCGAGCCGTTTTCTAACTCTTGCGCCCGTGACCACTGGATCGCTCGTGTAATCCTTACGGAAGCACACGCTCTTGAACCGGGATTGGGGATCGGGCTCATCGTATCCATCGTCCGCTCCCTTCAGTTCTATCGCTCGATCAGGTTCCGTTGCCCCGACGGTCGCTCGAAGGCCAAGGCTATGCTCAATGACGCTGCATGTCAGACTGGGAGCGCTCGTTACCCTTTCTGATTATAACGCTCCACCCATATGCCCGCGCGACCGCCGGACTGATCTCAGAACACACCGCATAACATAAGATGTGATGAAGCGGCTGGCACCCATCTGGAACCCGGCCCGTACGTCATGTCTCGCCTCCTGTTTCTGCATGAACGGAGCGCCGATCCCGGATGGGTCATGCCGACGCGCTTCTCTTGCAGTGGACGCGGGCCGACCATAGCTTGCGGCGAACGGAGTGACAAGGAGCAGCCACGGCAATATGGTGGCTGACGGCGGAACTGGTCGATCAGGCCCGGCCCATACGACATCAGGCCACCGGTCACCGCGTTCTCCCGCCGCACGAAGACTGAGGCCCCAGCGAGTCTCGCAGGCAGTCGCCGCGCTGGTATTCCACCGAGCCCGCGAGCCCCGCTGCGATGCCTTCAACGATCTCCGCCCTCGATCCTGCACGGCCCCTCGCCCGTGAACTCGCCACCGGTCGACGGCGCGCGGCTCGCGCTGCCGCGCGTGCGCGACTTCGGCAATGGCGGTGGATCAACATGCAGTAATCGCGACGATCCGGCGCATTGGGTCGCACGTCGATCTCGCCCGTCGCCGTCGCTGACCGGGCGCTACGTCGCCGTCAACGACCGCGTGACAAGTTCAGAATAGGCCCGCGACCCTCCGCCCGCCGTTTGGGCATTCTTCTCCGCCTCACGTCGAGCACAAGATTGAGATCCGGGGCGCCGATGCCCCACCCGGGGAGGGCAGGCCACACTCCGTGTGAGCCCACAGCACTCCAAGTGCCAAGTTTGTTTAGCGTATTTCCGCGGCACCAAAGTTGCTACCTCTCTTGTCCGAGGCAGCGGTTCAGTCGGTCAACGCTCGACGCGGGGCTGAGCCCCGGAAGAGGGAGGTCCCGATGAGTACAATCCAGGACACTCACGAGATGCGTGAGGCTTCCACCGCCTCGCTCGTGGCGGTTGTCGCGATCATGATCGCCAGCGCGCTCGCCTTCACGCTGCTGACAGCACCGTTAGCGAAGCTGCTTGGGTCGGGCGGGGGGGCGTTGCCCGCCGCGATTCACGGCCTCATGGCCTTCCTCTATCTCTTCGTGGGGACCATCGGGCTCTACCTGGGGTGGCGATTGATGATCGGGCACATCCGGGCCTTCGCCGACCTGCAGCTCCTGGCCGTGGTGGCCGCGACGTTCTCTTTCCTCGCCATCTGCTTCGGCAACTGGCTGTACATCTACTACCGGGCGCCGGTGCCGGACAGCCCGCGGTCATACTTCGTCAAGAGTATTCCCGAGGTACACCAGATCTTCTTCGAGTTCAAGGAGTTTGGGGCGCTGTTCACGCTGCCGCTGGCGGTATGCGCGGCCTTCCTTCTCTGGCGGTACGGGACGCAGACGCTGGAGCGGCCCTGGCTGCGCTATAGCGTGGCGGTGCTGATGGGACTGGCTTTCTTCTACCTCGTGGTGGCCTTCGGTCTGGGCGCCGCGGTCACGAAGCTGCGGCCCGCTTGAGCGGGAGGAGGACGAACATGAGTCCCACGACGATGACCCCGAAGGCGGACGAGCGGAAGCTAGAGGTGACGTGGACGCCGTCGACCCGGGAGCGCATCCCGGGAGGCATTGCAGTCGCGGCGCTGATGGCCGCCATGGTGGGGATGCTGACCTTGGCGGTGGTAAATGTGTTCACCGCCGCCTTCCCAGCCTTCAACACCTGGGTCCACAACGTCGGCAAGCTCTGGATGCCGGGCGCGCAGGGCATCGGGCCATACTCGGGTAAAGAGACGCTCGCGCTGATCGGTTGGCTCGGGAGCTGGGCGATCCTGCACTTCGCACTGCGGGGGCGGGATCTCGAGATTTCCCGTTGGTTCATCGTCTTTCTGGTCGGCGTGGGGATCGCGACCACGCTGATCTGGCCGCCGGTCTTCCAGTACCTCGCCGGCCACAAGTAGCCACGGCCCGGCGGGAACTCGGTTCGCGGGTCCCGGAGGTCGGCGGCCCGCGAGAAGGAGACCCCGGCTCGTCATTCCCGAGCCGCGCGGGAGGAGAAGCTGGGCGGCCGCAGCCTACGGCCGCCCAGCCGGTACAGCGCTCCTTGATTAACACCTCTCGTTTACCCAGGAAGGGCCCAGGGCCCAACCAGTTCGGCAGCGGGGAGCCGGTCAAGCTTCCCCCCGGGATCTCGGTATTTGCATCCATGACCGAGTCGTCCCTTCCCGTGTGCAGGGATTTCGTACTGAGCAGAAAGAAGGGAGAAGAGTCTCTCGTGGACCGTATCTGTCCGAATCGACGAAGGAGAGCCCGAAAGACCCCTCAAAGCACCTCCGATGATCATTGAGCATCGCCGCGAGAGTACGACTCTCCTGTGGCACAACTCATGCTGAGTTTGAGGCACTGAGCCGAGGGAACGGAGGACTTATCGGCGTAGCAGAGCCTCGCAGGCCTCATTGCGGCCTGACGGGGTCGAGTCATCGGTGGGCATCGAAGCAACGCCCGATTTGGTGAAGCCATTCGGCGCTCTTCCGCTCGATCAGGGGGAGGCTAAAGCCATGAGCGACAATCTGGAGATGGATGGACCAAAGCGCATTCCGAAGGACGAGTGCGTACGAGACGTCATGACGCCCTTACCGAGAGCTCTGGAGAGGTCGGCCTCCGTGATGGACGCGGCCGAGATCATGCGGGACAACGATATCGGTGACGTGGTGGTGTTAGAGGGTCGCCACTTGTACGGTATCCTGACCGACCGCGACATCGTGGTGCGGGTGCTGGCGGAGAGAAGAGACCCTGCCAGCATCACGGTTGGCCAAGTGTGCAGTCGCGAGCTCACGACGATTCTCCCGACGGCAAGCGTTGGCGATGCCGTGCGCCTCTTTCGAGAAAAGGCGATTCGCCGCCTTCCTGTCGTGGAGGAGGGAGAGGTGCTAGGTATCGTCTCCATGGGCGATATTGCCGTGGCACGCGACCGCAGATCGGCCTTGGCCGATGTCAGCGCCGCGCCCCCCAATACATAGAGGCCTGTTCGCTGCGAAATGGCCATCTCGCTGAACGACACGAGCGGTCCTGGGGCCGGGTGATGACGCCGGCGGCGACGGACGAGGCCATCGGGTAGGACTTCGCCTCAAGCCCAGCTCGTCCGCCGACGCTCTTTGTGAAGCGAATTGGCTCGTCGAGCGCTTCTCGGCCGAGGTCACGGACCCGGCCCTCTCTTGGCGCGTCGACGGCCCCGTCGGAATCCGGTGTCTTCCCATCCCCGGGGCGGCACGACGCTAGCCGGGCCAGCGGCCGGCAGACGAATACCCGGCTTGTTGACGATCTGCACGGTACTTGCCTGGGGCCCCTTGTCGCCCTCGGACTCCTCGAAGCGGACCTCGGTGCCCACGGCCAGTCGCTCGAAGTCGTCATGCAGCACGCTATGGCGATGGAAGTAGACCTCGCGTCCATCCGGAGTCTTCAGGAAGCCATATCCCTCCTGCGGGAAGAGCCGGACGACCAGCGCCCGCGGCTCCGGCCGCAGCTTAGCGTCTCCGCGCTGCTGCTGGATCATCGACTGCAGCTGCCTGCGGGCGGCCTTGAAGGCCCCGATCACGATGCTGCGCAGGTCTTCGTGCATGTCGCTGTCGAGGGGCTCGCGAGTCACCACCACCGGGCGGCGTGAGGCGGCCGTGATGAAGAGCCGCACACGGTGGGCGTTGCCCTGTCGCTGGAAGCGCTGAGGCCGCTCAATGGCGACGCGGCAGCCGACGATCTTCGGAGCATAGCGCTCGAGCTTGAGCGTCTCGCGCCGCACGACGCCCTCGATCGCCTCGCTCCGAGGTAGGTTCCGGAAGGTCAGCTCGATGGGTCGGTCCATGATCGGGCCCTCACGATAACTCCGGGTCTTGCGAACTCGTTGATCCTCGAGTCATGCCTGAGCCACCGCTTCCCCGTGCCGAGAGCGGCTCAGCTTCTCAGCCACCACCACCCTTCCGGAGCCGGTGTTCGACCTCCTCGGTGGATTCGACCCCGCGCGGCTGCCTCGCCCAGCGATCCTGGATTGGTTCATTGGTCGCGGCGCGCTGCAAGGCAAGCCCGCCGATGAGCCGCATCGCCGATCTGGTGACCGGACCGCGGCGAAACGAGGCCAATAGGAGAATGGTGCCGAGTGCTCCAACCAGCCCGCGGACACTTGGGGCCCAGCTCTGCTGCATCAACTGGAAGCGCGGACCCCGACGACGAGGCGGCAATGGCGGCTCGACACCAGGAAGATCTTCGGGGCGCTTGTAGAGGGCCAGGCGATTCTCGACCTCGGCCACCCCTCGCACCGCGCGAACATGTCGGATCAATGCCGGCGCCTCGTCCGCGGGAACGGCGCCTTCCAGGATCGCGGTGGCACCGTGGGCGTGCACCTTGACGAGGCGGGGGAAGCGCAGGAGCCGCCCGATCGAGGATCGAATGCGCTGCTCGAGCACCTCGTCGGGCGGCTGATCAGGGGCCATTCGGGCACGGAGAGTTGCCCACACGCCCCGTCCTCGATTTCGTGCGTCGCGCCACGTCGACACCGTGGCGTCATGGAGCCGCCGCTTCGTGGACACGAGTTGATCGCGCGCCGTGGCGCGGCGGCGAGAGCCCGAGGCGGGATCGAGCGCATACATGAGGCCCGCGCCGACGACGGCGCCGGCAAGGGAGGCGAACTTCTGCATACCTGTCTCCTTTCGAGATCCTGCTAGATGGCGTGAGTCATGACGTGGTCGCTGGCGTTGCCACCTCCGTTAGCACCAGCACCTCGGTTGTCGACCACGCTGAATGGAGCGATGTCGAACTCATGCGGGGTATCGGGAGCAAGGATCGTGCCTCAGTTGACACCCCAAGTAGGGTGGCCCGCTCCGGGAAAAGGCTCGCCTCGTCCGCACGGCGCCGCGTCGCTCTGACAGACTCCAGTACTTCTGACAGAGTAGCTTTTGACACGGTAGCTTTGGCGCGATAATCCCGTCGCTGACACACTCCCATACGTTGAATGACGTATGGATGCATTGGATATGTGTGGCAGCGTGTTTGTTATGGCGTCCTGATCTGTTTCAGCGGGAGGCAGCCAACCCACGCACCTTTTCACACCTGTTCCCTCGGATCAGGAAGTTTTCCTCGCTGCTTCGATGAGCAAGCGAGGTGCCGGAGTGACGTCTCATGCCTACTCCACCACGGCAAGATAAGCGTCAGCACCCCCGTACCCGCGTGGCCTGGCCCGTTGTCGTCAACGTCGAGACGAGCCGATACCTATCGATGTCCGTGGACATCAGCACGCATGGTGCGAAAGTCAGGACCAAGGCCCGGTTGAAGTCCGGGACCACGGTGCAGCTGGAGCTGGTTCCCCCCGAAGGGCCTCCGCTCCGTGTCGGGGCACTGGTGTGGCGGATCGATTCCGATGGGCTGGCCCTTCTGTTCAGCCACGATATTCAGCATCGACTCATCCGCGTGACCTAGTAGCTTCCGATCGGGGGTGCACATGATGGGCGGGATGATTGCGCTCGTGAAGGTCGGCTAGTGCGGGGCGTGGAACAGATTCCGTGGCTCTACGAGATCCTCTGCTCGCTCTACGAGTGGAGCGGACTCGCAGCATGGCGGCACTGGCTGGTGGCCGGCGCCCGCGGACGGGTGCTCGACGTCGGGTCCGGGACAGGGAGGAACCTGCCGCTGCTGCCGCACGACGCCAGGGCTGTCGCCCTCGACCCGTCGCTGGATGCCCTGAAGCGTGCGCGACGTCGCGCGCCGGCCGTGCCAGTCGTCGGTGGCAGCGCCGAAGCCCTCCCGTTCCGAGACGGCAGCTTCGACACAGTGTTGAGCGGCCTTGTGTTCTGCAGCGTCGTCGAGCCGGCTCGCGGGCTCGCGGAGGTGAGGCGAGTGCTCCGGGCGGACGGCCAGCTACGCATGCTCGAGCACGTCCGTTCGCGGGTGCCGTGGCGCGCGCGATTCCAGGACTTGATCCAGCCGCTCTGGACCTGGGTGGCCGGGGGATGCCATCCCAACCGCGACACGGAAGCGGCCGTCGAGCGGGCGGGCTTCCGCATCGAATTCGAGGGCCGGCGCGCCAAGGGCGCCTATCGCCGTTTTGCGGCCCGCATCGGGGGCACTCCAGGTGATGCTATTTCCGGAGCTGTTTGATGAGCAAGAGGATGGTCAAGACCATGATGACGATCAACAGGATCCAGAAGAGCGCCATGAAGACCATCATCGAGCCGCCCATCATGGGCATCGGGCCGCCCATCATCGATCCTCTCTCCGGCTGTGCCGCCGCCGGGCGCAGGAGCAGGATCAGTACCAGCCCGACGTTGGTTACCACGACAAGAAGTGTCTGCATCACGGACCTGAGGACACAGCTCCGCACGTGTGGATGTGACAGCCATTGGGGCATCGCGTTCCTCCGAAGGCGTCGGCCATTCGTCTCGGGTACCACGAGTTATCATTAGTATACTCAGTGTATCGATGAGTGAGGCGGAGACGCCGGATATCATCAGCCCTGCCACTCCGACACCATGTTGGTACCCGGCACCGCTCTCTGCGAGAAGGCAATCCTGCTCCGCAGCAGGGCGCACGGTCAAGAGGCGATCACCCTCAGCTGCGCGGCTACGGACAGTGGCCCTCCCCCGTCGCCATTTTTCGAGTCAGACCTTCGCTCGGAGCCGTGATCGTCGGCCCGTACAACTGCCACACGAAGGCAGACGTACGCTGAGAATTATGGGCGCTCGCCGTCATACTGGCGTGGAGCCGCCGTAGGTCGGCGTCCGTATCGACGTCGAACCACTGCGGCAGGACGTGGACGGACAGACCTCGGGCGCGGGCCTTGTCAAGCGTCATGGCGAACACGGCATCGGTGCTCCACGGAATCTCTTCAAAGAGCGCAGGGTGAGGGGATCGCAGCCCGACGAGGTAGTACCCGCCGTCCTCGCACGGCCCGAGCACGACGTCGCACGTCGGGCGAGATAGGACCGTCGCTGCTTCGGCCAGGTAGGCAATCGGAAGCGTCGGGCTATCGCTATCCACCGCGATTGCGCCAGCATGGCCGCACTCCAGCAACTCGGTCAGGATGTTCGACAGCCTCTCGCCCAGATCCGCCCCACGCTGAGGCACGATTCGCAGGCTCGGCGGCGCCAGCGCGCGCATGAGCGTCTCCGCCTCGGGCGGCGTGAAGGCGACGACGCCCGTGATATCGGGGAGGGCCGCCACGGCGTCGAGGCGATCGAGGAGGAAGCATCGATAGAGCTCCGTCGCCCGCTCTGCGCCGAGTGACTCGTGCAGCCGGGACTTGACCACCGTCGTGCCCGGCACTTTCGTCATCACCGCGACGGCCGGCGGGAGGCTCGACATCCGGGCTACAGGCTCCATTTCACCCCACAGCCGCGGCACGGCTCCGGTGGCACGACCGTCTGGAGGTCGCGCCTGAAGGCGCGATAGCGCTCGCCCCACCAGATTTCTTCCAGCGATTGCTTATACAGGTTCCCGAGGATGATGCCATCGTAGTCGCTCGTGATCCACGGCGCGATGCAACACGGGAGAACGTTGCCGTGCACGGTCACGTAGGCGAGGCTCCAGGGACGCCGGCAGGCGCTCCACGGCTGGTCCGCCCGGGATGCGGACAGGCTCACCTCCGGCTCCGTGGCGCCGGATGCCGAGAAGCCGACCCCGACGGCCCGCGCGGCGGCCTCCGCGGCGCGGATCATCTCCGTCTCCCGCGCCTCGAGCTTGCCGTACAGCGACTGGTCCTCGGTCGCGATCCCGAGGCCGTTGTACACCAGCCGCTGGAGATGGAGCGAGGACGCCCCGGTGCGGATGGCCAGCGGCACCAGGCCCGGGATTTCGTCGATGTTCTCCCTCAAAGCCGTGAGCCAGAGCGACACGAGGGGGCGCGGTGTCGCGAGCTCACCCTTGAGGGCGGCCAAGCGTTCCAGGTTCTCCACGACCTTGTCGAAGGCGTCCACCCCCCGGATACGGGCATATGTGTCTCGGCTGCTCGCGTCCAGCGACACGCGCAGCTCGTCGAGGCCCGAGTCGACGAGGGAGCGGCCCATCTTCGGCGAGAGTGTGATCGCGTTCGAGTTGAACAGCACGGTCGCGCCGCGCGCCTTCAGATGGCTGATCATGCGCGGCAGCTCCCGATTCAGCAGCGGCTCGCCTATCCCATGGAGGAGCACGCGCTCGAGGACAGGGAACTGGTCCACGATCGTACGGAAGTGGCTCCACCCCAGGTCCTTCTGTGGCTCTCGCCCACCGAAGGTCAGGATGCAGGTCTCACAGAGCGAGTTGCACCGGCTCGTCGTCTCGATGTAGAGCGATCGCGGCAGCGGCGGCCGAAGGGTCAGGGGCAGGGATGTCATGCCGCGCGACGCTCCCACCGGAGCGCGGGGTATCGTCTGATCAACCAGCAGAGGGCGCCCACGGCCAGCGGGGCGAACTCCACGATGCGGGCCCATGGCGGCACCCCCCACGGCTGCTGGAGAAAGAAGGCGTAGGCGAACATCACGCTCCCCGTGAACGCGAGCCACGGAGCCGACGGCGCCACCGCGAGGAAGGGCACGAGCCAGACGGCGTACCACGGAAAGATGTTCGGGCTCAGCAGCGTCAAACCGCCAATGAGGAGCACGGCGCGGGCCGATAGCGTCGCGTCCCGTCGGGTCACGCTCACGAAGACGATCCAGATGCCCGCCACGGCCAGGGTCAGCGCGGGCACATCCAGTACGGAGCGCAAGAGGCCCGGGTTGAAGTACTCCTCTGAGACGTAGCGAGGCAACGATCCCACGACCGGCGTGCCGGCGATCAAGGCTGGCACGTAGCCCGAGACCGCCACTACGAGGAAAACCGAGCAGGCCGCGGGCCACCCCGCTATCGGCAGCAGGGGCAAGAGAGCGGCCGGGTAGAGCTTGACGAGGGTACCCAGCCCCAACAGTACGCCCGCCGTGACGTACCGGGCACGAAGCGCCGCCCACGCGGCCCCGGCGACCGCCGGAATGATAAGCGCGTCCAGGTGTCCCATGCCCCACACCTCGAACAGCACGAGCGGATTCCAGGCGTAGATCACCAGCTGTGACACCGGCCGGCCGCTCGCGCGCAGCAGCCCGACGACTGCGGCCAGGCAGATCAGCTCGGCGAGCCCCACCGCGGCCTTCATCGCAAGCACGCTGTCAGGCCGGAGGCGATAGACGGCCTGAAAGAACGCCTGCGCGCCGGGCGGGTAGATAGTGCGCCACGTCGGGTGGTTCAGCCTCGGAAACACCTCGCCGTCGCGGAGCGGTTCCAGCTCGGTCGCCGAAGGCGCGTAGAGGTACGGGCTGATTCCGGCATGCGCAACGCGCGCGTCCCACACGTACCGGTAGGCATCGGTGGAGAGGGTTGGCAAAGCGGGCACGAGCACGAGGCGCGCCGCCACCGCGACGACGACGATGACAAACATCGGGCGCGGCCCGTGGAAGGCGGCGAGGCTCCAGATTCCTGCCGCGTAGCAGGCAAAGGCGACGATCACCAGCGTCAGGAAGAGCCTCGGCGCGTGGACCAGATCGGGGATCCGGGCGGTGATCGCGCACGACATGACGAGGCCGGCCCCGGCAGCG
>WNGF01015628.1_pt1 | contig 18638 bp, 19 predicted proteins | sample 5400641 | NCBI WGS metagenome assembly WNGF01 (sample SAMN13153371, study PRJNA577476) | soil metagenome | isolation source: 80 cm soil or saprolite under grassland replicate 2 | place: USA:California | collected 2016-06-15
CGGTGTGTCGTAGCTCGAAGCGGCGACGGTGAACGTGCTTCCGCCGCTGACGGACAATCGCGATGCAAAAACATTTGTGGGTGGCGGCGCGAGCAGGTTGTTCCCCGGCGCCAGACTGATGGCGCTGTAGGACACATCCAACAAATTGGGCGCGTAGAGCGTGCTGTTAAATCCCCAGCCGATGCCGCCGCTGGTGAAGCTGCGCAACTGCGGCAAGTCGAGTCGATTGCCCGTGCCGATGTAGAGTACCGTGCCATTGGCGGAGGTCAGCGCGGGCAAGGTGTAGAGCGGCACTTGCACGTTGAGGATCATTTGCCTGACGATCTGCTGCAGATTAGGCAAGCGCACGGTTCCGCCGTTGCTGACGGTCATGTTGATCCAATCGTCGCCTTCCTCAGGTCCGATTATGGTCTGGACACTCGAGAAATCAACGACCCCGCCATTTTTGGCCGTGAAATAATAGTTGTAACCGCTGTAAGCCCCGTAGCGCACCCGCAGCGAGGTCATCGAGGAGCAATCCAATAGCGAGCCCGCGCCATCGGCCGAGAAAAGCGTGGGCGACCAGCGCCAGTCGGCAGGCGTGTCATAGCTGAGGGCATCGATTCTTCCGGTGGCGCCCCCGATTGCGGAAATGCGCGAGGCATAAACATCGGTTAACAGTCCGTATTGAAAATCCCGGCCGGGAGCGAAAGAAATGTCGCTATTGCGATAAGCGGAGAGGTTCGTCGCGATCACGGAGGCATTCGTCCCCAGACTGACCGCAACCGCGTCCAGGGTGAGCAGTTGCGGCGCCACAACCGATCCATTGCTGCCGACGCTGATGGCGCCTGAAGATAAGGCGAGCAATGCAGGAAGGGAAAACAGGCTGTTGGCGCCGGCGATAAAACTGCCCGTGGCCGTTCTCAGGACAGGCAATTCATAAAATGGTCGGCTGCTGTTGAAACGCACCTGGCCGGTCGTTCGTCCCAGATTATCCAGCAGGATGTCTCCAGTGGCATCCATGTTGAACTCGAGCCAATCGTCCTGGCTCCCGCCCGTGACCTGAGTCAGGTTTGACAAATCAATCACCCCGTTGCTGCGCGCCATAACCGAATAAGTCCACGAGCCGTTGTCGCCGTAGCTCACGGCGAAAGAAGTGAGGTTCGGCAAATCAATGCGCGAGCCGTTGCCGTTGCAGTTCAGGAGAGTGAAGCTGCCGTTGTAATAGGGCCACGTGTAAGTGCTGGCTGCGACTCCAATCCGGCCCCCGCTCGTCGCGATAAGGTACGGCGTGCCGCTGAAGGCCGTTTGAATCGAAGTGGCCGAGAAAGCGCTGCCGGAACCATTCGCGGCAACTCCGCCGCGGAGAATCGTCGGCCCGGTTACAACGAGCCCGCCTCCGCCGTTGGCAGTTAAAAGCGAGGAGTTGCCGAGGCTGAAGGCGTCAATCGTTCCGGCACTGCTGCTGTCATACACCAGACTGCTGCTGTCGGGAACGATGACCGTGAAATTGGTGCCCCCGCCATTAAGCGGCACGATCTGCGGGTTCCAGTTGGTCGCACCGAGCCAGGATCGTCCGCTGTTCCCGCCCGCCCAATTGACGCTGACGTTCTGGGCGAAAACTGTTAGTGGCAGGATTCCGCTCAACAAAAACAACGCCAGACGGCGGCGGAGTGCCGGGTAAAATCGTGGGTTCATAGGATGTTTCCTTTGGTTTCCTGGTTCAAAACCCTTTGGGCGCCAATTCTGAATGTCAGTCAACGGCTGGCTCCCATCATGCAGAATCGGCTTGAACGGGCCCCACACTGCGTTCCGGACCTCCGACCGTAATTCGATTAAGCCTCACATCGGTTGATGATTGAAACCTCCCTGGTGAATTCCCGTATGCCCTCCGTTCGTCCCGCCCGACAAAGAACATTCATTACGGCAAGTTAGTCACAATTAGTCACAGCCTCATACGCTCATAGGGCGTCGCAGTCAATGTTAAATACGACGCAGGTGGACACGCTTCAGGTTTCATGGGCGGAACTTTTTCAGTCGCTCAGTCGGATTTGGGAGGGGATGACTTCAAACCCGCCAGCGCTCCCAAAATGGTCTTTTGCACCGCCGGATTGAAAAGATTTCCCAGGTGCCCGCCCTGCTCGAAAACCGTCAATCGTTCCGGGGCAACCGTGGCGTGGAGCCAGGCCAGGTCCTCATCCGCCAGGAGAAAATCGTTTTGATTGACGATAACGCGGATATTGGGGTTGGCGCGCAGACCAGCGTCATACGTCCGTAAATCACCCGCTTTGTCCAGCGCTTCCGCCGTCGGCGAGGCAAGGCCCCGGGCTTGATAATACGGAATCGCAAACTTCTCAAAATAATCCTGGTAGGAATATTGAAGAATTTCCTGATACACGGAGGCGCGCCTCAAATTCCGAATCGGGTGTTGCAGGACTCCCTGATTATTTCGCCGCTGACTGCCGAAAATAATATCCCGCAGTATGAGTCGGAAGGTCAGTCCGATGAGAAACCTGGACTCGATGGCGCTGAAGGGCAGCGAGGTTTGCGGCGTGAGTGTGCTCTTGCTCAGGGCGGCCACCTTCAAAAAGGTGTTTTCAATGTTGTCGGTTCGTTCCGCGCCCGGCCAGTCCAGGGGCGCCCGGTAAAACTCGTCCAGCTTGGAAACCCCATGGAGCAATCGGACCGGGCTGTTGATGGCAACGTAACGGTCAAATCTAATCAACGGCCCGCCTTCGCCGAGGCTTCGGCGGACAGGCAACTGATTCGTCGGTTCGGTGGCCGCGACGAACAAAGAATGGAGTGCCCCCATGGAATAACCCATCAGCGCTTTGTCACCCAACCGATCCGAATACAACCCGTGCAGGTGGCGATCGATTTCCGTCAACGCGACGTGCACATCGTGACCGTCCACCGGCAGATAAGCCGGCATCGCCGCGGTCGAAGCGTGTTCCATGAACTCGGAGTTGAACGCGCTGCTGACGCACACGGCGGAGAAGCCGTTTTTGTAAACCAACTCGGCCAGCGCCAGGGAGGGTTGGGCCAGCCGATGAGAGCCCAGGCCGGGAACGATATAAACCACGGGCGCTGTTCCCGGTTGCAACCAAAACGTGAACTTTAATTTCCGTCCCGTTGCCGGAATCAATACGGACCGGGTTCTGCCGTGGCCTGGGAATTCAGGGTCTTTAAAGGTGAAGAAGACCGATTCGAGAGTCTCCAGCGAGGCTTCGTCCTGTTTTCCCTTCACCTGGAAATCCGCCACCCGGTTCTTTCTCGCGAACGTCCAGGCATACTGAACCTCGGAATACGGGTCCATTTCGGCCTGACTGAAGCGCACATATTCGCCCACGTTGTCGGTCAGATCGTTATACATGACCGCGTAGTTGAAATAAGTGTAGGGGCCGAGGTAGGTCAGCGGATCGTTCGCGACGAATTCGTAGGGAGCGATATAGAGCAGGGGATTGGCGGCCGTGTCGGCGGCCAGGCCGAGGGTATCCCGTTCATTGCTCGGTCCAAAAATCGGCAGCATCAAAAAGCAGCCGGGCTTCCAGCCCCACTGGCCGAAAGTCTGGCCAAAATCCGCGTCTGATTTCGGAATCTTCCATTTGCCCGCCACATCAAAGAACCCGGCCACCCCGACGGTGGTGTTACAAACAAACCGGTAGGATTCATCGCGGGCTCCGCTCCACTTTCCCTGGAGCAGATTGTTGATCAATCGTCCCGGGTAAGTGAGGTTCCTGCCAAAATTTCCGATTCCTGTTCGGACCGGTTTCACGACGACAAACCGATAAACTCTGCTGGTCGGCTTGATGACGCCGCTCATAAGCCCCTGGTTGAAGGCCCACATCGCCCGATTCAACGGTTCGATGGGGTCGGGGACGGATTTGGGCAGGACAATGGATTCCGCTGCCGGCGGCCTCGTGAAGCCAACAGCAGGCCCCTGCCCGGCGGCGAATGGCGAGAGGCACAACGACAGGGCCACCAGCGCCGAACTTCGAATTCTCCGGCCCGGCTGGATTTTCAAGTCGCTCGCCTTTCTGGCCTTGAGGCGAAAATCTTTTGGGCTTGAGCGTCCAACGCAACCTGCGCGTCGTGTCCTTGCCGGCAACCTGGTTTCAAATTGATGCAGCAAACCTTCGTGGCCATCTCGATGTGACGATGCCGGATATTGATCGTCTTGACTACTCCTTCATTCGGGCATTTCCAGGAATCCGATTGAAATCGCGGCGGCGGACGCAATCATGCGTTGTGGAAAAAGCGAACCGGATCACACTCGACCCAGGCAATTTCCCCGCCTTCATGCGCTACGGTTTCCGCAGCAGTCTCAAGGCGGACTACTGCGTTCACAACCTCGGCTTTCGTTGCGCCAAGGATTTATGAAACTGCGTTGCTCAATTCTTTTCGCAGCGCTCGCCGCCACGAGTCTGGCCGGATGCGCGACGCATTCGCCCGGCCGAGCGGCCAAACCGTTATGTTGCGCTAGGGCGGACGCGCCGGCTGCATTCACCGACAAATCGCTCTACCAACTCGACTCGGTGTGGACGACCGATGAGAGCAGGCAAGTCAAATTGAGCGAACTGAGCGGACGCCCGCAGGTCGTCGCGATGTTTTTCGCAAACTGCCAATTCGCCTGCCCGATCATCGTGAACGCTATGAAACGCATCGAAGCCGCGCTGCCGGCGGAACTGCGCGCGCGCGTCGGCTTCGCGCTCGTTTCTTTCGACAGCAAGCGCGACACGCCGGCCGCGCTGGCCGACTACCGCCGCGCGCGCAAATTGCCGGCGGAACGATGGACGCTGTTGCGCGGGAGGCCGGACGACGTGCTTGAGTTGGCGGCGTTGCTTGGCATCAAATATAAAGAAGACGCGCGCGGCCAGTTCGCGCACTCGAACCTCATCACGGTCCTGAATGCGCAAGGCGAGATTGTCCGCCAACAGATCGGTTTGAACCAGGACATTCAGGAGATGGTCAGTCTCATTCAACAACTCGCAGCCAAATAGTCGTCCCGAGGAGGAATACAATCTCAAGCCGTTCTTTTACACCCGCCCGACCAGTCTCGCGGCAACGCAGCTTTGGCGCCGTCAGTCCAGCCGGACGCACGATTCCATTTCGCGAATCGTGAACGACACGTGATCCACCTGGAGTTCGAGGTGTCGCACGCGGTCTTCCTCGATGAAGAGCATTTCCTCCTGCAATTGAAGTTTGCCACGCAACCGGATTCCTCCGACCAACCATACCTCAACTTCGCGATTGAGCGGGAGATTGAGCCGGCGGGCCAGTTCGACGGCGGCCAGCTTGCGCCCCGCCAGCCAGCGCGAGTAACCCTCGCCCGCGGCCTCAGTGTCAAAATCGAATTCGCCTTGCATTGTCGCATTGGCAAACCGGGTTCTGACAAACACTGGCTTCCAGACGATAATACCGGCCAGGAAGCTCGTTGCGCTCAATGAGCAACGAGCCTTTGGCTTCTCGGAGTGATGGCAAAGTCGATGGCACGGAAACGAATGTATCTCCTCGCGCGGCGTCAGCAAGGAATCTTCTCGCGCCGGAGCCTCTGACGCTCTATTAAGGTGGAGCTTTTTCAGCGCGTGCTGAGTGAAAATCCGAACCATGTAATTACGACCAGAGAGCAGGCTCACCAAATCTGAGAGACGCCCGCGCTCGAATTCGGAGGTAAAGGCGACCCGCAGCACATATCTCCCGGGCTTCCAGCCCTTTTGAATCCGTGTTCATCGGTGTTTATCTGCGGTTGAAATTCTTTGCGACTCCGCGTCTTTGGGTTGAAACGAATCAGCGTTTATCAGCGGTTGAGCAATGTTCGGCGTGGCTTCAAATCGTTACCAGATTCAAACTCATCGCCGCCGCCACCTTCTTCTGTCTTCTGTCGCGCGTCGGTGCTGATGAATTCGCTCGCGGCCAAAACTTTTGCGGCCGCGCAGTGCAGAATGTCCAACGAGCGGCAGCCCACCGCGCCGGTGTGCTGTTCGGCCAGCTTCACGGCTTCGCGAAAAATGTTGGGCCAGTCGCCGCCCGCCGACGCCAGCGCGCCGGACTTTAAATCCGCCTCCACCAGAGCTCGCGCGGCGGTCACTTGTTGCGGGGTTGCGTTTTTGAAGAAGACTTTGAGTTGAAGCGCATTCACAATCTCCAGTTCGTGGAGCGGCGTATAGCAGACCGGTTTGCCTTGAATGTGCGCGATGACTTGGGCGCTGTCCGCTTCCGGGTAGTAGAGTTTGACGAAGCAGCCCATGTCCAGATAGATCACGGTTCGCCTCCGCGTCCCTCCGCGACCAGGGCGCTAAGCGGTTTGCCCGATGGTTGCTCGCCCCAGATGGATTTGGCGCGCGACAGAAAATCGGGCTGTCGTGCCGGAACGACTTTGGCGATGACCTTCTCTTTTTCCGTGAGTTCCACCTCCTCGCCTGCGGCGACCCATTCAAGGATTTGCGCCCATTTCTGCGGCACTTGCTGAACGCTGGCGGTTTTCATGCCGCTAACATGCCGTGTTTGTGTCGCTCGGGCAAGACGGCAATCGGTGATTTCGCACCGGCCACGACACGGTTGACCACCATCGACGTAGAGAAAGCCGATGGCAGCACCGCGCTGGGCCACCCGTTCTTGAGCCAGAGCGCGACCAAACCCGGCGGCTCGTCCGTGCGCCGCCAAGCGAGCCAGTTTGCGCCGTAGCGTCTTGACTTCAGGAGCCCTCGGTTCAAATCTCACCAACTTTGCCATACCCGCCGAGTGATGGTCGCGCAGATGTCCATAGACCTTCATGGCCAGTGCTCCGTCATCGTTGTCCCCCAGCCAGCGGGGAACTGTCGGGGTATCCACGCCGCCTTCAATGCAGTTTCAGACAAGATGATTTTCTTCACGTCACGGGACCCGTGCGAGCGCCTTTCCTTGCGAGGTTGGTGTTGTGTTCTCTTGCTTCGGGAGTGAAAAGGTCACGCGTTGCGCCATTTGCGCGCTGTGCTGGTCACGGAGATGTCCGTACACTTTCATCGCCAGTGCTCCGCCGTCGCTCTGCCCAAGCCATCGGCTCACGGTCGGGATGTCCACACCCGATTCAATGCAGCGTGTCGCGAATAAATGCCGCAAGTCGTGGTGGGTGATTCGCGGGATTTCCAATAACCGGCACGCTCTCGTTAGCGATTTCTCGCACTCGCCAACCGCGCAGACCAAATCCTGCGGTCGGTGATCCTTCTTTGCCAGTCTGTCCAAGAGGCTTCGCATGTCGGGAATTATCGGCACGTTCCGCGTTGCCGCGGCGTTGTTCGTTTTCCTTGTCGTCGCGTTGTGGACGACGATAACCCCCCGTTCAAAGTTCACGTCTGACCATCGAACTTGGCGCGCTTCGGAAATTCGGCAACCGGAAAAGGCGAGAAAGCGTACAAAGTCCGCGCAATTATGCGCCTGTCCCGCGCCGCTCGTGTCGATCTTCTCAAGCATCTGCTCGAACTGTTGAGGCTCGGGAAGATTCAACTCGGTCGGTTTCACGCCGAGTCGCTTGACGTCCTTGGTCGGGTCGTCAATGCCGACGATTCCGGCGCGCTTGAGGATGCCTCGCAGCGTGCCAAGCGTGTTGTTGAAATATTGCGCGTCCAGGTCCTTGGCAAGCCGCCCGGCCCACTCCTTGCATTCCGCTTCGTTGATCCGATTCAGCCTGAGGTCGTCGAGTCCGGGCCAGGTGTTCAGCAACTTCCTTATACAGTAACGCCGGTAACGCTTCATGCTCTCGGACAGGGCGTGATCGTTCTCCAGGTCTTGCTCGTAGAGTTTGCGGGCTTCAGCGAAGGTTGCCGGCGCACCAATTTGGCGTTTCTTGCGGAGCTTCTCTTTGACGTAGTCGGGAAGCTTTTGCTTGGCGACAGAATAGACGGTGGTTTCCAGGCTTTCGCGATAAATCTTGCCGTCAACTGTCACCCTGCCGTAAAAAGTACCCGTGCTGACGTATTGCAGCAGCAGGTTTGGGACTTTCGGAAACGAACTCCACTTGCCGTCCTTCGACAAGTGGAGGTGGCGAATGTCTTTTGACGTATTGGCGACCGCCTTTGTGGTCGGAGTCCGTGTTTTTATCGTCACGAACTTGCCATATACAAATCCGATATACAACGTCAAACTGCCACATCTGTAATACGTTTATTACTAGTGAATTGCCTCGGTAGCTCAATTGGTAGAGCAGTTGACTCTTAATCAATTGGTTTGGGGTTCGAGTCCCCACCGGGGCACCACCCCACAAAGCACTTGCGACGACAACAAGCCGCCGCAAAGCCCGCAGTAGTATCAAAAGTAGTAACAGGGGCGTTTTGATTTAACCGTTTCGCCGGTCTTCCCGCACCCGTGGCGCGAAGCGTCGTCTGGCGTCAGTCTCCCGCAGCGGTTGCCGTTGGCGTCGGCTCACTGCCTTCGCTCTGTTCAGGCGCAATGTCGCGCCGAGTTTCGGAGAACAACTCAGCCCGCGATCTGAAATGAGGACTCCCCCTTTTCGCGGGGACTGTGGGGGCGGTGCCGGGGCAATGGGGGACGAATACGTTTGGCGTTCCGTCCAAGCATCTCCAGCTTAAATCGAGGCTGTTTTTACGAGTACGTAACACCCCGAGCCAATCACCCTTGCAATATGCCAGCTTATATCCCACCTTTTGCGACGTATGCCTCAGGCGCGTGGACTCATCCAAGCCTATCAGATCAGGGACTTTGCTGCATCGGAGGCTCTTGCCCTTCGGGAAGCTGAAGTCAAGGACAACCAGGAGAGATTTGCGCGTGCGCGTGCGCTGCGAGACCTGACATCCGTTTGGAGCGATGCCTGTGACCGCATCCGCATCCTGCGCGGCCGCCCGTTGCCCGGCTCCCTGCGGCCCGAGCACAAGAGCAAGCGAGCGGCGCCGCGCGTGGAAGGTCCGCTGCGTCGAGCGAGCAAGCCAGCGTCGGTGCCGCCGGCGTCTGACACTCCTGCCTGAACCGTCTCTCACCTCCGCAGCGCATTCGATCAGGAGTCTCCTTTTCTGTCTGACCGCCACGCTGCTGACCACCGGGGGGGACCGGGTTCGACGTGGGGTTGATTATGGCCGCCATTGCCGCATTGTTCAAGGCTTCGGATTCCTGCCAGGAGCGAATCCGAATTTTGCGCAACAAACCGCTGCCCGGCTCACTACGCCCAGAGCGCAAGTCCACGCGCGCACGTAAACCTCGACCACTGCCAGAACCCCGGCCCGCAGTAGCGCCGATCTCCGAAGTCCGAGTGCCGCGGTGAGTCGAATCGTTGAGGTCACGCAGGAACAACGGTTCGTGCGATCCCATTTTCCGCAATGCAACCGCGCTGCAAAAGGACGGCTTATAGACGGCGGAAAACCGGCAAACGACAGGCGCCGGTCTGACAAAGCCTTGTAAGGGCGACACTCTTAAGGTTATGTGCGCAATCGGCGTTGACAGCCCCATTCTCAAATAAACAAGGAACGGCGGGTGCTCTATAAGCGCAAAATAGCGGCAGTGTCGCCGTCGTGCCTGTTTTGGGGACACTCCGGGCCGAATTCAAAGACCATGAAGAAGCACCAAAAGTCACGCCGCCTGCGGTTCGCCGCCTTCGGCAGTGTGGTTCTGCGACTTTGCCTCATTTTCGTCCCGTTTGGCGCGAGCTTGCGCGTATGCCGGACCTGAACGCAGAGGAATTCTCCGAGGCGGTCGCCAAAGGCGTCGGCGACCTGGAACGCGGCGTGACCGACTATTCCAAATGGTCGCGCCTCATGGTGTACCAATTTGGCGAGCCGATTCGCCCGAACTTGGAGCGTATTTGGGGAGCTGCCCAAGACGAGTGGCACAGACGCCTGGCGGCCTCGCCGTTTTTTCCTACGGTCGGCCCGCATGAGCCAACGCCGGAGAAAGAAAGTCCTAACCGCGTTCGGAAGACGCCGAAGCCGGCGCTGTTGCGTGTGTCTGTTTGGATCGCGGCAATCCTTCTTACTGGCGTGTGGCTTTGGTGGGGCGAGAGGGCGGCGCAGAAAGGCCCCACAGAAGCTCCGACGGGCGTCAATCCCGCGATGTTGGAGCCGATCGAGCAGAATGATGTATTTGATTTGCTTGCCAACGCCGAAAAGGGCGACGCCGAGGCGCAGACCAAGCTCGGTAAAGACTACTATTGGGAGAAAAATTACACCGAAGCGGTCAAGTGGTTTCGTAAAGCGGCTGACCAAGGCGATGCCGAGGCGCAATGCAATCTTGCCGTATGTTACGCTCTTGGCCAAGGCGTCTCGCAAGATCACGCGGAGGCGGCCAAGTGGTACCGCAGAGCTGCCGAGCAAGGGGTCGCATTGGCGCAATACCAACTCGCTCTATGTTGCTATCAAGGCCAGGGTGTTCCCAAGAATGATTTGGAAGCCTTCAAGTGGCTATCGAAAGCCGCCGAGGCAGGCGTGCCTTACGCAGAATTCATCATAGGGACTTACTACAGAAACGGCAAAATCGTACAGCTCGACTACTCGAAAGCCGCAAAGTGGCATTGGAAGGCCGCTGTACAAGGCGTAGCAGGTGCGCAAGTCGAACTCGGCAAGTTGTACTCTCTTGGATTAGGGGTTCCGAAGGACCAACGGAGGGCCGCAGAACTGTTCCGCAGAGCAGCGGATCAAGGCTACGCAGACGGGCAGAGCTTTCTCGCTGATTGCTACTGGCGCGGAGACGGTGTGCCACAAGATTTCACGGAAGCGTACAAGTGGTGGGATCTCGCAGCCGCACAAGGAAATGAATTAGCACGTAGAGGCCGCGACCTCTTGATGCAAGACATGACTCCACAACAAGTGAATGAAGCCCAGAGCCAAGCTTCCGCTTTCGTCGCGAAAACAGAACGCGTCGGGCCAGGGCCAGATGACTTTTTGCCGAGACCTGGAAATGGCGAAAGGCAAATGTCGGCGGGCACGGGGTTCTTTGTCACAGACGACGGCTACCTGGTCACTTGTGAGCATGTCGTGCGGGGAGCGACTTCTTTTCACGTCAAAACGCCCGCTGGTTCCATTCCCGCCAGGCTTGTCAAGCAGGACAGAGCGTTGGACGTTGCGTTGCTCAAAACAACCGGGACATTTCAGGCATTGCCCGTGGGGTCGGAACCGCGCGTCAGACTTGGTGACTCGGTGTTCACCGTTGGTTTCCCGAATCCCGATGTTCAAGGCGTGGAGCCGAAACTGACCAGAGGAGAGATCAGCAGCCTCGCCGGTGTGCGTGACAATCCGCGTTACTTCCAGATCAGCGTCCCGGTGCAACCGGGAAACTCAGGCGGCGCGCTCGTGGACGAAGGCGGCAACGTGGTTGGAGTGGTGACGGCGCGCTTGGACGACGTGACGACTCTCGAAATCAGCGGAGCGTTGCCGCAGAACGTCAACTACGCAGTCAAGGGCGCGCTGGTTCGCGATTTCCTCAACAGGGTGCCCGGACTATCCGGCAAGCTGAAAGCGCCGCGCACAACAAAGGACCGCGAAGCTGCGAACACGGCAGCCGAGCGCGCCGCAGTTCTTGTGACAGCGGAATGACGTGGTTTGACTCAGCAAGCGCCATGACGGCGACACGGTATCGAATTCAACTTAAGGCGACCAACAAGACCGTTGCTTTTCCTCCTGTCTGCCCACACTGCTTGCGACCTGCCACTCTCACCGTTGGCATTAAGTCGCGCGAAAAGTTGGTCGGCTTCTATTTTGTTTTCGCTGAGTGGAAGCATTGGACTATTCAAGTTCCGTTCTGCCGCGAATTCGTCCGGCGACTTCGAGTTGTGGAGACAGTCTGCGCCTTCGCTCTCTGCGCACTCGTGGGAGGAACGCAAACGGAGTTCATGCAGAAACCCACTTCCGACAGAATGCGCCTTCGCGCTTGGCGCCGCCTTTTCAAGCGGCTTTGGCGGCCTTGGCACCAGCGCAAAGTTGTCGCTTTCAGTCACCTGCGTTGATTCTAGCCGACACACCCGTGTCCGTTCAATTGTCGTCTGACAGCCTTGGACGCAGTTGACAGACTTGGCCGCCTGTGCATACATTCCGTATGCGTGCGGATCATCAAAGAAAGCGTCCTCCGGGGGTTCGCAGTTCGACACCCGGAGGCTGGAACCGGATTGGAGGTCTGGCGGCGGATTATGCGGCGGGAGCAGTTCAGGCATTTTGCGGATTTGAGGCGCTGCTTTCGGTCGGCAGACCAAGTGCGCGTGGCCAGCGGCAATCCGGTAGTGGTGTTCAACATTCATGGGAACGATTACCGGCTGATTTGCGCGATTCACTACAACACCGGCAAGGTGTTCCTGCTCCGCTTCCTCACGCACGCTGATTACTCGAAAGACCGATGGAAAGGCGAACTATGAAAACCGTGACAGGTAAAACGCGACCATTTGGCAGCTACGCGGACGTTCCCAAAACCTATCGCGAACTGTGCCAGCTTTACCTTCCCCGTCCGATTCGCGATGACGGCGAAGACGAGGCCGCCACGGAAATGATGAACGCGCTGGCCGTCTTCCCGCAACTCAACGCGGAACAGCGGGACTATTTTGAAGTGCTCACTGAATTCGTGGACGCGTACGACAAGAGCAAGCCGGTGCGCTGGCCGAAGATCAAAGGGCTGGAAGTGCTGAAGCATCTGATGAGTGAGCACGACATGAACGGGGCGGACCTATCGCGCATCCTCGGCGGCAGCCGCAACCTGGGCGCCATGATTCTGCGTGGGGAACGCAACCTCACGCTGGCGCACGTCCGCAAGCTCGCTGCCCATTTCAAAGTCAGTCCGGAGTTGTTTATCTAAACTCGTGCGTGGCTGATCTTGCGATAACCCAAGCGCCACTCTGGAAGGTATTTTGTGAGCCGGTGCAAGCACTGGCCCAAGACAAGGGCTTCATTGGCCAAGTTCTTCGCCGACAACCTGACTGGCTTCTAAAGGAAGCCGACCGATGGGAAGACCCGTGGAACTTTCTCTTGGGCTTACGCGGTCTCGCAAAATCTGAACAGGACGTTTTCCGAGCGGCACGAAGTGTGCGAGAAGGGGCGCAACGTGCAACCGACTTGCTCGCCGAATGGGGCAGCGGGCGCACGAGTTTACGAGAAAACTTAAAAAACGCAGTCGCTAATGGATACCAGCCTGCGATAGATAAGGCTGTTACAAAATTCATCCGTGCCGTTTGGAAAACCCAAAGCCAAGATTTCCAAGAGCGTCTGGCTACTGCGGGTCTCTGCTCAAAGCACCGTGTCTATGTTGAGCGGCTCATCAAGGAGGAATCTGACAACTTGAAACGGCGGCACGGCAAGCATTGGTCGAGCAAGACCAGCAGCCAGATTACCACGCGAGTAGTGCTTTATCACCGACTGATAGTGCTGCTCGTTCGCTGGTGGGTGCGTTGTGGACCAAACGGCTTACCGGGTTTTATGGTTTTCTCAAACAAGGCGTTGACAGACCTGCTCTCAATCCTGCTGGACGATCAGAATTTGAAAGCTGATCGCGTCGAACAAACCCGGTATCGCCTTCACTTGAAACCTGCAAGCGAGAAGAAGCCCCTTATCGTACGCGTCATCCCGAATCACGACAAGGGTGAGATTTTTTTTCAAGGTAGGCGGTGGATCATCCGTGGTCCGGAGACAGGCGAGACACGTTCAGGCGACACAACTTGCCGTGTACAGGACTGCCAAATCACCCTTTGCGGAATGCATCTTTTTCCGCGCAAAAGTGGTCGGCATCTCCAGTGACGCCTTATGCAATGCTTGGCCACGTTTGGCAGCAATAACGCTAGCCAAACAGCTAAAGCATGAGCAAAAAATCACGAATAACGAAACCCGTTTCAGAGACCGCATGCGTCGGTAACGAGCCAGAGTTCATTCGCTTGCAGCAACTTTTCGCGCGTGCAGGCATCAAGCGTGGACTCGCTTACCGGAGAATCAATGACGGCACCTTCCGATCGGTTGTCCTGCGGAGCAAGCGGAAGCTGACGGCGGGAAAGGTAAAAGCAACTAAAAACACCGTGTACCATGCGACCCGCGGGGTTTTGAAAGTTTCGACGACTTCACTCTAACACGTAGTCGCATTGGCGCAAGGCAAACGCTTAGCACGCCATGTACAATTCTGCTCACCGCTCTGGCGAACCCAAATTCAACCGGCCCGGCGTCACTGATGCTTTTTTGGCCAAAGCCGGGTGTCACCATGTCGGCAATGACGAATCCGTGCGGCTCTATGGCTTCCGGGCGGAGGGCATCGCCATACCGTTCCGTCACACGAGCGTCTTGCCTATTGTTGATAACGGGAAGCCATTCGCGCGCGTGCGCCTTTACCACGCGACCGATGAGCAGAAATATCATCAGCGACCGGGAACCGGCGTTCACGTTTACATTCCGCAGACGTTCGCGCACTTACCCAAACGCTCGCGCCTGATTCTGATTGAGGGCGAATTCAAGGCGCTGGCACTGGCTGAGGCGGGATATGCCGCGCTCGGCTTGTGCGGTTTCAATGGCGCGGCTCGCACGATCATCGCCGCGAATGGCGCGCGCAGTCACGCGCTGAATGACGAACTGGTTGACCTGCTGAAAATGCACCAGCCCGCGCAAGTCGTGTTCCTGGGTGACGCGGACGTTGTGCTCAACGCGCGGTTTGCTATCGAGGCGGCGAAGTTACGTTCGCTTTTATTCGCATCGCGGCAGTTCCAATTCGTTGAGGGATTCACCGTCGCCAAACTCCCGCTGGACGGAGCCAAAGGCGTTGACGATCTGCGAGCGGAAAAGGGCGGCGACGCCTTCGCGGCCTGTTTCGACGTAATTCTGAACAACCGTTACGAAGTGCCCGCGAAAGCAACCGGCACGGAGATTTTCGTTGTGCTGGTGCGGCGCGAGTGTGAAGCCGTCAAGCGGCTCGTTTCGGAAGAACGCCATGAAGGTTCTCGCGCTCGCATCAGGCTTTTACAAAGCGCATCACAACTTTGGAACGAAACCGGCGCACCACTCGAATTGAAGCCTTTGCTGGCTGGCGTGCTTGGCGTGAGCAAGAAGGAAGTCGCGGGCCTTGTGCAAGATGCGGCGAGCAACCGAAAGGCGCGGACTCGAAAGGCTGACAAATCAAACCGAGAAGGCCATACCAGCGCCGGACAGGACGGACAGAGTTCCGCGAGGCCCGCACAATGGTTCGCCGAAAAATTTCCATTGCTCGCAGAGGAATACGGCGACGCCATTTTGGAGGAGACGGACAAAGAAGGCATCGTGTCCGCACGCGACATTGGAGAGGATTTTTTCGCCGCCACATTGGGCCAGAAGGGCAATCCGTCCGCGCCCACAATCTTTCTACCGACGGAAGAAAAGTTTTACAGCTATCTGGCTGCTGACGGCGTTTTCATCTACCAACAAGAACCGCTCTTGCTCGCGCGACTAAGCCGGTTGCTGTTCGACTGCGCGCGGGCCTGTAAAGCGAACTGTGATACGAAGGCGCTGGAATTTCGTTTCCGTGACGCGGCCAATTTGAGCGGGGTTCTCCGCAAGGCGCGCGGTCTGCTGGCCGTGCCGCACGACTTCTTTTCCACAAACCTGACTGAATACATCCCTTGCGCCAATGGCATGTTGCGGCTCACCGACCGGAAGCTCGACAAGTTCAAGCCATTCTATCGCCGCAGAAATAAGCTCGGCGTGCATTACGACGCATCGGCCAGGTGTCCGCTGTTTCTCGATACACTCATGCGTCCGGCGCTCGATACCGATGAGCTGGATTTGCTGCAACGCTGGTTTGGCCTCGCGCTCATCGGCGAGAACCTGTCGCAAAAAATCGTGATTCTTACGGGCACGGCTGGCGGCGGCAAAGGCACGTTCGTTCGCGTTCTCACCGGCATCATCGGGCAAATGAATCTCGCGTCATTGCGTCCGCAGCTTCTTGGAGAGCGATTCGAGCTTGGCCGGTTTCTCGGCAAGACGTTGCTCTACGGCGCAGACGTGCCAGAGAATTTTCTGAACCAGCGCGGCGCTTCAATCCTGAAATCTCTGACCGGCGGCGATCCCGTGACTCTGGAATTCAAAAACTCCAACGAATCGCCGTCCATCACCTGCTGCTTCAACGTGATTGTGACTTGCAACTCGCGGCTGACCGTCCATCTCGAAGGCGATACGGACGCATGGCGGCGGCGGCTGATAATCATTCCCTACGACAAGCCGAAGCCGGAGCGCGTCATTCACGACCTCGACCGGCAGATTCTCGCTACGGAAGCCAGCGGCGTTCTCAATTTCGCCCTGGATGGTTTGGACAAGCTGCGCGCCGATAACTGGCGGTTGCGCTTGACGGCGAAACAACAAGCAGCCGTGGACAACCTCTTGCTCGAATCAGACGCCCACACCTTGTTTGTCCGCGAAGCGTTGGTCCGGGTTGGCAGCGAGCAATTAACCGTGGCCGACTGTTTCGCTGCCTATATCGAATTTTGCAATCATCGTGGCTGGGCGGCGGTGACTCGGAAAAAATTCGGGGACGTGATCGGCGACGCCGTTACACGAGCCTACGGATTGACGACCCGCCATGATATTCGGGATGCAAGCGGCAAAGCGCAACGCGGCTGGAACGGACTTCGACTGCGCGAAAAAATCTCGCAACCGACTGAAAAATCTCCGTCCGAAGTGTCCGAAAGCACCCGCTCGGACGGAGTGGACGGAGTGTTTCCAGTCCAGCCAGAGAAAATTCCGGTGGAAGAAGCCGCGCTTGAACTATGACCGCGCTCGAACTCTACCAGGAGGCAACCAAGCGTGGTCTGCGTCTTGAACCCCGTGGCGAAAAGCTCGCCGTCATTCCCGCCAACCGCGTGTCGCCCGACTTCGCCGACGTGCTCCGCGAGCACAAGGCTGAGCTACTCGACTGGCTAACCAAGCCACCTCGCCACGGCTGGCAATCTGTACCACCCGACAACCTGCCGCTGAATCCCGTCATCCCACGACCGACGCCGCACGACCGCGAGAGAATGATTGCCTACATGCTCCGGCAAGGGTGCGACCGCCCTGGCGAGTTGACCGCGTGGCTCGTAAGGCGCGAGTCCGCTTACTACGACGGGCTTGGCCGAAATTGGGACTGCGCGTTGCACGCCTACGCCGCCGCGCGGGACGCGGCTTGCTGGCAGTTGAGCCGCGGCGAGGCGAACGTTTGGGAATTGCTGGCAGCATTCGCAGAGATGGCAAGGAAGGACGTATGATGGCGGGCCAGGATCGGTTTCTCAGACTAAAGGAAGTGCAGGCGATGCTCGGGGTAAGTCGTTCGACGGTCTGGCGCTGGCACGCGGAGCGCGGGTTGAAAGTGGTCACGATAGGCGGAGTGACACGCATAAGGGAAAGCGACTTGGAGGCATTTCTGAAGCGCCACGAAACCGGGGTAGCAGCCTGCTCGGTTACAACAGTCGCAGACGAGGCTTGACACCTCAAGCAGCTTGTGGTAATGAATCCGTCACCATGAGCGACGAAGAAATTAAACGTTACCTGGCGAGCATCGGAAGCAAGGGCGGCAAGTCCGGAACGGGCAAGAGCAAGCTCCGAGGCGGGCCAGAGTATTACAAACGGATTTCGCGACTGGCAGCGAAGGCACGCAAGACGCGCCGTGCGAACGCGAGCAACCAACAGCGCAAGAATCGGGAGATGAAATGAGCTTTGAACGAATCAGCGGGTCGCTTTACAGGAAGGGTGACGCCATTTACGCCCGCGTCCGAGTAGGCGGCAAGTTGACATGGCGTTCGACAGGGACAGGCGAGCCGAACAAGGCCCGGCAGTGGCTCAAGAAATGGAAAACCGAGGAATGGATGGAGGAAAACGGATTCGAAGCAAAGGGCGTCATTCTCCATCGCGCCAAGGTGACGGTGGGCGAACTGATCGACGCTTACATCGAAGCCGGGATGCCCACGCGAAAAGGGCGACCAAAAAGGCCGTCCTCGATTACCGGAGAGTTGGCGTGTCTCAAACCAGCGCGAGTTTTCTTCGGCGCAAAGCAAGCTGCGGGGGGGTGCCGATGAAATGCGAAAACGCATGGCACGCATGAAGAAGGGAACGCGCAGCGTCGATTTGGAACTGACCATACTGGCCAACGTGTTTCACCTGGCCGCGCGCCGGTCGGTATTGAGAGCGAATCCGCTGGCGGGGCGTGGCCGTTACAGTGTGGCCGAAGATATTCGCCACTGCCGCGAAGTCGCGCCAACGCCGGCAGGGTTGAATCAGATTGAATACTGGCTCCGAGCGCGGAATGAACAATCGGCTGCGGACGCCGTTTGTTTCCTGGCCTATAGCGGCTTGCGCGTCGGCGAGGCGCTGACATTGGATTGGGAAGCGGTGGATTGGAGCGGGAAGGTTCTGCACGTGAAGCGCGAGAAACGCGGCATCATGCCTTGGGTGCCGATTCTACCGGAAATGGAGAGGTTGCTTCGCGACATGCAGAAGCGGTCACAAAGTCACCTGCTTATTCCGTCGCCGTTTGAGCCGGACAAGCCGCGTGATCGTTCGGCGATTGCCCACCGGCTGGCGGCAGCGTGCAAGGCCCTTGGGCTCGGGCACGTCACGCCCCACGGGTTGCGTTCCTACTTCGTCACGCAAGCGCGTGAGAGCGGCCTTTCCGACGCGGCGATTGCCATGCTGATCGGCGACAAGACCGGCCCGGCGATCATCGCGCAGACCTATGGCGACGTGCGGCCAGAGCACTTGCTGAAACAGGCGCAACGAATC
>WNGF01004340.1_pt1 | contig 18631 bp, 15 predicted proteins | sample 5400641 | NCBI WGS metagenome assembly WNGF01 (sample SAMN13153371, study PRJNA577476) | soil metagenome | isolation source: 80 cm soil or saprolite under grassland replicate 2 | place: USA:California | collected 2016-06-15
GGGTGCGCTCGAGATGATCGCAGTCTCGATGCTCGCGGGCGCGATCGCGACCACGTTTTCGGTGCTGGTCGGGTACTACGGCGCGATTGCCGCGTACCGCCTCGGGCTCGATCCGGACAGCCACGCGATCCCCGTGGTGACGTCGAGCCTCGACCTCCTCGGCGCGCTCGCGCTGATCCTGGCGATCGTGTTGCTGGGCCTGACATGAGACCTGAGCGAGCGCCCGCGGGCCTAGTTCGCGGCGCCCGAGCGCAGCGAGGCGCTCGCCAGGGAGCGAGCGCCCGCGGGGCAGGTACCCTGGCCCGCAGCGAGCGACCGAGAAAAATGGACGAGAAACCTCCACGGAACCTGAAGGCCATGCTCTCGGAGGCCAAGGACACCTCCGAGCTCATGGTCGACCTCGGCTACGCCGCCCTGTTCTTCGGCGACGAGAACATGGCGGAAGAGGTGGAGGACCTCGACGAGCGGCTGCGCGGCCTCGTGCACGAGATGCGCGAGCTCGCGGTGCTCGCGGCCCGCTCGCCGCGCGAGGCGGAGCAGATGTCGAGCGTGCTGCACGTGATGAGCGCGATCGAGCGCCTGGGCGACGCGGCCGTCGACATCTCACGCATCGTCACGCACCGGCTCGGAATCCCCGCCGCGCTCGTGGCCGACCTGGCCGCTGCGGAAGAGGTGTCGCACCGCGTGCGCGTGCGCGCCGACTCCGCACTCGCGCAGCGGTCGCTCTCCGACCTCGAGCTGCCGACCGAGGTCGGGATGCGCGTCGTCGCGCTCCGGCGCGGCAAGGAGTGGCTGATCGACCCGGACGGCGACGAGGTGCTCCTGCCCGACGACGTGCTGATCCTGCGCGGCCCACCCGACGGCATCGCCGAGCTCCGCGAGCTCGCCGGCGCGCCCGAGTGGCGGCCGCCGCCCGTCGTCGAAGACCCGGCGATCACCGACCTCGACCGCGCCGTCGACGTCCTCGTCGAGATGAAGAACATCTCGGAGGTCGCGATCGGCATCGCGTACTCGGCGATCCTGCTCTACGACCACAGCCTCGCGGCCGAGGTCGGCGCCCTCGAGGACCGCCTCGACGAGATGCGTGAGCGGCTCGAGGTGTGGGTGCTGCGCGGCGCCGCCGACCAGCTCGACCCGTCACCGCTACGCGGCCTGCTGCACCTCGGCGCCGCGGCCGAGGAGATCGGCGATGCGGCGCAACAGATGGTCTGGCTCGTCGAGGAGGGCGAGGAGATGCACCCGGTCCTCGCTATGGCCCTCGGTGAGTCCGACGAGGTGATCGCGCGCGTGCCCGTCGCGCCCGGTTCGGCACTCGACGGTCGCACGCTGGCCGAGGCCAGGCTCGAGCTCGAGACCGGCTTCTACCTGCTCGCGATCCAGCGGGCCGGGCGCTACATCTACCGGCCGAGGGGTCACGTCCGTCTCCAGGCGGGCGACGAGCTGATCGCCATCGGGCCCGACGAGGGCCAGCAGCTGCTCGCCGAGCTCTGCGGGTACCGCGTCGTCGAGGACGACGACACCGGCGAGGTGGAACTGGTTCCCGCATCGTCGTCCTGACCCGACAACCCGGGTCGTTCGCTACGGCACCCTACGCTGACCCGAACCATGCAGGTGACGCAGGCGAACGCGACTCCGGACACCGGACTGACTGCGGACGAGGTTCGCGACCGCGTCGAACGCGGTCTCACGAACGACGCGGGGACACGGACGAGCCGCACGTACGGCGAGATCATCCGGGCCAACGTCCTCACGCGGTTCAACGCCATCCTCGGCACGATGCTGGCGGTCATCCTGGTCGTCGGCGACATCCAGGACGCGCTCTTCGGCGTCGTGCTCGTCGCGAACTCTCTGATCGGCATCGTCCAGGAGATCCGCGCGAAGCGAACGCTCGACCGGCTGGCCGTGCTCAACGCACCCCGCGCGCGGGTGGTGCGCGAGGGTCAGGTCAGCGAGCTCGCCGTCGAAGAAGTGGTGCGCGACGACCTGTGCGAGCTGCGCACCGGCGACCAGGTCCCGGCCGACGGCGCCGTGCGCAGTGCCGGCGGACTCGAGATCGACGAGTCGCTGCTGACCGGTGAGTCCGACCCGATCGACAAGGGGGTGGGCGACCAGGTCATGTCGGGCAGCTTCGTCGTGGCCGGTTCCGGCCGGTTCCAGGCGACCGCCGTCGGCCCCGAGTCGTATGCGCAGAAGCTCGCGGTCGAGGCCCGCCGGTTCGCGCTGACACACTCGGAGCTCCAGGCGGGCATCAACCGCCTGCTGCAGCTGATCCAGTACGCGCTGTTCCCCGTCTCGGCGTTGCTGCTCTGGCGGCAGCTGGGGAGCAACGACCTCGAAGAGGCGCTCACCGGCACGGTCGCCGGGGTCGTGGGGATGGTGCCGGAGGGACTGGTGCTCCTCACCAGCCTGGCGTTCGGCATCGCCGCGGTCACACTCGCCCGGCGCAAGGTGCTCGTCCAGGAGCTGCCGGCGGTCGAAGGGCTCGCGCGTGTGGACGTGGTCTGCCTCGACAAGACCGGCACGCTCACCGAGGGCGAGGTCGTCTTCGACCGGGTCGAGCCGCTCCGCGACGGGGATGGCGCCGAGTCGGAGATCGAGCAGGCGCTCGGTGCGCTCGCCGCAGACGAGAACCGCAACGCCACCCTCGGTGCGATCGGCGACGCGCTCGAGTCCCCGGGCTGGGAGCGGACGGGTGCGATCCCGTTCTCGTCCGCGCGCAAGTGGAGCGCGGCGCGCTTCGACGGCCACGGCAGCTGGGTGCTCGGCGCCCCCGAGATGATGCTGCCCGACGCGTCGCCGGACGACCCGGCGCGCACGCGCGCCGACGAGCTCGCGGCCGAGGGCAACCGCGTGCTGCTCCAGGAGAAGGTCCGGCCCGACGCGCAGGACACGCTCGGCTACTTTGCCGATCAAGGTGTCCAGCTGAAGGTGATCTCGGGCGACAACCCCCGCACGGTTGCGGCCGTTGCCCGTCGGGTCGGCATGGAGCACGCCGACGATGCGTTCGACGCACGCGAGCTGCCCGACGACGAGCACGAGCTGGCCGACGCGCTCGAGGAGCACTCGGTGTTCGGTCGCGTCACGCCGCAGCAAAAGCGAGCGATGGTCCATGCGCTGCAGTCGAAGGGCCACGTCGTGGCAATGACCGGAGACGGTGTCAACGACGCGCTCGCGCTGAAGGACGCCGACATCGGGGTGGCAATGGGGTCGGGCGCGGCCGCGACGCGTGCGGTCGCGCAGCTCGTGCTGCTGGACGCGAAGTTCGCGACGCTGCCCGGCGTCGTGGCGGAAGGCCGTCGGGTGATCGCGAACATCGAGCGCTCGGCGAACCTGTTCGTCACGAAGACCGTGTACGCGATCCTGATCGCGATCGCGGTGGTCATCGCCGACATCCGGTATCCGTTCCTGCCGCGCCACCTCACGATCGTGAGCACGTTCACGATCGGCATCCCCGGGTTCGTGCTCGCGCTGGCGCCGAACACCCGCCGGTACGTCCCCGGCTTCCTCCAACGGGTGCTGCGCTTCTGCATCCCAGCGGGGATCGTCGCCGGAGCGGCCGCCCTCACCGCTTTCTGCCTGGCCCGCTACTCGGAGGACCTCTCGGTCCGCGAGTCCCGCACGACCGCCACGCTCGTCCTCATCGTGTGTGGACTGTGGATCCTGGTGCTGCTCGCCCGCCCGTTCACGCTTTGGAAGACCCTGCTCGTGGGCGCGATGGTGGGCGCGGTGGCACTCATCCTCGTGGTCCCGGGGCTGCGCGACTTCTACGCGCTGGAGCTGCCCGACACCCGAGTGCTCGGTGAAGCGGCACTGATCGCGGCCGCTGCCGTGCTCCTGCTCGAGGTCGGGTGGCGCGCGTCACGAGTCATCCAACGGCGCCACGCAGCGCCGGCATGACCGCTCGCGTCACCGATCGCGAGGTCGAGGCGCTCGACGCGTACTGGCGTGCCGCGAACTACCTGACGGTCGGGCAGATCTATCTGTCCGACAACCCGTTGCTGCGGGAGCCGCTCCGGCCGGGACACGTCAAACCGCGGCTGCTCGGTCACTGGGGTACGTCCCCGGGCCTGAACCTGCTGTACGTGCACCTGAATCGAGTCATTCGCGAGCGCGACGCCGACGTGATCTACATCGCGGGGCCGGGCCACGGCGGTCCGGCGGTCGTCGCCAACGTCTACCTCGAGGGCACGTACACGGAGGTCTACCCGCACGTCACGCGTGACGTCGACGGCCTCCGCCGCTTGTTCCGTCAGTTCTCGACGCCGGGCGGCATCCCGAGCCACGTGAGCGTGCCGACACCGGGCTCGATCCACGAGGGCGGCGAGCTCGGCTACTCCCTTGTGCACGCGTTCGGTGCGGCCTTCGACAACCCCGAGCTCGTCGTCGCGTGCGTGATCGGCGACGGCGAGGCGGAGACCGGGCCGCTCTCGGGGTCGTGGCAGGGAATCGACTTCCTCGATCCGGTGCGCGACGGCGCGGTGCTCCCGATCGTGCACCTCAACGGCTACAAGATCTCCGGCCCGACGGTGCTCGGCCGCGCGCACGACGACGCGATCCGCTCGGTGCTCGACGGCTACGGGTACGAGGTGCACTTCGTGGAGGGCGACGAGCCTGCTGCCGTCCACCGGGCGCTGAGCGACGCCCTCGACGAGTGCTTCGACGAGATCGCGGCGATCGAAGCCGAGGCGCGCCGCCACGGCTTCTCGGCCCGCCCACGCTGGCCGGCCCTCGTCCTTCGCACGCCGAAGGGTTGGACCGGCCCGAAGGAGGTCGACGGCGAGCCTGTCGAGGGAACGTTCCGGAGCCACCAGGTCCCGGTCGGTGACGTCCGTACGAACGCCGAGCACCTGCGCATCCTCGAGCGCTGGATGCGCTCCTACCGGCCGGAGGAGCTCTTCGACGACGACGGCGCACTCGTGCCTGAGCTCACGCGCCTCGCGCCCGCCGGCGACCGGCGCATGGGCGCGAATCCGCACGCCAACGGCGGCCGGCTGCTGAAGCCCCTCGATCTCCCGGACCCCGCTGGATACCAGATCTCGGTCGAGCACCCGGGTTCCGAGCTGCAGGAATCGACGCGCCGGCTGGGCGAGATGCTGCGCGACGTCTTCACGCGCAACGCCGGGTCGCAGAACTTCCGGCTCTTCTGTCCCGACGAGACCAACTCGAACCGCCTGGGCGCCGTGTTCGACGTCGAGAACCGCTGCCTCGTCGAGCCGACCATCCCGATCGACGATCACGTCGCGCCCGACGGCCGGGTCATGGAGATCCTCAGCGAGCACAGCTGCGAGGGATGGCTCGAGGGCTACCTGCTGACCGGCCGCCACGGGCTCTTCGCCACCTACGAGGCGTTCTCCATGGTGAGCGCGTCGATGATGATCCAGTACGCGAAGTGGCTCGAGCACGGGCACGACCTCGAATGGCGCGCTCCGGTTGCCTCGCTGAACGTGCTGCTCACGTCCACCTGCTGGCGCAACGACCACAACGGCTTCAGCCACCAGGGGCCGGACCTGATCGACGTGATGATCACGAAGAAGGGGAGCGTGTCGCGCGTCTACTTGCCTCCCGACGCGAACTGCCTCCTCTCGGTGGCCGATCACTGCCTGCGCAGCCGGGACTACGTGAACCTCGTCGTCATCGACAAGCAACCACAACCGCAGTGGCTCGACTTCGAGGCCGCACGCACGCACTGCGCGCACGGCGCAGGCACCTGGGCGTGGGCCGGCACCGAGGGTCGAGACGGCCCCGACGTGATCCTGGGTTGCGCGGGCGACATCCCGACGATGGAGACGCTCGCCGCCGCCGACCTCCTACGCCGTCACGTCCCGCACCTCGCCGTCCGTGTGGTCAACGTCGTCGACCTGATGACGCTGTTCCCTCCCGACCGCCACCCCCACGGCATGCCGGACGATCGCTTCGACGAGCTCTTCACCCGAGACGTCGACGTCGTCTTCGCCTTTCACGGCTACCCGGCTGCGGTGCACCACGTCGTGCATGGTCGCCGCGAGCCGGGGCGATTCCACGTGCGGGGGTTCGAGGAGGAGGGCACGACGACGACACCCTTCGACATGGTCGTGCGCAACGAGATCAGCCGCTACCACCTCTGCATGGAAGCGTTGCGGCGCGCCCGCCGCGTCCCGGAAGGAGCCGAACGGCTCGTCGAGCACTGCGAGCAGATGCTCGAGCGACACCGCGCGTACGTCGTGGAGCACCTCGAGGACATGCCCGAGGTGCGCGACTGGCGGTGGTCGGACCCCGAGCGTGGCTGACGCGTCGCTGGTCATCCTGTGCGTCAACAGCGGCTCATCGTCGTTGAAGGGCGCGCTCTACCGCATCGGCCGCGACGAGGAGGAGCAGCTCGCGAGGAGTGAGCGACCCGTCGATGACGCGGGTCACCGCGCCGCACTCGAAGCCGTGCTCGACGACCTCGACACCGCGGGTGCATCGGCGCCGCGGGCCGCGGGTCACCGGGTCGTTCACGGCGGTCCTCGGCACGTCGAGCCGGTCCTGGTCGACGACGCGCTGCTCGACGACCTCGAGTCGGTCGTGGGACTCGCCCCGCTGCATCTCCCGCCGGCGATCACGGGCATCGAGTGCGTGCGCGAGCGGTTCCCCGATCTGCCTCAGGTCGTGTGCTTCGACACCGCGTTCCACGAGGGCATGCCGGAGCGGTCTCGGCGCCTGCCGATCCCGTCCGCCCTCGCCGAGGCGGGCATCCGGCGGTACGGGTTCCACGGGTTGTCGTACGAGTACGTCGTCGGTGCGATCGGTGCGCAACAGCTCGGTCGGGCGGTGCTGGCGCACCTCGGGAACGGCGCCAGCATGGTCGCCGTACGCGGCGGCGTCCCGATCGACACGACGATGGCACTCACACCCGCGGGTGGCCTGATGATGAGCTCGCGAACCGGCGACGTCGACCCGGGCGTGCTCGTCTACCTGCTGCGAGCGCGCGGCTACGACGCCGACAGCTTGGAGATGCTGGTCGAGCGCGAGTCGGGTCTCCTCGCCGTGTCGGGGACGAGCGGGGACATGCGCGAGCTCCTCGAGACGCGCGCGACCGACCGCAACGCTGCCCTCGCGGTGGACATGTTCTGTACTCGCGCTCGGGCGCAGATCGGTGCGTACGCCGCGCTGCTCGGCGGCCTCGACACTCTCGTGTTCACAGGCGGTATCGGCGAGCGTGCCGCTGCCGTGCGCGCGGAGATCTGCGACGGTCTCTCGCACCTCGGGATCGAGATCGACCGCGATCGGAACGCGGCCGACGCGGCGATCATCAGCACCGACGACGCGGCGTGTCGCGTCCACGTCGTCGAGACGAACGAGGACGTCGTGATCGCACGCCACACCGCGCGGCTGCTCGCGGCGCGCTGACCCTCCGGGTCAGACCGCCGTACCGATGAGCTCGCCGATCGCGAGCGTGATTGCCATCGCGACCGCACCACCGACGAGCACACGGGTGGCGGCGCGCCGTACGGGCGCGCCGCCGAGCCGGCCGCCGAGCGCCCCCGTGCAGGCCAGCAGCACGAGCGCCACCCCGGCGATGACCGGGATCCGCGCGCCCGAAGGTGCGACCAGCAGCGAGAGCAACGGGATCAACCCGCCGGCGGAGAAGCTGAGCGCGGACGTGATCGTCGCCTGCAGCGGTCGTGCTCGGGTCTCTTCGGTCATGCCGAGCTCGTCACGGAGGTGTGAGCCGAGTGGGTCCGCCGCCATGAGCTGCTTGGCGACCTCGATCGCGAGCGGGCGCTCCAGTCCACGCGCAACGTAGATCTCGGTCAGTTCTTCGAGCTCGTGACCAGGGCTCTGGCGCAGCTCCTTGCGTTCGCGTGCGATATCGGCACGCTCGGTGTCGCGTTGCGAGCTCACCGATACGTACTCGCCGGCCGCCATCGACAGTGCGCCGGCGACGAGCCCGGCAAGTCCGGCAACCGCGATCTCGCTGCGCGATGAAGTCGTGGCGGCCACACCGAGCATGAGGCTCGCGACCGAGACGATGCCGTCGTTCGCGCCGAGGATGCCCGCACGCAGCCAGCCGACGCGCCGGTAGCGATGACGCTCGCGGTGGACGACTTGGGTCACAGCCATTCCTTGCGCTTGAACCAGATGTAGAGCGGCGCGCACAGCAAGGCGATGATCCCGCCGATCACGAGGAACCCCTCTCCCCAGTCGAGCTCGGGGGCGTTGGCGAAGTTCATCCCGAGCAGCCCGGTGATGAGCGTGGCCACGATGAGCATCGCGCCCCATGCTGCGATCTGCTGCTGGGAGCGGCTCATGGCGTTCGACACCACCGTGAGCTCGGCATCCCGCAGCCCGGTGAGGACGTCGCGCTGCGACTCGACGAGGTCGGAGACCCGCAACACGTGGTCGAAGACGTCCTGGAAGTGCGGGAACGCGGCCTCGCTGATGCACGGCGTCTCACGCCGCAGGATCGCGCTCACCACCTCGCGGAGCGGGCTCGCGGCGCGACGGAACTGGACGAGCAGCTTGCTGAGCTCGAATAGCTGGCGCGGGCGACCGCGGCGTTGCGCGACCTCCTCCGCATCGTCACCGAGCACCACCACCTCGGCCTCGTCGATCGCATCGTCGACCACGTCGGTGACGATGAAGTGGCGGTCGACCACGACGTCGAGCAGTGCCCAGAGGAGGAAGCCCTCGTCGGTGGAGTCGTGCTCGACCCGTTGTGACTCGAAGCGCTGTTGCACGAGCTCCATCGGGAACGGCTCCGCCCGCGCGTGCCCCTCCGGCTTCTGGCGGACGGACAGGAGCCATCCATCGCCGAATACGACGTCGATCTCCCGGGTGATGAGCTCGCGGTCTCGTACCTCGCAGTCGTGGACGGCGACATGCCATTGGTCCGAGTAGTGGTCGAGCTTCGTGCGCTGGTTGGCCGACTGGAGGTCCTCGAGGGTGAACTCGTTGATGCCGAGCTGCGTGGCCAGCGTGTTCAACTCCTCCTTCGGCGGCCGGTCCGCGTCGATCCACACGAGCGCGCGCTCGGCGTCGATGCGCTCGATCGCGTCCTCCACCGCCAGCTCCTCGGGCGGCTTACCCTCCCTGTACACGAGCGCGCGTGTCATGTCGTCGAGCCTAGGAGCGGCGAGCGCCCGGCACCGATCGATCTTCGCTCGTACCGGGCTACCATCCGTGCCACCGTGGCCGTGGAGTCGGAGGTTCGCATGGCGGTCGCCGAACAGTCGACGCGTGCCGAGCTCGGCGCTGAGCAGCTGCGCGACCAGACGCAGTCGTGGCTGGCCGAGAACCTCCCAGCCGGTTGGATGGAAGCGGTCGACGCCCGCGACGACGCCAAGTGGTCCGAGCTGCGCGACGCGCTCGACTATCGCCAGTGGTGCGTCCGGTTCGGCGAGGCGGGCTACGCAACACCCACCTGGCCGACCGAATACGGCGCGGGTCTGTCGGTCCCGCCGGGCCAGGCGAAGCACGTCAACGAGGTGCTCAACCACTACCGGGTACCACGCCCGTTCAACATCATCGGCATCGGGATGGGCGGTCCGACGATCATCACGTGGGGCACCGAGGAGCAGAAGCAGCGGCTGCTGCGCCCCCTCGCGACCAACGAGGAGATCTGGTGCCAGCTCTTCAGCGAGCCGGGTGCCGGTTCCGACGTGGCCGGGCTGTCGACGCGCGCCGAGCGCGATGGTGACGAGTGGGTCATCACCGGGCAGAAGGTGTGGACGACGCTCGCACACATCTCGAAGTGGGGGATGCTGCTCGCCCGCACGAACCCCGAGGTTCCCAAGCACAAGGGACTCAGCTACTTCGTGCTCGACATGCAGGCGCCGGGTGTCGAGGTGCGCCCGCTCGTCCAGATCACGGGTGACGCGGAGTTCAACGAGGTCTTCATGGAGGGCGTCCGCATCCCCGACTCGATGCGTGTCGGCCCTGAGGGCGAGGGCTGGCGCGTCGCGCTCTCGGGCGCCGGTTCGCTCTCGGGCGACGCGGTCGGCGGCAGCCCGATCGCGCGCTTGATCCAGCGTCACCGTCCCCTCGCCGATCCGCTGGTGCGCCAGCGCCTCGTCCAGCTCTACGTCGAGAGCCGGCTCATCCGGCTGAGCAACCAGCGCGCGGCCGACAAGCGCAAGAGCGGCGCCGAAGCAGGGCCGGAGGGCTCGATCACGAAGCTCATGCAGGCCGAGTTCAACCAGCGGCTCCAGAAGCTCGCGGTCGACCTCGAGGGTGCGAACGCAGTCGCTTGGGAAGGTGACGACCTCACGAAGGGCGGCCGCAACGTCTTGATCGACGGCAGCGGCGACTCGCACCGCGACGTCGCCCGTGGCTTCCTGCGCGCGCAGGCCAACACGATCGAGGGCGGCACGTCGAACGTGATGCGCAACATCCTCGGTGAACGCGTGCTCGGCCTGCCCAAGGAGCCCGACAACTCGCGCGAGCTGCCCTGGAAGGACGTGCCCCGGTCGTCCTGAGACGCCGGGCGACGAGGCGGTCGGGGGAGCCGTGAAGCGCTCGCTCCGGAGGTTCCTGCGCCGCCGCGGCGCCACCGACACCGAGATCGACAACGCGGCGCAGGGCCACTACCTCGCGCTGTTGACACTCGACCGCGAGATCACGCCGGGCGAGCGGCGCTACACGATGGAGCAGCTCGCGGCAACGGCGGGCTGCGACCTCGACGTGGCGCGCGAAGTGTGGCGCGCGATCGGGTTCCCCGACCTCCCCGACGACCTCGTCGCCTTCACCGACGCGGACGTGGCTGCGCTGCGGGCCTTCGCCGACCGGCTGCGCAATCCCTGGATGTTCGAGTGGACCTTGGAGCGTGCGCTCGCGCAGGCGCGTGTGCTCAATGCCGCGCTGGCTCGCGTCGCGGAGGTCGAGAGCGACGATGTTGCCTCGTCGTTCCGGGCCGCGCGTCGCATGGGCCTCGACGACGAGGAGCTCGCCGAGCTGATTGCACAGCGGTTCGATTTCGAGGACCTGTCCCGCCTCATCGACCACGCCCATCGGCTCCAGCTCCGGGCAACCTTGTGGCGCAAGCTCGCCGACGGCGACCCGAGCCTGGCCAACATGGTCAACGTGGCGGTCGGCTTCGTCGACCTCGTCGGCTACACCGCGCTGAGCGAGGAGCTCGAGGTCGAGGGTCTGTTCGCGCTCGTGGAGCGGTTCTCGGCGATCGCGCACGACACCGTCGTGAGCGCCGGGGGCCGGATCGTGAAGACCATCGGCGACGAGGTGATGTTCATCACCGACACGCCAGGTACCGCGGCGGCGATCGCGCTGGCGCTGACCGAGGCGTCGACGGGCGACGAGATGCTCCCGCAAACGCGCGCCGGTGTCGCGTGGGGCGCGGTGCTGTCACGTGACGGCGACTACTTCGGATCGGTCGTGAACCTCGCGAGCAGGCTCACGGAGATGGCCCGGCCGGGGACGGTGCTGGTGTCGGCCGAGCTCGCCGCCGCTCTCGCCGGCGACGAACGGTTCTCGTTCCGCCGGCTCCCCGGGCGGCGTATTCGTGACATCGGCCGGGTCGACGTCTACCGGCTCCAACCCGGGGAGCGAGCGGAGTCCGTCACCGCGTGACGTCGACGGTCACGCCTGGCAGCGCACGCCACGCGGCGGCAGCGATCGACGAACCAGATAGCGGTCGACGGCGTCGTCGATGCACGTGATGCCCTTGCCGTAGCTGCCGTGCTCGGTGCTGACGAACGTGAGCAGCCGCGAACCACGAAGACGTCGTTGCAGGTCCCGGGCCCCGGAGTACGGCGTCGCGGGATCGCGGGTCGTGCCGATCACCAGCACGGGTGGAGCGTCGGCGGTGCGCACGTCGTCGAGCGCTGTGCCGGGCGCCGGTCTGGGCAGGCGCGGGTCGCACCCCAGCGGGTAGGCGGCGACGAAGCGTCCGAAGAACGGGTATTCGCGCGAGTACTGCTCGAACGTGGTCCGGTACTCGTCGAACGGCACGAGCGGATCGGGCCGGTCGTCGCAAGTGATGAAGCCGATCGCCTCGCGGATGTTGTCGTAGGTGCCGTTCTCGCGCCTGCCGGTCTGCGTGTCGGCCGTCAGCGCGAGCAGCGAGCCGTCGTGCTTCGCGACGACCTGATGCAAGGCCGCGGCCAGGAGCGGCCAGCCGGTTTCCCGGTCGTAGAGCGCGCCGAGCAGCGCGGCATAGAAGGTCGCTTCGCCGGCCGTCCGACCGTCGTCGGTCGGGACCGTGAGCCCGCCCTCGAAGCGGTCGCGCAGCTGCTCCAGCGCACGGCGCGGCTTCCCGTTCGAGCGGAACGCGCAGTCCCGTTTCGACGCGCAGTCGGTGAGGAATCCGTCGAGGGCGCGCTCGAAGCCACGGAGGTTCCCGAGTTGGGCGGACTGCTCCGTGTCGGAGAGGTTCACCGCCGAATCGAGCACCATCGTACGAACGCGATGGGGGAACAGCTGCGCGTACACGGCCCCGATCACGGTGCCGTAGGAGTATCCGAGGAAGTTGAGCCGGCGCTCACCCATGGCCGCGCGCATGCGATCGAGATCGCGAGCGACATTGCGGCTGCCGACGCCGGCGAGCCACGGACCGAACTTGTCGATACAGGCCTGGATGAAGTCGACCGCGCTGTTCGAGCCGTCGTAGAAATGGGGGAGCTCCCCGGGCGTGTCGGGCGTCGGGTCCTCGTTCAAGAGCCGTTCGAATGTCGCGTCGTCGACACAGTCGATCGGCCGCGAGGATCCCGTCCCGCGGGGGTCGAAGCTGACGAGGTCGAAGTGACGGCGGATCTCGCGCGGAAACGAGTCAGCGAACAGGCGCAGCGTCTCGGTGCCCGGATCACCGGGCCCGCCCCAATTCACGACCAACGAGCCGATGCTGTGACGGGGGTCACTCGCCGGACGCCGCGCCACCGCGATCGTCAGCTGCTCGCCGTTCGGCTGGTTGTAGTCGACGGGCACATCGAGCGAGGTGCACTCGAGGCCACCGCCGCACTGCTTCCAGCGCAACGACTGCGCTCCCGCGACGGTCGGTGACGTGAGAACCAGCATCGCGCCGGCCACGACGACGGCGGCGATACGACGCGGAAGCGGCACGTTCGGACTCTACCGATCACGCCCGCGGGTAACGTCGCGTGGATGAGACCGGTCGACCGCGCGGGCAACCCCCTGTGCGTGCTCACGGTCCATGCGCATCCCGACGACGAGGCTTCGAAGGGCAGCGCGACGATCGCGCGGTATTCCGACGAGGGTGCTCACACCGTCCTCGTGTGCTGTACGGGCGGCGAGGCGGGCGACATCCTCAACCCCGCGGTCGACACGCCCGAGGTGCGCGCCGATCTCGAGGCCGTACGCATGCGCGAGCTCCGAGCGAGTGCCGACGTGATCGGCTACGACGCGTTGCACCTCCTCGGCTACCACGACTCGGGCATGCCTGATACCGACACCAACCGGCGACCCGACAACTTCGCCAACGCGCCGCTCGACGAGGCCGTCGGCCGGCTCGTCGACGTGATCCGCGAGGAGCGTCCGCAGGTGATCGTCACCTATGGCGACGACCGTCAGTTCTACCCGCACCCGGATCACATCCGGGTGCACGAGATCTCGCTGCCGGCGTTCGACGCGGCGGGAGACCCGACGCAGTACCCGGATGCCGGCGAGCCGTGGACGCCGCTGAAGCTCTACTACACGGGGTTCTCGCGGCGTCGCGTCAAGGCGCTGCACGATGCGTTCATCGAGCGTGGCGAGGAGAGCCCCTACGCGCGCTGGTTCGACCAGGGCTTCCCCGACCGCGACGAGCGCTTCACGACGTTCGTCGACGTCGGCGACTGGCTGCACCGGCGCCGGGCGTCGCTGCTGGCACACCGCACGCAGGTCGACCCTGAGGGCTTCTGGATGCGCCTTCCCGATGAGGTCGTTCGCGAGATCTTCCCGTGGGACGAGTACGCGCTGGCGCGCTCACGGGTGGGGGAGCTCGCCGAGGGCGAGACCGAAGACGATCTCTTCGCGGGAGTGCGCTCGCAGGAGGCGCACGGACGAGCGAGCTGACGCGAGTCGAGGAAAGGGGAACCACGGTGGCGAGGTACCTCACGCAGGAGTGGCTCGACAAGGGCCGCGAGCTCTCGGCCGACCAGCCGGAGCGACCGGGGGCGTCGGCGAAGATGCAGTACGTCGTCACCGGCGGACCCGACGGCGACATCGAGTACTACTGGGTGCTGGAGAACGGGAAGCTGCTCGAGTCGTCGCTCGGCACGATTGCCGACGCCGATTTCACCATGACGTCTACCTACGAGGATTCCGTGGCCATCGCCAAGGGCGATCTCGACGCGAACGCCGCGTTCATGCAAGGGAAGATGAAGGTGACGGGCAACATCGGCAAGCTCATGCAACTGCTGCCACTGACGATGTCGCCCGAGTACCAGGCCCTCCAAGCGAAGCTGCGGGGCGTCACGGAGTACTGACGTAACGCTTCGGCAGCGTGGTCGCCGGAAGGACGATCACTCCCTCGTCGGCGTCCCCGACGACGCACGCGCCTCCGTCGAGCGCGATGACACCCGTGAGCGCGCACAGCGCAGCATCGAGTGCGTCGATTGTCCGCAGCCCGCTCGTGGCGATGCCGCACCTCTCGAGAACGGCTCGGCGGTGCACCGCCTTGCGCACGTTCCGATCGGGCAGCGCGCCGCTGAGCACAACGGCGGTCGCGTGAGGAAACACCTCGCACGCGTGCCCCGAGTAGTCGCCGCCGCGGTACCGGGGAAACGTGGGCGCGATGGCATCGAAGCATGCGAACCCGACCCGCATCCAGGCGTACCAGGCGAGCTGGGCGCCACTGACCTCGTCGGGCGTGACGTAGAGCCGGATGCCCCGGCGCATCAGCTCGCGCTCGGCGCGTCGCGTCGATCCGGTCGGCGCGTACGCAGGCGGCGCGTCGATCGCCACGACATCCGGATCCTGTCGCCCCAACAGCGCGGCCAGCTCGTCGGGGAAGACACCTGGCCAGTGCTCGACCACGTCGCGTCCGTCGAGTACGACGACATCGCAGCCCTTGCGCACCCCGACGTCGATCCCCGCCGCGCGGCTCACAGCACCAGCTTGTGCGTGCGGAAGGCACGGTAGGCCACTGCGCCCGCCTTGGCGTAGAACGGAACGGGGGCGACCCACGAGATCTCCGCGGCTTCGACGCCGTACCGCGCCGCGATGTCCGCGGCGAGCGTGCCGAGGAGCGCGTGACCGGTGCCGGCGTGGCGGCGTGTGGCGTCCGTCGCCATCGGGCCGATCCAGGCGTGGCGGTTCACCGAATGGCACGCGAACGCGATCGTGGCGCCCCCGACGTCACGCGCCGCGAACGTGGTACCGCGCTCGACACCGCGGGCGACTTCGTCCTCCCAGTTGGGGAACTGCTGACCGGCGAGCGCGGTGGCTCCGTTGCCGGTCTCGCGCTCGATGGTGATACCGCTCGGCACCGGTGCCCGGAACGACGTCGGGAGCAGCATGTTCAGGCCGTGGTCGTACGCCTCGAAGCCGAGCACCTGGAAGAACGCCAGGGCCGCGGTGTTGGCGAGGTCGACGCCGGGCCAGACGTACCGGGGCGCGGCGTTGCCGGTGTGCAGCTCTCGCACGCCGTCCGCCCGACACCGGTCGACGACCTGCGCGACGAGCGCGCGCCCGCGGCCTCGCCGTTGCTCGTCCGGCGCGACCGCGAGCAGCAGCAGCCACGCCACCTTCAGCTGGTAGTCCGGGAAGTCCCTGATGACGAACGCAACGGCACCATGCTCGTCGCCGATCACCTCGCTCCCGGGCCCGAGGCAGCAGGTCGCGATGTCGTCGGTCGTGAGGCCTTCACCCGGCAGCGCAGCCGCGCACAGCGCGGCCAGCTGCTCGGGGGTCACGCGGAGGCACCCGTCATCTAGCTCGCGCGCTGGAGGTCGCGCAGCGCCCGGTAGCCGAGGAGGGTCGCGCCGGCGCGCTCGACGAGGCCGCGGAACGACGGGTCGGAGCACAGCATCGCGTGGTCCTCCACCCGGCCCGGCCAATCCGGATACGAGGCACGCAGCTCGTCGGAGTCGACGGCAGGGTGGAGGTAGACCTCCGTCACGCCCGGGCGGAGCTCGAAGAGGGCCCGCTCGATGTGGCGGCGCGCGCCGACGCCCGAGTACAGGACGAAGTGGTCGGGGAACACGACACCTTCCTCGCCGGCCAGGCGCCGGTACTCGAAGCCGGCGACCGCTTCGCCGCCCGCCGGGCCCATGCGCAGCGGGAGCCCGAAGTCGACCGCGAGCTCCAGGTACGCGTCGAAGAACTCCGCCCGCAGCTGCAGCGTGCCCATGTGGCTGTCGAGGTGGCTGATGTCGAAGCCCCAGAGGATGGCCCGCTCGACCTGCGCACGAAGCTCACGGCGGACCTCGTCGAGGTCGGCGTGGTCCCAGGTGTCCTCGACCGTGCGCGGGAAGCCGCCGTCGCCGTCGAGCAGGCTCGGGCAGTACGTGATCGGCCCCCAGCGGTACGTCTCCCACTCGGCGTTGAGCGTGAGGTGCACGCCGATGTCCTCGCCGCGGTACTGCGCGGCCGCGTCACGCGCCCACGGGCACGGCACCATCAGCGACGCGCTCGTGCCGAAGCCGCGGCGGAGCGCGTCGTACACGCCGACGTTCGCCGAGCGCGACGAGCCGAGGTCGTCGCAGTTGACGATGAGCAACTTTGCGTCGGGCGCGTAGCCGAGCCGTTCGGCGAGCGTCGTCACGTGCTCACTCGCTCATCCGAACTTCGAGACGAGCAGCTCGCCGGCGCGCCCGACGGTCTCGGCGTCGGACGTCGGCATGTTGACGATGAGCATGTCGAGCCCGGCGTCGACCAGCGCCCTCACCTGCTCGACGACGCCGTCGGCGTCGCCGACGATCGACCGCTCGTGCCAGTCGGGCCCGATCGCGCTGCTGAGCAGCTCTTTCACGCCGTCGGCCTCCTCGGCCGTGTCGGTGAGCACGAGCGTGCCGAGCCACGAGGTCGTGATCTCGTCGGGGTCGCGACCGACGTCGGCGCAGTGCCCGCGCAGCACGTCCAGCCGGTGCCGCACCAGGTCGGGGCTGCCGAAGATGTTGCAGAGGTCGGCGTGCTGCGCGACGAGCCGCAAGGTGCGCCGCTCGCCGCTCCCGCCGACCAGGATCGGCGGCCCGCCCTCGCGCACCGGGCGGGGCACGTTCTTCGCGCCCTCGATGCGGTAGTAGCGGCCCGAGAACGACGGCGCGACCGCGGTGAACATCGCGCGGATGATCGTGAGCGCCTCGTCGAGCCGGTCCAGCCGCTCGCGTGCGGGCGGGAAGTCGAACCCGAGCGCGACGTGCTCCTCCTCGTACCACGCCGCGCCGATGCCGCAGATCGCTCTGCCCTTCGAGATCACGTCGAGCGTCGTGACCATCTTGGCGACGAGCGCGGGATTCCGGTACGTGACGCCGGTGACGAGCGTGCCGAGCTCCACGCGCTCGGTACGCGCCGCGAGCGCGCCCAGCAGCGTGTAGCCCTCGAGGATCGGCTGGTCGGGACCACCGAGTGGCGGCAGTTGCCAGAAGTGGTCCATCACCCAGATCGAGTCGAAACCGGCCGCTTCGGCGGTGGTCGCGAGCTCGGCCACGTGCTCGAACACCTCGCGGTCGTCGACACCGGGAAACGTGAACCCCGGGATCTGGAGGCCGAAGCGCGTCACCGTTCCCGCTCCTGGCGCTTCGCGCCGGGCCGCTCGGGCCTCGCTCGCTGCACGGCAGGGTACCTGCCGCGCGGACGCTCGCTCATGACAGACGCTCGCTCATGCCAGCCGCTCGATGATCGTGCCGGTGCCGAGGCCCCCGCCGCAGCACATCGTGACCAAGGCGAGCGTTCCGTCGGTGCGCTCGAGCTCGTGCAGCGCGGTCGTGACGAGCCGCGCGCCGGTCGCGCCGACCGGGTGGCCGAGCGCGATCGCTCCCCCGTTCGGGTTGACGGTCTCGTCGTCGGGCTCGAGCTCGCGTTCCCAGGCCAGCACGACGGAAGCGAAGGCCTCGTTGATCTCGACCGTGTCGATGTCACCCATGGACAGACCGGTGCGCGCGAACAGCCGCTGCGTCGCGTCGATCGGGCCGGTGAGCATCAGCACCGGATCGACGCCGACGAGGCACTGGTCGACGATCCGGGCCCGGGGACGCAGGCCGAGCTCTCGTGCCCGCGCCGCCGTCGTCATCAGCACCGCGGCCGCGCCGTCGGTGATCTGGGACGACGACCCCGCGGTGTGTACGCCGTCTTCGCGCGCGACCGGCTTCAACGCGGCCAGCGCCTCGAGCGACGTCTCGCGCAAGCCCTCGTCGCGGTCGACTCGATGCGTGGTGCCCGTCGGCTTGCCGTCGTCGGAGAGATCCGGGGCGTCGAGCGGCAGGACCTCGCGCTCGAAGCGCCCCTCGTCCCAGGCGCGCCGGGCGCGCTCCTGCGAACGCAGGCCGAACCGGTCGCAGTCGTCGCGACTGACGCCCCACTTGTCGGCGATGCGCTCGGCGGCCTCGAACTGGGACGTGACCTCGTACTGCGCGAAGTACGACTCCGGCAGCGGGCGGCCCGGCCCCTGCTTCACCGCGGTGCCGAGTGGCACACGGCTCATCGACTCGACGCCGCATGCGAGAACCGTGTCGACCACGCCCGAGGCGACGAGCGCGGCGGCGAGGTTCGTCGCCTGCTG
>WNGF01004341.1_pt1 | contig 18625 bp, 16 predicted proteins | sample 5400641 | NCBI WGS metagenome assembly WNGF01 (sample SAMN13153371, study PRJNA577476) | soil metagenome | isolation source: 80 cm soil or saprolite under grassland replicate 2 | place: USA:California | collected 2016-06-15
CCGCCCGCGCCGCCGCATGCCGATGCGCCGATCACGGCCGCGGCGAGGATGAGCAGCGGGACCATCGTTCGCTTCATGGCGACCTCCTGATACGGTGGGTACGGACGGAGCGGCCGAACGGATATGGGTCTCCTGATCGTCGTCGTGCTCGTCACCGCCGCGATGCTCGCGGCGGTCTTCCTCGCCCTCGTCGCCCTGCGCCGAGCGCGGCGCCCGCGCCCGGCGCTGCCCGACAACTGCGGTGACTGCGTGCACATGATCCCGCGCGCCAAGGTGTACAAGCGTGAGACGCTCGAGGATGCCGACGGTCTCGTGCATTATCTCTGCGAGCAACGGTGGATCGAGGTCACCCCGTACTCGCCGCGTTGCGCGCTCGGGAAGAGCAAGACGCGCCTCACGACCGTTCCCGATTAGGGCTATGGTCGCGGCGTGACCCCTGATGCGTTCTCCGCCTTCGACGCGCACGTCCGGTCGCACGAAGGTCGGTATCTCGAGGAGCTCGAGACGCTCATTCGCCAGCCGTCCGTATCCGCCCAGAACACCGGGATCGACGAGACCGCGCGCCTGGTGATCGACCGCGCGCGCGCCGCCGGGTTCGCGGCGGCGAGCGAGCGCGCACCGGGCGGGCCGCCGACGATCGTGGGCGAGCAGGGCTCGGGGGAACGGACACTGCTCGTGTACGACCACTACGACGTCCAGCCGCCGGATCCGCTGGACGAATGGATCAGCCCTCCGTTCGAGCCCGTCATCCGCGACGGCTTCCTGTTCGGCCGCGGGACCTCCGACAACAAGGGCAACCTCATGGCCCGGCTGCAGGCGGTCGAGGCGTACCGCGCGACCGTCGGCGAGCTCCCGCTGCGGATCCGGGTGCTGTTCGAAGGAGAGGAGGAGATCGGCTCGGCGCATCTGGCCGACTTCGTGCGCGCGAATGCCGACCGGCTGCGCGCCGACGGATGCGTCTGGGAGGCCGGCTACAAGGACGCGGCCGGACGGCCCACCGTGAGCCTCGGGCTGAAGGGCATCTGCTACGTCGACCTCAGCGTCCGCGCGACGAAGCTCGATGCGCACTCGTCGGTGGGCGGCATCGTGCCGAACGCGGCCTGGCGCCTGGTGTGGGCGCTCGCGAGCCTCAAGGACGAGCACGACGAGATCACCCTCGACGGCCTCGCCGAGCACGTGCGGCCACCGAGCGACTCGGACCTCGCCCTTCTCGAGCGTCTGCCGTTCGACGAGGACCGGATGCGCGCGATCCACGGGATCCCCTCGTTCGTGGGTGGCCGGACCGGCACGGAGCTGAAGCTCCGCTACCTCCTCGCTCCGACCTGCACGATCTGCGGACTCACCTCCGGGTATCAGGGCGAGGGCTCGAAGACGGTCCTGCCCGCCGTGGCGAGCGCGAAGGTGGACTTCCGGCTCGTGCCCGACCTCACGCCGGAGCTCGTGCGGCGGCTGCTGCGAGCCCACCTCGACCGGCGCGGATTCACCGACGTCGAGATCACGCCGCATCATGGGGAGCGGCCCTCACGCTGGCCGGCCGACAGTCTCGCGGCCCGGGCGGCCATCGCCGCGTGCCGCTCCGCGTACGGCACCGAGCCGGTCGTGTACCCGCTCATGGCCGGCTCCGGGCCGATGGACCAGGTCTGCGGGCAGCTCGGGATCCCGGCGGTGGGCTTCGGCTCCGGCCACGCCGCCTCGGCGAATCACGCCCCGAACGAGAACATCGCGATCGCGGACTACCTCGATCACATCCGCGCGTTCGGTCGCTTCCTCGACGCGTTCGCGGATCGTCCACTGGATCGAAGCTGAGATCGAAGCCGGGCGACCGGCGGACCATCCTGCTGGTCCTGGGCTTCCTCGCCTTCGGTGCCGTCTACAACGGCCTCGTGATGTCCCCGGTGCTGGAACAGCTCGCCGAGGAATTCGGGAGCTCCGCCGGTGTCGTCGGGCTCGTCGTCGCGGCGTACGGGGCTCCCGGGGTCGTCGTGGCCCTCATCGCGGGACCGTTCTCCGATCGGATCGGGCGCAAGCCGTTCCTCGTCGGTGGCCCCGTGGTGATGGGCCTCGCGACGGTCGCGGCCGCGGCCGCGCCGTCGTTCCCCCTCATCATCGCCGCTCGTGTCGTCGCGGGTGCCGGCGCGGCCGTGATCTTCCCGAACATCAACGCGACGGTCGCCGACACGTTCCCGTACCGCGAACGCGGCGCCGCGATCTCCACGGTCATGGGGATGAACACGATGGCCAGCATCCTCGGTGTGCCGCTCGCCGGGATCGTCGCCGAGGCGACGACGTGGCGCGTCTCGGTCGCGCTCGTTGGGATCATCGCGATCCTCGCGGCGGTCGTGCTCTTCCTCGGGCTGCCCGGCGCGCGGGGGGCGAATGAGGCGGCGCCGATGCGGTCGCTCTACGCGAGCATCTTCCGCAACCGTTCGGCGATGGCCGCGATCGTCTCCAGCTTCCTCGGCGCGCTGTTCTGGTTCACCTGGGTCACGTATCTGGTCGTCTTCTTCCAGCGCACGTTCGGGCTGGCGCAGGGGGTCGCATCGACCCTCGCGCTGACGATGGGTGTCGGCGTCCTACTCGGGAGCCAGATCGGAGGCCGGCTCGGCGACCGCACCGGCCACCGCCGCATCGTGGCGGGGAGCATCCTCACCTCCGGCGCGCTCCTGTTCCTGCAGACGAACCTCAGCCTGCCGCTGGTCGTGACGGCCGCGCTGAACCTCGCGCTGTCCACCGTCATCGGGGCGCGCTTCGCGACGAACAACACGCTCATGACCGAGCAGGTGCCCGAGGCACGCGGCACGATGCTCGCGATGTCGAGCGCCGTGGCGAGCCTGGCCATCACCGTCGGGTCGGCCATCGGCGGACGGCTCATCGACGGGCCGGGGTTCGCGTACGTCGGCCTCTTCTGCCTCTGCGTCGCCGCGACGTCCGCGGTCATCGTCACGACGCTCGTGCGCGAGGAGCCGATCGACCTCGAAGCCGAGCCACTTCGCTGACAGGCGCAGCCGCCTGAAAGGCGCGGCCGCCGGGTCGCTTCCGTCATGCCGCCGTTACCGAGCCGTCACGGTCCGCCCTAACGCCGCGTGTCTTTGGGCACGACACCTGCCGCTCCGTTCGTCGCTCAGCGCGAAAGGAGCGGCCCGGATGGCGACGAAGAGTGAGACGAAGAAGGCGGGTGGCGGGATGACCGTCGCCGAGGCCGGCCGGATGGGCGGCAAGCTCGTCAGCCAGAAGTACGGCGCCGAGTTCTACGAGAAGATCGGCAAGAAGGGCGGCTCGAGCACGGCCGAGCGCTACGGACCTGAGTTCTTCGGCCGGATCGGCCGCAAGGGCGGCAAGGTCGTGAGCGAGAAGTACGGCGCGGGTCACTTCGAGCGCATCGGCAGGCGAGGCGGGCAGAAGGTGGCCTCGCTCGTCGAACGCGCCAAGCGGCTCGACGCGGAGCCCGCCGGAGGCCCCGCCCGGGAGTGATACTCACCCCTCGTGGGTGAGGCCCGGCGGATCCACTTCGGGAGTCGCGTCGTCCGCGCGGCGCGCGAGCTGCCCGCCGGCGCGGGGATCCCGAACGTCCTCCCGCTCGTCCAGAGCGTCGCCTTCGACTACGGCTCGATGCGCGAGCAGGACGCGATCTTCGGCAAGGAGCGGCCGGGCTGGGTCTACGGCCGCTACGGGACGCCGACCACCGCCGCCCTGGAGCAGGCGCTCGCGGCGCTCGACGAGGTCGAGGAGGTCGTGTGCTTCGTGTCCGGCATGGCGGCGATCGCCGCGCTGCTCGACATCGCGCGGGAGGGCCGTGGACGGATCGTCGCCCAGGAGGACACCTACGGCTCGACCCGCTCGCTCCTCGAACGCCTTCGCGCGGAGGGCGCCGACGTCGCCTTCGTCGATCCGACCGACCATCGCGGCGTCCAGCGCGCGCTCGCGGAGCGCGACACGACCCTCCTCTACGTCGAGGCGATCTCCAACCCGCTCCTGCGGGTCGTCGACGTCGCGGCGCTCGCGGAGCTGGCCCATCGCGCCGGGGCCCGGCTCGCGGTCGACGCCACCTTCGCCTCGCCCGCGCTCCTCCGCCCGGCGGGGCTCGGGGCGGACCTCGTGCTCCACTCGCTGACGAAGTACATCAACGGGCACGGCGACGTGATGGGCGGAAGCGTGGGGGGTCGGCGCGAGCAGATCTCGCCGCTGCGCGACCGCGTGACGAGCGACGGCGCGTACCTGCCGCCGCACGAGGCCTGGCTCGTCGTCCGGGGGATGCGCACCCTCGAGCTCCGCATGGGCCGGCAGTGCGCCAACGCGCTCGCCCTGGCGACCCATCTCGCCGCGCAGCCGAAGGTGGCTCGGGTCATCCATCCGGGTCTCGAGTCGCATCCGCAGCACGAGCTGGCGCGAGCCCAGTTCGGCGAGCGGTGCGGCGCCGTCGTCACGTTCGCGCTCCGCGACGACACGCGCGATGCCGCCTACCGGTTCCTCGACGCGCTCGAGCTGGCCGCGTCCGCGACGACGGTCGGCGACCTCTACACCGAGGTCCTCCATCCGGCGACGTCGTCGCATCGCATGGTCGCGCCAGCCGAACGCGAGCGGATGGGGATCACCGATGGGACCGTACGCGTCTCGGTCGGCATCGAGGATCCGTACGACATCGTCGCCGATCTGGACGCCGCGCTCGCCCGGGTCTGAGCGTGCCGCGGCCCGCGGCCCTCGTCTTCAACTGCCACATCACCGGTCTCGCGGTCGCGCGGAGCCTCGCCGCGCGCGGCGTGCCCGTCATCGCGCTGGACCCCGATCCCCGCGGCCTCGGCCAGGCATCGAACGCGGTGCGCGAGCGCCTGCCGTGTCCCAACCCGCTCGACGACGAGGCGGGCTTCGTCGAATGGCTCGTCGGCCACGCCGCGGCGTGGGGCGACCGCCCGGTCCTGTTCCCGACGAACGACGAGTGGGTGCTCGCGGTCGCGCGACACGCCGACCGCCTCCGGCCGCATTTCCGCATCCCGTTCAGCGCGGGCCCGGCCCTCGAGGAGATCCTCGACAAGCGCACCCTGTACGCGCGCTGTGCGGCGCTCGGCATCCCGATCCCCGCCACCTATCCCCTTGACGACCCGAGCGCGACCGCCCGGCGCATCCGCTACCCCGCGGTCGTCAAGCCGGCCGAGCAGCGCCGCTTCTACGATCGGTTCGGCGTGAAGGTGTTCCAGGCCGACGACGCGGAGGCGCTCGTCCGGTTCGCCGCGGACGCGCGGGATCTCGCGTGCGTCGCCCAGGAGGTCGTCGCGGTGCCGCCCGGTGGCTTCCACAGCCTCGGGGCTTACGCCGGCCCGACAGGGACCGTCCATGGCTTCGTCGGCCGCAAGCTCGAGCAGTATCCCGAGGGCTTCGGCACGGCGTGCCTCGTCACCGGCGAGCGGGTCGACGAGATCGTCGAGCGCGGGGCGGCGGTGCTGCGGGCGTTCGGCTATCAGGGGATCGCCGAGGTCGAGTTCCTCTGGGATCCGGCCCGCGGCGAGCATCTGCTCATCGACGTGAACCCCCGCGTCTGGAAATGGATCGGCCTCCCGATCGCGAGCGGTGCGGACCTGCCGTGGCTCGCGTACGCCGACTCGATCGGCGAGGCCACGCCGGCGCCCGCGCCGCGCTACGGCCTGCGCTGGATCTACGAGCGCGACTACGCGGTCCTCGCCCGCCGGCGGCCGCTGTTCCCGGCGAGCGGAGACGTGGTCCTCGCCGTGTGGGACCCGGCCGATCCCGGGCCGCTCGCCCAGCTCATCGAGAACGAAGGGCCGGGTGGCCGCTACTACTGTGCCTGCTAAGGCGAAGCCGGCAGGCGCAGCGGACCACAGGACCGCGAGGTCCGAGGACTACGTGCCTGCTAAGGCGAAGCCGGCAGGCGCAGCGGACCACAGGACCGCGAGGTCCGACGACCAGGTGTCCGCGAGGGCGCGCCCGCTCCGCTTCGGCTTCTGGATGCCGGTGTTCGGCGGTTGGCTGCGCAACGTCGACGACGAACGCATGGCCGCGACCTGGGAGTACCAACGTGACCTCGCAGGCTCCGCCGAGCGCACCGGCTGGGACGTCACGCTCATCGCGGAGCTCAACCTGAACGACATCAAGGGTCCCGACGCCGACTGCCTCGAGGCCTGGACGACCGCCGCCGCGCTCGCCGCGTCGACGTCCACGCTCGAGCTCATGACCGCGGTGCGGCCGAACTTCCGGCTGCCGGCGGTCGTCGCGAAAGAGGCCGCGACGATCGACCGCATCTCGGGCGGGCGGTTCACGCTCAACGTCGTGAGCGCCTGGTGGGAGACCGAGTCGAAGATGTACGGCGGCGCGTGGGTCGAGCACGACGAGCGCTACGCGCGCACGGCGGAGTTCATCGCGGTCCTCAAGGGGATGTGGACGAGCCCCGCGTTCAGCCTGCGCGGCCGCTACTACGCGATCGACGACGCCCGCCTCGCGCCGAAGCCGGTCCGGCGCCCCTGGCCGACGCTGTACGCAGGTGGTGAGTCGCCCGCGGCGAAGGACCTGATCGCCGCGCAGTGCGACGCCTACCTCATGCACGGCGACCCGATCGACGTGCTGCGGGAGAAGATCGGGGACCTGCGCCAGCGGCGGGCGCGGCACGCCGAGCTGCCGCCGCTCCGCTTCGGCGTCGCCGCGTACGCGATCGTCCGCGAGAGCGAAGCCGCGGCGAAGCGCGAGATCGAGCGCATCACCAACGTGAAGGCGAGCGCGCGCGGGTACGCCTCGTACCTCGACTTCGTGAAGGGCTCGGAGCTCGGGACCCGGATCTCGCTCGAGGACTACAGCGTGTCGAACCGCGGGCTCCGCACCGGCCTCGTCGGCACGCCCGAGCGGGTCGCCGAGCAGGCGCGCGCGCTCCACGCCGCCGGCGTCGATCTGCTGCTGATCCAGTGCAGCCCGCAGGCGGAGGAGATGGAACGATTCGCGGCCGAGGTGTTCCCGCTCGTGGCGGACCTTCGCTTCAGTGCTCGCGACGCAGGTGGTCGAGCACCTCGGCCATGACCCGGCAATCGATCTCGTTGTAGCGGCCGACCTCGCGCATCAGCTCGACCTCCGCGATGTTCCCGCCGTTCGCCGCGGCCAGGCGAGCCGCGGCCCAGGCACCGGCCATGGCGCCGGTGCCGTCGGCGAGGCCCTCGCCCCATTCGGTCTCGATGAGGCCGTGCGCGCGCATCGCCCGCGCCACGGACTTCAGCCCGAACCGCCGGGCGCCACGGACGACGACCGGCCCGGCGTGGACGATGCGCTCGAGCAGGTCGTACCAGCCGAGCGCCGGCCAGGGTCGGTCCGGATGCCGCGCCCGCGCCGAGTCGTACATCGCGTCCATGAACACGGTCTCGGCGGCCGACCAGTGGAACAGCCGCGCCTCGCTCGCCCCGGCGAGCCCGGCCGCCCGCGCGAGGCGGTCGACGTGCGCCAGCCACGCGTCGATCATCTCCGCCTCGGCCTCGGCCGTGAGCGCGCGAGCGGTGAATTGGACGAACTCCCACCGCCCCTCGTCGTACCGCCCGCAGCCGACCTGGAAGATGAGCGGGCTCCCGCCCCGCTGCGGGAATGACGTGAAATCGTCGTCGAGATCGTTCACCGTCTCGAAGTCGACGTAGAGCTCCAAAGACGCCGGGACGCGCCAGCGACCCTCGTCCGCCTCGATCCGGACCGGCGCGAGCGGCGGCCCGTCGCCGCGGTTCACGTCGAGCAGCGCGTCGAACATGAGCGCCCGCCGCTCGCCGCTGATGCCGAGGAACGCGGCCGAGACGCGCGGATCGTCCCAGCGCGTGACGCCTCGCAGCCGGGCCCGATCGCGCATCGGGGCGCTCACCTGCCAGAACAACGTGAGCTCGCCGAGCTTGTCCGCGATCTCCTTCTTCGCCTCGTGCCACGGGAAGTCGCGGTCGGACTTCATGTTCGGCCAGAGCTCGTCGACGCTCGGGACCGGAAGCACCTGCCACTCCGCGCCCTCGCGCCGCATCCGCCGGATCCACTTCGCGCCCTCGGCCACGACGTCCTCGAGCGCGGCCTCGCGCGAGCGCACGAATGCCGCATGCGGCACCCGCGCGAGCCGCTGCCAGCAGGCCTCGCCCTTCGCCTGGCCCTGGCGCCAGGCGCGTCCGAGCACGTAGGCGAACGGCGGCGCGTATCCCTGCACGCGGGCGAGCGCGCGATCGTATGTCCAGACCTGCGCGCACGTCGCGAGGTCGCTCGAGGTCGAGAGCGACCCGTCCTTCAGCAGCTCGAGCGTCGAGAACTTCACGTCCACGACGCGGTAGTGCCACGCCGCACCGTAGAGGCCCGGCGCGACCGCGCCCGGATCGTCGCCCTCCCAGAACGCGTCGGCGCACAGCTCCGTCAGGACGTCGGAGCGGACGAGCAGGTCGACGCGGCCGTAGCTCCGGGCCTGCGGATCCCGAAGGACCCCGCCCGCGATCACGCGCTCGCCCCGCTCCAGGGCCGCGACGGTCGCCTCGGCCGCCGCGAGCGAGCGCGCTCCGGCCGGGTCCGTCGCGATCCGCGTCACGCCGACCCGCCGCTCGAGGTCGGCGATGACCGCCTCCTCGAAGCGAAGGCCCTGCTCCGCGAGGAACGCGTGGAAGTCGAATCGCGGGTCGTACGCCGCGCGCCGATCGTCGCGCACGTGACCGCAGGCCGCGCCGTAGCGGTCGAGCCAGTCGACGAGCGCGTCATTTCGGCACCACCTCGCGGTCGCGCCGGCCGCGACCCAGTCCTGCCAGTCCGCGTCCGTCGACGGGACGAGCGTGCTGCCGTCGTCGCGCGCGACGAGCGCGTTCGCGCCGCGGACCGGCCGGCCGAACGGGAGCGAGAGGGTGAGCTGCGTCGGGTCGCGCTCGGCCGCGTTCGGAGCCGCCGCCCCCGTGGTCCGTTCAGCCATGGAGGAGCGGGATGAGCCCGCTGAGGTCCGGCGCCTCGACGAGCGGCGCGGCGTCGACCGGCCGCGGAGCGGCGAGGCGGTTCGCCCAGTAGACGTCCATCCCGATCCGCCGGGCTCCGCCGACGTCGTGGGCCGAGCCGGCGACGAACAGGACGCGCTCGGGATCGAGACCCAGCGCGCCGAGGGCGGCGTGGTACGGGCGTGGATCCGGCTTGTACGCGCCGGCCGCCTCGGCCGTCATCACGAGCGCGAACGCGCCGAGCGTCGAGGCCGCGCGCAGCCCCAGCTCGGTCGAGCAATTGGTCACGATGAACCGCCGCGCCGGATCGATCCGCTCGAGGGTCGGAGGCGAATCGGGCCAGGGCGCGAACTCGCCCCAGCGGGTCAGGAGCTCGTCCGCGCGCTCGTCGGCCAGTCCGAGCTCGCGCGCGGACTCACGCACGATGTCCTCGAACGGTCGATACGGCCGGCCGCGCAGCAGGCGTTGGGAGGCCGCGTGCCATGCCGGCCCGAGCCGATCGTCCCGTGCGGCGGCGCGCCAGAGCGGCAGCGTGTCGAGCAGTGCGGTGAGGAGGTCGAAGCCGACCGCGTCGTAGCTCATGGACGAAGCGTACCGACCCGCTACCGACCCGCGCATCAGGCGCGCAGCCGCGGATCGAGCACGTCGCGGAGCCCATCGCCGAGCAGGTTGACGCCCAGCACCGCGAGCGCGATGACCGCACCCGGGAACACGGTGATCCACCACGCGCTGCCCATGTACTCGCGCCCGGTGGCCATGATCGCGCCCCACTCGGGCTCGGGGATGGGTACGCCCAGGCCGATGAACGAGAGCCCGCTTCCGGCGAGGAGCGCGCCGCCGAAGCGCGTGGCGGACAGGATGATGACCGGCGCCACGACGTTGGGCAGGATGTGCCGGGCCATGATCCGACGGGCGCGCGCGCCGACGGCACGGGCGGCCTCGACGTAGTCCCGCTCACGCGTGCTCAGCACGGAGCCGCGAACGAGCCGTGCGTAGCCGGGCCAGCCGAAGAGGCCGAGGGCGACGATGAGGTTGTCGAGCCCGGGCCCGAGGATCGCGACGATCGCGATCGCGAAGAGCAGCCCCGGGAAGGCCAGCACGACCTCGAGCAGCCGTGAGATGAGGCTGTCGAGCCACCCGCCGTAGTACCCGGAGACCAGGCCGAGGACGACGCCGCCGCCCGCGGCGACGACGACGGAGAGGACCCCGAGCCGGACCGCGAGCCGCGAGCCCCAGACCACCCGGCTGAAGATGTCGCGCCCGAGCTCGTCCGTGCCGAACGGGTGCGCCGGCGTCGGCCCCTGCAGCGCGTCGCGCACGTCGAACGAGATCGGGTCGCGCGTCGCGATGAGCGGTGCGAGCGCGGCGACCGCGAGCAGGCCGCCGAAGAGCAGGAGCCCGCAGACGGCGAGCGGCGACCGGATGAGCCGCGCGAGGGCGTCACGCATACCGGATCCGCGGATCGAGCGAGGCATAGAGGACGTCGACGATGAGATTGGTCAGCAGGTAGGCGACCGCCACCAGCAGCACGGTGCCCTGGATGAGCGGGAAGTCGCGGTTGAAGATCGCCTGGACCGCGAGCCGGCCGACGCCGGGCCACGCGAAGATCGTCTCGATGATGAACGCCCCGCCGAGGAGGCTGCCGAATTGGAGCCCGACGATCGTGGTGATCGGGATGAGCGCGTTGCGGAGCGCGTGGCGCCAGATGACCGCCCGCTCGCGCAGGCCCTTCGCGCGTGCCGTGCGCAGGTACTCCTGGCCGAGCACCTCGAGCATGCTCGAGCGCGTGATCCGCGCCTTCACCGCCGCGGAATGGAGGCTGAGCGACACCGCGGGCAGGATGAGGCTCGCGACCGAGCCGGCGCCGGTGACCGGCAGCCAGTGCAGCCGGAGGGAGAACAGAAGGATGCCGAGGAGAGCGATCCAGAACGTCGGCACGGAGAGACCGACGATCGCCACACCCATGGCGAGCAGGTCGGCGGATCGACCGCGATTCACCGCGGCGACGACGCCCAGCACGATCCCGAGCGTCGTCGACAGCAGCACCGCCGCGACGGCGAGCTCGAGCGTGTAGGGGAGCCGATCGAGGATCTCCACGGTCACGTCGCGGTGCGTCCGGATCGAGGTGCCGAGGCTGCCGTGGAGCAGGCGATCGAGGTAGTGGAGGTACTGGATCGGGAGCGGCTGGTCGAGCCCGAGCTCGGTGCGGATCCGCGCGATCGCTTCGGGCGAGGCGGTGTCGCCGGCCAGGACGGTCGCCGGGTCGCCGGGCACGAAGGCGACCATGAGGAACACGCCGACGGAGACCCCGAGCAGGACCGGGATCGCCAGTACGAGCCGGCGGAGGACATACCGGCCCACGGGGCGTTACCGCGTCCCGGCGCGGCCGGGCGGAGCGGGACGATCAGGCGTTGCGCGGCAACGCGTGACCACCTATTTCACATAGGCGTCGTGCCAGAGGAGGCCGCCGGCCTGGCCCTGACGCAGGTCGTACACCTTGGCCGCGACGGCGGTCTTCGACACCGGCATGTAGAGCGGCTGCCACGGCGCCTGCTCCATCGTGTACTTCTGGGCGTCGGCGTAGATCTGCATCCGCTTCGCCTGATCGAGCTCGGTGCGGCCGGCCTTGATCAGCGCCTCGAGCTTCTGATCGCAGAACAGCACCCGGTTGGACGACTTCACCCGATCGCATGAGAGGAACAGGCTGAACATGTCGGGCTCGTTCCACGAGTAGCCGTTCAGGTAGAGGTCGTGCTCGGCGTTCGGCGTCGCGGCGAGGAGCGCGCCCGACTCGAGCTGCTTCACCTGCATGTCCACTCCGGCGGTCTTGAGCTGGGCCTGCAGGAGCGTGGCGATCTTCCCGTGATCGGTGCTCGTCGTCGTGTAGAGGACGGGCTTGAACGGCGAGCCGTCGGGCTTCGTCCGCATGCCGTCGGGCCCGGGCTTGTAGCCGAGCTGGTCGAGGCCGGACTTCGCGGCCGCGACGTCGTACTTCAACTCGTACTGCTTCAGCTTCTCGTCGTAGCCCTGGATGCTCTGCGCGATCGGGCAGCACTGGGCCTTCGCGAGCGTGCCGCCGAACACCACCTGGACGATCTCGTCCTTGTTCACCGCGTGGCTCAGCGCCTGGCGCAGCCGCGCGTCGTCGAACGGCTTGCGCGCGGCGTCGAACCCGAGGTAGGTGAGCCCGTAGGTGAAGCTGTCGAACGTGCGGAAGCGCTGATCGCTCCCGTATTTCGGGAGGTCCTTCGCGGCGAGCGTGAGCACGTCGATCTCGCCTGCGTCGAGCGCGGCGAGCTGCGTCGCCGCGTCGGGGATGACCTTGTACTTGAGCTCCTGGATGAACGGCGCGCCCCGGTTCTTGAAGAAGGCCGGCGCGTGGTCGTACTTCTCGTTCCGCTCGAGCGTGAGCTGCTGGCCGGTCTGCCACTCCTTCAGCCGGTACGGGCCGGTGCCGACCGCCGCGCGGTCGATCCTGTCCCCCGCCGCCTGCACCGCGGAGGGAGAGAGGATCCCGCCGTAGGCGGTCTGGAGGTCGTGGAAGATGGGCGCGTACGGCTCCTTCAGGCTGAGCACGAACGTCGTGTCGTTCGGCGCATCCATGCTCGCCACGCTCTTGAACGTCTCGAAGATCGGCGATTTCGCGCCGACGCGCTGGAGCCGCTCGAACGTGAACTTCACGGCCGCGGCGTTGAACGGCGAACCGTCGGTGAACGTGATGCCCTTGCGCAGCGTGAACGTGATCGTCTTGCTGTCCGGACTCACCGTCCAGCTCTCCGCGAGCAGTCCCTTGTACGAGTTGTCGAGATCCTGATAGACGAGCGTCTCGTAGATCCAGCCGAAGATCGTCGACGAGACCGGGTTCGACGTCTGATGCAGGTCGAGCGTATCCGGGTCGGTCGTCGCCGCGAAGGTCACGCTCCCGCCGACCTTCGAGGAGCCGCCGCTCGGTCCGGGTGACGGCGCGCCCGCGGAGCACGCCGCGGCGACGAGGACGACGATCGGGATGCAGCGCGCGACCGACCACGACATGTTCCGCCTCCGGACGCGTTCGCTCGAACAGCGGGAGTCTATGCAGCGGCTACGCTACACGCGATGGCGCGCTTCATCGTCGAAGGCGGCACGCCGTTGCGTGGCGAGATCTCACCGGCGGGGAACAAGAACTCCGCGCTCCCGCTCATCGCCGCCGCGCTGCTCACCGAGGATCCGGTCACCCTCCGCAATCTGCCGCGCATCCGTGACGTCGAGGGGATGCTCGAGATCCTCGTCAAGCTCGGGGCGACCGTCGAGGAGCTCGACCCGCACGCCGTGCGGATCACCACGAAGGACGTCGACCGGACCGACGTCGACCGCGGTCTGTCGAAGGAGATCCGCACATCGCTCCTGTTCGCCGGTCCGCTGGTGGCGCGGCTGGGCCGCGTGACGCTCGCGCCTCCCGGTGGGGACGTGATCGGGCGCCGGCGGACCGACACGCATTTCCACGCCCTCACCGCGCTCGGTGGCCAGCTCGAGGTGACGCCGGGCGGCTACGCGCTGCGGGCCGAGCGGCTCGCGGGCGCCGACATCCTCCTGGACGAGCCGTCGGTGACCGCGACCGAGAACGCCATCCTGTGCGCGGTCCGTACGCCGGGTCGCACGGTCATCCGCAACGCCGCGAGCGAGCCGCACGTGCAGGAGCTCTCGCTCGTTCTGGCGAAGATGGGCGCGCGCATCGTCGGTATGGGCACCAACACGATCACGATCGATGGGGCAGAGCGATTCCGCGGGATCGACCACACGCTCTGGCCCGATCACATGGAGGTGGGGTCGTTCGTCGGAGTGGTCGCCATGACCCACGGCGAAGCGCGGATCAAGGGCAGCGGGCCGGAGCACCTGCGGATGACCAGGCAGGTGTTCGCCAAGCTCGGCGTCGTCACCGAGGTCGACGGCGAGGACCTTCTCGTCCCCGCGCGCGAGCGCTACTGCATCCAGCCCGATCTCGGCGGCGGCATCCCGAAGATCTCGCCGCAGGTCTGGCCGGGCTTTCCGACCGATCTCACGAGCATCGCGACCGCGCTCGCCACGCAATGCGAGGGCACCGTGCTCGTCCACGAGTGGATGTTCGAGGCCCGGATGTACTTCGTCGACTCGCTCATCGCGATGGGCGCGCGGGCAGTCCTCTGCGACCCGCATCGCGCGGTGATCGTCGGCCCCTCGCAGCTCTACGGTGCCGAGCTCCGCAGCCCCGACATCCGGGCCGGCCTCGCGCTGCTCGCCGCGACGCTCTGCGCGAAGGGCCGGAGCGTGATCAACAACATCGAGCAGATCGACCGCGGCTACGAGGACATGGACGGACGGCTGCGCGCGCTCGGCGCGAGGATCGAACGGACCGCGTGAGCGAGGCACGGCTCCGCCGGGCCGAGCGAACACCGCCAGCCCTGAGCGTGTCTCCTCGGCGAAGCCGAGAGATTGAACTGTGATCGATCCCGAGCGGCTCGTCGCTCCGCCGCGGTCATATGTCACACACCTCGAATGCTCCCGCTGCGGCGCGACCGCCGACGCGACGGTGGTCGCGAACCTCTGTCCGGTCTGTGGCGGACCGTTGCTCGTGCGCTACGACCTCGAGCGGATGCGGACCAGCGTGCCGCGGACCGTGCTCGCCGGCCGGCAGGCGTCGCTCTGGCGGTACCGCGAGCTCCTGCCGATCGACGATCCCGACCGCATCGTGAGCCTCGGCGAGGGCAACACCCCGATCCTCGAAGTGCCGACCCTGGGCGAGGCGCTCGGCCTCCATCGCCTGGTCATCAAGGACGAGGGCCTGCTGCCCACCGGCACGTTCAAGGCGCGCGGCGCGGCGGTCGGGGTGACGAGAGCGCGCGAGCTCGGCGTCGGCACCATCGCCCTGCCGACCGCGGGGAACGCGGGCGCCGCCTGGGCCGCCTACGGCGCCCGCGCCGGGATCGGCGTGGTCGTCGCGATGCCCGCGACGACGCCCGACGTCATCCAGCGCGAGACCGCCGCCTACGGCGCGCGCGTGTATCTCGTCGACGGCTCGATCGCGGATGCGGGCGCCGTCGTGAAGCGGGCCTGCGCGGAGTACGGCTGGTTCGACGCCTCGACGCTGAAGGAGCCGTACCGCATCGAGGGCAAGAAGACGATGGGCTTCGAGCTCGCCGAGCAGGCCGGCTGGACGATCCCGGATGTCGTCGTGTACCCGACCGGCGGCGGCGTGGGCCTCATCGGGATGTGGAAGGCGTTCGCCGAGCTCCGGTCCCTGGGCTGGGTCCCGAACGGCGACGCGCCGCGCTTCGTGGCCGTGCAGGCGAGCGGCTGCGCCCCGATCGTCAAGGCGTTCCACGCCGACGCGGAGGAGTCCGAGCCGTGGCCCGATCCGACGACGTTCGCCGCGGGCATCCGCGTGCCGAAGGCGCTCGGCGATTTCCTCGTCCTCCGGATCCTGCGCGAGTCGCGCGGCGTCGCGATCGAGGTCAGCGACGAACGGATCGCGGAGATGATGCGGGTCGTGGGCGTGACGGAGGGAATGCTCGTCTGCCCCGAGGGTGCCGCGGCGATCGAAGGCGCGTATCAGCTCCGCCAGCAGGGATTCATCGACCCGCACGAGGACGTGGTCGTGTTCAACACCGGGACGGGCCTCAAGTACGCCGAATCGCTGCAGGGCGAGCCGCCGATCCACCTCGAAGCCGGCCGGCCGATCCCGCGGCTGGAGCGCATGATCGATGCCTAGCATTGCCTCGATGGCCATCGCACCCGACATCCTGTCGCTCGTCGGGAACACGCCGCTCGTCCGGCTCTCGCGCATCGGCGCGGGGCTCCGACCACGGCTCGTCGCGAAGCTCGAGATGCTGAACCCGGGTGGCTCGGTGAAGGATCGGATCGGCCTCGCGATGATCGAGGACGCCGAGCGCCGCGGCCTGCTGCGGCCGGGCGGGACCATCGTCGAGCCGACGAGCGGCAACACCGGGGTCGGCCTCGCGATCGCCGCGGCGCTGCGCGGCTACCGGCTCGTCTGCACCATGCCGGACAAGCAGAGCCAGGAGAAGCGCGACATCCTCCGCGCGTACGGCGCCGAGGTCGTCATCTGCCCGACCGCGGTGCCGCCCGACTCGCCCCAGTCCTATTACAAGGTGGCCGAGCGCCTCGCCGGGGAGCTGCCGGGCGGATACATGCCGGGCCAGTACTGGAACGACGAGAACGTCGCGGCGCACTTCCGCACGACCGGGCCGGAGCTCTGGGCGCAGACCGAGGGGAAGATCACGCACCTCGTGCTCGGCGTCGGGACCGGCGGCACTGTGACCGGGGCGGGCCGCTACCTGAAGGAGCGGAGGCCGGGCATCGTGATCGTCGGGGCCGACCCGGAGGGCTCGATCTACACGGGCGAGGTGCATCCGTACAAGACCGAGGGGATCGGGGAGGACTTCTGGCCGGGCACCTTCGATCCCGCGCTGGTCGATCGCTGGGTCCGCGTCTCCGATCGCGACACGTTCCTCACCGCACGGCGGATCACCCGCGAGGAGGGGATCCTCGCCGGCGTCTCGTGCGGGACGGCGATGTTCGCGGCGCTCGAGGTCGCGAAGGAGCTCGACGAGGGCGCGCTCGTGGTGGTGCTGTTCCCGGATTCCGGCAAGTCGTACCTGTCCAAGCTCTACAACGACGAATGGATGCGCCAGAACGGATTCCTGCAGCGCTTCGCGCATCTGCTCCGGGTCGGCGACGTCATCCGGGGCCGCGAGGCCGCGACCCCGCAGCTGGTCGTCATCTCGCGCAAGGACACGGTGCGCGCGGCCATCGACACCATGCAGCGCTACGGCATCTCGCAGATCCCGGTCGTCGCGGACGGTCAGGCGGCCTCGCTCACCGACATCGTCGGCAGCGTCCAGGAGCGCACGATGCTCGATCGCGTGTTCCGCGAGCCCTCGCTCGTGGACGCGACCGTCGAGCAGGTGATGGAGGCGCCGTTCCCCGTCGTACAGGCGAGCGAGGATGTCGAGCGCCTCTACGCCGAGCTGTCCGGCGGTGCGCCGGCGCTCCTCGCCGCCGACGAGGACCGCCCCGTGTCGATCATCACGAAGGCCGATCTCCTCGAGTTCGTCGCGCACCAGCGACGCGAATCGCGCTGAGCGGCGCTCGCCGCGCGCGGCATCCGGCCGGCCGCGCGCCGCATACTGGCCGCGTGGTGAAGGACGTCCGCAAGCCGAGCTTCGAGACGCTCGCGATCCACGCCGGACAGGCGCCCGAGGCCGAGACCGGCGCGGTCATCGTTCCGATCTTCCAGACCAGCACGTTCGTCCAGGAGGCGGTGGGCAAGCATCGCGGCTACGAGTACGCGCGCACGGGGAATCCGACCCGGACCGCGCTCGAAACGTGCCTCGCCGCGCTGGAGGGCGGACGCTGGGGCCTCGCGTTCGCGTCGGGGATGGCCGCTTCGGACGCGATCGCGCATCTCCTCGCGAGCGGCGATCACGTGGTCATGGCCGACGACGTGTATGGCGGCACGTACCGCCTGTTCAAACGTGTGTTCGAGCGGCTTGGCGTCGCGCTCACCGCCGTCGACATGCGCGATCCGGCGAAGGTGCGGCGTGCCATCACGAAACGGACCAGGCTCGTCTGGATCGAATCGCCGACCAACCCGATGCTGCGGGTCGTCGACATCTCCGCGGTGTCCGAGCTCGCGCACCGCGCGAAGGCGATCGCCGTCGTCGACAACACCTTCGCCAGCCCGTACCTCCAGCAGCCGATCGGCCTCGGCGCGGACCTCGTGCTCCACTCGACGACGAAGTACCTCGGCGGACACTCGGACGTCGTCGGCGGCGCGATCGTCGGGACGTCGCCAGACCTTCGCGAGCGACTTGCCTTCATCCAGAACGCCGCCGGCGGGGTGCCCGGGCCGTTCGACGCGTGGCTCGTCCTGCGCGGCATCAAGACCCTCGGCGTTCGTATGGAGCGGCATTCGGCGAACGGCCTCGCGATCGCGGAATGGCTCGCCGAGCATCCGAAGGTCGGAGCGGTGAACTACCCGGGCCTGCCGACGCACCCGCAGCACGCGCTCGCGCGGACCCAGATGCGGTCGTTCGGCGGCATGCTGAGCTTCGAGCTCCGGCGCGGCGGCGAGGCCGCGGCGAAGCGCGCCGTCGCCCGGACCGCGATCTTCGCCCTCGCCGAATCGCTCGGCGGCGTGGAGTCGCTCATCGAGGTGCCGCTCGCCATGACCCACGGCTCGGTGCGCGGCACGAAGCTCGCTCCCCCGGCGGGCCTCATCCGCCTCTCCGTCGGGATCGAGGCCGTGGGCGATCTCATCGCCGATCTCGCCGACGCGATCGGATGAACCTGGCTGTCGCCTTCGGCGCCGGCATCCTGTCGTTCCTCTCGCCCTGCGTCCTGCCCCTCGTTCCGGCGTACCTCGTGAACCTCGCCGGCGAGAGCGCCCTCGGTGGGGCGGACCGCCGCCGGACGATGACCCACGCCCTCGTCTTCGTCCTGGGCTTCAGCGCGGTGTTCACGCTCCTGTGGATCGGGATCGCGCTCGTCGGCGGCCTGGTCGGCGATTTCGTCACCTGGATGCAGCGCGTCGCCGGAGCGCTCCTCATCGTGCTGGGAACGCACATGCTCGGGCTGATCACGATCCCGTTCCTCGACCGGCCGTCCGACGTGCGGCTCGGCGAAGGGACGCGCGGCTATACGCGGTCGCTGCTCATCGGCGTCGCGTT
>WNGF01006677.1_pt1 | contig 18625 bp, 8 predicted proteins | sample 5400641 | NCBI WGS metagenome assembly WNGF01 (sample SAMN13153371, study PRJNA577476) | soil metagenome | isolation source: 80 cm soil or saprolite under grassland replicate 2 | place: USA:California | collected 2016-06-15
TCGCTATCGCCTTTGAGCCGTCCTGCCAGAGCCGGCGCAAATGCGCGGTTGAGCCATTCTGGCATAGCCGGCGCATTCAAGCCTTTGAAGAAATAAGCGAAAGGATTGCCTGTTAATACGCGCAACTCGCCCTTCTCCTGGCAGACTGAGAGGACGGGTTGTTTCTTGTCGGCCCACATCACTTCCAATCCGGGGATTTTGTCTTCCAACGCGAATCGGACTTTGAATTCTCCCGAATCGGTCAGCTTGTGGAACATTCCCCCGAGTTCTTCGTGAAGTGTGGGGTTCTTCGGCGCGCGGCGCATTGAACAGATGACAATTCGGCGTCCGCCGTCTTTGTTGAGGCGCAGAAACGAATCGCGGACACAATGAATCGCATGCTTGATCGAATCGACGTCGGCCCAGCCTTCGCCGATACGCTCGACCAGATTGATTTCGGCTACGCGGAGCGAAAGGCCTTCGACCACTCTAAATATACTCCGGGCCACTTTAGGCTGTGTCGCGCGCAACGCTTTCGCTCTTTCTATCAACCTGACGGCAAGCCTTTCAGTGAACTGACTCCTAAGGTTATCGCTAAAAATGCGTCCGATGCTGACTTCCAACGGCAGCGGCTTTTTTTCATCTTCGGATTGATCGTAATTCGCATCCAGTTCGTCCTCTTCGGCAAGCGCTACTTTCACGTAAGCCTCGATCGCCGCCGCCATCTCATCATCCGAAAAGCCGCCACATTCAGCCAGAGCAGTGACAATATCCCCGCGACGCTCTTCGTCCTCTTCTCTATCGAGCGCGCGTCGAAGCGCGGGATTGGCGCTCGGATCGGGAAATTGCGCCAACGCTGCCGCAGCAGCCGCTCGGTTATCAGCCGATTCATCGAAATCAAGAATCCAGATCAACCCCGCCACGCTTTCAGGCAGTTCCAGATCGGCGAAACCGCCGATGAATGAAGCGCGGTCTCCTTCGTCAACCCAGCCCGGATCGGTCAGCCACGGCAGCAGCTTTCGCGCCACCTCTCGCCTCAGCTTCAGGTCGACACCTCTTCCCATCATATTCGCCAGCCATCGGACTGCGGCGTTGTGAACCGTTCGGGAGCTGTGGCTGATCAACGATGAGACGACCGGAATCAACTCTCCCGTCTTTGGCGCAACTGTAGAGAGCAGATTCGCCGGAGGCGGACGATGAAATTCGGGGGGAGCAATTATTATCGTGGTTTCCAACTTCGCCTTTGCGTCTTTCGTCTCTTCCTTGCCATCCGGCTCGTTCCCTTTTGCTTCGCGCAGACCGCTGAGGCTGGGGTCGGCGAAGAGCGCGGCGAACCATTCCTCGCGCCCGCTCCATTCCGTGGCCATCAGCGTGGCGCCAGCCGCGCCGCGAGTAATCTCCGGCGCCTGGCGGTTTGCGACCATGGCTTTCAATCCCGCGCGATAACCTTCGGCCTTCGCCGCGTCTCCGAACTTCATCTCGTGTTCGTAAAGCAGCGACAGCGCCGTCGGCGCGAGAATATCGCCGTTCCCCGTAGCGTAGCTTTCAATAAACGGTCTGGCGGCCTCCCAATCGAGTCTGGACAGCGACTTGAGCGCCGCTGCGGTCTGAGTCTCGCCGAGGTCTGTCGAACGAATTTCGGCGAGCAGATCGTCGCGGAAATAACCGCTGTTGTGACTCAGCCATTCATGAACTTTCCACTTCCATCCGTCCTCGTCGTCAGGCTCCTGGTTGATCAGCCTGTAAAGCCGGTCGCTCGTATCCGGCGTCTCCGGCAATAATTCAAGCAGCGAATGCGCAAGCCAGGGACGGTCATCAACCGCTTCGAGCAGACGCTGGCGGACTCTTTCGGAAGGCTTCTGCGCCCCGCTCATCGCGGCGTAGCGATTCTCTAACCAATACTTAATCAACTCCCTGATCGGCGCGTCATCGCCAGGCGGCTTCTCTTTGCGCTCTGATGTGTCTGGAGAATCGCTGTCCGGCGATTTGGGAAGGAGCGGATCGAGTTTCAACAACTCGTTGATCGCCGCGGCCAGAGCGCCGGCGCGCTGCGGCCGCTTAGGATGGCTCTGTCGCGGCGCGGGCTGCTTCGGCCGAGACGGCTTCGGCGCCGTTTGCGAAAACAGCGACGGCGGGGAAGAGAATGAGATGATCAGAAAAGCGGCGATGATCGCCGTTGGTCGAGGAAGACGCATAACAAGTTCCCTCTCTCACTTCATTTGCGCCGGCATGGGCAGTCGCAGCAGATGACCTTTGTAGGCGAACCAGATTTTGCCGCTGGTCGCGTCGACCCAGATGTCGTCGCTGCTCAATTCCAGTTCGGGAAATTCGAGCAGGGGAGTGAAGACGAAATTTTTAGAGTCGTATCGCCCGAATTTTGTCGCCCTCTTTTCATAATCGTAAATTGCCACCCAGAACAGATTCGGGGCCCCGGCTGATTGCGGCGCTCGTGAAAGGGTAGCAGTCAGCGGGCGGAATTCTCCTTTCACCGGCTGAACCGTTCCGGTCTCATGATCGAGCAGATAACCCGACCCGCCATTCCCGTATAAGCCAACCAGAACCCTGCCATTCGCGGCGACATATTGTAACCAGAGACTAAGGGCATTTTGCGGTAACGAGACCACAAACTCTTCACCGCTTTGCAGGTTGCGGCGGATCACTTGTTGAGCGGTTTTTCCTCCCTCAGTAATCCATTTTAACGCCACGAACCATTTGCCATCCGGCGTAATGACCGGCATGTTGTAAATGCCGCTGACAATCTTGACGGGGTCCATTCCCGGAGCGACCTTCCATATGCCTATGTCCTCACCGCCTTTGGCATAAAACGTCGATCCGTCAGATTGCGCAGGTTGGCCAAATGGATTGTGACTAATGGCAGTCGCATTTTTCGGCGCCGGTGAAGGCGCGCTCAATTTGCGGAATGCGGATGGCTCATCCCTTACCTCTCCGTGCTTGCCCAATGAGAACTCGCGCCATTCAGGCGCGTCATTTACGGCGCCTTGTCTGTATTCGGCCCCTTTCTCTTCGATCAACGCCAGAATCTCTCCACCTTCCGCGCAGACCCTCAACACTGAATGTTTCTTGTCAGCGAATACAACTTCGACGCCGGGAATTTTGTCTTCGATGTTATAACGCGCGGTGAATTCGCCCGACCTGCTCAAGCGATAAAAGAGGCCGGAAAGTTCTTCGTGAGGCGTCGGATTTTTCGGGGCGCGCCGCAGGTCGTCGAGAACGATCCTGCGCCCGCCTTCTTTCGTCACGCGCAAATATTCGTATTTCAATCCGGCTGTTTCGTCATCCGCAAAGTAACTTTCAGGGCCAAGGTCTTCGACCTCCTGCCGTGAACTGAAGCCCTTCAATTCTTCGAATTCGCTCTCGGTCAGGCGCCGGATGTTGCTGCGCCCTTCGGTTTCGTAGACGCTCATCTCAGCCTTGCCGCCGCGAACGCGGATGATGATAGCGCCGATGAGGCCTGTCGCCGGGCCTATCCGCGCAACCGCGTAGATCGCCTCCAACCCGTTTCGGCCGCGCACCTCTCTGCGCAGCGCGTCCTCCCTACTCCGAGCGGCTTCAATGCCCACGTCGTCGTCGCTGGCGGCCGTAATGTCGCCGAGTATGTACGCCTCGCCGGAATGTCGCGCGAGGACCAATTTGCGCGCTTCTGGGCCGTCTTCGACTTCGAGGTAACTTTCGGCGGCTTTGGCTAAAGCTCGGTTCGGCGAATTGAGCAGCGCGGCGACGAGTTCGCCGGACAATTTGTCGCGCAGGTAGCGAGCGCTGGCGAGGAGCGCCAGTTGAGCTTTCGCGTCGCGGCCTTCGAGCGTGGCCTTCCATTCGCGCTCGTCGTTCAGTATTGACGCGGCGACGCCCGCCGCATATCCGCCCTGTTTGATCAAAACGTAAAGCTCGCCGCCCGCGCTCTCCCTCAGGGTGTCGCGGGTTTCGAGCGCGAGCGCGATCGAATCGACGTCGGCCAAGCCCTCGCCGATACGTTCGACCAGATTGATTTCGGCCGATCGCAGGGGAGAACCTTCGATTTTGCGCAGAATCTGCCGAGACACGGCCGGTTGAGTTAAGCGCAAAGCTTCGGCCCGTTCGATCAACCTGACGGCTAACCCTTCCGTGGCCTGAATCGTTTCGCTCTCATGAAGGATGCGACCGAGGCTCACTTTGAGCGGCAGCGGATTATCCGAGTCGCGACTGTCCTTAGCCCTATCAATTTCCCGCTCCTCTTCGTCACTGACGACCATTTTCGCGTAAGCCTCGACGGCTAAGGCCATCTCATCGTCCGAAAGGCCACCACATTCGGCCAGGGCGGTAACGATCTTCTCTCGGTTACTTTCGACCTTCTCTTTATCAAGCGCGCGGCGCAACGCGGGGATGGCGCGCGGGTCGCGATATTTGGTCAGCGCTTCTGCGGCGGCGGCGCAGTTGTCCGTGTCTTCGTCATAATCCAGAATCCAGATCAATCCCGGTATGAGTTCGGGTATGTTAAAGCCGGTCAGGCAGCCAATGAACCCGGCGCGATCTTCCTTCGTGGCCCAGTTCGGTTCCGTCAGCAAGGGAATGAGCTTTTGCGCGATTTCTTTCCTCTTCTCTTCGGCGCCGGATTCAGTGATCAGGAATCTGACCAGGCATTTCACAGCGGCCTTGTGAATAGTGCGATGATTGTGGCCGACGAGATTGACGATGGCCGGAAGCAATCTGTCCGCATTTCCGCGGAAAACGGTATTTCCATATAGAACGGTGGCGAGAACGCCGGGTTGGAATTCCCAGCTATAGCCTGTGTCCCTTGCTACTTCGACGGCATCTGCCGCCGTCGCGCTTTTCGCGGCGTCCGTTCTAGCGCTCGATTCGTCCCTGGACCCTGAGGCGCCTTCGATTTCATCGTCCGGAAAACCGCTGAGCGTAGGGTTGGCGAAGAGCGAAATGAACCATTCCTCCTGGCCGCTCCATTCGGTATTCATCAAACTCGCCAATACTTCCACACTCGCGCTCCAACTCCCCCGGCGATTCTCGACGATCGCCTTCAGAAGCGTTCGATAGCCGTCAGCCCGCGCCGAATCGCCCTCCCGCGCGGCGTGTTCGTAAAGCAGAGCCAAAGTGACAGGCGTCACAAAAGCTTTTCCGGCTGACGCCAATGTCTCCAGAATAGGTCTCGCCGCGTTCCAATCAAGCCGCGCCAGCGCGCGCAAATCTTCATTGGCGTCGTACACATCGTCGTCAGTAGCGCTCGCCGCTTTGATCAACTCGTCGCGGAAATATGCGGTGTTGAGTCGCAACCAGGTTTTCAGGCGGGGTTTCCAGCCGTCCTCGCCTTCAGGCTCTTCATTCAGGAGCTTGTACAAACGAGCGTGCGTATCAGCATTTTCCGGCAGCCAATCCATCAGGGAGTCAAGAAATTCAGGACGATCCTCGCAGGCTTCGAGCAGGCGCTGCCGGACTTTATCCGACGGCTTTGGAGCCTGAGCGTCGTCGTCATGCTCAGACCAGTAAGCAACCAATTTCTTAATCGGAGTGTCGTCTGCAGGCGGTTTATCCTCGTCTACGGACGCGTTCTCCTTCGAACCCTTTTCATCGGGCGATTGAGGCGCGAGCGGCCTGGTTTCCAGTAGTTCTTTGATCGCCGTGGCTAGAGCGTCGGCGCGCTGCGGTCGCATGGGCTGGCGTTTCGGCGGCGCGGGCTGCTTCGGCTGAGACGGCTTCGGCGCCGGTTGCGAAAGCAACGACGGCGCGATCGAGAATGGGATGATCAGAAGGGCGGCGATGACCGCCGTTGGTCGAAGAAGTCGCATAGCAACCTCCCTCTTTCACTTCGTTTGCGCCGGCAGCGGCGCCCGCAGCAAATGGCCCCGATAGACGAACCAGATTTTTCCGCCGTCCGCGTCGACCCAGATGTCGTGACTGCTCAACGTCAGTTCAGGAAATTCGAGCAGAGGAGTGAAGACGAAATTTTTAGAGTCGTATCGCCCGAATTTCGTCGCCCTCTTCTCTCGATCGTAAATGGCGGCCCAGAATAGATTCACCGCCCCGGCTGATTGCGGCGCGCGCCAAACTGGGTGGATCAGCGGGCGGAATTCTCCATCCACCGGTTGAATAGTTCCGGTCACAGGGTCGAGCAGATAGCCCTCATCGCCCGACACGATTTTCCCGCCGGCGCCAATGGCCAACACCAGGACTTCGCCATGCGCGGCGACATACTGTAAACGGTAGTTAAACGCAGGCTGCCCCAATGCGACCACAAGCTCGTCGCCGCTTTGCAGGTTGCGGCGTATCAGTTGTTGGACGTTCTCCCTTCCATCATTAGCCCGCTTAATCGCCACGAGCCATTTACCGTCCGGCGTAATGACCGATTGGTTGTAATCGCCGCTGATAATCTTGACCGGTCCCATCCCAGGCTCGACCTTCCATATGCCGCCGTCTGCGCCGTGTGTGGCGTAAAACAGCGACCCGTCAGATTGCGCCGGCCGGCCAACCCGAATGACCGTTGCGTATTTCGGCGCCGACGAAGGCATGTTCAATGTGCGGCAGGCTGACGGTTCATCTCTTACGGCGCCAGGTTTGCCCGATGAAAAATCGCGCCATTCAGGCGCGCTGTTTGCGGCGCCTTGCCTGTATTCAGCGCCGTTCTCTTGGATCAACGCCCGAATCTCTCCGCCTTCCGCGCAGATCCTCCATGCATATTGGTTCTTGTCGGCGAAGACCACCTCGACGCCGGGAATTTTGTCCTCGATGTTATAACGCACGGTAAATTCACCGGACCTGCTCAAGCGATAAAAAAGGTCGGAAAGCTCTGTGTGCGGCGTCGGGTTTTTCGGCGCGCGGCGCAAGTCGTCGAGCGCGATCCTGCGACCGCCTTCTTTCGTCAGGCGCAAATATTCGTATTTACCGAGAGGGTCTATACGAGAGTAACTTTCATGGCCGAGGTCTTTGATCTCCTGTCGTGAGGTGAAGCTCTTCAATTCTTCGAATTCGCTCTCGGTCAGCAAGCGGACATTCCTGCGCCCTTCGGTCTCGTGGACGCTCATCTCCCCCCTACCGCCGCGGACGCGGATGATGACGCCGGTGAAATCTATTGCAGTATGGTGTATAAACGCGACCGCATAGATCGCCTCCAAACCGCTTCGGCCCAGCAGCTCTTTGCGCAGCGCGTCCTCCCAACTCCGGACGGTTTCAACGAGGCTGACTTTGTCGTCGACGGGCGTGATATCGCCGACTATGTACGCCTCGCCGGGATGTCGCGCGAGAATCAATTTGCGCGCTTCGGGGCTGTCTTCAACTTCGAGGTAACTTTCAGCGGCATTGGCCAGGGCGCGGTTCGGCGAATCGAGCAGCCTGCCGGCGAGTTCGATCGGCAATTTGTCGCGCAGGAGGCGCGCGCAGGCGAAGAGCGCCAGTTGAGCTTTCGCATCGCCGCCGTTGAGCGCGGACTTCCATTCGCGCTCGTCGTTCAGGATCGCGGCGGCGACGCCCGCAGCATATCCGCCCTGTTTGACCAAACCGTAAAGCTCGTCGCCCGAGCTCTCCCTCAGCGCGTCACGGTCTTCGAGCGCCCGCGCGACCGAATAAGCATCGACGGCGCCCTCGCCGATGCGTTCGACCAGATTGATTCTGGCCGCCCGCAGCGGAGCAAATTCAATACCACTTAAGATCTCGCGCGCGACGGCCGGCTCCGTCGCCCGCAACGCTTTCGCTCTTTCAAACAGCCTGACGGCCAGGCCTTCTGCGCCAGGAATCGGCATGAGTTTACGCAGTGTCCCTCCGACGCCGACTTTCATGTCCAGCGGCAGCGTTTTATCCGCGCCATTAATACGCGTGACTCTGTCGATCTCCTGCTCTCCTTCTCCAGTGAAGGTCATTCTCGCGTAAGCCTCGATGGCCGCGGTCATTTCATCGTCCGAAAGGCCGCCGCATTCCACCAGAGCGGTAACGATCTTCTCGCGATTCTCTTCACCCTTCTCTTTTTCAAGCCTGCGGCGCAGCGCGGGAATGGCGCGCGTGTCGCGATATTTGGTCAACGCTTCGGCGGCGGCGGCGCGGTTGCATGGGTCTTCGTCGTGATCCAGAATCCAGATCAATCCGGGCGCGAGTTCAGGCATGTTCAGGCCGGTCAGACTGCGGATGAACTCGGCGCGAACTTCCTTCGCAGCCCAGTTCGGTTCCGTCAGCCAGGGAATGAGCTTTCGCGCGATTTCTTTCCTCTTCTTTTCCTCGCCGGATTTGGTCAGGAAGCCGGATTTGATCAGGAAGTCGACCAGACATTTCACTGCGGCGTTGTGAACTTTGCGTTGATTATGGCCGAGGAGATTGACGATCACTGAAAGGCGCCAGTCCATGTTTCTGTGGGAAAAAGTAGTTTCATAGAGCGCTGTAGCAAAAATCCCGGGTTGAAACTCTCGGCGAGGGCAGAAACCCCTCGGCGCCGGGACGTCGTTTACCGCTGAGGCGTCTCCCATTTCATCCTCCTGAAAACCGCCGAGCGTCGGGTCGGCGAAGAGCGAAATGAACCATTCCTCCTGTCCGCTCCATTCGGTATTCATCAGACTCGCGAGGGTTTCCACGCGCGCGTTCCAGTTCGCCTGGCGATTCTCGACGATCGCCTTCAGAATCGCGCGATAGCTTTCGGTCAGCGCCGAGTCGCCTTCCTGCGCGGCGTGTTCGTAAAGCAGAGTCAATGCGAGGGGCGTCACGAAAGCTTTTTCCTCCGACGCCAATGTCTCCAGGATCGGTCTCGCCGAGTTCCAATCGAGCCGCGCCAGGGCGCGCAAATCTTTATTGGCGTCATATTCATGGTCGTCAGCCTCGCGCGCCGCTTTGATCAAATCATCGCGAAAATACGCGGTGTTGCGCCGCAGCCAGGTTTGCAGGTTGTGTTTCCACGGCCACTTGCCTCCAGTCTCTTCATTCAGGAGTTTGTACAAGCGGTCGTGCGTGTCCGAGTTCTCCGGCAAACAATCCATCAGGGAGAAAATTTCAGGGTAGAGGAAACTTTCAGGGCGATCCTCACAGGCTTCGAGCAGGCGCTGGCGGACTCTATTCGATGGTTTCGGCCCCTGCGCGCCATTACCATTATGCAGGGACCAGTAATCGAGCAACTTCCCAATCGGGGCGTCGTCGGCAGGCGGTTTATCATCGTCTTCAGACGCCTTCTCATCGATCGATAGAGGCGCGCGCGGATCCGGATTGAAGCCTAATACTTCCCCGCGCGGATCGAACTTCAATAGTTCTTTGATCGCCGCGGCCATGGCGTCGTCGCGCCGCCTTGGCTGAGACGGCCTCGACGCCGTTTGTGAAAACAGCGATTGTGGAATCAAGATTGCGATGATCAGAAAAGAGGCGATGATCGCCGGCGGGCGAAGAGAATACATAGCGATTTCCCTCAATCACTCGGTCAATTTGGGTGAAGAGGAGGAAGCAAAGGGGGAATGGGGAGCGGGAGACAAGGGGACAAGGGGACAAGGGGACAAGGAGACGGAAATCTCTTATCCCCTTGTCCCCTTGTCCCCTTGTCCCCTTGTCCCACATTCCCCGCTCCCTCCTCGCTCCTTTTTGTTCTTCTTGCTTCTCCCCTCGCATTAGGCATTGAGACGCCGATTGTAATCATCTGGGCGAAGGCCGCGAGCGTGATTGCGCCGTCGCCGTGATGTGGAAACCCACAGAGCTGATGTATGATTCGATTTGACGCCGAGTCGATAGATTTTGTTCCGATCCCGCTGTTGGAGTCTTCAACGGCATTGCCCGGGAAAACGAAATGAAAGCGATGAAGACCGAAAGACGACAATGGTTGCGCCCATCGCGCTCGCTTCTGCCCTTCTGCATTTGCCTTTTGCTTTTCGCCTTTAAAACAATGAGCCAAACGACTACTCAAACTCCCCGTCCGCGCGCCCGCGACCTGGGCGTCGTCGTCGGCATTCTGCCCACGGGCAAAAACAACGCGATCACCGACGTCGCCGGAGTCCGCGTGGGCCATGCCACCTTGATCAGAGGCGACAATGTAAGAACGGGCGTGACGGCGATCTTGCCGCATTCGGGCAACCTTTTTCAGGAGAAAGTCCCGGCGGCCATCTTCGTGGGCAACGGCTTCGGCAAATTGATGGGTTCGACGCAGGTCAATGAACTCGGCGAAATCGAGACGCCGATCCTATTGACCAACACCTTGAACGTCCCCCGAGTCGCCGACGCCCTGATCGAGTGGATGCTCCAGCTTCCCGGCAACCAGGAGGTCCGTTCGATCAACCCGGTTGTCGCCGAAACTAATGACGGCTACCTGAACGACATCCGGGGCCGTCACGTAGGGCGCGACGAGGTCTTCGCCGCGATCAGATCCGCAAAAGAGGGAACAGTCGAAGAAGGCTCGGTCGGCGCGGGGACCGGCACGGTGGCTTTCGGTTGGAAGGGCGGCGTCGGCACGTCGTCGCGCGTGATCCCGCAAAGTCTCGCCCCAGGTTCTGCGGCCCCGGGTTCTGCTGGAGGATATACGGTCGGCGTTCTGGTTCAATCGAATTACGGCGGGGTGTTGACTATCAACGGAGCGCCAGTCGGGCGCGAGCTTGGCAAATATTACCTAAAGGAACAAATCAGTACCGCGAGCGGTAGCGAGCGGGGGCCCCGAAGCGGGCTGACAGCGGGGGCCTCGCTCGCTACCGCTCGCGGCGCTGATCAGATCGGCGACGCGGCCGACGGCTCGATCATTATGGTGGTGGCGACCGACGCGCCGTTGGACGCTCGGAATTTGAAGCGGTTGGCGGCGCGGGCGATGTTGGGGCTTGCGCGCACCGGCTCGCCTTCGACCAACGGCAGCGGCGATTATGTCATCGCCTTCAGCGCGGCGAACCGGATTCACGCGGGCGACAACTTACGGAGCCCGCAGACCCTCGGCAATGACGCGACGTCGCCCCTCTTCGAGGCCGTCGTCGAAGCGACCGAGGAAGCGATTTACAATTCGCTCTTCAAGGCCACGACCGTCACAGGCCGCGACGGCCATCGAGTCGAGGCGTTGCCGATCGAAAAGACGGTGGAGATTTTGAAAAAATACGGCGCGGCGAAATAGAACGATTTGCAATTGCTACGAATAGAAAACCGCAGAAGACAAGGGACAACGCCGCCGCCGGAGACGATCCGGCGGCGGCGCTCTCCCGCATCCTCTACGGTCGTAGCGCGGTCGGGATTAAGGCGGGATTACTTGAATCAGCGATCAGGCGTAGCTCTTGACCGCGGCGGCCTCGTCTTCAAAAATTTCGAAGACGGTGATCAGTTTGGTGATCGTCAACAGGTCGCTGATGCGCTTGGTCGCGTTCAGGAGCTTCAAATCGCCGCCCGCTCGCTTGACGGTCGTATAGCTGCGGACGATCTCCCCCAGACCGCCGCTGTCCATGTACGGCACGCTGGCCAGATTCAACAGCAATTTAGTCTCGCTGCGTTCAATCAATTCATCGATCTTGCGCTTCAACTGGACGTCGCCTTCGCCGAGAAGAATTTTGCCTTCAACTTCGAGAATGGTTACGTCGCCGCTCTTGCGCTCTGTAATTGTCATACCAGGCCTCCAATAAGGTTTGGGTTTTTCACGGAAAAATGCTGCGGAAAAGCAGCCGGAAAGCTAACATAGGCGCGCAGTGATGGCAAGGTGGAGAGTGTGGAATGATTCAAAGAGACAAGATACTTCAGCAATTGCAAAGCAAGCGCGACCAATTCGTCGCCTTCGAGGATTCATTTCAGGACGAAGCCGGCAGATATCTGGACGCGCTTGATCGGATGTCGATGCTGCCTGGCAGTGAGTTGACGCGCCGGCTGGCGCCGGTCAAAACGCCGGGAGCTCTGCCCACGGCCGAGTTCGACGCGGCGGCGGGGCTGCGCGTCGAGTTTCCGCACAAGTGGAAGAACCATCAGGAGGCGCGGGAGTGGGCGTTCGACGCGCTGCTCGATCATCCAACCTTCGCCGTCGATGGCAGCCAGATCAGACCCGACGACGATTTCAGCATCCCGGTCGCGGCGGTGCAGGTCGCCTGGTTCGAGAACCGGCACACCGTCGACGGACGCTACGTCAAAGACGCCCGCTTCGAGGTTCTCACGCCCGAAGACCTGACAGTCGAGTTCGGCGACGACCGCGTGATTTCGGAACAACAGGTCAACCTGCGCCGGTTCGAGCTTGAGATCGAATCGCTGTGCGCATCCATGAAGAAGCTCTCCGCGGCGGGCGGCGAAGCCGCAAAGCTGGCGGTGGCGTTCTTCGACAGCTCGCTCGTCATCTCCTTCGCCGACCGGTTGCAGGGAGAGGCGCAGGAGCGCCACGTCCGCGCCATGCTCGAATTGCTGCGGTCTTCCGAGAAGACCGGAGTCCCCGTGGTCGGTTACGTCGACGGCAGCCGCGCTCGCGACCTCGTACATATGGTTGCGACCCTCTTCAAACTGAACGACGCCGAAAAGATTCATGACGCCTGGCTTGTAGATTCGCGGCTGACCTGGGGGGCGCGCACGCCGATGTTTGTCTGCGCCCGCGGCGGCGCCGACCGCAAACAACAGGGCATCTTGGAAAAGTTCGAGGAATACCGCCGCGGCGTCGGTTTCGTTTACCTCAAAACCAGCGCCACGGCGCCGCCCGCGCGGCTGGAGATCCCGCTCTGGGTTCTCGAACGAGGGCTTCTCGATCAGGTGATCGACCTGGTGATCGCCGAGGTGGTCGTCGGCAACGGCTATCCTTACGCCATTCAATCGGCCGACGCGGCGGCGGTGATCAGCTCCCGCGACCGCGACGCCTTCTACGCCATCTTTCAGCGGTTCGCCAGGGAACAGGAGATCGGGCTGCGAATCTCGCAGAAGACCGCCAGCAAGTCGCGCCGAAGATGACCGTATGGCGCCTGCGCTCCAAGGTGGCATACAGCATATGGCCTGTGTTATAACCCGCTCGCTCCCGTAACCCTGAGCGAAGTAAAACTCACATCCAATCAAATAAGGAGAAACACTCATGAAGCAAAAAAGGTTTTCCTTGATAATCGCCGCCGTGTCGCTCGCGGCGATCACGCTGCTCACAGCCAGTTCCACGGCGCGCACGCGCGCCACAACTTCCCAGACGCCATCGATCGACGAGCAGCTCACGGCTCTGCTGGGCGGCGCGAACCCGCAATTTGAGGCCGAAGACTCCATTTTTCGACTTGCCTACCTTGAGTACATCACCTCGGATGATTCGGACGACGTCGGGCAGACGGTCTTCTTCAATGACCGCGCCAAACAATTGGGCGCGCATTTCGTGCCGGGCGATCCGCGCAGAGGCGGGCGCACGAACATCACCTACCTCGTCGATCAGGCCGAAGGCGCGGTTGACGGCCTGACGGTCGCGCAAACGACCGCGGCGATTGATCGCGCGATGGCGACCTGGAATGGAGTGAATTGCTCGACTATCCCCATTACCAAACTGCCTAACATTCCCGGACTCGATATAGGATTAGTTGAAAGACTTCTTGGCCAACCCGGAGGGCCGTTCTTCCTCGCCGACATCACTCATGCCGGCTGGCTTCCCGCCGGCGTGCTTCCCCCCAACGTCCTCGCCGCCACCTTCACGTTCATTTTCGTTAGTGGCGGCGTCCCGACCGATATTGACAACAACGGCAAGCTCGACGTCGCTTTCCGCGAGATCCTATACAACGACCGCTTCGTCTGGCGTATCAACTCGAACTTCGACATTGAAACCATAGCGCTGCACGAATCGGGCCACGGGCTGAGCCAGGGCCACTTCGGCGAGGCCTTCCGGACCGACTCGAACGGCAAGATTCACTTCGCTCCCAGGGCCGTGATGAACGCCGCCTACACCGGCGTCCAGCAAAGCCCGGCTGGAACCGATAACGGCGGGCATTGCAGCATCTGGGCTTCCTGGCCTAATAACTAACATTTGGCGCCGCAGGCGCAGAGGGAGAGACAAGGAAAGGGGGGACAAGGAGACAAGGAGACGAGAAGAATCTTGCTTCTTGTCTCCCCATCTCCTTGTCTCCTTTTTTATTGATGCTGTTGGCGAAGTGTGCCGAGAACGCGCGAAAGTAAATTGAGCGCGATGCCGGCCTGGAGATGGAGGACGGCCCTCCGAAGCCGGCTTGCAGGAGCAGGCTTCAAACAGCCGTAAGACGGGCAAATCGCGTCCCATCCGGAACTGTTCCCCGAGGCGATTAGCGCCGGCTACGACTTTCACGACCAGTACCGGTCGCGGAAGCTCAAGCTCACGCTGCGGCGCATCAAGCTCAACCGGACGGGGGAAGTCTTCAGCCCTTTACTTGCGCCTCTGGGGCGTGCCATTTGCGGCCCTGGCATACGTCTTCGGACGCGACGAGATGTTTTGGTATCGAGCCTGGATCGCGTTCGGGCGCGCCAACCTGGTCGGCGCGACGGTCAAATCCGAGGCTGCCATGCCGCGCGATCTGATCGTTGATGAAAAGATCACCTGGGTCGACGGTCAGGAAGTCGTTGTCCCGACCACGGCCTCCGGTGGCTGCTTTCTGGGCATCACCGTTAGTGAGCGGGACAACACTGAAGGCCTGCAGGCCGCCTACGGCAAGTTCGCTTCCGAGGCCAAAGCAGTCTTCCCGGACTATCGCCCACTCTCGGTCTGTACTGATGGCTGGGCGGCGACCCGCGAAGCTTGGCGCTTGCTCTTCCCGCAGATCACACTGGTCCTGTGCTACCTGCACTCGGTGATCAAGATCGCCGCTCGTTGCACAGGCCAATTGCGGCAAGAGGTTTTGACGCGTGTCTGGCATGTCTATCGTGCTGAGACCAAGAGCAAATTCTCGCAACGCCTGCGCCGCTTGGGACAATGGAGCGCGAAACATCTCAGTGGCGGCGTCGCCGAAATGGTTAAGAAGCTCTGCCGGCGGCGTGCTGAATTCACGCCGGCCTACGATTGCCCGCAAGCGGCGCGCACCTCGAACGGAGTAGACCGCTTGCTCAATCATTTGGACCGATTGTTGTACGCAGCCTGCTATGGCCACTCGACGCCAGAAAGTTTGCGCTTGGCGGTTCGGGCGATGGCCTTGCAGTGGAACTTTCATCCTTACGGCAAGCGACTGCGTGAGGAGGAGCCGGGGAGGATTTCCCCGTTTCATGACCTCAACGGCTTTGTTTATCACCAGAACTGGTTGCATAACCTCTTGATTGCTTCCTCAATGGGAGGCCTGAGATTGTGACCACAAAATCCGTTAGCACCAGTATAAATCAATAGCTTGCAGCGAGAGATGAGGTGGTCCTGAATTGGATGCCACGCCATTCGTCACTTAATCTAAATGATTTATCGTCGCGATCTGGCCTTAGACCACAACATATGGACTCACCCATGGGCATTACGAGAGAGCCAAGAATTTACGGAAGGAAATTTTTTCGTAATAGGCACAATTCTCTCTATTTTGCGTCTTTGCATGATATAAGCAGGTGTAGGAGCTGCACCTCTCAAAAGTGGCTCTCCCGTAATCCCCCTGGGTGAGGCCATATATTTACGGGATAGCCAAGGCAATTGAGGCGTATAGCTACCCGGCTACCATCAGGCCCTGCAATTACACAAAACATAGTGAGTCCCTCATCCGGGGCAATCAAATAATCCCTTCTTGGTGGAGTGATGAGAGCCACAACACCCAGTTTTCAATCACCGAGTGGAGGAAAAGACCCATTTGACAACGTGATTGCCGCCGAGTGGGACGAAATATTTCACAAACCATTTCATGGGATTGCTCTGCAGTGAATCCCTTTGCAAAGGCACGTTAATTGCCTAACTCTCAGAGTGAGTTGCCCGACACGCCACTTTTTATCGCGCCGCTGAACTCAGTCGAGTCAGACGAGCAAGATCAATCTGATCTTTTCAAAAATTGTGGGAAGTTTGAGTTGATCATCAGTCGGATCCTCTGCGGATTCTTGGCGCCAATCGCTCGATTCATTCTTCGGATGAAGTCCGGGGCAGTTGACGTGGAACTAGCCACGACCAGCCGACAGCCGTTGGCTCGTATCTCCTAAGTGGAGGAGACGATTATGCCCTCGAATGATTCGCAAGCTTCCGATGCGCTTGATGCCAAGCAATTGGTCGTCAGACTATCGCCGAAAGTCTCCAAGGCGGTGCGCTATGCTTGCCATTTTTATGGTTATGATCCCAACTGGGATGAGGTCGAGGACCTCAGTCAGGATGTCCTCGCCAAGTTGATCGATGACGATTGTCGCCGCGTGCGCTCCTTCGCCAAATTTTCGTCAATCGAGACCTGGTTGTATACGGTGGTCAAGCATGAAGTGAAGCCCTATGTGTTGAGGCGGCGGTGGGAAAAAGAGAATGTGAGTTATGTGAATGACCTGTCGCTAGGCGCTTTGAGCTACCAGCCGACTCAGGAAAAGACGCTCACTGACGAAGACAAGCGGAGAACGTTGCAGGCGATTATCAGCAGTTTGCCTAAGCGCAAACGGCGATTGATTGAGCTGGAGCTCCAGGAGCTGAAACCGAGGGAGATAGCGAAAGAGATGGGGATCAAGATCGATTCTTTCTATAGCGAGAAAAGCGCCCTCATCAAAGAGATTAGGGAATTGATCAAAGGTATAGGTATACGGATTTGAGACAGGGGCTCGAGAAAACTTCATGAAAATGTTAGGAAGGCATTAAGATTTTCCTTTTGAGACCCTCTAAGTAGGTAGAGGCATAATTAGCGAAAAATTCTCGTGAGAGAACTCGCGCCTCGCGTGATTGAAAATCGGTTGAACATCTTTCATAAAACGCCATTTCCCTTTATCGCAGCGACAAACTGTCACGCTTGGGCGCTACCGTCTGAATTGATTGATTGTCAACCTCCTTGCGGATCAGGAGTTTGGCGGAAGGCGGATGCCCGGCGCCCGTTTTGCATGGGCGATTGGCGCCCCTCCGTGCACAAGTAGATTAAAGCAAAAGCCCCGACGCTACCTGAACGTAACGACGGAGCATTCGAGACACAAGATAACGCAAACCTTGCCGCATTGCTGCGCAACGAAGATGTATCGCTCGGCAACCAGCATTATTGCGTAGCGTAGTGAATTAACTGCGGATTTTCCCGGATACGACCGATCAACACAGATTATCCGTGACAATCCGTCGCATCCGGGTAAATCCGCAGTTACTACTGTCCCAATCTCAGGTATTTCGATTTAGGCCACGCTGAAGGCGCGAGTCTGCCACGTCGGCGTAGCTTGGTCACAACAATTCGAACGCTACCTCAACATGAGGCTTCCTATAGGGTTTAACGAGTCAGCGTTGTAGTGTGCCTGCTGTCGTGCGTCCTGTGAAACTTACATGTGATTTCTTGTTTTTTCAGCAAGAAGTTTCACCACAAAAATCACAAACCTTGCAAAACACACAAAAGACTTCATCCATTCTCTTTTTTGCGTCTTTTGTAGTTTTGTGATTTTTGCGGTGAATCCAGTTTGGTTGCGGCGATGCCCAGTTGTTATGATTGATCACCGGCCATATGCTCTAGGCAAATTCATCTTCACAGGCGACAAGAAGCTCTATATCCGCGGCGTGACCTACGGGCCATTTCGCCCCGATCTGAATGGCGACAAGTATCACAACCCGAGGGTTGTTGAGCGAGACTTCGCCCAGATAGCGGCAAACGGCCTGAACGCAGTCCGCACCTACACCGTACCACCGCGCTGGCTCCTGGACGCTGCCGAGCGGCACGGTCTCCGCGTTAAGGTAGGCCTGCCTGTGGAACGGGAGGCATCGCGTTGCGGAGCGTCTTCAGTCATCAGTGTTAGGTATATAGACTGTGGCTTCATGCCACAGCAATTGAGGCGAATAGCCACACAGGCTGCTTCATCAGGTTCTGCAATTATATTTCACAATCCATTTCCTGCGATTGCTCTACAGCGACTCTCTTTTTAAGGCACGTTAATAGCTAAACAACTTTACATCTTGGTAGCAATAATTTAACATTGTATAATGCCTTTTCGGCTTGGATTTATCTTTGAGAAGAGTTTTACCAGTGGCGAGTGACTCACTGGAGCGGGGGCGAGGGTGTGGTCTTTCGCGCCAGTTTCACGGCTTTGCGTTGTTGGCGCGACGATGGTGATGGGATGCGCAATGCTGGTACAGTTTTCTGGTCTGGCTCGACTGGCGCGGGCGCCATCAATCGCGGCGGCCGGGTTTCCCTCGCGCCGCTTCCCCCCCATGGCGCGACCGCGGGCGGCGCGCGCTCGCGTCCGTGCATCGCGAGGTGATTGAGTTGTTGCGGGTTGAGGCCCTGCGTGAATTGCAACAATTAGGAATTGAACAGTACAGAACTATGCCTCTTTAACAAAGTAGTACTAATGAGCAAAGATTGAATACTTGACCGGTACCCCAGCCGTACATAAGTGGCCCGTTTGCTATTCGAGATTTTGCCAATTGCTTCCCCAGTAGATTAAAGCAGTCTCCCCAGTAGATTAAAGCAAAAGCCCCGCCGCTACCTGAACGTAGCGACGGAGCTTTCAAGACGACGCAAGCCTCGCCGCATTGCTACGCAACGAAGATGTGTCGCTAGATTACCAACATTTTAGCGTAGCGTGTGGTGATTATGCAATCAACAAGGGAAACTTCGCCCCCGTTGCGCTTCTCTTCGGACAAACATCCCTCCAGCGCAAATCGGGGCCGTCTAGGCCACGCCTAAGGGGCAAGCCTGCCACG
>WNGF01005800.1_pt1 | contig 18624 bp, 16 predicted proteins | sample 5400641 | NCBI WGS metagenome assembly WNGF01 (sample SAMN13153371, study PRJNA577476) | soil metagenome | isolation source: 80 cm soil or saprolite under grassland replicate 2 | place: USA:California | collected 2016-06-15
TATTTCGAGGAATTCGTTTTCGCCACAGGGATTCTCTGATCCCAATAGGCACTTTGATGTCTGTCGTCTTTTGAGGAAGATTGACCGCCCGGTTGGACTTACCCTGAAAAGCATGAGTCGAAAGTGAGAACAGCGCGACCCAGACGAGAAGAATCCAGCGGAGTCCTCTTCTTACGTCCCTTGTCATTGCGCCAAGGTTAGGTGTTGTATCGTTCACGCTGTTAATAGTCCACTCAGAAATTAGGCGGTGGTGGTGGAAGTTTAGCTCTAGATGTGCGCTCTTCGAATTCGAACAACATTCCACCGCGACTTCTGACCAGCGCGTTGTAGATCACCGACCCAATTAGACTTGCAAGAACGCCCCTAGTCATCATTTCAGGATGTCACCAACCAACCAAGCCATAAATCTTAAACATAGAAGTTCATTTGGTGATTAGAAGTGGGGAATTAACGTTATAGTTAAAAAGCAAGGCTTTATCGCCCCTCACTTGAAAAACGAATTGTTCTGTTCCTTTGCCTTCGCTGTATTGAACGTCATAGGTAAGTGTAATCACGGTTCCTGTGGGTGTGGCATTCACGTGCCAATTGGTCTGATTCGCGTTCTTCACCGTGCCGAGCTTCCGATGAACTGCCTCGAACAAAGCAACAGTATCGGCTTCGCTTGTGGATTTCCGAAAACCTTCATCAGATTGACCATATATCTCATGATACTGACCGGCATTAAATTGATTGTGAAACTGATCGACTGCACGTTCGCCCATTTCCTTACCTTTGGCTAGCGAGCACGAACTAACTGCAAATTGCAGCGCAACAATGAAAGCCAAAAGTATTGTCTGTCTAATCTTAATTCTCATAGGAACTCGTTATCCAGATAACGTTAGAGCTGACCAACCGGCGGCCATTAACAACAACGTCGAATCAAAAAGGCTGCCTCACTGCTCCAGATGTTTAGAGATTTTGCGATTGGGAAACTGCTTCCACCGAAAGTTCAGAAACACACCAATCATAAGCAGAACAAAACTAGAAGGCAGTAGCAGTTCATAGACCAGCTGTTCTCGCCTGGTGAGATAAACCGATATATCCTTGAATAATCTTGTGGCATAGAGTCTTCCTTCGGTCGGCTGCGGTTCAGCGGGGCGATTTTCACGGTAATAAGCATCAAGACAGATCGATAACGCAAGGAAGGTAAGCGCCAGCACAACGCACCCTACGATGACAAACTTCTTCGCGCTGATATGCCGGGATGCGATCACAGGTTCTCCGTTTTTGATCTCATAGAAATATTATTTCAGCGACTCGGCCTAACTAATAAGGTAATTAAGTACTATTTCAGCCTCAATGCGAACTCCTTCCTGCCAAACCTAATGGCGTGCCCGGTGGATACGGGGGAGCACACACTGGGCAGATCGCAGGAAAAGTGCCAGGGCTTTGGGGGGAACACCTGGTGTGGGGTATGGAGCCGGTGAAGGTATGGGATCATAGGGATAGTTAGGCTGCCTTGACGGTGTTGACCGGTATTTGAAAATGTCAAAAATATTAAAACGGAAAAGCATTCCAGTACCCGTAAGAGTCGTTGAGACTCCGCCCCCTACTCCGGTACCGAGTGTGAGACCGCCGCCTACGATGGGACTACCATCACCATTCCTTCCAAAAAATGCATCGCCAGCTATGTCGGCGCCGGCGCCAACATTACCGCTAACATTGGTAAAGAGCCCGGTTAGATCCCCTATGGTGTTTGCGGTGGATGCATGAATAAGGACTCCAGCGTTCGCCTGTACAGCTGCTCCGGGACCGGCGCCACCCGTATAGGTAACGCCCACATTCCCGCTACCATCTACAGCGATAGTCACGGAGCCAACTACACCAATTCCGGCCCTCGCGCTACCTCCAACTCCGAATTCTAAAGTATCTTGTCCAGAAGGATCTACAAAACCTAAGGGACTGTTTCGTACGTAAGCATACAAATTCAAATCTCCACCGGCGAAACCTAATGGATCCTCGCCTATAAATCGCTGGAGAGTCGGGGAATAATATCTAGCCCGATAGTAATAGATAGCCGTGCCGTCATTCTCTCTTCCAGTAAATTGCGAGGCGTTAGTGCTCGCGGCACCGCTAACTGATGTTTTGCCGAATGGCTCATAAGTATACTGAGTTTGCACTCCACCAGAAGAATCACTGAGGGCTATAACGCTCCCTAGTCCGTCTACTAACGGACACCAGGTTCCGGCCGAGTCACTACGGGTAAACACTTCGTCTATTCCTCCAACAAGGACATTGGCAACTGGTGTTGTTCCAGACAACTCCTGCGCGATATTGTAGCCATCATAAAGATAGGTTGTGGTAGTCGCACTGATAGTTCTTGTCGCACGACGCCCAAATGCATCGTAACTGAAGCTTGCTGTTGTCCCGCCATTGATTGACATAAGATGATGTCGAGCATTCCAAGTGTATGTATTGGTTCCGTCGCTTGTAAGATCGCCGTTCAAATCATACGTGAGACTCTGTCCTGCAAATGCCATCTGCTGGTTAGCGGCATTATAGCTACTGTTCGTGACGGGTTCCGGCAACCCACTGCGAGCATAACTGCCTCCGATAGTGGTGCGCTTGCCACCTGCATCATAGGAGTAGCTGAGATTGCCTAGCGTGTTCGTGCCGTACTTGTAGACGAGATTGGTTAGCTGTGAGGCGGCGTCGTATGTGTATTCAGTGATCACACCGTTGGACTGCGTCAGGCTGGTCCGACGATCTGCATTGTCGTATGCGATTGCTACGGTCGCCGAGCCGTTGTTGATTTGGGTTATTCGATTGGCATTGTCATAGTTGTAATTTATCGTGGACTGTCCTGCTACCGTCATGCTAACTCGCCGCCCCGCATCGTCGTATGTATAGCTAATGCTGCCTTGCGGCGTGGTTTCCATCGTAACGCGGTCAAGCTCGTCGTATTCGTAGTTGATTGTGCCTGAAAGGGAGTCGACCACTGATGTAAGTCTGTTGACGGCATCATAAACATAAGTAGTCGTGGAGTTATCATCGTAAGTGACTTCCGTTAGCCGATTTAACGCATCGTAGGCGTAACTTGTGACCTGGCCTTTGCGATCGGTCAGCTGGGTGAAGTTGCCGTTCGGATCGTATTGATAGGTCTCATCATGCAGCAACGGATCTCGACGAGTCGTGGCGCGGTCCATGTTGTTGTAGACATAGCTCGTGACGCTGTTGCGTGCGTCAGTCACGCTCAGTAGATTGCCGTTCGCGTCGTAGCCGATTGAAGTCACACCTTGCAACGGATCTGTTTTGTGAGTTAGCTGATTCAATGAACCGTATTCAAAGCGTGTCCGTTGGCCCAATGGATTCGTCACCGTCATCGACCTGCCCAGTCCATCTACCAGACGGGCGCCTGTTCGTCCTAGAGCATCTGTTATCGCTACGAGGTCGCCAGAATCATAAGAGAACTGAACCGAGTGCTGGAGCGCATCTGTCACACTCAGAGGTTGGCCCGCAGCGTTGTAGGTTATTGTCGTTTGATGATTGAGTGGATCACTGATGCTGGTTAGATTTCCCCTCGGGTCATATCCGAACGCAGTGGTATGATTGAGAGGATCCGTCACGCTCGAAACGTGGTTAAAACCTGGTTCATGCGTCATCGTGATTGTCACAGCTGCGGAAGTTCCTGAAAGTCTCGTTATGCTGGCCAAATTCCCCATGGCGTCATAAGTGAAACTGGTTGTCCGACTCAGCGGATCAGTCACACCCAAAATCAGGTTGGTTCCTGGCTGGCGCTCATAGCTGTAGGTTTGTTGTTCCGGTTTTCCCAACGCGCGCGTGTCGGAAAGAATATAGCCACTAGAATTGAAAATTACCCGGCGCACGTTACCGCGCGGATCGGTGACATCGGTCTGAGTGATTTTTCCATCTGTGTCGAGCGTATAGGCAAATTGGTAGGTTGAGTTATCTGCCTGCGTCTGCCTGGTTATTCTGCTGGAACTATTGTACTCATTAGTCAGGTACACAATACCGCGAGCGTCCTTGAGTGTGAGCATCCGGTTTGCACTGTCATAGGTGTACTCGGTCACACCGCTAGCCGGATCGGTTACTTGCCATAAACGTCCGCCAACATCGTAATTATAATTGACTGTTCGCCCAGCATTGTCCTTTGCTTGAGTGATACGGTTGCTTGAGTCGTATGCAAATTGCATCCAGCGACCGTTAGGTGAAGTAATCTGTGTAATGTTGCCGGAACTGCCACCCGAGCGCGTAATTGTCATCTGGTTTCCGTAGCGGTCGCGTATCGACTGCAGCGGCGCGAACTCGGGGAAAACATAAACAGTGCCATCCTTGAGTCTCAAATCCCAGCCGCTTCCGTTCCATGAAATGCGAGACTTGTAGTAGACGCTTGGTGTAGTCGTGTGCTCGTACACAGCATCTGTCCATCCCGTTCCTGAAGATATGCGCATGTAGTGAATGCGTCCGCCATCAGGGAGGATTAAATCTGCTTCCTGGTAATTGTTCACGGACCACAGGAACATGTCGTATGGATGCGTCGTGCCAATCCCGAATGCACGGGAAGCGTTATCCCCCGGTCGGTAGGTGCGCCGCAGCGTAATTGGCAGGATGTCTGCCACGGTGAGGTCGGTCTTCTTTTGCACAAAGAGGCCCGTTCCTAAATCGACGGGGTCGCCGTCTTCGCCTCCCGGACCGTTAGCGGGGTTAGGTCCATTGCTTGCGGGATCGCCCCCCTGGCCGATCATGATGCCTGTGAATTCATAAATAACCACACCGGGGTCAGGGATGATCTGCTTACCGGTTGCAGTCACGGTACCCTGCCCGTAGATGTACCAGCCTTTGCCTTCAGGATCGTAATTCCAGAAATTGATGCGCGCCCCTGGGCGTTCATTTGCGTAGTTGGGATAGATAAGTCTCGCACGCGGTGGAATGATGCGAGCTCCACCCGGCTGAATCGACGCAAATACCGGCACATTGAATCCCGGTGGCAGCGGGAAGGGTGGCCGGTCCGTCGGCACTGGAGTAATGCTGATTTGCGTCACCGCCTGGCCGTCCAAGTCCCGAATGACGGTCCCTGCAGGGAGATGGAGTTCCAGCCCCGGGATCAGTGGGTTTGTGATTACGATTTCTTGCTGGTTGGGAGAAGGGATCTCAACTGCGTGGGCCATATCCAACTTTGGCATCCATATCGTAAACGACAGAACATTCGTTTTATCCAACGTGATTTCCACCCCGGCTCTGAACGTCCCGTAGGTCGCTCCCGGACGATTCGCAGAACGTCCGTCGATCACCATCACCTGGTGCCCGGACGGAATATCGGACACCAGAAATCTTCCAGTATTGTCCGTGCGCGTGAGATGCCCGTTGACGGAAACAGTCACGTTCGCAAGCGGCTGACCCCGTAGTGTCAGTACCTGCCCGGACAAAGCAGTCACACCGGGTTCTGCCTGCAACGATGGCTGGTCCTGCCAGCTTGATCTTTCGCCGTTAGTTCGCCAGTTGCCTCGCAGGTTCTCCGCCTTCGGCACCCAATCAACATCGCCCATCGATTGGTTTGGCAGTACTTCCTTGCTTTCATCCTTTTTGTCGCCCGTCGTCGTGAAAGAGAAAACAGCAGGAGTAACCTTAACGGTGCCGTCGGTCCCATTGCTACAAGTAACGGTGTATGTAGTGCCTTTTTGTAAAGGCTGAATCGACAAGAGAAAAGCAAGCCTGCCACCCTCGGCTAAGGTTATGTTCGCGCTTATCGTTTTTCCTTCGCCGGTTAACTTCAGCGTTTCCGATTGGAACGATTCGACCCTCAGCGGTTTTGAGAAGCGAAGCGCAATAATGCTATCGAGCTCAACCCCAGTGGCGCCGTCTTGAGGTATGGATCCAGCGAGAAAAGGAGTCTCCGGGCCCTCTTGCTCGGAAGTAATCGTTGTGAAATTGAAACTCTCAGCTTCCGAGTTAAAGAGCTCAGCATTGCCAACTTCTTTGCCGTTCTCATCAAAGCCACCTTCGATCAAAACATTGCCGTCCGACAGTAGCGTCGACCTGGCCTTCGCTCGTTGTGCCGAAGGCTTCCCCGCAGCGGTCCTGCTTATCTGAGTTTTGAAGCTCCAGAGTTCGGCTCTCGATAACCGGAGGCCCTTTGCTGAAACTCCTCCGACTATCAGCACTCGACCATCGGTCAGCAGTGTCGCGCTGTGATATGCGCGCGCTGTTACGGCTGGTTTCGGTAATTCCTGGAAGGCCTGCCTCTCTGGATCAAAGATTCCGGCACTTTCCAAAACCTGACCGTTCGCGCCAATGCCACCAACTATCAGCACGCGACCGTCAGGCAACATTGTTGCTGAGTGCCATGCGCGTGCCAGGGACTTGTCAGCCAATAAAATACTTTCGCCGTTGCGAGGATCGGCAATACTGCTCGAGGCAACCTTCCCATCTGGTCCAACTCCACCAATCACTAACAAGCGTCCGTCAAGCAATGGAGTCGTCGTTTGGCCCAGCGGCCCTGAGTCCTGGAGAGGCTTCCGCGGGGTCCGCCCCGCCGGGACGCGCGCGGGGAATGAGCGGTCACTTTTCGGAGACACTGTCACCCTTGTCAAATTCTTTCCGGATGCGAATGTGAGAACAGGACCCGCTCCCAAGACTAGGCTTAGAGCCAAAGCGATTGTGAAATTAACGTGCCGCCTCATAATTTCTTCTCCAATTTCCGTTTCTGAGAGTGTTATAGACCTCTAGATTGGTTCCTTACGGATCTGTCACAGTGATGCTTATGCCACCGGTATTAGTGCCACTGGGATCGATGGTTATCTCATAGGCGCCTGTGGTCGGCAGATTTTGACTTGCAAGATTGAAACTACTGCTGTTGGAAGTAGAGGAAGTGAGTTGGGTCCCGTCCGGTTTAAGTAGCTTCACCGTGACCGTACCCATCGCGTTATTCGTTATTCGAACTGTCACCTGTTGGCCGGATGTGCCGCTGAAGGTCACGTTCGCATTCTGGCCTGGGACGGTTGTGGTGACGTTCACAGCGGGACCTCCGATAGTGACGGTCCCCACGACATCCGCTGGCACGTCGTTAAGCACCAGAGTCTGGCTTCCCGTCGTTGTTCCCTGCGGGTCGATCAAGATCGTGTAAGTTCCCGTCGCCGGCAGCACCACCGTGTCAATGTATCCCGTGGCGCCACAGAGATCGGTCGAAGCTAGATTTGTGCCATCAGGGTTCTTGATCGTGTCAGAGACAGTAAGGCAGCCCGTGAAGGTTGAACTGCTGATCTGCAAACTCACTCGCTGCCCAGCAACGCCGTCGAAGAGAATCAGACCTATTTTGTTAGCCGTACCGATTGCCACCGTCTTACTTTCGCCTAAGTTCATTCTGCCGGTGACTTCAATATCAGTGGCCGCAAAAGGAGCCGGGGGCACAAAGAAATCGGCGACACTGGTTGCCTTGCCAAATGGCGTTGCCACAGAGATCCGGCCGGATGTGCCCAAGTCGGGAACGCTGGTGGAGATCGCCGTGCCAGTCGCAGAACTGACCAGAGCATAGCGGTTGTTAAGTGTTACCCAGTCGTTAGAGACAGTGGTATCGAAATTGGTTCCGGTAATTGTTAGAGCCGTACCCTGAGTTCCAATGGTCGGAGTAAAGCTCGTGATAGTGGGTGCCGTGGAAGCACTAACGGTAAACGGAGTGCTGCTTGTGGCTGAACCAATGGGAGTGGTAATCGCAATCGGTCCCGTTGTAGCTCCGGCTGGGACGGTGGTAAGGATCTGGTTAGCGGTAGCAGAAGTAACTGTTGCCGCGACCCCATTGAAGGTAACCGTGTTCTGATTGCTCGTCGCGCTAAAGCCGGTGCCGCTAAGGGTGACGGACGTTCCGACTTGACCACTGCTCGGACTGAACTGAATGATCGATACTTAACGTTTTGCCGGGAGCCTAATTCGCAAACCTACGACGCGGTTGGCAATCTCCTCTCGATCTCGCGGCAGAGTTCAATTTCTACCCTTCTTGCTGTGTCTCTTGCGGCGCGCCTCTTTGAATTTTCTTCAGGAATTAAGACCGCCTCATGGGATTCAAACTTTGTTTCCGATGCGGATCAAGTATTTCGACGAGAAGTTGAGCCAACAATCCTTGATATCGAAGAGGAGATCCGGAGCAACAACTTTATAGCGCAACTTACTCGGAAAGCCGTTGATGTACCCGTCGTTGTGTCGGCAGGCTCTGCCCTGGCATTGGCTGTAACAACGTTAGGTCTTTCCGGCGTGGCAGCTTTGGCTGTGGGTGCTGTAGTCGGAGGCGGAAAAGCGGCTTATGACGCCTATACAGAGTGGAATGAGAAGAAGCGCGAAACGGAGCAAAATCAACTGTTCTTCTACTATCGCGCCGGTCATCTATTGTCCGAGGGCACACATGCCTACCTCAGTGATGCTACTAACGTCGGTGAGCGGAACCAATAAATGACTAAGCTGAGGGAACATTCTCAAAAGCCGATAGGATTTGGTTATTTCTGTTGGGGATCGTCGTGTAGTTACGAGATCGAACGCAACTGGATTAAGAAATACTAACGAATCGTAGTTGACCCAATTCTCTAATGCTGATTTCTTTCCTGACGCGACTCCCATCAAACGCCAGAGCGAGTTCATTTACATACATGGAAACTTGTTCCAAGTGGCTTCCACAGACCTGTGCATACCGAAATTTCAAGCTGATACGCGACGGCCTTATTTGGATCATCCTTACAGTTCCCGGCCCGAGCTATTAGCTCGAGTGTTCGGTTCTGTTCTCAAATCACGACAGACGTGCCTGCTCCGAGCCGCTCAGTTAAGTCAGACCGACCACTCCGTGCTCTATATTTACGCAATTACTTTATGCTGCCCGCAAATATCGATGATGCAATCCGCCGACTTTCGGCAGAGAAACAATCTTGCCTTTTGCTGGCAGCTCGACTTCTCGAGCAACCGGCGCATTTCTTTCCAACGATTGATGCGGCCGCACTTCGTTATAGTAGGCAACGTACTCTCGAATGATCCGTCGTAGCTGCCTTTCATTAAACACGATCAGATGGTCCAAACATTCGCGCCGAATACTGCCGATCAACCGCTCCGCATATGCATTCTGCCAGGGTGACCGCGCAGTCGTGAGCACTTCCTCGATTCCCATTCTTGCAACTTGACACCGAAACTCTTCTCCATAAATTGAATCGCGATCTCTCAGCAAGAATCGTGGTGCTGTCTCTTCCGGGAAGGCTTCAATGATCTGCTGCGCCGTCCACAGCGCAGTCGGATGGGCCGTCGCATTGAAGTGAACTACTTGTCTCCTGTGGTGGAGCAGTACAACGAAGCCGTACAAAATATTGAAAGTAACTGTAGGTACGATGAAGAAATCAATGGCCACTATGTCCTTTGAATGATTCCGCAGAAAGCTCTTCCATGTTTGTGAAGGCGGCTTCCGAATTCTGACCCGATATTTTGCCACCGTTGATTCTGCCACCTTGTAACCAAGCAAATGAAGTTCTGCCTGGATACGCGGCACCCCCCAAGTCGGATTCTCAGATGATATCCGTCTGATCAAGTCACGAATCTCCAGATCAATCCTCGGGCGTCCGACACGACCAGCTCTGGACTTCCAGCGCCAATAGCACTTGAAGCCTTGTCGATGCCACTTAATAACTGTCTCTGGTTTTACGAATGATCAGGATTGAGCGCCAGTCGTGCCACAGATGCGACAGGACGACCCAAAAGAGGCGGTCTCGCTCACGAAGCCCAAGTCGACTCGTGTTGCCTCGCAGGATGACTAATTGTTGGCGCAAAGCGAGATTTTCAGTCACCAGTGAAAGCCGAGACTTAAGCAGCGCGCGGAGCAGTTCATAGAGGACGGAGCAAAGAGACATAGGTACGTCGCAAGCAGCCAGAAAATGGAATCTAGGAAGCAGCTGCAGCGTATCTTAGGTCTGGCTCTAAGTGTAGGGATTTAGACGCCGGATGAGATTTCGGTATAGACAACGGTGAGAATGTATGACGTGCGATGGCCAGCTCAACCTTTGGAGCTCTTTGCGTCTTTCTTTCGAGGATACGTTCTCTCTTCCTGATAACCGCCTCCCTGTCGTTCAATCTTCACTTAACCCCCTTGCTTTGCTAAAATTCGTTTCAGCACGCCACCCTTCGTCGCGTTTGCCTTTGTTCGGAAGCGGTGCACGACTTGGCCGCTGCCATCTCTTTTAAGCGTCCATCCGGGACCCTTCTTGTTCTCAGTCAGCGTAAGTTTTGGTAATTTACTCATCGCGAAATCCTCCTTAAGCGACGGCAACTAAAGAATCAAACCTCAACTTGAATATATCTTGATTCAGGAACACCTGGTGTTGTCAAGGTCTCGATTCCAAAATACTAGGGAATTGGATTACTGCTTATCCAGTCTGCTACCGCCCATGAGAAGTCCGAAAAAGGTAAGTTGTGGACATCCCAATTAAGGTTTGCGCAAATGGAAGGCAGGGCGAGCTTAAACTGCTGGTACCTCTTAAAAACGAGTGCGCCGCTGGGAGTCTTTACTAAACTGGGGTCAAGCTCAAGTCGCAACCAGTCCCTCACGTTGTTAATAACCTCTTGCTCACTGTCGTGATGAGCGGCAGGATCTCGACCGGCTAAGTCCGAAATGTACTTTTGGTAGCGGTACTGTTCAGTATCCAAGACCAAAAAGACCTTCTCCTGCTGGTACGGCTTTCCGTATTGCTTGCAGCCCAAGTCTAGACCTAACTCCAGCGGCATATTAAAGCGAGGTAGATTATTTACGGCATCAAGGTCGACTCGAGATATATCGTGAATGCTGTACTTACATTCTGCTACTAGATCCTGAATCTTTTCGATTCTGCCCCTACCGGCATTGCTCTCGTCCTTTGCACACCTGGGCCTGAAGCCCATGTCGTTTACAGCGAAGACAATAGCGTAGAAGAGTGGCTGGTATTCATCATCGAAAGGGCAGTTGATAAAAACGTTTCGCTCGTAGTTTGGTGGGAGTCGAGTCGCTTTTGGCATGCTTGCGCCTTAAGCAGCTTCGCCATTGCACCTATTTCCGATAGAGCCGGCTTTTAAAAGGGTGGTCGCTAGAAGACTTAGCGAAGCTGCGCTGTCAAGATTGCTTGTTGGCCGTTTCTCTTATGGCTTCACTAACCGCTTTCTTAATGGCGTTCCTGCTGGCGGTGCGAGGCTTCGCTATCGGGTATAAGACCTCACGTGGCTCTCTCGGTGGTATCGGGTCGCGACGGTATGAATCCCACGTTTTGACACGGCCATCGCGGCTGTGAATGACGAGAGTAGTCGCATTCTTCTTGGCGATCATTCGGCCGACTTCAACTGCTTCACGCTGTGTTTCGTGCCGAGAACTCGCGCGGCTGCTTCCTTCGCTGCGAATCGCCCAGCCCTGATTATTAGGGACGACGTGGACGTTCTTAACCACAGGCTTCTTTTTATCGCCGGCTCTTGCAATGCTTCTCTTGGTCGCTGCCGAATTCCTTGCCATAAAGGCTGTTCTCCTAGTACTCATCCAAAGCTGTATCTTACTCTAAGTGTATTGAAAATGTATCGGTCGGTGGGTATATGCGCTATACCTCAGATTTGAAAGACCTTTAACAGTCGCTCAACCTTTGCCGAAGCCTATGCTCAACCAGCGACACAAGTATCTTTTCTCCGCCACATATTGTCACCCCAGAAATGTTGGTCTGGCGCTAATATCTACACCCGGATTTTGCCGGTACTGCTTGACTACACAGAGTAGGCGAGCTACTAGCGTCGCGTTTACTCGCCAACTTCTTTACAGTTCGCGCATATGGCATCCATCTTTTTTTGAAGTTACTTAAGACGCTTGGGGTCGCGCGCGCCGAAGCGCGCGCAAAAAGGCAGTTGCGTTGATGGATTTTCCATGACGGTCCAGCAGGGGTCCGTTTCGTAACAGTCGCCATCCGTTGCGTGTTTCGCTCTGATGAAGAATGCCGCACCGAATGTGCTTGTAGAACCAATCATTTTCGCCGGCCAACACGCTTAACTCGGGATCTCGCACGAAGAAATCCCGAAACATCTGACCACTACAGTTTCTTGTATTCGAGCGGCCTTGTTAGAAGGACTCAAGCGTCTCAATAACGAGGCAGCCAAGTGCCAAAAGGGCGAAGCCATGTTTGCTTCGAGATTCCTCGAGCGGTTGGAAGTATCGTTCTATAAAGCGTTCTGTGAGGAACTCCGGAAGAGCCTTCCGATCATCCCAGCTACGAGCTTTTTGTATTGAGCAACCGTTGTAGATGACGAGAGCTTAGTATGATCCGCTGCTTTTGGTGCCATCCATGTATTGGCTCGAAAGCCACCATTACTCAGAGATAACATCTAATGATCTAGGCAATTCGGCGCTGGGTCATAGTAGCTGTCATGTCGGATGATCGGCTGCACTATCGTATGAAACCCCGGCGGCCCACGTTACTGCCGCTGAAACGAATTAGGGTTGCCGATTATTCAATATCTCTGCGGCGGCTCAACGTTCTGAAGAATGATCCTTGACGGTCAGCAAAGACAGCCACCAAAAAGCGATTGGGCCGCCGGCATCACACGTTACACCGCGCCAAAAGACTGTAGCTCTTCAGGATCGATTTGCCAGGTCCAATAGCATACATCCAACGTTTAGGTGGCAGCTAATTGTAGACAACGCGTAACCTGGCGGCGAACCTGTTACAAAGCTCTGATGCAGTCTCGTCAGAACCCTGAGGACAACCACTGAAAAGCACTCAGGTATTTTTGCTATACTCGACTTCAATGAATTATTGGTTACTATCAGCTCCGATTCACGGAACAGAAATCCAACCAAGTTATGTCGGCCGTCCTTGGCCGTACGAGAAAGTGACTTTAGACGAAAGACTCAAAGGAGGAGATGTTGTCTACCTAAGCTTCGGTGGTAGCGGGTTGTATGCCTGGGGACATGTTGTTAAGAAGGAGAAGTACAAGGATGAACAATTAGGAGAAGCGTACAGAGTTACGGTAACACGTTCTGTTATTCGTTATGATCTGGTCCCTCCGGAACGGATTAAGAACACGAGAGAATTGGACGGTTCATTCTCATTTCCTCACGGCAATCTTGAATTCCTAACGGTTAGCCAAATAAACGCGCTTAACAACCTTATTCGGATGTCCGGCGAAGACGGCCCGCCCGATCCCTCTGATCTTGATGATGAATCGTTATACAGAATTCTTCACGCGGGTAGGCCCAAGAGCGTACCGCTCTTCACCCGAAATCAACCCGTCGTTCTTGAAGAGACACGTTACGTTGAATTCAAGGAGATTATTGGCGCAAGTGCGATAAACAGTATCAAGGCCAATGCGGATGAGTACGCCGTGGCCCTGCTGAACCGTGACGGGGGAAGAGTTTTTTGGGGTGTTCGCAACGATAGGGTAGTGGTTGGGATAAACCTCAACTATTCTCAGCGCGATGAAATCAGAACAGAAGTCACAGCGAAGCTGAGCAGAATTCGGCCGGCTGTCTCGATGCAAGAAGTTTCGCTGGAGTTTTATTCCGTACACGATGACAACGGCCAAGACATTGGGGATCTCTACGTCTTTGAGCTTGATGTCCCACGTGGATTACCCACGCAGCTCTATGCTGATGGAAGTCATGCTGTCTGGATTAAGACTGATGCTGGTAAGCAGAGACTTACTCACGAGCAAGTGACCGCTGAGATTTTGCGGCGGAAGGGCAGGTAAACGCGCCCAGTGCCTACTTGAATGGCCTTACTTAAAATTCTTGTTCCGCTTGTGTTTGCTGTTGATGCCAATTAGCCCACTGTTCACGTTCATCTTCAAAAAGGTCGCGACTGACCATTCGCGAACGGATGTCTTCCACGTCACGTTCAGGTTCGGCTGCAAGAATCATTCGCCAAGCGTGTTCGGCCGTGAAACGGCGAATCAACTCCGTTTCGGCTTTCGTCATTCTTTCTCCGCGTCGCCTTGCTCCTGGCGTTCCGATATGCGTAAAGAGTAAGTGTTCTGGATCTAACGGCAAGAAGATCTCTGTTCCAGCGCTCCCCCATCCACCTTTAAAGTTGTAGTCGTTCAAGCCGTTGAAATTTAACCTCACGACTGGATTGTCACTTGTGAACCAAGTCAATCCCTTCGCCGGAGCCAGAATAGTCCAACGATGCTGCAACAAGGCAGAGACATTACGTGTGAGATGACGTCGAATGATCCAAAGCCACAACTGTCGACCTCGAAGCATTTCTGCGCCCAACTGTCCACCGCCCGAAGGATCTCGTTTGACTGTTACTCTTAACGGGAGTCCTTCACGTTGTTCGGGAGGCAGCGAATTCAGCTCGGCTGTTTTCCCCGCCTTAGATGATTCCTGCAAAGATTGGATCGCGTTTTCCATCGTACTCTTCATCAAACTCGGTAACTGCTCATCAAGCCGTTTCGCTTGTTCCCAGAAGTAGGCTGGAGTACGAACGTCCTGAGCCGCTACGAATTTAACAAGATATTTCCATTCGTCCCGTGACATTTGCGCACCTGTTATTGCTTTCCTCAATGGCTCTTCTGCTGGCTTTTCAAAATCTCGGTCAAGCCAAGTTTCGAAATCGTCTTTCTCAACGCCTGAGGCAGTCTGCGTGTAAAGATGCGAGTGATATGCGAGCGCACCTGGCGAATAGCGACGCCACATTGGGAAGTTTGTGTGAGGGACGAGTAGCCTATAGGTTGCTACCTTTCCGTCAACTCCAGCCCAACCCTTCAGGTAGACGCAGGGGACAAAGTGGTTATCCCGGTGAAATTGAGCGGTGGTCATGTTTCTAATGCAACTCTAAAGGTCGAACGGTCGGAATGATTATAGTGAGTAGGAACGTCGGATGGGAGCCGCTCGCGGTATTCTTGGGGCGTGGTTCTAATTGATGTTCAGGTGCTCTTGGAAGGGGAGCACTTGTCAGAATTGCACCCAGAGACTACGCCGATTATTCCAACCGTGTACGGCGCTCGCGATCTAGCATTCGTAACAATTAGTGCTTGACGCAGAAACGGTTCGTAAATGAGTCCGTTACTCCGTCCGCGCTCGACCAAATATTTTAATGATCACGTCTCATCTGTTGAAATGAGTTTGTACAAATCGAGTGAGAATTGACACGTAGGGGTCTGGGTTCAAATCCTCACGCGCCTGAGCCTCATCGAATCAAGTATTTATACGCGATCATAAACGAGTCGGATTCGGGGCGTTTCCAGAGCGAGAGCGTGAGAGTATTGCTCCCATGGTCGCATTCTAGCTACAAGAATCTCAGAGTTTTCGGCGGTTAGAGGAGTAGTTGTGACGCCTGTTAGCGCCAGCCTATTTTCAATCTCGGCAAAAACAAAATCGGTCTCAGTCAACTCCTGCCCCTAATTCATTGAACAACAAGGGAATATTGGTAGCGGGGGTCGGACTTGAACCGACGGCCTTGGGGTTATGAATCCCACGCTCTAACCATCTGAGCTACCCCGCCTTTTTTAAGTCTCAGGTCCCAAGTCTCAGGTCCCAAGTGAAGAGAAATTCCATTATAAGGCGCAAGCTTGCGAGGTCAAGAAAGTAGTGGGATCGGCAGTAAGCTGATAGCGCAAAAGGATGTCCTCGAAACTTGCGTCTGCTGCCGCCCCACTGCTCACTGCCCACTGCCCACTGCCCACTGCTCATCCCTCACACTCGCGCGAAATCGATGAAGCCACGTTCCGGTTCGGTTGAGAGTAAGCGGACGCGCACTTTCTCGCCGACGCGTAGGCCATGCTCTCCACGCACTATGCGGCCATCCACCGGCGGTGTTAGCGTACGCGCGAATGTCCCTTTCGGCGTGACGCCGGTCACAATCGCCTTAAACTCGTCCCCAATCTTATCGTGCAACAACAGAGCGCCCGCAACCTTGCGCATCTTCCGTTCAACTTTGCGCGCTGCGCTATCGCGCTCAGTGCAATGTGCGGCGATTTGTTCCAGCTCTGCCGCTTCATAAGGTGTGGGCTCGCTTGCCAAAGCTGCCTTCACCAGTCGCTGCGTGACCACGTCGGCAAAGCGACGATTCGGTGCAGTCGAGTGAGTGTAGTCCTGTACGGCCAGACCAAAATGTCCTTCGTCTTCCTCGCCTGGCAGTTGCACCGTGTATTCGCCAGGACCCAGCGATTTAACAACGGCGAGCGAAAGATCGGGAAAGTGAACCGGATCAGCGCGCTTGCGCCGAGCAAGAAAATCAGCAAGAGCGCGGGAGTCAGGCTTAGCGGGCAGCTCTTCGCCGAGCTCGGCGGCAATCTCCACGATGCGCGACCAGTATTTCGGCGTTCGTACAACGCGCCGCAGCGATGGTCCACCTTTGCTTTCGAGAAACTCGGCCATCGCCACGTTGGCTGTGATCATAAAGTTTGCGATCAGATCTCGCGCGCTGTTTGGTTCTATCACGGCAAGATCGACGACCTTACCGCGATCATCCACCACCGGCGTCGTTTGAATAGTTCCCAGATCGATAGCGCCGCGTTTTCTCCTGAACTCTTCCAGGCGATTCGCAATTTCCGACTGCAACTTTATCTGCTCCTCCATTCCGGAAACGCTCTTAACGCGCTCGGGTATTGCAGACTTGCCGTCCAGCCAGGCGCCGACCGATTCATAAGAGAGCTTTGCATGATTTCTAATTATTGCTCTCTGAAAGTCGGTTCTTTTCATTGAGCCGTCGGCGGCCAAAAGCATTTCGGTCACTACAGCTATGCGGTCCTCGGCCTCAACAAGTGAAGTCAAATCAGTAGACAATTCTTCCGGAAGCATCGGAAACGTTTTGATTCCCGTGTAAACCGAAATGCAGTTTGTAGCAGCATGCTTGTCAATCGCCGATTCTTTCGGAACAACTGCGTCGACGTCAGCGATACCTACCAACAGTCTGACGTCGCCGCCACTGATCTTTTCTGCGTATTCAACTTGATCGAGATCGCGCGACCTTTTGTCGTCAATTGAAGACCACAACAGTTCACGAAGATCCTGCGCTGATGAATGGGCGGCGATGGCGACGCTTCCAGAGACGATTGAGTTGACTTCCTCTATTACCGCACCCGGAAAGTCAGGTACGAATCCGGCGTCAATCATTGTCTGACGCGCTATTCGAAAGAGATCGAGGGAGTTGGAATGAGATGTGTTCCTGGTCATAAGCAGCGAGGAAGTATAGCGGAAAGATTGTTCCACCGCTCAAGCTTCCGCTTAAGTAGTGAGTCAGTTTGAAATTCTCATTAACACCGTACTGTAGTGGTCTATCCGGCCGATTTTCAGACCAACCGTTTCAATTGTTTACCAGTGAAACCGTTAAAGCGGTTTGCGAATAGATGACTGCCTGTGACCACCTGACTGCAGTCCGGCGCTAATGAGAATTTCAAACTGACCCACTACCCTCCCCTACGGTCGCGCTTCCGCCCGAACAGGAGGTACGTTTTTGGACGAGTTTGACCTACCATGAAGACCTGTGAAGATTGAAGTAATTATCAATGCGACTTCTGGTGCCGGCAGTCGGCCAGAGGTGCAAAAACGCCTGGCAGAAGCTTTTAAAGCAACCGGCTCAGAATTGCGAATTTCAATAGTCAGCAACGGCGCAGACGTTGTAAAACTCGCGCAACGCGCAATACGGGGTGACGCTGAAATAATAGTTGCCGCAGGCGGCGACGGGACTGTCAACTCCGTAGCCGCGGCAATTATCGATTCCGACAAAATGCTGGGAGTTCTGCCGCTCGGCACTATGAATCATTTTGCTAAAGATCTGCACATCCCACTGGACCTGCAGGGCGCAGTCGAAACCATCGTGGCCGGCGAGACAACGAGGGTAGATGTTGCTGAAGTTAATGGCCGCGTCTTCATCAATAATTCGAGTCTGGGACTTTATCCCAGCATTGTGCACGAACGAAAGAAACAGCAACGGCTCGGTTGGGGCAAGTGGCCCGCATACATTTGGGCGGCGCTTGCGGTCTTGCGCCGTTATCCGTTTCTGAATATTCGTCTGGGTGTTGATGGAAAAGAGCTAACCAGCCGCACCCCTTTTGTTTTTATCGGCAACAACGAATACGAAATGGAGCGGCTCAACATCGGCAGCCGAGCATGTCTCGACAAAGGCGAGCTCAGTCTTTACATGACTAACCGCACCGGTCGGTGGGGGTTGCTGCGTCTGGCACTACGCGCGTTGCTGGGCGGTCTGCGTCAGGAAAAGGATTTTCTTGCCCTATACACTAAAGAAATTTGGATCGGAACGAAACATAAGCAGCTGCGTGTAGCTCTGGATGGCGAGGTGGCAACGATGGAGCCGCCGCTTCATTATCGCGTGCAGCCGCGGGCATTACGCGTGCTGGCACCTCGAGCACATTTGGGCACGGTCTGTCACACTGAAGTTCATAGTCGACCTTGATGTCTGATTGCAAATAGCAAGCTTCCCCCTAAAATCTACCCGAGACCTCGATGAGGCAGGTAATGCGCTCGATAGTTCATCTTTCCGACATCCATTTTGGTCGCGTCAACGAGGAAGTCATCGCGCCATTAATTGAGACGGTCAAAAAGATCAATCCTGATCTGGTGGCCGTGTCCGGCGATTTGACGCAGCGTGCTCGCTCACATCAGTTTAGAGAGGCGCGTGCTTTTCTCGAGAGCTTGCC
>WNGF01006137.1_pt1 | contig 18617 bp, 19 predicted proteins | sample 5400641 | NCBI WGS metagenome assembly WNGF01 (sample SAMN13153371, study PRJNA577476) | soil metagenome | isolation source: 80 cm soil or saprolite under grassland replicate 2 | place: USA:California | collected 2016-06-15
CCGCGATGTCGTCCGCGATGTGACCGGTGTCAATCACCGCGCCGGCGATGCCCACCGCGTCGGCGATGCCCTGTGCGATTCCTTCCTGAATCGCCGGCCGCAGCTGCGCCTTGACCGCCTGGGCGGTACGCTGCCCGATGCTCCCCGCGATAACTGGAGTCTCGGGCTCCGGCACTGCCACCGGGTGTTCAACGGGACGTGGCTGCGGATCCTGCACGACGGCTGTTGGTGCCGCAAGGGAGGCGGATGCAACCGCGGCCTGGGACTTTGCGGCCCGAGAGCCGGGCCCTTCGGCCGCCGACACGGCCCACGGCTGCAGCGACGCGAGCGGCATCACGGCAACTGCAAACACCAGCGTCGCGATCGCGGTGCGGACCCGCGAGACGCCGGACCGGGGGACGCGTGGATCGAGGATCGCCATGAGGCGTCCTTCGAGCTGCGATCGATGCGCCATGGCGAGGCTTGCGCCCGCGAGCACCGCGGGGAAGCGGCCGGCGCGCATCACGCGCGCGACCTCGATCAGCTGGTCGGCGTAATCGGCACCGCGCGTGCCGCACGCGAGCACGAGATCGTCGCACGCGCGCTCGCGTTCGGTGCGGATGTGACGCGCGGCGATCCACGCGAGCGGGTTGAACCAGTAGGCCGCGCAGGCGATCTGCGCGAGCACGTGCGTGAGGCAGTCGCGGCGCTTGACGTGCGCCAGCTCGTGCAGCAGCACGATCCGAAGCCGTTCAGCGGGCCAGTGATCCGCATCGGAGGGCATCAACACCGCCGGACGGAAGATCCCCCACGCCATCGGCATCGCGGCGCGGCCGCTCCGCAGGAACAGGATCCGCGGCGAAATGCCAAGCGCCAGGGCGAGCGCTCGCGCCTGTGCAAGCCACGGCGCGTCGGTCACACGTTCGGTGCGGCGCGACATCCACTGCACGGCGATCAGCCCGAGCGCGAGCCTCGCGAGGATCGCGCATGCGCCGGTCAGCCACATCAGCAGCAGCGCGGCGGGCCAGGACAGCCGCGGCATGGTCCAGGAGGAGCGTGACCCGCGGTCCGCGGTTCGCGGCTGGAGCGTCGAACCAGATCCGTCGGCCTGAAGGCGCGCAGTATCGCTGGCCTTCTGGTCCGCCTGAAGGCGGACACTACGACGGGTCCTCGGAGCCGCTGCGAAAACGTCCGTAGCGTCCGCCTTCAGGCGGACCGAAGCGATTTCGGAACCCGGCACCGTCACGATTCCCACCTGCCACTTCGGCAGCGCGAAGGAAAGCAGCGGCAGCACGAGCGCGCTCAGCAGCGCCAGCGTCCAGATCAAATGGCGCGCGGCGGCCGATCCGCGGCGCAGCACAACCGAGAGCAGGCCTGCGGTTGCGAACAGAATGGTTGCCTTCGCAATCGCGTCCACCAGGGGGAGCAACGCCGCGCCGGCGGGTATGGAGAGGAAATCAATGATGCGCATGGCTATGCTCCGGTATTGCGCGCCTGGTCGATCAGCCGAGCGAGGCGATCGAGCTCGACGTCAGACAGTTTCGCGGACGATTCATCGAGGAGCGTCGAGATGGCCTGTTCCGCGGAACCGTCGAAGAATGTCTTGAGCATGTGGTGAAGCGCTGATCGCTTCGCGTTATCACGTCCGACCGTTGGGACATACACGTAGCGGGGCCCATCCTGTTCGTGGCGGACGTGCCCTTTCTCTTCCAGGATGCGCAGCATCGCGCGCACGGCCGAGTAGCTCGGCGGCTCGGGCAGCGCGGCCTGCACTTCGGCAGCCGTCGCCTGACCCTGCGCGTAAAGGATGTCGATGATCTGCCGTTCACGTCGGCTGAGATCGTGATGGGGTTCTGGGCTCTTCATGATGAGCGGTCTGCCAGGTTCAACATGCCGATTAGACGGGGGAGATGCCCGAAAGGTGCTATGAAAATAGCATAAAGCGAGAAAATTAACAGGACGCCGCCAAAATGGCCTGAAAACGGGCCGATCGGCTATGCTTCAGAGTCATGTTCACCCCCTTTTCCCTCGCCATGCTGGCGGCCGCCATCCTCGCTCAGGCCCCCCCGCAGCAGTCCGCCGAGCTGCCGCTGAACCAGATCAAACTGCCGCCGGGGTTCTCGATCAACGTGTTCGCGTCCGGCGTGACGAATGCGCGATCGCTGACGCTCGGGACGAAGGGGACGATCTTCGTCGGCAGCCGCAGCGCAAAGAAGGTGTACGCGATCACCTATCGCAACGGATCCACGACCGCGGACCGTGTGCTGACGATTGCGAGCGGCCTGAGCGATCCCCAGGGCGTCGCGTTCCGTGATGGGTCGCTCTATGTCGCGGAAGTGAGCCGCATCACCCGCTACGACGATATCGAATCGCACCTCGACAACCCCCCTGCGGGTGTCGTCATTAATAAGGACCTGCCGACCGAGACCCATCACGGGCAGAAATTCATCGCCTTCGGCCCGGACGGCTGGCTGTACGTGCCGGTCGGCGGGCCGTGCAACGTCTGCGACCGCTCCGACGATCCGCGCTTCGCGACGATTCTCCGCATGAAGCCGGACGGCACGGGTACCGAGGTGTTCGCGTCCGGTATCCGCGACTCGGTGGGGTTCGACTGGCACCCGCAGACGCACGAGCTGTGGTTCACCGACAACGGGCGCGACCTGCTCGGCGACGACGTGCCGCCCGACGAGTTGAACCACGCGCCGCGGAAAGGGCTGCATTTCGGGTTCCCGTATTGCCACGCCGGCGATGTGAAAGATCCGGAGTTCGGCGACAAGCACGCGTGCAGCGAGTTCGAGCCGCCGACCCGCAAGCTCGATCCGCACGGTGCCGCGATCGGGATGCGTTTCTATACGGGCAACATGTTTCCGGCCGAGTATCGCAACCAGATCTTCATCGCGGAACACGGCTCCTGGAATCGGACGACGCCGATCGGCTATCGCGTGATGGTGGCCAGGCTCGATGGGAACAAGGTGACGAGCTTCACGCCATTCGCAGAGGGATGGCTGCAGGGGGTCGCGTCCGTCAATGGCAATACCACGCGCGGACAGACGTGGGGCAGGCCCGCTGACGTCCTCGTGATGCCCGACGGCGCACTGCTCGTGTCGGACGATCTCGCGGGAGTGCTCTATCGCATCAGCTACAAGAAATAGCGACAAGCGACAGGCGGTAGCGGATCCCCCACCCCGGACCGCGGATCCCGGATCCCGAACCGCGGATCCCGGATTTAGCGCCGAGCGGGCTTGGGATCCAGGTTGACCGTCAGATCCTCCGGCGTGATCTTGTCCTCGACGCCGTTCTTCGGCACGTCGATTTTCGCAATCCACAAGAGCGCATTCAGCACGACCTTGCGCTGATTCGGATCGCCCCAGTTCGTGTGCGTGTGGCCGCCGGTGAAGCCGAAGCTGCGGCCGCCGTCGGGACGCTCGTACACCCACATCATCGTTTCGACCTTGCCGCTGTCCGCGATGATGTGATCGTACGGGCCGCGCGGCGAGACGTAGGGCCCTTTCCTCACTTCATCGCTCGGCTTCGCGGTGAGGATTGGGATGATGCGGCGCTTCGCCGCGGCGTCCGGCGTCCAGCGCATGTTGAAGTACCACTCGTCGTTGTTGCTGAACGGCTTGACCCCGCGCGTGACCGGGTGGTTCGGCAGCGCGTCATATTTCGGAGCCCACATCGGGTTCACGGAAAAGTTTGTCTCGTAATATCCGCCGACCCAGCGGTGCATCGCGTCCCCCGGCGCGCCCGCGGGCACTTCCACCGCGTAATGCGCGAAGCCCAGCCCGACCCCTTTCGCCGCCAGCGCGTCGAGGACCTGCATGTGGTCGCGCTGAATCGCGGGGTGACCGCCGCCGCCGTCCGCATAAATAAGGACAGCATCCGCGCCGTTCAGCGCGCTGTTGTCGTCAACGGTGGCGCCATCACCCGTTTTGCTCGGCCAGCCATTCGTGTAGACGTCAACCGTCAGTCCGGGCACGCCGCTGAGCGCCTTCTGCATCAGCATCGTTCCCGCGCGGAACTCGTGCATCCCCGGCGGGTGGCTCGGCTTTCCCGCGATGAGCACGATGCGCTTGTTGGCGCCGCGCACGCCGTGGCCGGCGGACAGGAACAGGATCGCGGCAAGAACAGGCGTCACCCAGCGCAGCCGGGACAAGGCGGTCGTCATAAGAAGCAGTCTCCGGCCCTATTAACTCTGCACGGCTGCCGAGCTGTCAAGGCGGGGAGTAAACGGAGGGAACGGAGGGTCTTTTTGGGGAGAAGATCTTCTCGAAAAATGAAATCTCCGTTTGCTCCGTTCCTCCGTGGTTAGTCTTTCTCCGTGCCCTCCGATCTCTTCGTTCTCTTCCCGCGGGTGTAGCATGTCGCCGTGCTCACCCGCCTCGGGTTTCGCGCGCCCCTGTTCGCTCTCCTTCTTCTGATTGTCGTTGCGTGCGGCGGGAACTCCTCCGCAGGGTCACCGCAGTCACCCGCGCCGCCTCCAGGGTCCGGGACGTGGAGCCCCGTGTTCTCTGACGAGTTCGATACCCCGGGTAGTCCGGATCCGTCGAAATGGGGCTACGAGCTCGGCTACATCCGCAACGACGAAAAGCAGTACTACACCTCGCGTGCGGAGAACGTCCGCATCGAGGGAGGCAACCTCGTCATCGAAGGACGCAAGGAGTCATTCCAGGGATTCGGCTACACGTCGGCGAGCATCAACACGCTCGGACATTTCGAGTTCCAGTACGGACGCGTCGAGGTGCGGGCGAAGCTGCCGACGGGCAATGGCACGTGGCCGGCGATCTGGACGCTGGGCGTCAATCGGCGAACGGTCGGCTGGCCCGCGTGCGGCGAGATCGACAGCATGGAGAATGTCGGGTTCGATCCGCTGAAGATCCACGGCAGCGTGCACACCACCGCCTACAACCACACGAAGGGCACGCAGAAGACGGCGACGATCGACATCGCAAATCCGTCGGACGACTTCCACGTGTATGCGATGGAGTGGTCCCGCGAGCGCATCGACGTGTCGGTCGACGGCCAGAAGTACTTCACGTTCAGCAACGAAGGCACCGGCACGCAGACCTGGCCCTTCGACGCGCCGCAATACCTGCTCATCAACCTCGCGATTGGCGGGTCGTGGGGAGGTCAGATGGGCATCGACGACTCAAAGTTCCCGGTCCGGTACCTGGTGGACTACGTGCGCATCTACCAGCAGAAGTAAATCACGACCATTTCGCGAAGGAATGGTGCGCTGGTGTCGGCGCAGATTGTCCTGGCCTCTCCGTCGGACACAGTGGAACTGATCGCCCACGAACTCGAGCACTTGATCGAGCAGCTCGACGGCGCTGATGTCAGCGATCGCAGGGTGGTCGCAGGCACGCACTCGTCGGGTCATGCCTATGAGTCGGGGCGGGCGATCGAGGCAGGGCAGCGGGTGGCGCGGGAGGTCGACAGCGCCCTTTGCAGGTGGCCCATTACCCCCGCGCCGGGTCGGTGGCTGTGTGTAGCACAATGACGACAACCTGTGCTACATTGACATCTGTGAAGACATATATTCACGCGCGTCTCAGCCCGGACGACAGGCAAGTCCTCGACGAACTGAAGGCGCGAACCGGCGCGTCGGCATCGGAGATCCTCAGGCACGGACTGCACCTGGTTGCGCAGCAGGAGCGCGCCAGGCGGAGCGCGTTACAGCTTGCCGGCCGCAGCGTCGGACGCTTCAAGAAGGGTCCGCGGGACCTGTCCACCAACCGCAAGCATCTGGACGGCTTCGGCGAGTGAATCCTGCCGGCGTCCTGCTCGATACCGGTCCAATCGTGGCGCTGCTGTCCGGCAGCGACACGAATCACGCTCGAGCGCGGCGGCTGTTCGCCGAGTGCGCGCCGCCGTTCCGATGCTGCGAGGCGGTGGTTGCCGAGGCCTGTTTTCTGATGCGGAAGGTGCACGCCGCCGGGCCCGCGGAAGTCGTCGCGCTCGGAGCACGCGGCGTCTACAGCATCGCGATCGCGGCTACGGACCACTGGACGAACATCGAGGCGCTCCTGAAGAAGTACGCCGATCGTCCAGTCTCGTTCGCCGGCGCGTGCCTGATCCGCTGCGCCGAGATCCACCACGAATCCCGCATCGCCACCTTTGATAGCGATTTCAGCGTTTACAGGTGGTCGCGCACCCGGAAGTTCGAGCTCCTTTGAGCGCTCGCGTCGATCCTCGGTCGGCAAGTTCCCTTGCCCGGAGTGACGCTCGGATCTATGCTCCATTCGCGGTTCGCGGTTCGCGGTTCGCGGTTCGCGGTTCGCGGTTCGCGATTCGAGGATTCAACGATCAGGGATTCTCGATGAGGGATTAGGGATTCAGATCGCGGAGCTATCGATGTATCGATCAACCGTAGTGAGAGCTCTGACAGTTGTGGGCATGTCCGCGGTGGTGCTGGGATCGCAGGCGCCAAAGATCGATCCCTCGAAGTTCCTGACGCAGCCGCTCATTCCAGGCATCTACACGGCCGATCCGTCGGCGCACGTGTTCAACGGGAAGATTTTTGTTTACCCGTCGCACGACATCGACGCGGGCGTTCCGCCCGACGATCTCGGCAGCCACTTCGCGATGCGCGACTATCATGTCTTCTCGATGGATACCATGGGAGGCCCGATCGCCGACCATGGCGTCGTCCTCGACATCAAGGATGTGCCGTGGGCGGGCCGCCAGATGTGGGCGCCGGATGCCGCTGAAAAAGGAGGGAAGTACTACTTCTACTTTCCCGCGAAGGACAAGCAGGACGTCTTCCGCATCGGCGTCGCGGTCGGCGATAAGCCCTCCGGTCCATTCAAGCCGAGGCCCACGCCGATCGAAGGCAGCTTCAGCATCGATCCCGCCGTGTTCAAGGACACCGACGGGAAACATTACATGTACTTCGGCGGCATCTGGGGCGGACAGCTGCAGCGATGGGCGAGCGGCTCCTACAAGCCGGAGGACAAATACCCGGCGAAGACGGAACCTGCGCTGATGCCGAAGATCGCGAGGCTCGCCGATGACATGGTCAGCTTCGCGGAACGGCCGAAAGACGTCGTCATCCAGGACGAGAGCGGGAAGCCGCTGACCTACGGCGACAACGGCCGGCGCTTCTTCGAAGCCTCGTGGATGCACAAGTACAACGGCACGTACTACTTCTCGTACTCCACGGGCGATACGCATTTCATCATGTATGCGACGGGCACGTCGCCCTATGGTCCCTTCACGGTGCGCGGGAAAGTGCTGGAACCGGTGCTCGGCTGGACGAACCACCACTCGATCGTTGAGTTCAAGGGGAAATGGTATCTCTTCTACCACGACTCGCAGCTCTCGGGCGGGCAGACGCACCTGCGCAACATCAAGGTGACGGAGTTGAAGTACCGGCCCGACGGATCGATAGAGACCATCGACGCCTATCGCGAGTGAGGTGTCATCCATGCGTCTACGAGGACTCAGGATACTCGGCGTCCTGATTGTCGCGCTGTGCGTCGGTGATATCCCGCACGCGCAGGACAAGACCACCAGCTATGAAGAGAACCTTCATGGCGGCGACGCTTACCTGCAGCGCCGCGAATACGAGCAGGCGCTGCGTTACTACAAGAACGCGTATGCGCTGAAAGACAAGTCGTCGTATGAGGCCGCCGTCGGGATGCTGCGGGCGTACAACGGGATGGGAGCGCACAAGAACGCGCTCGACCTCTGCGCGGAGAGTTTGAAGCTCGCGGGCGACGACAAGGTACGACAGGCGCAGATCCACAATATGCGCGGCGTCGCCCTCCTCGGCCTCGCAGACAAACCATCCGACAGGAAATTCCAGGAAGCGGAAGCGGAGTTCAGGACCGCGCTTGCCGCCGACGATGCGCTCGTCGATGCGCGGCTGAACCTCGGGATCGCGGTGCTGCGGATGCGTCGGGATGATGAGGGGCTGCGCGAGCTGAACAAGTACGTCGAGATCGCGCCCAAAGGGGCGGACCTGGAAAACGCCCGCCGGATGATCGAGGACCCGCGCCGCGCGCGCGAGGCCGTTGCGCCGGCGTTCAGCTTCACCAGCAGGGACGGACAGCACATCTCGCTCGAGGATCTCGCCGGCAAAACGGTGCTGATTGATTTTTGGGGATCGTGGTGCCAGCCGTGCGTTGCCTCGACGCCGGGGCTAATCAGGCTTCGCCGGAAGTTTGTGGGTCAGCCGGTCGTGTTTCTCGGGATCGCGCAGGACCAGGAAGACAGGTGGACCCGTTATCTCGAGCGGAACGCGATGGACTGGCCGCAGTACCTCGACTCGTCGAGTCAGGTACTGCGGCTCTTCAATGTGCACACGTACCCGACCTACGTCATTCTGGACGGCGAAGGGATCGTCCGCGCGCGGAAGTCGGGCTTCAGCGTCGAGGTCGAGAGCTGGCTCGAACGCGAGATCAAGAAGACGCTCGCTTCCACTCGCTGAAGATACGCCCGCTGCCCTTCTCCGACGAGAAGTCGCCGGGGCGTGGCGCGTCCGGCGGCGCCATGCAGATGCGAACGAGATCGTCCCGGCGCTCGAGAATCCCAAGGGATAGAGTCGCCGCGCCACGCCCGACGTTCAAATAATCCACGGCGACAGGTGTGCGCGATTCGTCGAGCCGGATCTTTGCGTGCACCATCACCTGCCCGGCGATCACGACCTTCGTCTCGTTCCCGCTCACCATGCGTGAGCCCATTGACAGCATCGCCGCGGGGAGCGCCTGCCCGTTCACGATCAGCGTGACCGGCGACCACTCGCCCTGCATCTCGTTCAGAAGTGGTGTCATCTCCGCGCGAAACGCCGCTTCGTCCACCGCCGCGGCGGCCGCCGCGGATTTTGCCGCAGCTCCCTCGCGTCGTCCGCCCTTCACGTTCGCCGGGCGCGCCGCTGTCGCTCGCCGAAGGCGCTCGAGCGCATGGCCGGAGCCCGCCGCCGTCGCGAATCGCTCGGGACGCGGCGCACCAGTCAGGCCGAGACACAGCACGAGGTTGTCGGCGTCGAGCGCGTAGATCCCGTACGACCAGTTGCCCGCTTCCGGGCCCGCCACGAATTCGATGTCGATGCGCGCCGGCTCCGCTTCGACGTCGATCGTGAAGACCCCTTCGTAGATTGCCTCGGGCGACTCCGTTCGAAATCGATCGCCGTCCATCAGCAGCCGCGAAGCGCCGAGCATGCCGGCGGGCATTGCCGTGCCGTCGACCTCGAGCGATTCGAACCGCCACTCCCCTTCGAGCGCGCGCAACTGCGCGACGTGCCGCGCGAGAGCGGGCCAGGCGGCGAAGCCGGACTTCCGTGCGATCGCGGACTGCGCGTCCGCGAGCCGGAAACCGGCACACTGCGCTCGCGCGGACGTCATCTTCTTTGCCGCCGGCAGGTAGTCGAGGAAGGTGCGCGCCGCTTCCTGGTCACCCCGTTGAAGATCGGCCAGAAGACGCTTGGCTTGCGTGCGGAGATGATCCAGGTTCGGGCGAGCGGGCAGGGACTTCTTCATGGTTCCTCCATGCGTATTCACCTGCGGTCCGCAACCAGGCATGCACGAAGGACGTGCGAGGTTTGACGACGGCACTCTGAAGGTGGGTTGGACCCTTCCCGCGGACCCGGTGGCGCCCTTCACGCCGGCGGAAGTATACAGCGACTTGGGAGAGAATGAGCATCGTGCCATCTCTCCGGACCGTTGCCGTCACCCGGTACGTCACGCCGCTGCAGGACAACTGATGTTCATCGGCCACTTCGGTGTTGGATTCGGCGCGAAGCGCGCGGCGCCGGGGACCTCGCTGGGCACGCTGTTCCTGAGCGCGCAGTTCATCGATCTCCTGTGGCCGACGCTGCTGCTGGCCGGCGTCGAGCGCGTTGAGATTCGTCCCGGCGTTACGCGGGTGACTCCGCTCGACTTCGTGTCGTATCCGATCTCGCACAGCCTTGCGCTCGTTCTCTGCTGGGGGCTGCTGTTTGGGATCACATACTGGCTCCTCAGACGGTATCGCGCGGGTGCGCTGATCACCGCCGCAGCCGTCATCAGTCACTGGTTCCTCGATGCGATCGTTCATCGCCCCGACCTGCCTCTTGCGCCGGGCGTCGCAACGAAGGTGGGCCTGGGCCTGTGGAGCTCGCTGGGCGCGACGCTCGCGATCGAAACGGTCGTCTTCGCGATCGGCGTGTTTATTTACGTGCGCTGCACCGTCCCGCTCGACGGGATCGGCCGCTACGGCACCGTCGCACTCGTGCTTCTGCTCCTCGTTATTTATGCCGCGAACATCGCGGGTCCGCCGCCGCCGAGCACGCGCGCGATTGCGTGGGCCGGACACGCGCAGTGGCTGCTCGTGCTGTTCGGCTACTGGGTCGATCGGCACAGGCGCGTGGAGGTGTGATGAGTGTCAGTGCGGCGACGCCGCTGGAGGCGAGGCGGCAGTTTTACGCGGAAGAGATCGGCGCGACTTCGAACGTGCGAAACCCCGCGGTGATCGAAGCGTTCGCCACGATCCCGCGCGAGCGGTTTCTGCGTGCCGGGCCCTGGACGGTGCGCGGCGAAGCCGACTTCTTCGGTCCGCCGCGGCAGACGCCCGACGCAGATCCGCGGCACGTGTATCACAACTACGCGATCGCCATCGACGAAGCGCGGCAACTGTTCAACGGCGCTCCCGGGCTGCTCGCGATGTTGATCGACCGCCTCGATCTGAAGTCCGGCGATCGGGTGGTGCACGTCGGCTCCGCAACCGGCTACTACACGGCCGTCATGGCGCACTGCGTTGGACGATCAGGCCGCGTGCTTGCGTTCGAAGTGGACGAAGCGCTTGCCGCTGAAGCGCGCGAGAATCTTTCAGCGATGCCGTGGGTGGATGTGCGGCATGCCGACGCGACGGGACCGATCGACGAGGGAGTGAACGCGATTCTCGTCAATGCCGGTATCACGCATCCGCTCGACAGCTGGCTCGATAGCCTTGCTGACGGCGGCCGGATCGTCCTGCCGCTCACAGTCCCGATGAAGGGAACGATCGGCAAAGGGCCGCTGGTGCTGGCCACACGCACCGCGGATCCGTCATCGTTCGACGCGCGGATGATCGGATTCGTTGCGATCTACAGTGTCGTGGGGCTGCGCGACGATGCGACGGGAAAGCTGCTCGCCGCCGCGTTCGCCAGGAACCCGTTTCCGCCGCTCAAGCGGCTTCGCCGCGATGTGCACGAGGCCACCGCGGCGTGCTGGCTGCACGGCATCGGGTGGTGCCTCTCGATCGACTGAACGAGACGATGTGGTCGAAGACCGCAATTGCCACTCGCCGCCGATGCTGCGCTCGATGCCCGCCCGTCCGACTAGTGAATCGATGAGCTGCTTCTGAGCCGCTGATGATTTACTCGTTAGCCGTATCTTCGCGCTATCGAGAGCTCTCCAAACGACGCGCTCCATGGCACGGTCGAGCTCACTGATCAGACGGAGAGAGAGCTGATCTCGGAACACTGTTTGCTGTAAGAGTGAAGACCGAAGACCATCACCGAAAGCGTAGGAGGTCCCCCATGATTCCGACCACCATTTCTGATTACCTCCAACGAAACCAGGCGCGGTACTCGCTCCTGTCGCACCCGACGGCGTACACGGCGCAGGAAGAAGCCCATGCGGCCCATGTGCCGGGTTTCGAATGGGCGAAAACGGTTGTCTGTCTCGCCGATGATCAGCCGATTCTGGCTGTGTTGCCCGCACCGTTTGCCGTTGACTTGAATCGGCTCCAGCGAACGGCTCAGGCCCATTCAATCCGGCTGGCGAACGAGAGCGAGTTCGCGCCGCTGTACCGGGACTGCGAGTTGGGCGCGATGCCACCATTCGGACCGCTGTACGGCCAGCGGGTGTTCGTAGACAAGCGGCTGACGACTGATCCTGAGGTGTCGTTCAGCGCCGGGTCGCATCACGATGCGATCCGAATGCCATATCAGGAATTCGAGCGGCTGGTACAGCCAACGGTGGCGGAGTTCGCGTCGGGTCCGTCATTGTCGTCGCCGCCGCGAACCACAACGCTGACCGATCCCGTGTGCGGAGCCGGCCTCCAGGAAGACACTGCGGCAGGAAAGTCCGAACATCGAGGCGAGACGTACTACTTCTGTTCGCAAAGCTGCAAGATGGAATTCGACGACAACCCGTACGCGTACGCGGCCGGCCAGAAAACGTGAGATCGACTCCGTCTGATTCGATTGACGCACATGTCTTCGTACCAGTCGGAGTGGGCATCCCGTCATTGCGGGTGGCGGATCCGCACGATAACGTCGCCGCACGCTGACGCTGGCGACCCGGGCATCGAACGACGGCGCCGCGATCGTCCTCCTGTTCGTTGTGATCAAAGACATGACGTTGCAGAGTTGGCACGCCGCAAGCGGTCAGAATGGATGCGAGTGTTGAGCGTAATGGCGGAAGATCCCTATGTTCCAGGCCTCAACTATTGGTCGGGCGGGGGGTGAGAGTGACGAGGGCGTCGAGCGAGGGATGACTGAAGTCGAGCGCCTCGCCGAGTTCGCCGTTCAAGCCTCGTACGAGGCGCTGTCGGACACCGCGCGCGAACAGTTAAAGATTCGCGTGCTCGACGCGCTCGGATGTGCGCTCGGCGCCCTGGACAGCGAGCCCGTGCAGCTCGTGCGACGGTACGTGCAGGAGTTCGACCACGGCGGTCCCTGCACGCTGATAGGGGGAGGGACGGCGGCGCCCGACCACGCGACGTTCTACAACGGCACGCTGATCCGCTATCTCGATTACAACGACAGCTACCTGGCGACAGGTGAAACCTGCCATCCGAGCGACAATCTGTCGGCGGTGCTGGCCGCGACCGAGTACGCGAAGGGCACGGGGCGCGACCTGATCACCGCGCTGGCGGTTGCGTACCAGGTGCACTGCCGGCTGTGCGATGAGGCGCCTGTTCGGGCGAAGGGGTTCGATCACACGACGCAGGGCGCATATGCCGCCGCGGCTGGCGTCTCACGCGCGTTGGGACTCGACGCCCGGGCCGCCGCGAACGCGATCGCGATCAGCGGCACCGCCTTCGTCGCGTTGCGTGTTACCAGAACGGGCCGGTTGTCGCATTGGAAAGGACTCGCGTACCCGAATACCGCAGCCAACTGCGTGCGTGCGGCGTTCCTGGCCCGCTGCGGATTGACTGGCCCACGCGAGGTGCTCGAAGGCAACAAGGGATTCATGCAGGCGATCGCCGGCCATTTCACGATCGATTGGTCACGCGAAGATCTCGAGCGCGTGACGCGCACGATTGTGAGGCGCCACAATGCCGAGACGCACGCGCAAACCGCCATTGATGCCGCTCTCGAGATCAAACGTGAGCACGGCATTCACGCGCGGGACGTGCAGCACGTCGATATCGAGATCTTCGATGTCGCGTTCAAGATCATCGGTGGCGGCGAAGAAGGTGACAAGCGCATCGTGCATGCGAAAGAGCAGGCGGATCACAGCCTTCCATACCTGATTGCCGTCGCGCTTCTCGACGACAGGGTCTCGCCCGGGCAATTCACGCCTGAGCGAATCCCGCGGAAGGACGTCCAGGACCTGCTGCATCGGATTTCGGTGCACGCAGAGGATCGGTACTCGACACGCTTTCCCGATGCGATGCCCTGTCACGTGACGATCACGCTGGATGACGGTCGGCGATATTCCAAAGAGGTGATCGACTATACGGGTCCAGGAACGCCCGCCCTGTCATGGGACTTGATCCGGCAGAAGTTTGATGAATTGAGCGAGCCTCACACGACCCCCTCACTCAGACGCGAGATCGCCGCGGCCGTTCAGCATCTGGAGGGGATTCAGGTGGCCGATCTGATGACGCTGCTGGCGCACGTACACGGCAGTTGATGTCAATAGCTAGAGGGCTGACGATCGAATTGTAGAAACCGGCGAAAGAACAAGTGTCGCGCGGGTCAGCGGCGATGCAATCCCAATAGGTGGCGCTGCAAGATGAGCTCGGTTTGCACCATGCTCGACGCGGCGTTCTCATTCCGGCGCCGGCTCGCGAATCGGACCCACCGCGTAGGGGCGCATCATCTCGTGGTCTTCGTGCTCGAGGATATGGCAGTGCCACACGAAGCGCCCTTCGTGATCGAACGTCGCTTTGAGCCTGGTGATCTCGCCGGGGTACGCGATGACGGTGTCCTTGGTTCCCGCCTCCCATACTTCGGGTCCCCGAGTGTCGCCCGTTGCCGTTTCGCGGCCGACAACTTCAAACTGGACCTGGTGCACGTGAATGGGGTGCGCGTCCTCGGTGAAGTTGTGGATCTCCCATATCTCCGTTGCGCCCACCGCCGGGTTCTCGGTGATCTCGTCCATCCACATCAACGGGCGGCCCACTCCGTCCGGCGCGAGCGTCCCGAGCAGGGCCTGGATCGGACCGAACGGCGTCGCTGTCGGGTCGTTGCACGCGACAGCGAGGCGCGGCGGCTGCCGTTTCGCGTGACCGCGTCCCGGACGGCTATTCACGAAGACCGTCCCGGACTCCAGTTCATTAAGCGACACCTGGCGGGTCGCCGTCGTGGACGGTGACGGAGAGCGGGCTGGGAGCACGAGTGCCTGGACTGGTGTGCTGGCGTCAACATCCCGCGCGGCGACGACACGGAACTGCATAATCTGGCCGGTCGAGTCCTCATCAGACGGATCGAAGTCAACGCCTGGCTCGCCGCCGCCGAACGGCTCGTCTGGTCCAAGGTTCTGCAGCACGATTTCAGTTCCGACGGGCACGTTCGTGAAGTCGACGATGACGTCCGCGCGCTCCGCTTCCGCCATGAGCAGACGATCGAGTGTCACCGGCGCCGGCAGGAAGCCGCCGTCCGCCCCGATTTGCCAGAACGGCAAGTCGTGTCTCGACATTTTCAGGATCAGGAATCGCGAGCCGCACCCGTTGAGAATGCGGAACCGGTAGCGGCGCTGCTCAACGTTCAGATACGGCCACGTTCTTCCGTTGACCACGATCGTGTTCCCGAAGAATTCGGGATTCCAGATCGATGACACGTCGCTCGCGCCTGTGCACCCGTCTGAAGGAATGAACGGAATCTGCAGCTGTCCCTTCGACCCTGGATGACGATCGGGATCTCGTAGTACCGCATGCCCGCAGGATCGCCAACGACAGGCGCAGGGCCGGGAAGTTCAGCTGGCGCGAGATCGCTCGCTCCGCCGCGAATCAGGTAGAACCCGGCGGCCCCCATATACACGTTGAGCCGCGTCATGCCGAGCGCGTGATCGTGATACCACAGCGTGGTGGCCCGCTGATCGTTCAAGTACGTAAACGTCGCAGTGCCCGGCTGCCAGTCGACACCCCAGGTCGCATTCGACACACCGCGGAAGTAGTCGTACCAGCTGCCGCTTCTCGCATAATCGGCCGGTATGTCGGTCGCGTCCGGGAGGTACCATGCCTCAGGGTATCCGTCACTTTCCTCGGTGGTGTGACCGCCGTGAAGATGCGGAACGATGGGCACCGGCCCCCGATAGGGTGTCGGGTCGGTGCCGCGACTATCGCGCCCGGCAAGGCCGCCACCCGGATTCGCCCAGTGCAGTGTTTGATCCACCGCGAGCGGGTGCGGCAGATACCTGCGCCGGGAATCCAGCAGCTCGTTCGTCCACTTGACGCGAACCCGGCGATCCGCCCGCGCCTCGATCGTAAAGGCCGGATAGTTGAACGTGCCCGCATCGCTCGTTGAACCATAACTCCATACCGTCGTCCGGGGCAGAGGCGACGGCAGGATTTGCTGCCGGAACTGACGCACGCCAATGGAGTAGTAGTCCGTGGTCGCATCACTGGAGACCCGCGGCATCGCCGGAGGCACGACCAGCGGCATCACGAATTTATCAATGGATGCCGGATGCACCGAACCGCCCGCGATTGCCGTCGCTGCGCGGGTCCACGTTCCGGACTTTGCGAGGAAGCAGGCACCGGTGCCAGCGAACGCGCCGATCTTGAGGAACCGTCGTCGAGTCGCCATGACATCCTCCTCGTGGCTGGTGCCGGGCTGTCGGAGATGTCACAGCTCGATTGCAACGCCCATGCCTCGGATGAGGCAGGCGAACGTGTCGCGACGACGTTGCGGCGACGACAAGGAGACGCGCACGACGGGGACAACTTCCTCACGCTGACGTTCCACTGACGAGTCGTCTTGGGCACGCCCGTTGCGTGGATTGCCGAGTCGAGCGTTCCGATGACGAATCGAAATCTCGTGTGGATCCTGGCGACACTGGCGATCGCTCACGTTTGCGGCGACAGCGCGATGCCGAAGGGTCGTAAATCGCGGCCCACACATCTTCGGAAGCATTCCACCTGAAGGACGATGGCCTTCTACAAAGAGTGCATCCTGCCCTACCTCGTTCACTGGTCGATGCGCCAGGACACCTTGTCGGCGTATCGCCGGCGAGTGGTGCCGGCCGCACACGGTCGCGTGCTGGAAATCGGTGTGGGCTCTGGCCTCAACATCCCGCTCTACGGCGTCGCCGCCACCCGCGTAATCGGTCTCGATCCGTCGCCGAAGCTACTCTCAATGGCGCGAACCCCACATCAGGGGGGCAGACCGTCTTCGATCGAGTTGATTGAGGGGTCAGCAGAAGCAATCCCGCTCGAGGACAAGAGCATCGACAGCGTGGTGACCACCTGGACGCTCTGCACGATTCCCGACGTGCGGGCAGCGCTCAGAGAGATACGACGTGTGCTGCGGCCATCCGGACAGCTCCTGTTCGTCGAACATGGACGTTCAACGGATGAAAAGATCAGGAGCTGGCAGGATCGGCTCACGCCATTCTGGAAGCGTGTCGCCGGAGGATGCCATCTGAACCGCCCAATCGGCGAGCTCCTCGACCAGTCAGGATTTCGCATCGAACGCATCGAGACAGGCTACATGAAAGGGCCGAAGCCGATGACGTTCATGTATGAAGGCAAGGCGCGGCCGGTGTAGGTGTTCGCCGTGAAACGGCGGTCCACTCCGGGGCCATCTTGATTGGAAGCGAAACGGAACGGTTCGTGCTCGTTGATCGCTCTATTCGTGACGATCTAAAGGAGACATCGACGTCGCGGAGCAAGGATGACCACCACTGATTCCAGCCGCCGGTTGCGTCGGAGTTTCCTTCGGCAGAGCCGATCGTTCCTCGTGCGATGTCTTCCCACCGCCGACAATGTCCGCGGCCCTTTCTATCGGCCGGGCGCGCCGTTCCGGGAGCGGCTGTGCCCCGCGGATGAACCGGGTGAACCGCTCGTTCTGAGCGGCGCTGTCACGGCTCTTCCATCCTGCCGCCCCGTCGGGGGTGCCGTGCTGGATGTCTGGCAGACGAACGCACGCGGGTTGTATTCGAACATGCTGGGGCTCGGTAACCCTGCACACCCGAAGACGTTTCATCTCCGAGGCTGTGTTCGAACAGACGGCGATGGCCAGTACCGCCTGTTCTCGATTGTGCCGGGACATTACCCGCTGTGGCCGTTGACGCGTGCGCGACATATCCATGTCCTCGTGACGCATGACATGCATCCACCGTTCGTGACGCAGATCTTTTTCCAGGGAGACAGATACCTGCGCTGGGATCCGTGGGCGAAAGACGCACTCGTCGTCCGGCTGGTGGAACTCGGTCGAACCACGGACGGGCGCACGCAGCACGCGGCTCGATTCGACATCGTCCTGCCGTCAGGTGGGCGCGACCGTCCATGACGAGCGGGCCTCAAGGAGGTCTGATAGGAGCGGTGCGTCGCGTTCGGAGGCGACGCGCGGGTTTGCTCCGCCGTATGCCCCGCGCCGCGCCCAATAGGCGCGGCGTTTCTCCTTCTCCACGATTCTCGAGTTAGTAGGTCAGCACGAACCCCCCATATATGCGGTGGCCGTACCGTGTCTCCTGCTGACCGAAGAACACCGGCGCGGTGTCGTTGCTCTTGATGGCGATGAAGCGATAGTCTGCGCGCACGCCCCAGTGACGCGTCGAGAACCATTTCACGCCGCCGCCAACGTTCCCGGTGAAGTACGTCTCGTCAGCGGTCACGCCGAGCGCCGCCACCTGGTCGCTCTGGAAGATCGTCAAGCCGCCGATCCCGCCGGTCACGTACGGCACGACCGCTCGATCGCTGCCAGTCGGATTGAAGACCAGGTTGCCGTTGTAGGCCAGCATGCTGGGCGTTTTCTGGCTGGTCAGCGTGGCACCGTTGAAGGTCACGTTTTGCTTGACGCCGAGTCCGCCACCGAGCTCACCCTCGACGCCGATCCACTTGTTGAAGTTCACCGTCAAGGATGCCCCCAAGGCGTAATTGCCGAAATTGGGTATCCCCTTGACTCAGGTCACCCCAACATATAGTGTGCCGGGCCGTGGAGGATTATCCGCGGACCGAGCGGGAGTTCGACGCGCGCTTCAGCACGGAGGACGCCTGTCGGGCGTACTTGATTCAACTGCGATGGTCGGACGGCTTCCGATGCCCCAAGTGCGCCCACACCAAGTCGTGGCCGGTACGGAGCGGGTTGTTCCAGTGCGCCGGGTGCGCGCGCCAAAGCTCGGTCACCGCCGGCACGATCTTCCAAGACACCCGCAGCCCGCTCCCCGTGTGGTTTCGGGCGATGTGGTACGTCGCCAGTCAGAAGACCGGCACCAGCGCCTTGGGATTGCAACAGGTGCTGGGCCTCGGCAGCTACGAGACGGCGTGGACATGGCTGCACAAAT
>WNGF01004346.1_pt1 | contig 18615 bp, 15 predicted proteins | sample 5400641 | NCBI WGS metagenome assembly WNGF01 (sample SAMN13153371, study PRJNA577476) | soil metagenome | isolation source: 80 cm soil or saprolite under grassland replicate 2 | place: USA:California | collected 2016-06-15
GCTAAGGCTTCGGGCACTTAGTTGCTGCCCAAACCGCTGTGGATGCTTGGGCAGCGAGTATCTAAGCCTACCGATGGTTAGGACTACGCTTCCTGCCGGTGCAAGCTACGCATACGGATGCAAATCATCCATAGACGATGCTACTCTATTGAGTTAAAAAGATGTGAAGAATTAAAGCCTCAGAGGGTCTGGGGAATCGCAGCGATTTTTCATCTTAGAAAGGAAGTTTTTGGCTCAACAATCGAACACTAACCTATCCGAAATCATCGCTGAGAATTTCGGCGCCAATGCCACGTACGTCGAAACCCTGCTGGCACGCTGGCGCAGCGATCCTTCGCTGGTTGATGAATCCTGGCGCGCCTATTTTGAAGAACTGGCCGGAGCGAACGGTGACCCGGCTACGACCCCCAGTACAACTTCCGCGGTCGCACATCCAGGGACTATCGACGGTGACGGCGCTGCCGCGAGCTCGGCGGCGCCGGCGCCGGCGAAAGTTGCCGCTCGGAAACCGGAAACGGCTCCGGAACCGGCCGCGCGGCCCGACGCCACGCCGATTCGCGGCGCGGCTCTCAAGATTGTTGAAAACATGGAGGCAAGCCTCGCGGTTCCTACCGCGACTTCGCAGCGCAGGATTCCGGTAAAGCTCCTTGAAGAGAATCGCCGCATTATCAATCGACATCTCGCTGATCTTGATCACAGCAAGGCGTCGTTCACGCAACTGATTGCCTACGCTGTGCTGCGGGCTCTCGACGAGTTTCCACAGATGAATGACGGCTTCGATGTTATCGACGAGCAGCCGGTTCGTTTGAAGCGCGATTCGGTAAATCTGGGGGTTGCGATTGACCTTGAGAAGAAAGACGGCACGCGGTCACTGCTGGTTCCGAACATCAAGAACGCGAACGCGCTCCGTTTTCCGGAATTTCTGCAGACTTACAATGACATCGTGTCGCGCGCGCGCGCCGGTAAATTGCAGATTTCGGATTTTCAGGGGACGACGATCTCCCTAACCAATCCCGGCACGATTGGCACCGTTGCTTCGACCCCGCGTTTGATGGCCGGACAGTCCGTGATCATTGCCACGGGCGCGATTGAATATCCGGCTGAGTATCAATCTATCGCCCCGGCGATTCTGCCGCAACTGGGAATCAGCAAGGCGATCACAATTAGCAGCACGTACGATCATCGCATTATTCAGGGCGCTGAATCGGGCGCGTTTCTCGCGCGCGTTCACGAATTGCTGCTGGGAGAGGACAAGTTTTACGACACGATTTTTTCCGATCTTGGAATTCCGCACGCGCCTTTGCGCTGGAACGTGGATCGGAACCCGCTGTTTCTCGGCGCCGACCAGCAGCATGAGCAATCCATTCGCCAGGCCCGCGTCATGGAGCTGATCAATGCTTATCGAGTGCGCGGCCATCTGATCGCCGATATTGATCCGCTGCATGCGATGCCTCTGCTATATCACGCTGAGCTGGATATCGAGACTTATAACCTGACGATTTGGGATCTCGATCGGCTGTTTGTTACCGGTGGTCTGGCCGGGACAGAAACCGCGACCTTGCGCGAGATTCTCGACATTCTGCAACGCGCTTACTGTGGCAAGGTTGGCACTGAATACCGGCACATTCAAAGCAAAGAAGAAAAGCTGTGGCTGCGCGAGCAGATTCGACGAGAGTTCGTTCACCCCGAACCCATCGATCAAGAGGTCAGAAAGCGAATCCTTTGGAAATTGATCTCGGCTGAGCAATTCGAGCGCTTTTTGAATACAAAGTATTTGGGTCAAAAGCGATTTTCGATCGAAGGCTGTGAAACCATCATTCCCCTGCTCGACCAATTAATCGAGCGTGCCGGCGCGCTGGACATCGAAGATATCAAGCTCGGTATGGCCCACCGTGGCCGGCTGAATGTGCTGGCGAACGTAATCGGCCATTTTTGCGAGCGCATCTTCACTTCCTTTGAGGGCTCGATTCATCCGTTATTCCCCGCCGATGAAGGCGACGTCAAGTATCACCAGGGCGCGGAGGGTGAACGTGAGATTGCCGGCGGAAAGGTAGTCAAGATTAGGCTGTCGCCGAATCCAAGCCACCTCGAAGCGGTCGATCCGGTCGTCGAAGGAATGACGCGCGCGACTCAGGACGCCCTGATGGAAGCCGGCGAGCTGTCACGCGAAGACGCAATGAATCGGGCGCTGCCTATTTTGCTTCACGGGGACGCGGCCTTTGCGGGGCAGGGCATTGTGATGGAAACGCTGCAACTCGCGCAGCTTCGCGGTTACCGTACGGGCGGAACGATTCATATCATCATTAACAATCAGATCGGATTTACTACTTCTCCGGAAGCCGGCCGTTCTTCGATTTACTCGACGGACGTGGCGCGCATGACGCAGTCGCCGATCTTCCACATCAATGGCGACGATCCCGAAGCGGCTTTTCGCGCCATGCGAATCGCCCTCGACTATCGCCAAAGATACAAGAAGGACGTCGTCCTGGATGTGGTTGGATTTCGCCGCCTGGGACACAACGAAACCGACGAGCCGAGTTATACGCAACCGTTGATGTACAGCCGCGTTAGGGAACATCCGGGAGTCAGAACAGTTTACGCAAAACGACTGATCGATGAAGGCGCGATCGATGAAGCGGGCGTGAAACAATTAATCGAGGAACGCATCAGGCGTTACGAAGAGGCGCAGGCTCGCGCGAAAGAAGTTGCTCAAAAACAGAAGTCCCTCGAGACCCGGGAACAGTTCACTCCCGAAGCCGATGGCTCCGAGGTAATTGAGACATCGGTCGCCGCCGAAGTTATCATGCAAATTACGCAGCAGATTTCAGTGGTGCCCGAAGGCTTCAATCTGAATCCGAAGATGGTCACCCAACTAGCGCGACGAGCGAAGATGGGGGCCGGCGAGCTGTCTATGGACTGGGCCTTTGCCGAGGCGATCGCGTTCGGCTCGCTCGCTCTCGAGGACACGCGCGTGCGCTTGAGCGGCCAGGATTCGGGACGCGGTACGTTCAGTCAACGCCACGCAGTGCTCTACGACACGCAGACCGGGAAGGCATGGGCGCCTTTGGCGGACTTGAACTCCGGCACGACCGCGCATGGCCGTTTTGAAGTGTTCGACAGTTCACTTTCTGAAGCAGGCGTCCTCGGTTTTGAATACGGCTATTCGGTTATCGCGGACGATGCGCTGGTGATGTGGGAAGCGCAGTTCGGTGATTTCAACAACGTCGCGCAATCAATCATCGATCAGTATGTCGCCGCCAGCGAAGACAAGTGGAAACAGGCTTCGCGACTGACGATGCTGCTGCCGCATGGTTACGAGGGGCAAGGGCCGGAGCACTCGAGCGCCAGGCTCGAACGGTTTCTCCAGTTATGCGCGGCAAACAACATCTGCGTCTGCTACCCGAGTACGCCGGCTCAGTACTTTCACCTGCTGCGAAGGCAGATTCGCACGGGATTCGAGCGTCCGCTGATCATCATGACTCCAAAAAGCCTGCTGAGATTGCCCGCCGCCGGTTCATCGATTGATCAGCTAACCAGGGGTGGCTTCCAACCGCTGATTGATGACTCAGAAGTCGGCGATCCGAACAGCGTCGAACGAATTGTCTTATGCAGCGGAAAAGTCTTCTATGACCTGGCTGAGGCGCGCAGGAAGACACGCGGCGGAAAACCGACCGTGGCGGAGGGCGCAAAACCAAATGGCGGAAACCCGACCGTCAGGGAGGGTGCAAAACCGCGCGTCTCAATCATTCGCCTCGAACAGTTCTACCCGTTTCCTTTGACTGCCCTGAAGGCGGCGATCGAACGCTACCCGAACGCGACCGAACTCGTTTGGTGTCAGGAGGAGCCCAGGAACATGGGGGCGTGGACATTCATGGAATCGCGTTTGGAAAACCTACTTCCGCGCTGCGAGCGCCCGCGCTACATCGGCCGTCTCCAATCACCCAGTCCCGCGACCGGAAGCTATGCGGTCCATATGCAGGAGCAGGAACGATTCATTGTTGAGGCGCTTACGATCGATAACGAATGATCATTTCTTCAGAACCAGGGCAATGATCGCAGAGAACACAGCGCCGAACAAAGCGAATCCGATCGACACGCCAGCGAATGCTTTGACATAACTGGTCTCGCCTTCCTGCTGCATGATCTTCGGCCCCACCACGGCCAGCAGCAAAACAAAATAAAGGCTGGTGAGCAAAGCGTAGGTTACGGCGATCGAAATACCGGTCTTGAAGCCGTCAACGAAAGTCAGTGAATCGCTGTTCGCAACCCGCCTTTCTTTAATTCCCATTAGCAGTCCACCAATCGCAGCGAAGTTGAATATCGCGACATCCGCTAACTGCGCAGATGGCCCTGCGAGGTGAAGGACGAAGTGTTTCAGCGCCACCCATGCGGCGATGATTACCGTCACCGCGATTCCATATTTGAGTGCGATTTTCATCGATCAATGTCGACATCAGTGATTCTGCCGCTGAGGAAATCTTCCATCGGCGCTCCATATGTTCGCTCGAATAATCGCTGCTTGAATTCGTCCTCAGATAGATTTGTTGGCAAAGAAGCGATGACAATCGCTCGCGCCGCATCGAACATTGAAGCGCCCATCAGCATCCGCTCCGCGCCGGATCGCGCCATCATCATCTCGTGCAACTTTGTTTCAATCTCTCCCAGCGTATCGTTCATTTGGACACTTCTTTCAGAAGGTCATCCAAGCCGAGTTTTTCCGTCCATTCGCTTAGATATACGGCATCATAGCCCGATCTCAAAAGACTGCGGACATCCCGGAGCTGCAACTCAGACTGCGAGTCCCTGGCCCAATATAGTTTTGAAATGATCAGATCTTCTTTGCTGACGATCCAAATCGTCATGTCATCTATCTTAACCTGGCGACGCCGATCGAATTCGAGGCGACGATATTCAGTGCTCTTTTTTATGATGAAATCCACTTTCATTATTTCGTGGTTGTGGATGAGATTAAATAGTGTTTCGCTTGCAATAGCACGCACCACCGCATTTCGAGGCACATAATAGTCGGGCTCAAACAGCGCTATTATCAGGTCTGCATCTTTTGGTTTAAGCGCAACGACAATATCGATATCCCGAGTCATTCGCGGCTCAGCATAATAAGTCAGCGCGAATGACCCGGTCAGCATATAGTCAATACCGGCCGTGGAAAGTTTGTTTGAAACGTCCCGAAGAACATCGAGCTCGATCTGCATGGGTCTAGAGTTGCTTATACACTTATTTGCGGTTTTCCCGCCAGTTTTTCACCCAAGTTTGACCGCAAACATCGGATAGAAAGCTTTTCCAGTCCCGGCTATTATCGCCTCATCAAATTCGCAAGAGGTGAAGTAAGATGATGCAAGCAACAATGACAATGCCCAGCGTAATGAACAATCCCGAGCTCTGGAACGCCGTTGTTTCGCGGGATGCTTCCCGCGACGGCAGTTTCGTCTTCGCCGTGCGCTCGACGGGGATCTATTGCCGGCCTTCCTGTCCGGCGCGACGGCCAAAACGTGAACAGGTCAGTTTCTTTCAAATTCCCGAGGCGGCGGAACAGGCCGGATTTCGCGCGTGCCGGCGTTGTCATCCGCGCCGCGCTCGCGTAAGCGATCCGCGGATCGAGCTCGCGCGCCGAATCTGCCACGCGATTGACGAACATGACGAAGAACCGCAGACGCTGAAAACGCTCAGTTCGGAAACAGGCGTCAGCGCTCATCACCTGCAACGAACCTTCAAGGATGTCATGGGTATCACGCCGCGGCAGTACGCCGAAGCGCGCCGGTTGAAGCAATTCAAAATGAATGTGAAAAGCGGCGCTTCCGTAACCGAGGCGCTGTATACCGCCGGTTACGGTTCGAGCAGAGGTCTTTATGAACAATCTTCGTCGCGATTGGGAATGACCCCGGCGACGTATGGCCGGGGAGGTAAAGGCGCGCGAATTATTTTTACGATTACCGGCTGTGCGTTCGGGCGATTAATGGTCGCGGCTACAGAACGAGGTGTGTGCTCTGTTGCTTTGGGCAATTCAGATTCTGAGCTAATGGCGGCGCTGTTTGCGGAGTATCCGAGCGCTTCAATTGACTCGAAAGACACTCTTGTCAGTCCTGCGTTGAATCTTCACCTGAACAAGGTCCTGGAATATCTGGAGGGCAAAAGCCCGCGCATCGATCTGCCGCTGGATATCCGGGCGACCGCGTTTCAGTGGCGCGTATGGGACGAACTGCGGCGCATTCCTTTGGGCAGCACTCGTTCATACCTGGAGATCGCGAAAGCTATCGGCAAACCAAAAGCTGTGCGGGCGGTGGCGCGCGCATGCGCGACCAATCAGGCGGCGCTGGTAATTCCCTGTCACCGCGTGATTCGTGAAGACAGGAGTCTGGGCGGGTATCGCTGGGGTTTGGAGCGGAAGAAGAAATTGCTGGCTCTTGAAAACAGACGGTAATTATTTTCAAGCCTTGTGCTTTGTACTTCGTACTTTGTGCTTTGGTGTCTGTGTTTAGTTGAAACCACGGGGGTTACGAGCAACTTTGGCGACACATCAAAGAACAAAGCACCAAGTACAAAGCTCAGTTGACCGTTCCTATTTAATCCAAACCGTCTTGATGTTCACGAACTCGCGAATGCCGAAATAACCCAATTCTCTTCCGTAGCCTGAGTGCTTCACGCCACCAAACGGCAAGCGGGGGTCCGACGCCACCATGCTGTTGATAAAGACACAGCCCGCTTCGATCTCGTCAACAAACCGGTCGCGCTCTTTCGCATCTTTGGTCCAGGCGGCGGCACCGAGACCGAAAGTGGTCGCATTCGCCAACTCGATTGCTTCATCGATACTTCCGACCCGAAATAGGGAAGCAACGGGGCCAAAAATTTCGTCCGCGTAAGCGGGCGAGTCTTTCGGGATGTCTGCGAGCACAGTCGGTTCGTAGAAATTACCGCGCGCGAAGACTCCTGACAATTTCGCTCGCTGTCCGCCGGCCAGGATCTTAGCTCCGGCAGCAACGCTTACCTGCACTTGCTCTTCCAGATCGTTGAGAATCTGTTCCGTCGCAAGGGGGCCAATGTCCACCTGATCATCAAGCGGATCACCGATCCGCAAACTTTTAATGGCCGAGACGAATTGAGTTTCGAACTGTTCATAAATTTGCTCGTGCACGATAAATCGTTTCGCGGCGATGCATGATTGGCCGTTGTTAATCGTGCGCGCTTTGACAGCAGTCGTCACTGCCTCTTCAAAGTTGGCGGAGGGCATGACGATGAAAGGGTCGCTACCGCCCAGCTCCAGCACGGTCTTCTTTATTTGCTTTCCGGCAATGCTTGCCACGCTGCGACCCGCGGCTTCGCTGCCGGTTAACGTCGCCGCAGCTACTCGCGGATCTTCGAGGACTTTCCCGACTGCGTCCGATCCAATCAGTAAAGTTTGAAATGCGCCCTGAGCAAACCCCGCGCGGTGAAAAATATCTTCGATTGCCACGGCGCACTGCGGCACATTCGAAGCGTGTTTGAGTAAGCCCACATTTCCGGCCATCAAAGCAGGCGCCGCAAAGCGAAAGACCTGCCAGAAGGGAAAGTTCCAGGGCATGACTGCCAGCACGACGCCGAGAGGTTGGAAGTGAACGAAGCTTTTTGCGGCGGTCGTGCCGATAACTTCATCTGCCAAATATTGCTCGGCGTGCTCAGAATAGTAGCGGCAGACCCAGGCGCACTTTTCTGCCTCTTGTACCGCCGCCTTGATCGGCTTCCCCATCTCGAGGGTCATCATCTTCGCCAGGCTGTTCTTTTCATTCTCGAGAATCTCGGCAGCCCGCTGCATCATCGGCGCGCGCACGGCAAACGTCGTCCCCCGAGAGGCGCAAAATGTTTCGGCGGCGCGGTTCAGCTTCTCTTCCAGCTCGTTATCTTTCAGCGATTCAAAAGTTCTCAGAACTTCGCTGGTGGCAGGATTAACTGATGAAATTGGCATGTGAAAATTATAGAACTCCGATCAGGCATTCCGTACGAGGGCGGCATCGCCTGCAGGTGTTGACACATTCTTTTGTCGCTTTCGAAACACAATCAACCCGATTCCCGAGACGATGCAGGCGGCCCCGGCCAGCAGCCGCCAGTTCAAACTTTCGTGAAGCACGGCCACGCCCAGCAGGACCGCAACTACCGGAGTAACCAGAGCGATCAGCATCGTCTTGGTAACGTCCATGTGACGCACCAGCCAGTAATACAACGCAAACGCAATCACAGAGCCGACGACCACCAGATAGGCGAGCGAAAGGACAGCCATTGCGGTCCAATGAAAACGAAACGGATTGCCCTCAGTTATGATTCCTAATGCCAGCAATGGCGGAAAGCCACAAACCATCTGGCCGGCGGCAAGCACCAGGGGATCGATTTGTCGGCCGTAAGCCTTCACCAGCACGTTACTGTAGGACCCAAAGAGCGCGCTCAAGACAAGCGCGATACTGCCGAGCAGCGCCACCCGGCCCGCGATGGTTAATTGATGCGAAAAGATAATCGCAACGCCCAGCACGCCGAGTAACACTCCGATCACCTTAGGCACGGTCATCCGTTCGTGAGGCAGATAGAGATGCGCGATCACCAATCCAAACAAGGGAAAAGTCGATTGCAAAACGGCCGCGAGACCGGAAGAGATATATTGTTCTCCCCAGAACACCAGGCCGTAGTTAAGAGTGAATTGCAGGAAACCGACAATTGCAATCAGCAACCAATCACGCTGCGAGCGAGGCCAGCGAACGCGCCGGGCGAAGATTAGCAAAGTCAAAATCAGCGATGCGAATACGAACCGGATTCCGGCAAACGACAGTGGCGGAAGATCGACAAGGCCAAGCTTAATGAAGAGCCAGGTGGATCCCCAAATACCGCAGAGGATCAACCACACGATGCGCGCTTTCATTTAGTCATTTGTACGTGAGGGAAACGGGATTGGTCAATGTGCCCCCGAGGGCGTGACCGTCTTTGAGACTTTGCGCCTTTGCGTGAAATATTCTCACGCCAAGACGCAAAGTCGCAAAGCAAAGCAAGTTACCTAAAACGCGGACTAATTACTTTCGTGGTGTTGCAGGTTCAGCTTGATGATCGAGAACGCTGCACCCTGCGGATCGCTTAAGACCGCAAAGCGACCGACGTTCGGGATGTCCGTTGGCGGAACATATTGCCGGCCACCCAGCGACGTGGCCTTTTGGGCGATTCCGTCACAATCGTCAACGGCGATATAGATTCCCCAGTTCGGGGGCATCGGCCCCATCTGCGGCTGGATCTGCATTATTCCGCCGATGTGTTCTTCGCCGTTGATGATTTCGGTGTAAGGCGTCGCGCCCGTGTCAGTCTTTGTTTTCCAGCCAAAGAGTTTGGTGTAGAAATCGATGGCTTTGGCAGTGTCATTCGTCAGAAGCTCGTTCCAACAAAGCGAATTAGTTTCGCCTTTGATGCCGACGCCCTGATGCTTCCTGGGCTGCCAGAGACAAAAGTTAGCGCCCGTCGGATCGGTAATCACCGCCATGCGTCCCACATCCATCACGTCGAATGGTTCCCCCATGACCGTGCCGCCCAAAGCTTTTGCTTTTGCCGCGGTTTCATCAGCGCTCGTGACGCGGATGTACGAGGCCCAGTGCGTCGGCACCTGCTTCATCGATTCGCCCTTTTGAAAAAGCGCGCCAACATGCTTTCCGTTAAGTGAAAGCATGGTGTAGACCATGTCGGGACCCACCGGGCTGTCCTGCGCTTCCCATCCAAAGATTTGACCATAAAACTTTTTGGCTGCCGGTCCGTCGGTTGTTGCCAGCTCGATCCAGCAAAACGTTCCCGGCGCATGCTCCAACTGTGTTTGTGTTGCAGTATCACTCATAGCTTCATCTCCCTTCCTTTTTGCCTGCGGGCTCCGGCCCGCATTCATTAATTTGGGCAGGCGGTGGCCCACCTGTAAACGAAATTAAATCATTGCCATTCAGGGGAATTGAGACTCTAACAGCAGGGCCGGAAAAACTCTAGCCGTGAGGCCAAAACCTTTGTAAAAAGTTGTAAAGTCAGATGCCGGATTCTAAAGCGGTAAGGGAGAAAGGTCAGAGCCAAAAACGAAATCGCGCTGCCCTCAACCGAAGCTGATAGCAGCGCAATCCCGGAATCTTATGAACCACCGAAGCGATTCGTAAGACGGCAGCCTGACTTCGTCAAGCCAAACTGCCAATTTGTATACCGACAGGCAATCGGCGGTCGATGCTTCCCGGTCAGCACGCGATCTGCTTCAGTTAATTTTACTTCCCTTGCGGGACGCAAAATCTGTTTCCACAAATCTCACGTTCCTTGCGGATCGTGGTGCCTCTAGGTAGTTTTTTTGGTGGCTGTCCTCCACCGCCGGTTACGTTCCCGGCAACGAGGCCCGGCTTTCGCCGAGCGACATGGCTCACCATAAGCGGGTCCTCTCTTATGGTTGCTACCCGTTTTTATCCGGGCGCTCCGGAAAACCTTCCGGTCTTCCCTAGCAGACCTTTCGGCCTCGACTAAGGGCGTCAATAGCAACTGCAAACCGCTCTGCCTTTGCTCTCTCCCAGAGCCTCACGACTCCGTTCGCCGTCCCTTCGCCGGTCTCGATGGCCGTAACCTTCGTGACGCTGAGTCTTATATCGAAAACAATTCTGCGGGTCAATTTTTTGCGTGTTTTATTTTTTGAAGAGTGATTTATTTTTCCGCCCTGGAATATTCGCGAACCTTTCTGCGGATTTCGCCAACTATTAACCAGCGGTTATTTAGTTAGATCTCGTTGTTCATTTGACGGGGCGCGCAGAGTCTGGGCAATCAGGGGCACAATCTTTCGTGGAACATCGATGGCCGCCTTAATATGGCGTTCGTTCGTAAAGTGGCCGGCTACGTAAACGCCCGGCACGTTGGTTTCGTGAGTTGCCGTGTCATAAACAGGAATTTCCGACACTCTGCCGCGTTCCGTCTTAACGCCGAGTTGTCGCAACAACAAAAGCTCGGCATCGCTGCCAATTAGCACAAACACCACATAATTTGGCACTGACAACGTTTCGCCTGTTTCGTCGACCACCCGGACCGCACCTGCCGTAATTTCTTCGATATGATCAAAAAGGATAACGCGCAGGCGCCCGTCGGTGATCTCGCGTTCGAGCGGTGTTCGTACCCAGTGCTTCATCGCGCCGGCTTTCGGGTCGCGATTCTCCCAATCCGATCTCCAGATGCACAAGGTGGTATGCGCCCCTTCTTCGGAAAGAAACAATGCCGCCTCTGCCGCGCTGTTGCCGCCGCCGATTACCATTGCGTCTTTGCGAACGTACGCATAGGGCTCGACGAAGCGATGGTGAACTTTGGGCAGATCCTCGCCCGGCACGTTCAAATACCTGGGATGATCCATGGCGCCGATGGCAAATAGCAGTCGTCTCGCGCGGTAGATCGAATTCGTTTCCTGTCCCAGCGCGTCTCGGCCTTTTGTGTGAACGACAAAATGCTCCGGCGCAGGATGTTCAATGCCGGTCACTTCTTCGCCGGCATTAATTCGCAGGCCATGATCCAGCACGAAATGGATGTAGTGTGATAGTAATTCCTCGCGCGTTGGTTTGCCCTGGACGGGTTTCAACGAACCTTCGCACATCTCTAATTCATTGGGCGTTGAAAACAGCGTACGTCCGACGGGGTACTGGCGAATCGTATTGGCAATGGTTCCTTTTTCGATTACCAGATAGTCAAGGCCTTCACGCGCCGCTGTATCGGCTGCGGACAATCCGGCGGGACCTCCACCAATGATTAGCAGATCGAGCAGTCCTTCATTCATCATGATTAAGTTCGCGAAAAGATCGCAATCAGATCTCTAACTCACCCCGGGCTACCACCACCGCGGTTCCACCAACTCGCACTTCTTCAATCTTGCCGGCCTTGCCTTTGACTTCCAGACCAATACGACTTGGACGATTCATAAAGTCGCCCTGCTCAATCACAAATCGGCAGACACCATCAACAGGCTCAACTCCAGCCGCGTCGTGATACACGAGATAACCGCCCAAAGGTCCGGCGGCACTGCCCGTCGCCGGATCTTCGCCGATATTCATCCCAACAAAAAACCGCGCATGGGCGCGCGCCTCGCCAATCTCAATCGTCTCTCGGGTGAACGCGTAACAACCGGTTGCCTTTGCGCGCTCGTAGACTTCGCTCAGGAGGGCCAGGTTAATCCGGCAATGCCCCAGGTCAGCGAGCGATCGCACGGGTACCAGCAGCATGCTGTTTCCGGTTGAAACTGACTGAATCGGTAAATTCTCATCGAGATCTTCGCGGGCCAAACCTAAAGCGCGGGCAATCTCAGCTTGTTCCTGCCAGTCTTCAATCTCGTTGACTATTTCGAATTTGCCCTGGGTCATTACTACCTGGGAAGGGTCGCCGTCCTTGAATTCAATATCTACCGGCAGCACACCAATGCCGACCTCCTGCTTGATGTGCGCCCAACCCGTGCCGTTTTCGGGCAAGGGAACCATGCCTTCACGCGCCAGGCAATACCAGGTGCCCACAACCGGGTGCCCCGCGAATGGAAGTTCCTGAGTAGGTGTGAAAATGCGTAACCGTCGCAATGCATTCTCGTCCTTTGGTGGCAATACAAAAACAGTTTCGGACAAATTCATCTCGCGGGCGATCTGTTGCATCCGTTCATCAGTTAATTCGCTGGTTTCCGGAAAGACAGCCAGCGGATTACCGCAAAACGGGCGATCGGTAAACACGTCAAGCTGGATAAATCGAATACTCACAAAGTGCCTCCTGATTATTTATCGAAGGGAATCATCTGGTACAAATAACAGCCGGTCAAGTGCAGAATCACGTTTGAAAGACAGGCAAACGCGGTCAAAGAGAAAGCCAATGGCTAATGCAAGAATACTTGCAAAAACATTTGACTTTCCTTTAAAACGCGAATATCGTTCGCGCACCGTTATGAGTGGCTGAACACTCACGACCCAGTTTTCGCCCTGACCACTCGCCAGGTTGACCGCTCCTAATGTTTTCGCCGGATGGCCAGGCTCAACGAGGTCGACAGAGTTTTCTATCCCGTTGCTTCGCTTCATTGTTTTCGGCTCGCCCGAGAGCCGGGCAGAGTCACTGAGGATCAATGTCATTTCTCATAATTCCCAACGAGGTCACCCAAAATACGGCCACTATCTGGTTGGCTGCCATTAATGAGAATTTTGATCCGGCTGTAACCACGCTCGAATACGCATCGAAGTTTGGCACTGATCAAAAAGCTCTCGATAACGGTTGGAATGATTTTGCCACCCACAACCAAACATATCGCATACGTTACCAGCGAGTTTCGTTAACTGATCTGAAACAACGAACGTGGTATTCGCTCGCACTCCGCGTCGGTCAGGAGTCAAGGGCCGACGGCAGCGTCATCACGCTTCCCGACCGATTACCTACTGCTGGAGATCGGCCTTTCACAGTTCTTTTGGGCTCGTGCTACTTTGGGCGCGAAGACAAGGCAGGCGCTGTCGGCCAGACGTATCTTCAATTGCCTTTCGATGCAAAGCCGGAAATCAAAATCCTTTGCGGAGACCAGGTTTACCTGGACAATCCGCCCCAGGATTTCATCATTCCGCACGGCGTAGACTGGTTGGAAGCCCGTTCGTTTAAGACCTATAGCGACACGTGGTCGCAATGGAATTTGGGTGGCGGCTTTAACCAGATGCTCAAGCATGAAGGTAACTTCTTTAGTTCGGACGATCACGAATACTGGAACAATGCTCCCGACGCTGGGTTGAACGTTCCGGTTTTTACCGCAACTAAAAAAGGGCGTGATGATTGGTGGAAGATTGGTCACGACATGTTCCGGATCTTTCAGACCACGGCGGGATCGCCTACTGTTTTCAAGATCGATCCACTGAGTTTTTGCCTGGCCGACACCCGTACAAACCGCGGTTCAGGAAGTGGCGGCCGTGGAGATTTAATGCAGCAATCCGATTTCGAAAAAATCGGGGACTGGACCGCGAGCCTCACCGGGCCGGGGGTGCTGGTTGTCGGGCAGCCGTTTTTTGACAGTCCCGGAAGTACGTTAGGACGAATCGAAGATTGTGGTTTGCCGGATTTCACGAAGCAGTACGAGTTCCTGAAGAAATATCTCCGCAATTCGCAACACACCATTGTGGTGCTCACGGGCGACGTGCACTATGGCCGCCTGGCAGTCGCTAACTTGCGTCCCGAGCTGGGCACGAAACTTTACGAGGTAATTTCTTCGCCACTGCAGCTGGTGCCGCTTGGCGGGGGCAACTACAAGCCGGCGCCACAGGTTTTCGGCGCAGTCTCGTCTCAACCGGAATTCTCTCTACACCGAAATCACTTTCTCACAATCGACTTTATGGCGCCCAGCGCGCAACGCGCCTCGATGCTGGTGAAGTTCTGGCCGATTATTCAGGCCGGAGTCCCGTCACGTCCGCAAATCATTGGCGGGGGGCCAATCGAACTAATCTAAGGAGCAAACTCATGATCTCTATTCGCCAATCAAACGCCACCTCGTCAAACGACAAATTAAAAGAGACTGAAGCGAAACCGAAGGAGACCAACAGTGCCTGGCTCAAGCGTATTGGCGCGAAAGACGGCGTCCTGCTGCTGGGCGGAGCGTCAATCTCGCATTTTCGCATTCGCGTGGCCCAGTCGCATGCGCGCGCGGACTTGAAACCAAGCTGCTGGTCATTGGTAGGAATGCTGATCGACAGCCAAAAGTTTCTCTCGGTGCCGCTGGAACTTTGCGGCGAAGCTTCAGACATCGCCCAGCTAAACGGGGTCCAGACCTGCAACATGTCTGACTATGACGATCCGGATCGCTTTCCAAACATTGCGCTGGTCCGTTTCACTAACGATGCCGGCAAGGTGCTTGAGCGGGCCAAATTGATTGCCGGCGATCGCGCCAGCCACCAACCCGCCCAGCGCGGCATTATCGATCTACCGACCCTGATGCTGCCGTGGCTTAGTTTCATATGGATTGCCGGCAAAGGAGGCAATCCGCTGGCAGAAGGTTTGGGATTACCCAGCGCAGCTTTTGTTGAAACGGTTTACGGCATCGCCGGAATCGAACTTACTCCCGGGCTCGCGTCGGCCACCAGTTGTCCCGAGGCCATCTGGCAGGCGGCGAAGTATTGGCACCAGTTCTACAAAGATGCCGCCGAAGTTACGCATGAAGAGAACGCCGCTTCGCAGGTTCCCACCGGTAATTATGCGATTCGCCAGCCGGCGGCTGCTGCCACCTGGCCGGTAGAGAGACGATAAATTAAGGAGCTCTGCGGGGAAATTGAAACATTGACGATTTTGATCAAGGATCGGTCACTATTAAACCGGTTTAATCTGCACCCACGGTGCTTATAGATTCCTTTTCTGGAGACTTACATCATGGCACAGACGACAAAGCGCGACCACACCGTCGTTATCATCGGCACAGGCTTCGGAGCTTGCATGACCGGTATTCCGCTCACCCAGGCTTTCAAGGACCGCAACAAAGGGGAAGACATCCTGATGCTCGAGCGCGGCACCTGGTGGACAACGCCTATTAGCACGGTACAAGACAAAGAGGTACGAGCGGCCGACTTCCTCAAAGAAAAGAACCAACCTGTGCAGTATTGGTCCTCAAACAACAGCTTTCGCGGCTTTCTGGATATCTTCAGCCGTTGCTTCCGTCGCACGAAAGACGAGAACGTCTTTACGAAGTTATTCAAGAGCCTGCGCAACGAAGATGGGCTCTATGACTTCACCATCATGGGAACGCGCGGCTTCCTCGGACTATTCGGACGCAAGTCAGACGGAGTGACAGTGGTTCGGGCAAGCGGTGTTGGCGGTGGTTCGCTCGTCTATTCGAATATCACCATTCAGCCTCCTGACTTTGTTTTCAAAGATTCGCGCTGGCCCATAAGTTGGACTGACGCGGAACGCGAGGACTATTTCAACTTCGCGCGACATGCCATTAGCTTCAGCGTGATGTCCGCACTCGCGGCCCGGAAGGCGAACAACCTTCCATTCAATGATCCCGACCGGAAGATGCCTCCATCGAGTGTCAACTCAGGCTTGAGCAACATCGCGGCTCGCACGGCACACCTGAATCCACACTGGACCGTGGTCCAGGATCCAAGTAATCCAGGCAACAAGCGGGGCGTGAAGCGGATTACTCCGGAAGCTGAGCGCCCAACCCTGGACAATAAGGACAAAGACAAGGATCTGAAGAATGACCTCTGGCTCGATCGCGCCCGCGTTTTCCAGACGGCTGTTAGTGGTCTGACGAAGGACTATGGACTTGTCGATCTCGCTATCAATGATCTGACGCCGGAAAACAGCCCGCTCGGTTTGCCGGGTGAAATGTTTCCTTACAATCATCCCCAGGCTAAAGAGACCAACTATTGTGATCGGCAGGGTCGTTGCAACGTCGGCTGTTTACCGGGAGCGCGCCACACTCTCAATAAGCAATTGATGCTCGCAACGCTCGGCAAGCCTGACGGAACGGCACCCGCAATATTCACGAACCTTAAAATAAATCCATTGTGCGAGGTTGATGTGATTCGCGCGCTGCCTGAGGGTGGTTACGAGATCCAATATATCCAGCGTCATTACGATGATCCTTCCAGCTTCGACAAGAAGACGGTAACTGCGGACAAGGTGATTGTATCGGCGGGATGTTTGGGAACGAACGAAATAATGCTGCGTTCCAAAGAACGACAAACGCTGCCGAGCCTGAGCGACAAGGTGGGAGTCGGCTTTTCCACAAACGGCGACTACCTGGCATTTCTGGAAAAGACCAAAGAGCGCGCCAGCCTCATCCGCGGGCCTGTAACGACTTCATTTGCTCATTTCAATACCGTTCAAGGCACCGGACCAGACGGTAAAGACTCGCCAACCCCACCAAATACAGAATTGTTCCACACGCTCGAAGACCAGGGCATTCCTCCGGCGCTGGCCTCCGTGGCCGGTGAGGGTTTGCCGCTAATGCAAAAGCTGGTGGATGACGGCGCCGGCGGCGGCCTTCTGTTTCGAGCCGTCTGGCGTTATGCGATGAAACGCATCCCACAGCTAATCAAGGAAGTTTGGCGCGACAACCGCGAGCGTGCTGACTTTTTTAAGTCGGAGGAAGAACGGATCTCGAATGTGATGTGTGTCGTGGCTATGGGCCGCGAATCTTCACTCGGCGAGTTCCGGCTCGGCAAGGCTGGCGAGACTCCTTTGAGAATCTCGAAACCTGGAGGCAAGAAATTCTGGGATGATCCTGTGTACGTCGCTGTCGTCGAGTCACTTAAGCAGCTCGCAAAAAAGGTTCGACCTGACGGTACAACTTTTGAATTCTTTAACCCATTTCTGACCGCGACCGCGAAAGCCGGCGGCGCGGATTCCATCGCGGTTAGTCACCCGCTTGGTGGCTGTCGCATGGCAAAGTCAGCGGCAGAAGGTGTCGTTGATGAGTTTGGCCATGTCTTCGATAAGAGCAAGACCGGCGACCGACCGTTCTACGAAGGACTCTACATCGCTGATGCTTCGGTCATTCCTACGGCACTTGGCGTAAATCCATCGCTGACGATCTCAACACTGTCGCTGCGCATTGGGAAAAAGATAATTGACGAACTCTAAGCATAAACGGACTTTGAGTTGTTGAAAAATGTCGGTGAACCCCTACGAGCCGCTGTCGTCTTGGCGCGTGCGTAACCGTCTCCTCAGGGATCTTTGGGCTTTTGCCGGATCTGTCGTATGGCGATGGGTGGCACTAATGGGCGGTTTGATTATGACCGCCGTTTATCTATTTGAACGATGGAGCAAACATGAGATTTCGCCGTGGCTTTACTGGTCGTTGGCGGTTTTCTTTATTGTGGTCGCTTTTTTCTTAGCGTGGCGAGAGGAGCGACGGAAATGGGAACGTCTAGGCGGTATGGCACCTCTGGCTCGTACTCTGAAAGAGTTGGTTGAACCCTACCATGATCGAACACCAACACGTGCGAAGCGACTAGTGGAGGTCTATAAAGGCGAATGGTTGAAGGTTACTTGGCCAATTAAGATTGTGGAATCAAATAATCCCATCAACTGGTTCAGGGCTCGCAAGGTTTCTCTACATACGCCCCCGGACTATCCGGATGTTCTTCTTTATTTTTCCAGAAATAGGGGGGGGACTTTTCGACGAACGCTTGGATACAGGCGATCACATAACGGTGTTTGGCCGAATTCTACGCATACACAAAGACCAGGTGATACTGACAGCATGTGACGTAGTTGACTTTGAGTTGGCAAAAAAGAAACAAGAAGGCGACCAGCCTCACTAAGAATCTCCGCGCGATTTGTCTTTTCAGCGCGATCCGACAAGGTCTTTCACGCGAGTTACGAGGGCTCGATATCTTTCTACGATCGTGTTGTCAATCAATTCGAATGGCGATGGAACAATGTCAGTTCCCCAATTGATAAGACGAAAATGACTTACCTCCCACACGCCTAACGAAGTCCAACTTTCGGATCGTTCGGCCAAAGTCGCGGACTGAACAGACACAACCCCATCATTACTTTGCTCGCGTTCACTGACAAGATCGTGAATGTGTCCCAAAAGACCGATTGGTCTTCCGAGAATTCGAGGCGGTTCGAATTGACCTGCGATTGAGAAGTAGC